>Ga0172371_10012371_pt1 | contig 11249 bp, 8 predicted proteins | sample Lak12m_FD_114543 | JGI IMG/M metagenome (GOLD analysis project Ga0172371, IMG submission 114543) | Freshwater microbial communities from Kabuno Bay, South-Kivu, Congo - kab_022012_12m | ecosystem: Environmental > Aquatic > Freshwater > Lake | place: Democratic Republic of the Congo: South-Kivu...
CGAATTTCAACGGGACGCACAGTATACCTGTGCACTTGGCGAACTCGATGTATGAGGTAAGCTCTTCCCTGAGCTCGGGAGTCAGCGCGTCCTCAGGCAGCGACGCAATGTCAGCCGGAGTTCTAAGGAGCAGCGCTTTTTCAAGAGTTCTCAGATGAACCGCGAGACTATTCAGATGTTCGTTGAACTTGGACTTTTTGTCCAGGACGGGCTGATTGCTCGCTCCCACAAACCTCGAATCGCCGCGCATGTGGGTAATCAGGAAGGATCTGTCGAATTCGATGAGAGCTCGGATGTCGTTGGTCAGCAGGTAGCAAAGTTCCTCGAAAGATCTCGCCTCAAGCGCTCTCTTGGAGAATTCAATGCTCAATACGAACAGACGTTCTCTGATCTCCACCGGCACCTTCTGTGGATCTGTCGGCTGAGCTGGGACATTTCTGAGTTTGACAGTTTCGTCCAAAGCGATTTACTTTCCTTTGCTAGAATACCGATTCTTTGTTGAATGTGGAGACAACCAGGTCCGCGGCACGACCCAAAAGGCTTTGCGGCGTCGAACTCAATATGCATCTCCCGGTCATGCCCAGCCGAATCACCCCATTCTCGTTCTGGAAGTTAACCGAGCACTGATAGAACGCCTCGAGAGGCGCATCGGTTCGATCCTCTCCCCTGTTTTCAGTGGCCAGTTCCCCGCCGAGGCGACTCGAGAAAGGAGAGTTCTTAAGGTCTTGCTCGCTGTACGGCTTAACCTCGTTAACGGACCCGGTGACAATGAGGCCAGTCCCGAGGTTGAACCATACCTTGGCTTGTTGACCACTTGTTACTGTCTGGAGATCCCGGGCAGGTATAAGAGCACGAGCAATGCAATCGGTGGGCGACTCGAATTCTCCAACGACCCTCCCTTCACCTGGTTGATAGCCATCCTGGAGCTTGTAATCAAGGCTTGTCACCACACCGTCGAATGGTGCCACGATACCGTCTTCCGCCAACAATAGGTCTCTCTTGATTCGTTGGGCCTCGTCCTCCACCTTATGAAGCTCTATTTCTTTGCCTTGAGCAGCGGCCATCCGTTTCTCGTCGAGCCTAAGTTGCTCGGCCTCAGTGCGCAGCGCCTCCCGCTGGACCTGTTTTTGCAATAGGTTCAATCTCAAAAGGGAAGTGTCCAGCGTGAACAACAGTCCTCCTTGGGGAACGTGACTTCCCTCCCTTACATAGACTTTGGAAACAGAGGTCTGAAGAGGCACCGTAAGCTTCTGGGCTTTGGCTGACGCCACGTAACAAGGATAGATGGATCTCCTGGAAGTCGGCGTGACCAATAACGCCACCGTGACGACGACCAACGCGCCGAAGATCGTGGCACCAAAAGCCTGCGGATGAACCTCCTTACGTTGCAGCCACACGGTCTTGATTCCTTTGACAACTGGGCGCACAACGAATGTTGCGAAGGCGACAGACGCCAATGCAATGCCCAACACTTTATTAAACCGCCAGTAAACGCCTAACGAGATCGACATGTACAGAAACACGCGGTAACAGAATGCTGCTATCCCATAGACCGTGAAAATCACGACCTCCCTCGGAGTAGTGGCAGTATTAGCCACCAGCGTAATGCCCAGAACCCGGTTCATGAACAGGTATTTGACGTACGACATGGCCCGGGTGGACAGGTTCGGCAGTCTCAGCCAATCCGTCAGGATGAAATATCCGTCGAACCGCATTAGAGGGTTGCCATTAAACACAATCGTGGAAACGAAGGAGACGGCCATCAGATAAAATGCAAGCGAGTTTACTATTCCCGGCCCAGTAAAATACCAGACGTATGCTGACGAAATTGCGACGGCCCCTTCCACGAGGATACCGGCAGCGCTTATGGCTATGCGCTGTTTACGGTCCGCAAGTTGCCACGCGTCGGTGGTATTGCAGAACAAGCAGGGAAAGAAGATGAGAAACGCGACACCCATTTCCGGAACGTGAATTCCGAAGCTCTTAGCGACATAAGCGTGAGCAAATTCATGTAACAGTTTTGCGAGGGCGATTGTTATCCACAGGTACATAAGGTTTTCAATGTTAAAGAAGAACAGGTACTCGGTTTCTGCGTTCTGAAAACCCGCGATTATACAGTAGATTGCTCCCGGCAATGCAAGTGCCATCAAGAGCAGCATGAACTTATTGGCAAACAGCTTGGCAAACCAGAGGGTCCGGTCAAGGAACTTGTCCGGATTCAAGAGGGGAATAAACAGAAAATAGACGCTCGAAATACGTCTCGCTTTCTTGGCCCCCTGCATCTGTTTGTTGACGTACTCCTGAAATTGTGCCGTACTGAACTTTGTGCCCAACACGAGCCCCAACTGGGCAGCCTTTGATACAATTGGTTGCGCTTCTTCCAGTGAATAGTAATAGCCCGACAGAGCCAGTCTCTCTACAGCTTCCTTTACGGTGACATTACCGTCGAAGCTTTTGAGTAAACGGTATTCGTAGACGGAGAGATAGTAATATTTCCCCGATATGGGATCTTTGAGGACAATGCTGTCTCTGTCCTCTATATCATCATACTTATATGGTTCCAGGTCGAGTCGGAATTTGATACGTCCTTCCATGCCTGTCTCCCCGATTGGTCACAAACAACTCTTTCGCGATGCCTTCAGCGTCCGTTCCGGATGAGAAAGGCCCCCTCCCGGCCAAACTCACGATCTGGGCTGATCAAGTCTGGAGGGCGTCTCCAACAAGGACTGCAATTGTCTTAATGAGACATCAACTCGGTGTAATTGGTTCCCATGGCACTCTGGAGCGCAGCCAACTCTGCGTTAGCTTCCCCAAGCGCCCTCAGCCTGTTGATCTTTGCTTCCAGAACATCTGCGTTGGCCTCTTCGACTGCAATCTTTTCCAGGTCATCCATGGACTGCCTGGTTTTCGCGGAACGCAAGATTTTGCCAAAACTGGTCACACTACTCTCGGCGCTATCCAATTCATCCAGACCATCCAAATACTTTATGGCCGCGACACGCACCTGTGACATAATCCCAAGGGCGACCGCACCCATTTCTCTTTGAGTCTTTCCAGCTTTGATTTGCGCAGCCTTCGATTCGTCGAGGTTGGCCAACCACTCCCCAAGGTCGAAGTAAACCGAGAGACCGATGTCCTTCCAATCCTTATTATAGAGGAATCTGTCCTTGTCGCGCGAAAATCGCCAATACCCGGTAACCTTTGGGAAATACTTCACTATGGTCCTTTTAACATCCTCCACGGAACTCAAGTGCGCCAAGCCTGCGTCGTAAGCTTCCGGCCTGCTGCGAACTGCCGTCATCTCCATGTCAGACATCGGGGCATCGAATTGCGGCTTGGAAAGGCTGCCGATCACCTCAAAACCTCCGTCGACGGAATGATCAGGGGACAAGGCCATTGTCGAGCCGAGGACGTTCCGATCATTCTCGATTTCATTGCGGATCTTGGACAGCAGCCTTCGAGCCCTGATTACCTTTTGCTCGGTTCTTTGATAATACTCGGTCCTGATCAGTCTTTCGTCCAGCAATTGTCCCATCTTGTGTCGAATGCCGCTTCGGAGCGACACAAGATTCTCGGACAGTGGCAAACATTCCTGGTGTGCGAGAAGTTGCCAATAAGCGGAGTCCAGAATCTCGAACAGCTTCTGAGTCACACGGATCTTCTGGCAGCGTGCCCTGATCGTGTCGTTGACACTTGTCTTTGTAACATAATATGCCAGCGCCGCATCGGTTGGACTCCAGCGGGTCTCCAGCACATAATACCAGGTGCTCCGCTCATGCCCCGTGGAAAAACTCGTCACGCCAGTCTGGTTCGCGCCTATTCTGGGCGGCACGCCTTCGGCTCCCAGGACGTCCGCGTAAGAATACCGCTGATTGTCCCGTTCACTGAGGTCGCCCGAGAAGATAAAGTGCGGCAGTAGTCTCGTCTGATTACTGTATCGGATGGCCCGCTTCGTCAATTCCTCCATCCTGGCGGCCTGCAAATCCAGATTGTTCCGGAGGGCTAGGGACCGGCAGTCCTCGAGGGTAAGAAATCTTTTTCCCGTGACCGTGGTAGCGGGTTGCACTCTATGGTTGACCAGTGTCAGAGCGGAATTCGAATCAGTAACCCCGATGTAGTCTGTCTGACGGAAAGGATCTAAAATCGCGGATTTGCATGAGGCCAGAAGTGCAAATAGTAAGCAAAGCAGCGTAATATCGGCGGCTCTAGCCAATCCTTGGAACGGGGACGTCATCGACACCTCATTTGACGGATTCCAAGGAGCCAGTCATCCCAATTCCCAGCTGCTCGTCGGCATTGTCCATCAACACATAAACTTTCTGAGAGCCGGTTTTAGGATCAATGATAGGCTCTATTTTTTCAACCGCGCCCACAAAATGCCTCCCGTAAGAATCATTGAAAGCCGCCTTTGATCCCTTCTTGAAATACTGCATGAGATTCTCGGGTACGTACGCCACTGCGTACACCTTACTATTGTCAATGAAGGCAAAAAGCTTCTCTAGAGGGGAGGCCGCCTCAAACGGTTCCTTGTACCTGAGCGCGAGATAACCGGTAAAGGGAGCCTTGACCTGGCACGATTCCAGGTCGAGTATGGCTTGCTTGAGCGTTATTTCCGCTTCACGGCGCTTGCTTTCAACGATCTCCATCTCGGTCTCTGACTTAAGCAATTCCTGAAGAGAGCTCGCGTCCAGCGAAACAAGCCTCTCTTTTATCTCTTTGTCTTTTTGCGCCCTCTTCACGGCCAGGTCCAGGGCGTTCAGATTCTGCCGGGCCTTTTGGACTGCCAAATCATACCGCTTTCTCGAGATTTCCAGTATTGTTGTCCCCTTCTCCACCTTGTCCCCAGTCTCGAAATTGTATTCTGCAATGATGCCCCCGACTTCGGTGGCAACCGCGGCCGTGCGAAAAGGATTTATTATTGTTGCCTGTATTTGCGTCGTTTCAGGGCGCTGTTCCATATCCTGGAGGTCGGGCGAAAATTCAAGTTGCGGAATCTGTTCTTCCGGGCGTAGCTTTAGTTGTCCTTCCCCTTCACCTGGTGTCACCGATACATTATTAGTAGTCTTAACAGAATTGTTTACACTTTTTATTTCAGAGTCGTGCACCGGCACATGTATTTCGCCGCTACCCGATAATGCCGACACATTAACTAACGTAGGCCCGTTCTGATTTTCATCGGCAAGAATGGCATAAGACGCCATAACCACTAGAATGCAAAGAGCAGCAACCGGTAAGACTAGGAATCTGTATAATAACATTGTTCCATACCCTGCCACATATAAACAAATACTGAATGTCAGGAACCACAATTATTGTACACAACGATAGACCATTTTATCGCACCGCCAAACCGGGTTGTCAAGGAAAAAGCTGTTTTGCCAGGGCGCTTCAGGTTTGAGGCCGGGAGAAGAAAAAACCACTCTGCAAGGGAATTCTTGACCTCTGGATGGCTCCGGCGGGAAATCTCTGTCACCGGCAAGCAGTGCGCTGATTAGAGTATCTCAGGATCTGGACGCAAGGTTTACTTTCTCTCCATGCCTAACAGCCCGCACAAGTGGTCTTTTAGCTGCTCTGTTGAAGTCTCAGCTTGCCATGCAATATGTTTCGCAATCTTTGCTCCTGTCCGGGTCCCAGCGCTTCGCGGCCATGCAGTCGTTAAAACATTTCTCGAAAGCTCGGCTCCTTGTGCTCTGGTGCGCGTCGGCTCTCTCGTGGCCTTTGGACGAGGCTTTCCAATTGTTTAGCAATGCACGTGCCAGAGCCACAAAGCCACCCACCCCAGCCACTACGATGACCGGAATTATTAAGACGTGGTATTCCATGGTCTTCTCCTCGTTAAATTCCTTGAGGCCTACTTAATTGGATGCAAGATTGTGGTATTGGATTCCGTGGCGAGCGCCGGGCGCTTTGATAGGGATGCCCACTCATACGAGTGACGTGGAAAGGCTGGTTCATTGCCGGCCCTGGGAGATCTCCTCCGCTGCGGACGGCGCATTGGTACCAGTCCGTTCAGGAGCGGCAGAGGAGACATGGATTTCCCTGTAGGAAAGTGCTACACCTATTAAGTGAAAGAAACACTCCCGGACGTGGATAGCCAGTCGCTAGCACACCGAAATTCCAGAACAGGTTCCGAGTTTCTCCTGTTACAAGTCTGTGCCAGCGCAACGGTATTGGAGGGAAAAGAGGGTGATATGAATAAGAAAGCGGCGAAAATTGTTCCAGCGTGTGCGACTTGTCCGCACGAAAAATCTGACATGATTTGCACGCACAAGGAGGGTTCCAGCCACACGGGATGTCCTACGGTGAGCCGCAAGAAGCTGTTAGCCCAGTCCAACCGGGAATACGAAAAGTCGGAGACAGGTCTTTTCGCTCAACAGGCTTCCATTCAGGAGGCCGCATGCTACGCAAACCGTCATCAGCGTCCGTACGTCATGCAACCAACCAAGACCCGCGTTGCCGAAATCTGCGAGTTTTCGCACCGAATGCTCTACAAGCGATTGGGACTTGTTTTCTGTGTGGGCCTGAAGAGGGAGGCCGCAATTGTGGACAGCATATTGAAAAAGAAAGGCTTTGACGTAATTTCGGTATGCTGCAAGGCAGGCAGGACGCCAAAGGAACTCATCGGCATAGAGGACGCGGACAAGGTTTTCCAGGGCACGGAGGAGGCAATGTGCAATCCGGTTTTCCAGGCAATGGTAGTAAACGAGGAGAAGACAGATTTTAATATCCTGCTTGGGCTCTGCGTGGGGCACGATTCGCTCTTCTTCAAACACGCAGAGGCCCCTACGACAGTCCTGGCCGTGAAAGATCGCGTTACCGGACACAACCCGCTTGCTGCAATTTATCTTAACCATTCGTACTTCCAGCGGCTAGCCTCAATGCCGCTCTCGGATGACTGATATCAAGGCCGGCAAGTTGAACGACCACTGTTCAGCCCGGGGCATATACTGTTAACCCCTCAAAGGGTCGTCGCTGACTCCCCGCTGGTGCTTTTGCGTTGCGTAAGTAAATGATTACGCCCGCTTAGCTTTCCCTGTTGTTTCTTTGCAATATACGCTATACTGTAATTGATTTATGCAGATCCGAAAAGGGGGGCAGCCAGCGAGAACCACCTTGGCGTGTCGCTTAGCGGACCTATGAAACAAGCCCATTTTCCTGAAACGCTGTTTGGCCGGTGGCCATTCGGGACAAGTGGGTCTTTGTCTTGAAAACCTCCCGGTCAATACGCAAACGACATCCCGGAATCAATGCTTAGAGTAGCCTATCGATTACACTCAACAAGACAGGAGGGATGACAAGGAGAGAGCACGAGTTGTCAGGGACTGGAGGGGGGCCGTCCACAGGCTCGTTGCCTGAGTCTGGAAGCGAGCACGTTTTCCACATAGCAACATTCAAGGAGGTCTGGCATGGACTTCGTGGAACGAGTGAAAACTATGACCATGGATCAAGTCGCAAACACCATGTTGGCACTGCTGTTGCGTGTGTCTCCCGAGACGTTCATGAAGCTCAGTATCCTTGCATCGAGACTTATTCAAGGGGAAGCTGCAAACTCAGCGGTGGAAACCGTCCAGGAAAGCTTGCGAGAAGGGGAAAACGGCCAGGCAACCAAAATGTTTCGTCGGGTGATGACGGAACTGTCGCCGCACTGTTTGAGTAAGGTTGCAAAGAACCTGTTCATCAATGGGCTCTTGAAGAGCTCCAGCATTCGTGCGGAATTCGCAAAGCGTGAGGGATTCCCCCCTCCTTTCACGTTGCTCATCAGTCCCACCATGCAGTGCAATCTCAAGTGCACTGGCTGCTACTCCGGGCGTTACGTGAAGGAAAAGGGCCTTTCCTATGACCTGATGGATCGCATTCTATCGGAAGCGCATTCCATGGGCTGCATGTTCATCGTCTTCAGCGGCGGCGAACCGCTTACTCGCAGGGACGACCTGTTCAAACTCCTTGCAAATTACGACGACATGTACTTCATGTTTTACACAAACGGCACTCTCATTGACGATGCGGTCGCGGACAAACTCCAGTGGCATGGCAACGCGGGCGCGGTGATGAGTCTGGAAGGCTTTGAAGACGCCACAGACGCAAGAAGAGGCCAGGGGGTGTTCAACAAAGTGATGGATGCCATGGACCGCCTCAGGAAAAGGGGTGTGCCCTTCGGGACATCGTTGACTGTGACCAGCAAGAACGTCGAAGAGATCACTAGAGACGAGTTCTTTGCTCACCTTCTAGACAAAGGTGTCATGGTATGCTGGCTCTTCCTTTTCATGCCAGTGGGCAAAGACCCGGATGTAAGCCTCATGCCGTCTCCGGAGCAGCGGGAATACTTGCGCCAGCGAGGCTCAGCGCTCCGAGCCAAGTATCCTATTTTCATAGCCGATTTCTGGAACGACGCCCCGTACGTTGGGGGATGCATAGCCGGCGGCCGGAACTATCTTCATGTAAACTCCAATGGCGACGTGGAGCCCTGTGTGTTCACCCATTTCGCCGTGGACAACATCCAAAACAAGTCTCTGGTCGAGGTGCTTCACAGCGATTTTTTCGAGACGATTCGTTCCAAGCAACCTTATTCGGAGAATCTTCTCACGCCCTGCATGATCATAGATAACCCGGACGTTTACCGCAATGTTGTCAGGTCGTGCGCCGCGTATCCCACCCATGATGGCGCGGATGACGTGCTGGTAAAGATCAAGGACGATTTGGACGACTATGGCCGAAGGATAAGGGCTCTGGAAGATGTGATATGGGAAAAGGAGAAGACCACCTACGGGTACTCCGGCCACACTGACGTGTAACGACAGGCACAATTGGGTCGCAGCCGCTATTTCGTGAGGGCGACACAATATGTCCGCACAGCGCCGCCCCAGCCGATCTTGCCGTGTCTAAACACAAGGCACCGGGGCACTTTACACTGACGGACCTAATACCAATGCGCTTTCATACGAATAACATTGAGATGCCGGTCTACTGCTGGTCCCGGCAGATCCCCTTCGCAGGAAACCGAGCGGTCTGACTTCACTCAGGAGACCTGCGAGGGCCGGCTTCAGCCATTTTTACTTTTTTGACCGCGCGACGGTACTAGGTCGAATTTCGTTGGCTATCACAAGGTTCTACCAACCCTCGAACCGTCGCGCTTTGCTGCGTTGTCATCAATCATCCGTACCGGCGCGTTCTCCTCAGCTTCTTGAGTAGTCTCTTACGAGCTGCCAGAGATTTCTTCTTTTTCTTGACACTCGGCTTGTCATATGCGCGTCTTTTCTTGACCTCAGCGAGGACTCCCGAGCGCTGCAACTGCTTCTTGAACCGCTTTAGCGCGATCTCAAAGGGCTCGTCCTCTCTGACGGCGATTCCTGGCATTAGAAATAACCCCTTTCCGAGAAAAAAACTAGCTTGTTATCGGCGATAAGCCCCGCCTTTCGGGGGGATGTCGGCTCTCGTCCATTGCGCTTACCGGCCGGGTTTAATCCCTATAAAATGGAGCCGTCCGCGCGGCCACTGGAATCTGCTGCAATTCGGTCGGGCCGGGTGCGGCAGCCGCATCGATCTCAGCTGATTGCCGTTTTGGGAGGGTCCATTTTGGTGTGCTCCCTCGGCTTCAGGCCCAGCTCGGAAACAGCCGGCGCCACAACGGCAAACGTCTCATCTTCTTGTTCACTTTGCGTGTTACGGTGCGGACCGCCACCATAGGCAACGCGAGCAACAGCGGAATGAGAGCACGAGGGGTGAACAGGCGAATCCGAAAAAGCTTCCGGGCACTTCTGAATAACTGCGAGGGAGTGTAGAACTTCCTGGTGATCTGAGCACTGATGCGTTTGAGGCCCGGCCGGCCCAGTGCCTTTGAATACACAATATGGTCGTCCCCCACGTAATAGCCGGGCGTGGTCTCAACCAGCTCCTTCAGAGGCGAGTACCGCTCGAGCCGGAGCTTCTGGTAGGTTATGGAATCCAGCCCCAACTCCGTGGCAAAGAGGGGAATCCGCATCATCTCTTCTTCGGTTTCGGTAACGTTGCCGTAAATGAAATAACCGTGATAGTAGAAGGTGTATCTTCGAAATGTCTCAAAGGCTTTCCGCAACGTTGCCGTATCAAAACCCTTGTTCAGTTGTTCGAGAATACGGTCGGTAGGCGATTCAATTCCAAGGAGAAACACCTTGACACCAGCTTTTTCGGCCGCTTCCAGCACGTCCGGATGTCGGAATACCTCGATGCGGGCTTGCACAAGAAACCTTTTCCTAATGCCTTCTGCAACTATCCTTTCGCAAATGGCCTTGGCTCGTGCCGGGTTGACAAAGAAGTCTTCGTCCGCTACGAGGATGATGCCCGCAGATATCTGTCGAAGCTCTTCCAGTACCGAATCCATGGAACGGGCGCTATACGTCCTCTTTTGTCCCCACGGGTTAAGAGTGAACGTACAAAACTTACAGTTATGCGGACATCCCCGCGAAGTCAGAATAATATCGAACTCTTCGCCGCGAAGTGCGATGCCACCTAGGTCGAGATGATACTTGCGTCCCCGCAGAGAGCGATCCGGAAAACGGTAGCTATCGACCTTTTGCAAGGGCCGGTTGGGATTGTGGACCAGCCTGGCACCGTCACGGTATGAGATCCCCAGAATGTGTTTCAGGTCGGCACCTTGGCCTATCTCGGCTATGGCCTCCTCGCCTTCACCTCTGACCACCACATCAACACCGGGGCAAGCCTCAAAAATCTCTTCCACCGTATCGGTAGCCTGTTTTCCACCTATTATCGTTTTGACCTCCCTGGGAAGGGAGTTCACGAGACCGCACACCTCTCTGAAGTGGTATTCCCAGTTTATACTGATACACAGCAGATCGATTTCTTCTGAGACAAACGCCTTCAAGGTCTTCAGATTGCGCATCGGGCCAGGCAGCCGGAGGTCCACAAAAGTGACCTTTTCCAAATGAGGCTGAAGTGCCGCTGCGATATACTCAATACCGATGGGAGGAAAGACGGCGAGCCCCAGCGATCCGGAATGGCTGTCGCGGTAATAGGGGTGAAGGCACAGGGCATGCCTGTACTCTTTACTCAAAGGTCCTCCAATCGGTCAATATCCCAGGTACGTGGAAAGGCCAGGGTTCCCGGCAGGGAACCCTGGCCAGATTCGCAAGGCCGGATGACGGTCAGTCGGCTACCAGCGCGACCTGCCGTTGTCACGGCGCCCGCCGCCACCACCACCGCCCGCCGAGCTCTTCTTGGGACGAGCTTCGTTTACTTTCAAGGTCCGTCCGACA
>Ga0172371_10012372_pt1 | contig 11248 bp, 14 predicted proteins | sample Lak12m_FD_114543 | JGI IMG/M metagenome (GOLD analysis project Ga0172371, IMG submission 114543) | Freshwater microbial communities from Kabuno Bay, South-Kivu, Congo - kab_022012_12m | ecosystem: Environmental > Aquatic > Freshwater > Lake | place: Democratic Republic of the Congo: South-Kivu...
ACGCTCGTCGAACGAGCGGCTTGAGGCTACACGTACCCGGACCGGCGTACGGCTGAGCCTTCAGTTGGGGGAGGCGGGGCCGGTGCGGCTGGTCATTTACGACCTGGCGGGTAGGCCGGTTCGGAGCTGGGGAGAGGTCCACTTGTTGGCTGGCGTGCACAGTTTCGAGTGGGACGGCTCGAGCGACAGAGGTCGGAGCCTGCCCGCAGGCAACTACCTCGGCCGCCTGACCATCTCCCGACAGGTACCAGTCCAGCTGACGGTTCGCCTTACCCTGATGCGTTGATGACCGTGGCCGGCCGCGGGTCGTGGTCAACAAGGTCGAGCTGGCCGATTCTGAGATGGATGCCGGCAAGCCTCTCAGGGCGAGGTGATCCGGACCGGAAGCGGTCTTTTGGGTTCGTGGCCGTCAAGGGTTTTTGCGCTTGACATCGCGGCTAAATCTGCTATATATTACAGCTTACAGGCTAGACTAAAAGCGCAGTTCTTCTGATTTCGGCAACCACAGGAGGTCCGTTTGGCTCGTATTGCGGGTATCGACCTGCCCGACAACAAAGCGATTCTTTATGCGCTGCCGCACATCTTCGGTATCGGACAGTGTACGGCACGCAGAATTCTGGCCGCAGCCGGTATCGACCCGGCTCGCCGCACGAAGGATTTGAGCGACGACGAGGTGGCCGCCATCCGCAAGGAGATCGACGGGGGCTACAAAGTCGAGGGTGAGTTGCGGTCTGACATCTCCGGCAACATCAAGCGGTACATCGAGATCAGCAGCTACCGCGGTGAGCGGCATCGCCGGCGCCTGCCGGTGCGCGGCCAACGGACGCGGACGAACGCCCGTACCCGCAAGGGTCCGCGGAAGACGACCGGCGTCATCAAAGTGAAGGCTCCGCCGCCGGGAGCCAAGTCGGCCGCGGCCAAACCGTCGGCCGGAGGTAAGGCGTAATGGCGCGCAAGTCAGCTCGCAAGAAGGTCCCGCTGCTGTGCGTGGCCCACGTGAACACCAGCTTCAATAATACGATCGTGACGATTGCGGACCCGACCGGCGCAGTGGTTTCGTGGTCGAGCTCGGGCCGAGTGGGATTCAAAGGATCGAAGAAGGGCACTCCGTTTGCCGCCGGCCTGTGCGCCGAGGCGGCTGCCAAGGAAGCGGGCTCGCTGGGCGTGAAGCGACTTGAGGTGCGGGTCAGCGGCGCCGGGCCGGGCCGCGAGTCAGCCATCCGTTCGCTGCAGAACGCCGGCCTCGACATAATCTCCATTCGTGACATCACTCCGATTCCGCATAACGGTTGCCGGGCTCCGAAACAGCGTCGCGTGTAACGGGAAGCGAGGTAAGATGGCAAGATACATCGGACCGAAGTGTAAGAAGTGCCGGAAGAGCCGGGAGAAGCTGTTCCTGCGTGGCGACAAGTGCCTTTCGGACAAGTGCACGTTGATGAAACGCGGAGAGATGCCGGAGGTGCGAGGACGGCGCCGGGTGTCGGCCTACTCGATCCAGCTGCGTGAGAAGCAGAAGCTAAGGATGATGTACGGCATCCTCGAAACGCAGTTCCATAACTACTTCACCAAGGCGGCGAAGAGCAAGAATACCGCGGCGACGCTCGTCATCCTGCTCGAGCGGCGGCTAGACAACGTGGTGTTCCGAATGGGATTCGCCAACTCCCGTGGCCAGGCGCGGCAGTTCGTGCGGCACGGTTTGATCACGGTGAATGGTCATCGGATCAACATCCCGTCGTACCCGACCGATGCCGGCGACATAATCGGCGTCAACGGCGACGAGAGCATGAAGGTAATCAGCGCGATCCTGGCGAACAAGCAACAGCCCGGGATGTCTTGGCTGTCGGTTGCGGCCGACCGCGGAGTCGGGACCGTTGTGCGCCAACCGAGTCCCGATGACGTCAAGGACATTCCGTGTAACACACAGTTGATCGTGGAGCTTTACTCGAAATGAAACTCAAACCTTTCACTCTTCCCGAGAAGCTCGACCTCCACGACGGGACCGCAACCGAATCGTACGGCCGATTCACGCTGGCGCCGCTGGAGAAGGGCTGGGGCGCGACGATGGGCAATTCCCTGCGCCGCGCTCTGCTTTCATCGGTTCAGGGCGCTGCGATCACCGAGTTGCGGATCGACGGGGTGGCCCACGAGTTCTCTACTATTGACGACGTGGTCGAGGACGTAGCCGAGATCGTGCTCAACCTGAAGAAACTCCGGCTGCGGCTATGGTCAGAGACGGCGAAGCTGTGCCACCTGCATGCTTCCGGCAAGCGCGAGTTTCTGGCCCGCGACCTGACGGTTCCGCCGGAGATTGTCATCGCCAATCCGGATCAGCGGCTGCTGACGATTTCGGACAGCAAGCGGTCGCTCGACGTCGAGCTTCTGGTCGAGAACGGCCGGGGCTACGTTAAAGCCGAGCGGCTGAAGAAGAACCGGACTGCCCCGGAAACGACCATCTTCCTCGACGCGTTCTTCTCGCCGGTGAAGCGAGTCAATTTCTGGGTCGAATCGATGCGGGTCCTTGACCGGACCGACTTCGAGCGGCTGGTGCTGGAAGTCTGGACTGACGGAACGGTCCGGCCGGACGAGGCGATGATCCAGTCGGGCACGATTCTCAAGAACCACATGGCAGTGATGGTGCCGGCCGAAAAGGAGCCGGAGTTCATTGCCGAGGAGAAGCTCTATCAGGACCGTGACAAACTGGTCGAGCTCCTGAATCAGAGCATCGAGGAGTTGGAGCTTTCGAACCGGGCGTTGAACTGCCTGATGAAGGGCAAATCCAAGACGACCGGCGAGCGGATTTCGATCCAGACCATCGGCGACCTGGTGCAGCGGAACGAAAAGGACATGCTCGACATCGAGAACTTCGGTCGGAAGTCGCTTGAGGAGCTGAAGAAGGTGCTTGAGGATGTCGGGTTGTCACTCGGCATGGACGTTTCCAGTCTACCGATTGTAGAGCGCGAGCCGGAAGAGGAAAAGGAGTAGCCTTGCGGCACGGAGACAAAGGCAGGAAGCTGGGCCGTACGGCCCAACATCGCCGGGCGTTGATGCGCAATCTGGTTACGGCGCTGTTCGAGCACGAGCGGATTCGGACGACCCTGGCGAAGGCCAAGGAGTCCCGGCGTTTTGCCGACCGGATGATCACCTACGCGTTGAAGAACAACCTGGCTGCGCGCCGCGAGGCCGGTCGGTTCATCCAGGACAGAACGGTACTGAAGAAGCTGTTTGACGTCATCGGGCCGCGGTTTGCGGGCCGTCCGGGTGGATTCACGCGGGTCCTGCGACTCGGGCCGCGTGAAGGTGACGCGGCCGAGATGGCGCTGCTCGAACTCGTGATTCGCGAGGAGCGGCACCACGAGAAGAAGGCCAAGGCGGCAGCGGCGAAGCAGAAGGGCGGCAGGAAGGCGAAGCCGGACAAGAAAGCCGGCGACAAGGACTAAGCCCGCGACGAAGTTGACAAGTAGCGGTCCGAAGTCCGCCTGCCTGGCCCGGTCCATAGCCCAGCCGCTGATCGTTCCCGAGGAGAGCCCGAAGCGCGAGGAGTTCGCGGCGTTTCCGCATGCCGAAGGGTGTAGCGCCTGGCCGTACGAATTCGGTGACAAGTCAACAGCCTTGAGCCTCGCGTGACCTGTCGATTCCGGTCCCCGGCAACACACGCCGGCCTTGGTCGTCTTCGGCTGCGGAGGTCTCACCGGAGAGAATGACCGCAGTAGTCCTGGCGGCGGGAAAGAGCAAGCGCATGGGGAGCGCACTTCCCAAAGTGCTCCTGACCATTGCCGGACGCCCGCTCTTGAGCTACGTTCTGGAGTCGGCCCGCGCCGGGGGAGCCACCCGTATTATTGTCGTTGTCGGAACCCAGAAGGAACAAGTGATGGCTGCGTTCGAACAGGACGGAGTTGAGTTCGTGGTGCAGGCAGGGCAACGCGGCACCGCCGACGCGGTTCTGGCCTGTCGTGGCCGGTTGAGCGACGACGAGGAGTGCGTGGTCCTCTGCGGTGACGCGCCGCTGATTCGCCCCGAGACAATACGGCGGCTTGTCCAGGCGCGCCGGGCAGCCGGTGCCGATGTCGCGGTGTTCACCGCTTGGCTTGCCGACCCGGCCGCGTATGGACGGGTGGTGCGCGCCGGCGGCGACCTGATCGAGCGGATCGTAGAGAAGCGCGACGCTACTCCCGAGGAACTGGCGATCAACGAGGTCAATTCGGGCGCGTATTCCTTCCGCTGGGGCAGAGCCAGACCGGCTTTGGAGAGAATCCAGCCGAGCCCGGTATCGGGTGAGTACTACCTGACGGATATCGTCCGGGAGGTGCGGTCGGATGGCGGGCAGGCGGTCGCGGTGCTTGCTGCTGACCAGGAAGAGATGCTCGGTGCCAACACGCCCGACGAGCTGGCCGCGCTGGAACGCGGGCTCGCCGCGCGCGGGGAGCCAAGTGCCGGTTGAGGAACGCACTTCCGTGGCTGGTGCTGGTGGTCGTGGTGCTGGCCGTCGGCGCTTCGATTGCGTGGCGGCTGCTGCCGGAGGAGAAATCTGAATCCGATGCAAAGCTGCTGCGAATGGAAGTAGTCAACGGCTGCGGCGGGCCGCGGGTGGGCCGGGCCGTTGCCGACGAACTGCAGATGCGCGGCTACGACGTATACACGGTGAGGGACGCCCGTGACCACTTCGCGCGGACCACGGTGGTCGACCTGCGTGACCCGGCCGGTCGGTATGCGCAGACAATGGCGCGCGCGTTATCGGTACAGCGGCACTGGCGCAGACTGCCGCTGGGTCCGAAAGCCGTGCCCGAGGCCCGGGTCGAACTCGACTCCGGGCGCTACCTGGAAGTGCGGCTCGTCATCGGCGATGACTACCGCCGTTTCTTCGCGAACGTGGTTCCCCTGTATTAGGATGACTGCAGGACGTCTGGCCCGGCGGGCCGCGGCGATTATCCTCGGCAAGCTCGGCGAGGACGTCGTGGTTCTGGACCTGCGCGGCCGTTCGCCGCTGGCGGACTACTTCGTTATCGCCACCGCCACCTCGACCATCCACGCGCAGGCAATCGCCGAGGACCTGGCGCTTGAACTGAAACACGAGGGCGAGCAGATACACCACCTCGAGGGTGCCGAAAACGGCGTCTGGATACTTCTTGACTATTTCAACGTTGTGGTGCATATTTTCTATGGTGAGACTCGCCAGTTTTTCGGTCTGGAGCGGCTCTGGGGAGACGCACCGTGCCAGACCTTCACCGATACCAATGTCAAAAGCTAACCGGCCGCCTGTCCGTGGGCTTCGGCCGACTGGAGGTGCCGTTTGACTCTTACATCACTGCTGCGACCCGAGCGAATCAGCCTCGACCTGAAGGCAAAGAAGAAGCCGGAGGCGCTGCGCGAACTCGTACAGATGATCCGGCAGGGCGACGATGCCGAGCTGCTGCTGGCAACCCTGACCAAGCGCGAGGAACTGGGTTCGACCGGCATCGGCAAGGGAGTCGCCATCCCGCACGGCCGTTCGCTCCTGATTGACAAGCTGGAGATGGCGGTGGGCCGCTCGACCAAGGGCGTGGAGTACGATTCCATCGACCACAAGCCCGCGCACCTCTTTTTTCTCATCATGGCGCCGCCGCAGGACCCCGGCAACCAGTACCTGATAACGCTGGGCAGGGTGGCGATGGTCTGCCAGGAACTGACCAAGAAGAAGCGGCTGTTCGGCCCGCAGACGCCGGAAGAACTGATTGAGCTCGTACGCAGCCTGGAGGAGAAGATTCGATGAACGCGAAGGTCGAGACCTTGCGATCTTTGGAGGAATTCGACCACATCCTGCGCGACATCGAAACCGCCGACTACCAGGCAGTTGGCTTCCAGACGGTGAAAGCCTCGGACGACTTCATCAAGACCGCCGAGCGTGAACGGGAGAAGTTGACCAAGAAGGTCGACCCGAAACTCCTGACGATGTACGAGCGGATAATGAAGCGTTACGGCGGTCGGGTGGTGGTGCAGGTGATCCGCGAGTTCTGCGGTGGCTGCTATGTCAAGTTGCCGTCCGAACTCGCTGCCCGGTGCCGCACCGACCTCGTGACGTGCCCTAACTGCGGCCGCTTCCTCTACTACGTGAAGTAGACAACAGCAGGAGGTAAGGGGCCAGGGGCTCAGGGGTCGCGACCGGAACCCGGAATGCCCGAACGTCTCTTCCAGAGTGGCTATACTCCTGCTGCTATCCGCCTTCGAGTTCCCCGGCTACAGCGGGCGGGCGGCGGCGATGGTAGCCGGCGCAGCAGTGCCGGACGGCCAGCATTCCTTCTTCCTCAACCCGGCTCTAGCTGGAGACGACGGCCGCATCCAGGCCGGCATCTGCTACTCGCGGCCGTACGGGCTGCCGGGACTGGCCTGCACCAGGGCCGCCGGTGGCTGGAGTTCCGGGCGGCTGGCTGCCGGTGTCGGGTTCACGTCTCTGGGGCTTGACCGCTACAGGGAACAGGACGCCCAGGTTGTCGTCGGCGGAACCCCGGCAGCCGGAGTCGCCGTCGGGCTCGGTATCCACGCCCTGATTGTCTCGGCCGGACCCGGCTACGGCGACGTTGTTCCGGCCTTCGACGCAGGCGTCTGCTGGCACTCCGGGCGCGTCCGAGTTGGTGCGGCCGGACTACGTCTCAACTCGCCCCGCTGGCACAACGGCAGCGACCTGCAGTCACGGTTCGTGCTGGCCGGCTCGTGGCAGCCGGTCGACGAAGCGTTGCTGGCGCTCGACTTCGGCCGCGAGGGAAGCGATGAGGATGCGGCTCTCGGGGCCGAGTTCCGACTGATTCCCCAGCTCGCACTCCGGCTGGGGCTCGGCGTTGTCCCAATGCGACTTGCCGCCGGGCTCGGCGCGGCCGTGGGCCCGCTAGGGTTTGATTACGCCTACCAGTTCCACCCGGTGCTCAAGGACACGCACATCTTCGGGCTGCGTGTGGCATGGCACTAGCCCTGCTGCTACTGCTTGGCCAGTTCGGTTCCGGGTTGTTTCCTGAGTCGCCGACCACTGAGGCGGATGCAGCGATTCAGGAAGAGGTCGAGCGTCTGCTCGACCGGCGAATCGATATCAACCGGGCGTCGGCCCGGGAGCTGCTGGCAATTCCATGGCTCAATCCGTTTCTGGCATACCGGATTGTATCCGCGCGGGACTCGGTCGGTTCCTTCGGGAGCATGGAACAGGTCCGGCAGGTGCCGGGCATGACTCAGGAGACGTTTGACGAACTGCGGCCATTCCTGCGGATCGGGAGCAGGCAGCGGGGATTGACGGGCAGCATCGTTTCCCGCGCCGGCGCTGATTCAATCGAGGCTGGCACGATCGGGCTCAGGACCTTCAATCGTCTCGAACTCCGGTCCGGTCGCGCGCGGTTCGTGGCCGTCACCGAGAAAGACCGGGGCGAGGCAAGTGCGCTCGACTTCCTGAGCGGGGGTGCGGAAGTCAGCATGAGCCGGACCCGGGTCGCACTCGGAGACTTCACGGCCGGCGCGGGGCAGGGGCTGGTGCTCAGCGCACCGCAGTGGCGCAGCAGTCTGCGGGACGGAACCGGGCAGACGAACCGGACCGTCCGTCTGGTCAGTTCGGCGCTGGAGGGTTCGTACCTGCGCGGCGGTGCCGTGGAGGTCACAGCCGGAAGATGGAACGCATGCCTGCTCGGGTCATACGCCGGCCGGGACGCGCGGCTCAACGAAGATGGAACCGTGGCTCGCCTGACCGGGTCCGGGGTGCATGACGACTCGGCTTCGATTGCAGGCCGGAATGCAGTCCACGAGGCTGCCGCCGGGTTCGGTGGTGGCTATCGCACCAACCGGTTTGGAATCGGGATTGTCGCGGAATACTCGAAGTACAACCATGCGTTCGCGCCGGCCGACTCGGCCAGTTCATTTGCCGGGAGAGAGCTCCTCGTTGCCGGTGTGAACGGAGAGTGCAGGCTGGGACACTACGAGCTGGGCGGGGAGATGGCCGGTTCCAGCGGTTCGGGACTGGCCGGCGCATTCGAGTTGACCGGCGGCTGGCCGGACTTCGACGCCCGCTTCTCGCTGCGCGGACATCAGGCCCGGTTCTTCGCCCCGCACGGACGCTGGTCGAGCCTGACTGGCACCAAAGACCGTCTCGATGCATCGGGCCGGCTGGCATGGCACCATCTTGGTTCCAGCGTGTCCGTGAGCGGGAATACGTACCGGGACTTCGAGCTGGATTCGGTTCCGGCGAGGCTCGAACTCCGCCTGGGACAGGCACTGGGCAAGCTGGACATGGCGCTCACCCTGGGTGTGCGCTACGAAGCCGAAGAGGAGCGACGGAGGACAGCAAAGGCCGAGGCAGGGGTGAGAGTCGGGCCGAGAACCACGGCACGGCTGGTTCTCGCAGACGTCTATCCGGAGAAGAGCACGTCGCGGGGCACGATGGCCGCATGTCTCCTGGCACATCGATTCGGGACTGCCGAACTGGGGATGACTGCAGCCCGCATTGCTGTCAGCGGCACCGGAGTCACGATGCACGCTCCTGAGCCGGGAGCCGGCCGCATCGGTTCATCCTTCAGCAGCACCGTTTCCTGCTGGCGTGTCTCTGCCGGCTGTGGCGTCCGCGTCATGAAGTGGCTGCGGGTCGGCCTGAAGGCAGGCTGCGCCTGGAAGCCGCAACCCGTGTTCGACGCCGCCGCGCAACTCGAGCTTCCGTCCTGATTCGGAAGCGCTGGCCACGAAAGCACGAAATGCACGAAACGGATGATCGCGAGTTCGGGCTACGGGCCTCTTCGTGCTGATTTCGTGCCCTTCGTGTCTTCGTGGAATTCGGTTCTCTGTCCGTTTTTCTGGAAGTCCACAGTCCATGGTCTATAGTCCTAGGTCAATCCTATGGTAGACTACCACGTCCATCCCGACTTCTCGCACGACGCGCAGGGCTCGATAGAGGAGTTCTGCGGGAGAGCCGTCGAGGTCGGCCTCAAGGAGGTCTGCTTCACCACCCACTACGAACCCGACCCGGCCCGTGCCGTCATCGAACACGTCCGCGTCAACGGCGTGATGCAGCCAGTTGACTCAGACTGGCCAAGTGCCTACCTGGAAGCCATCCGGGCCGCGCGGACCAGATTTCCGAACCTGGTTGTTCTTGCTGGAGTAGAGGTTGGCTACGACCCCGGGCTCGTGGGCATCATCAGCGATTTCCTTGGCCGGCATCAGTTCGACTATGTCCTTGGGGCGGTGCACTCTCTCGACAGCATCTGCCTTACTGCGGGGGGAGAACTGGAACAGTTCAAGAGTGAGCTCCTGCCGCAGGGCCCGGAACAGATCGCCGCACACTACTTCCGCAATGTCCGCTCCGCGGCCGGGAGCCGGCTCTTCGACTGCCTTGCCCACCTCGACATCTACCGCAAGTACATCCAGTCGCTGTTCGACGGCCGGTTCACGCAGACGGCAGATTCCCTCCTGCCGTCGGTCCTCAACTTCGTGGCCGAGTCCGGCACCGGTATCGAGGTCAACACCTCGGCCTTGCGCAGAGGCAATGCCGAGCCCTATCCCGAGAAACGCATCCTCAAGCAGGCAAGAGACGCAGGCGTGCGGGTCTTCACCATCGGCTCAGACGCCCATCGCCCTGCCGACCTTGGCAAAGACCTTGAAATCGCGGTGCAGATACTAAGCGACCTCGGCATCGAACCCGCCCGCTTCCGCAACCGCGTACTGCTGGCTGCGGACTGCCGGCAGCCACTTCCCTGACCGCTCCCTCGCGGCCGGGCCGCGGCCAATCGGCAATTGACAATCAGAAATGACTTGGGCAGGGGAGAGCTTGCGGCTGCGATGAAACTCCATTCCGCCTGTCTACCTTCACCTCAACCTTGACCTTGTCCCTGACCTCAGCCCGGCGGCTTCGCCGCGTCGGATGTCCCGAAGCTTTCCGAAACGGGGTGCTTGTCCCTGGTTGTTCCTGTTGCCACCTCCCTGGGGAGTTTCGGGGACACTTTACTTAATTCCCTCAACGTCAAGGGCACGTGCCCTGCTACGAGTCTTCGCAGGGGCCGTTCGAGACTCATTCTCCATCGGCATGGATAATAGCCCTGCGCTCATTTGTGTCAAGTCGAGAGCCGCAGACGAAGGCCTGGCCCAGGAGTTGGGCGAAGAGCTCGCCAAAGAGCTTGGGGGAGAGCTTATCCAAGAGTTGGGGAAGGAGCTTGCCGAAGAACTTGGGGAAGAGCCTGCCAAAGACTCTGGGGAAGGCTCTGCCGAAGACCTCGGGGAAGACTCTGCCGAGGACTCTGGGGAAGACCTTACCAGAGACTTCGGGGAAGAGCCTACCAAAGAGCTTGGGGAAGAGCTCGCCAAAGAGTTCGGGGAAGAGTCTACCAAAGAGTCGGGGAAGGAGTTTACCGAAGAGCTCGGGGAAGAGCTTACCAAAGAGTTGGGGGAAGTCTCTACCCAGCGCAGGGGTGTGTTTTGATGATTGTAGACTAACCGTCGGTTCTATAGACAGTTGAGCTGCTTCGCGGCTTGACTCTTAGCCTACGAATTCGTAGGATTGACGGAGTATGAAGCGGCCGGCGGATACGTTCGTCTTGAGCCCTGAGTTGGGCGCGAGGTTGCGTGGTCTCAGGCTGAAGGCCGGGCTGACTCAGTTGGAGCTGGCGAGGGCCATGGGGCGGGTCGGGAAGAAGGCCGGCAATCTGGTGGGGAGAATCGAGCGGGGTGATGAACGCTATCCTTCACTCGGGCTCATCGCCGACTTCCTGCGCGGCTGCCGGGCCGGATTCAAGGACATTCTTGACCTTCTTGACCTATACACTGACTTGCCGACCACACAGCGGCAGGTGTTCGGTAGGGCCCTGGCCAAGGTCGCTGCCAGCGTTCCCGCGAAGTGGCAGTCCCAGGTCACGCAGTACGACCTGCGCATCGACATTCCGAAGTCGGCTCCGGCTGAGACCCGGGCGCAGGCGAAGCCCGACCTCGGGAAACGGCTGGAGCGGGCAAAGAAGCTGGCGGCGGCGGCGCGGCGGCGGATGCTCTATGGTCAGTTTCTCAAGGAACAGGTCGGCAAGGCGGGCCCGCACCTTACAGAGATCGACCGGGTCGGGCTTTTCAACCACGGGTTGGAGTGGTTCGCGATTCTCTACGATACGCGGGGGAAGCGACCTTCGACCCGCGCCAGGCGGCTGGCTGCGTCCGAGGCCTGGTTCGTCGAGGCAAGCCGGCTGCCCCTGGAGGTAATCCGGTATGTGCAGGACAGGGCGAAGGAGCACTTCGGCGAGATGGAGATGCGGGGCGACCTGGACTGGCTGCC
>Ga0172371_10012373_pt1 | contig 11248 bp, 6 predicted proteins | sample Lak12m_FD_114543 | JGI IMG/M metagenome (GOLD analysis project Ga0172371, IMG submission 114543) | Freshwater microbial communities from Kabuno Bay, South-Kivu, Congo - kab_022012_12m | ecosystem: Environmental > Aquatic > Freshwater > Lake | place: Democratic Republic of the Congo: South-Kivu...
CCAAAGCCAGTCTTATCTATCTCTCTGCCTCATAAACCCATACGACCACTGTGACACGTGATACTGATTTGCAAGTTTGGGTGAGAACTTATACCATCCATATCTTACCCTACATTTATTGGATGGGTAAAGGATAAGTAAATGATAGGGTCTAAAGGCGGATGCTTTCGATGGTTCCCTGATTCAGTTTCAGGGCTGGTTCGCCGTGGATCATCATGATGATGCCCAGCTCTTTGCCGCACTGGGGACAAACTGGGCGAGAAAAGGTCTCAGAGCCTTTCAGCCCTACGTAATCATCGGTCAGCTTGCTGATCAGGCATTTGATCAATCTGCCCTTTCCGGCTTTGAAATAGCGAAAGAGCTTTGCCCCACAACGGCAATTGATCTCGATGAGCTTGCCGGTTCTCATGCGAAGCCGGTGCGCCGGACATTCAGGCTGTAGAGCCAGGCTTTTTCGCAGCCCAGCAGCGCGGCAAGCAATTCATAGAGTGAAGGGGATTCCAGCTTTTTAACTATTTCCAGGCGCTTGCCGTCCCAGTCCAGAGCTTCGATGATCGCTTTCAGGTCGTAGCTTTTGCTCCGGTTGGGGGTGGTTTTGCTAAAGTCAAAGCGGGCTGCCTTCCGGAATTCCTGCAGCTTTTCTTCAACCGCAAAAGGCGGCTCGGAGCCAAGCTCGACATGGATCAGCTCTTTTTGCGGGGGAGCCGTTTTGGGCGCTAGAAGCTCACAGCCTAGGATATTGAAATCCGGAATGCGGGTGCGGGTAAGCTCACGGCAAATCTCTGCGGGAGAATAGGATGTGTAAAACGAGATGTCAAAATACTCATCCAGCCCTTCCACGCCCACCGGCAAGGGTGGCGACAGACTGACCTTGGGATGGGGACTGAAACCCTGCGTGAACACCGTGTTCAGGTTCAGAATGGCGATCCGGCGGAAAAGCATGCGCATCCAGTCCAGATGCGAGATAAAGCGCAGCAAGCCAAGCTTTTGATAGTGAACCCGATAGCGGAATTGGGGCAGGTGAAGTTGCCTGGCAGGTTCTTTAGACGTGAAAACTGCTGGCGCTGCGGGTTTTGGCTCTGAGCTGGCATTGTGCGTGGCAACTTCAGCGTTGCAGGCGCCACAGACCGCACAAACTTCCCGGCAATCGGGAGTTTGGGTTTCGCTAAGGGCTTTGGCGTATTCGCTTAAGAGAAATTCTTTGCTTACTCCGGTGTCGATAAAATCCCAGGGCAGCGGCTCGGACGTCTCTTTTGCCTTCAGATAATCCTGAAGTTGCACCCCGCTTCGCTGAAAAGCGCTGTCCCAGATGGAAAAGTCAAACAGCTCGTTCCAGCCGTCAAAGCGAGCGCTATTCTGCCAGGCATGCTGGATAACCTCTGCCATCCGGCTGTCACCCCGGGCAAGGGCGGCTTCCAACAGCGAAGTCTCTATGGTGTGATACTTTATCTTCAGATTGCGAGCTTTGCCAAAGGCATTTTTCACCCGCCAGGCACGCTCCAGCAGAATCTGGCTGTCCTGCAGTGCGCACCACTGGAAAGGCGTGAAAGGCTTTGGCACAAAGGGCGAGAGGGTTACGTTGATCTGCAGTCTGCGGTTTCCGGTGCGGTTTATCTTGTCGATGAGGGCGATGATGGCGTCGATGTCCTCGTCCGTCTCGGTGGGCAGTCCCAGCATAAAATAGAGCTTAATCTTTTGCCAGCCAAGCTTTAAGGCGATCTCCACGCCTTGTATAATCTCTGTTTCGGAGAGGTTTTTGTTAATTACGCGGCGCAGCCTTTCCGAACCCGCTTCCGGAGCGATGGTCAGCCCTTCCCTGCCCAGGGACTGCATTGCCTGCAGCAGGTTGTCGTGCAAGCTGTCCACCCGCAACGAGGGCAAGGAAATATGGGTTTTGGCGGTGTCGAGGTTTGCGAGTAAACTGAGCAGCAAATCCTGGATGCAGGTATAATCGGCGCTGGAAAGGGACACCAAGCCAGCTTCGTCCCAGCCGCTGGTTTGCACTTCCTTGATTAGGCTTTGCAGAATGTCTTGGGGGTCGCGCTCCCGCACTGGACGGTAAAAATAGCCGGCATGGCAGAACCGGCAACCCCGCGAGCAGCCGCGCATAATCTCCGCCACATAGCGGTTGTGCGTGGCAAGTTGCCAGGAAAGCAGTTGCGGACTGTGCTGCAGCTCTGAGCTGTGAAAATGGGCATATTTGCGGCTGCTGATCTTCTTTACTCCCTCGTGCAAAGCCGGAACGTAGCAGGAAGGCAGTTCGGAAAGCTTTTGCAGCCTGGCTTTACGCTCAGGATAGGTCTTGAAGATTTCGGCGATCTCCACGATCCCTTCTTCGGCTTCACCCAGGAAAAACACATCCACAAAGGCAGCAAGCGGCAAGGGATTGCTGGCGCAGGGACCTCCTGCCATAATGATCGGATCGGATTCAGAGCGAGCTTCGCTTCTGATCGCCAAGCCGCACAAGTCTATCAGTTCCAGCACATTGCTATAGTTCAGTTCGCTTTGCAGAGTGATGCCAATGAGATCAAAGTCCTTCAGCGGCATGCGGCTTTCCCAGGCAAACAGGGGTAGTCCCTTTTGCCGCATCAGGTCTGCCAGATCGATCCAGGGCAGGTAAGCCCGGTCTGCCATGACGCCGGACAGGGAATTGACGATGCTGTAGAGAATCTTGATCCCCAGATGGCTGATGCCCAGTTCGTAGGCATCGGGAAAAGCAAAAACAAAACGGACGGGATTGGCGGAAAAGCTTTTATGAAGCGAATTCAGTTCATGGTCAATATAGCGGGAAGGCTTTTCCACCAAGGGCAGAAAAGGCTCGATGTCCACCTTCTTCATAAGCTGCGGACGCTGATGGCTACGCTGTGCTGTTTGCCCCAGCCGATCAGGCTTTTACAGGCTTCGCTGTTCGCCAGAGAGGGCAGTCCCAAGCCGGTCTCCAGGGGCTTTTTCAGCTCTTCCAGGTTGTTGCCATAGCGGCATTCCTGCACGATATAGCGGTCGCCGGGTTTGAGCAGGCTTTGCATGGCGACCAGGTCTTTACCACTCATCAGCAGGTCAAAAAAGGTGGTGCGGAATTCGTAGGGAACCCCTGCCCGCCTGATAATTTCCATGCTTTGGGTGATCGCCGCATTTTGCGTTTGTGAACAGGTGAGCAGTTGATACAAAGGAAGGGGAGCTTTTACATCCATGGCAAAATAATCGGCTAAGCCATGTGCGGCAATGGTTTCCAGCACTTCCGGCAAAGAGCCGTTGGTATCCAGCTTCACCTTGAAGCGCATCGCCTTTAGCAGCTTCAGAAAAGGAATAAGGTCATCCTGCAGGGTCGGTTCGCCGCCGGTGATCACCACAGCGCTCAATTTCTTGCGTCGGCGATAGAGAAAATGCAGCACCCACTCCGTATCCAGAGGCGGCTCAAACAGTTCCGGCTTTACCAAAGCAGGATTGTGGCAATAGGGACAACGAAAGTTGCAGCCCTGGGTAAAGACAATGGCTGCCAACTGACCTGGATAATCCAGCAGCGAGAAACGCTGAAAACCGCCTATCCGCATGTGTTTTTATGCCTGGACGAGATCAGGAAAAGTCTTTTTCTCATGCTGTTTCAAAGGGTCAAAGGTGGTGCGCAGTTTGAATTCGGCTTTCTTGCCTTCGTTCCATTGCGAAACCGGGCGCAGGTATCCCACAATGCGGGAAAAGACCTCTGTATCTTTATGGCAGACAGGGCATTCCGGCTGCTCACCATCCAGATAGCCATGGTCGGGACAAATGCTGAAAGTGGGCGAAAAAGTGAAGTATGGCAGATGATAGCTTTCGCAGATGCTTTTCACCAGCGCCTTGATGCTTTGACCATGCTCAACTCTTTCTCCGCCAAAGATATGCAGCACCGTTCCGCCTGTGTATTTGGTCTGCAGTTCGTCCTGCAAGTCCAGCACTTCAAAGATATCGTCGGAATAATTCACCGGTAGCTGGGTGCTATTGGTATAAAAGGGCGTATCTCCGCCGCAATTGGCGCACTTAATACCCGGAAACTGCTTTTTGTCCAGGATCGCCAGGCGGTAGCTGGTGCCTTCGGCAGGCGTGGCTTCCAGATTGTAGTTATTCTCCGTTTCTTCCTGAAAGGCAATCAGCCGTTCACGCAGGTAATCCATCACCTTGATGGCAAATTCCCTGCCCTCGGTGGAGCCTAGGTTTTTACCCAAAAAGTTTTCTACAGCTTCGTTCATGCCGATAATGCCGATGGTGGAAAAGTGGTTTTCCCAATACTGGTGAAAGCGTTCATAAATGCTTTTCAGATAGAACTTTGTATAGGGATAAAGTCCGCTTTTGGTGTAGGTTTCCAACACCTTGCGTTTGATCTCCAGGCTGGTGCGGGCTTTGATCAGGCGATCTTCCAAAAGCTCGTAGAATTCCGCTTCCGTATCCGCCAGAAAGCCGATCCGGGGCAAGTTTAGGGTGACCACCCCAATGGAGCCGGTAAGCGGATTGGCTCCGAACAGTCCTCCCCCTCTGGCTTCCAGTTTACGGGTGTCCAATCGCAGGCGGCAGCACATACTGCGGGCGTCGGAGGGGCTCATGTCCGAATTCACGAAATTGGAAAAATAGGGAATGCCATATTTTGCCGTGGCTTCCCACAGATAGTGAATGGTGGGATTGTCCCAGTCAAAGTCCTTAGTGATGTTGTAAGTAGGTATGGGAAAAGTAAATACGCGTCCCTTGGCATCGCCTTCGATCATCACTTCCAAAAAGGCTTTATTCAGCATATCCATTTCCGACTGGAACTCGCCATAGTTTTTTTCCTGAGGGATTCCGCCAACGATAACCGCTTCATTTTTATACAGTTCATGCGGATAGAGGTCGAGGGTGATATTGGTGAAGGGGGTTTGAAAGCCGACCCGGGTGGGCACGTTGATATTGAACACGAATTCCTGCAAAGCCTGCTTAACATCGTCGTAACTTAGCCTGTCATAATAAATAAAGGGCGCCAGCAGGGTGTCAAAACTGGAGAACGCCTGGGCACCGGCGGCTTCGCCCTGCAGGGTGTAAAAGAAATTCACGATCTGTCCCAAAGCGCTGCGGAAATGCCTGGCGGGAGCGCTTTCCACCTTGCCCTCGGCTCCGCAGAAACCGGTCAGCAGCAGGTCGCGCAGATCCCAGCCGACACAATACACCGAAAGCTGTCCCAGATCGTGGATATGCATGTCGCCGCTGAGATGAGCCTCGCGGATCTCAGGCGGATATATCTTATTCAGCCAGTAGGTTTTACTCACTTCGGAGGCGATGTAGTTATTCAGTCCCTGCAGCGAATATGCCATGTTGCTGTTCTCATTCACCTGCCAATCAAGCTTTTCCAGATACTGATCGATCAAACGCACGCCGGCAGTGGACACCAGTTCCCTGATCCGGGCATGCTGATCGCGGTAGATGATATAGGCTTTGGCGGTTTTTTTGTAGGGCGAAGCGAGCAGCACCTCCTCCACGATATCCTGGATTTTTTCCACTTCGGGAATCTCATCCTGGATCACTTGTTGTGCCAAATTCAAGACCCTCAAGGTTAAAACCCCTGCCATTTCCTCAGCGAATTCGCCTGTGGCTTGCCCCGCGCGCTCTATCGCTTTGGCTATCTTGTGCTTATCAAAATTCACTATGTGACCGTTGCGCTTTCGGATCATCGAAAACATCAGCGTTCCCCCTCTATTATGCAACTATATTTTATTATTTATTAATGTCTTACAGCGTTAAAACCGAAAACCGCAGTTCAGGAATCAAACGCACGATATCTATGAAAATAAGAACTTAGCATTTTTGTCAAGCTGAAATGTGCCTTTTCTTTGTTGTTTTTTATCCACAGCAGCGTAGTGATTTACATAGCATGCAGTTGGCGTTTTCCTACCCAAAAAAGTAGATTTCAGTCCACTATTCTTTTCGTGCTATCTTTCCTGCTTGCATTACGCTATCAATACGGAGTCAATGCGCACTATATCCGTATTGGCAGCGTATTGACCGCATAAATGGAGCAAGTAAGCAGCAAGTTATTTGCTTTATCGGAACAAAAATTGCATTTAATTTTATGAGAATGAAGTTCCTCAGGGAGAGAGAAATGAAAAGAACGGTGTTGCTTGTTTTGGCAGTTTTGGCTGTCGGACTGATGTTTGCCACCTCCAAAAGCCTGATCGGGCTTAGCGTGAATAACCTAGCGGGGATAAACACCCCCGGCGGTCTGCGCAACGCAGTGTGTAAACTGGCTGACGGCGGCTTGGAGATATATTTCTATAACGAAAACTACGTCCTTGCCGGAACCTCCGATCCGGCGTATCAGAGGGCAATTCAGCTGGGTAAAACGGATGCGGGCAGGCTGTATCTGATAACGAAACTGCCCAGTGAAAAGTCCTTCCCGCCGGAAAACGTGGGAGAAATGCTGCTTGATCTGGGTTCGCAGTATCTGCTGCGTAGCAATCTGGACGAAATTCAGCTACGGCATCAAATGATCAATCCCTTTACCCCGCTGGAGTTTAGCCCGCTGAAACTGACTGCTGGTCAGGACATCAAAACCGGGCTTGCCGCCACCCGGACAGACATTCAGAACCTCATTTCACAGGTTTCGGCGGACAGCGTGCTCTACTTCATTCAGAGTCTGCAGAATTTCCAAACCCGCTACACCCTTGCCGAAAACCATTTGCAGGTGGCGAACTGGATCAAAAGCCAGTTCCAGCGGTTCGGGATATCTTCTGCCGAGCTTTTCACCTATAACTGGCAGGGAACCACACAGTATGACGTGGTGGCGACCATCCCCGGAACCGTTTATCCCGATACCTACATCGTGGTGGGCGGGCACCACGATTCCATCACCAACGACAATCCTTTGGTATTCGCACCCGGCGCGGATGACAATGCCAGCGGCTCGGTGGCGGCTTTGGAGATGGCAAGAGTGATGATGGCGACTGGTTTTCAGCCCAAATGCTCCATCCGCTTCGTCACTTTTTCGGCGGAGGAATTCGGTCTGTTTGGTTCTCAAGCCTACGCTCAGATGGCGGATGATACCGCTATGGACATCCGGCTGATGATCAATCACGATATGATCGCCAATACCAATCCCAATCCGGATGACCCGCGGGTGCTGCTGATGCCTTATGACGGCTTTTTACAGCAAACCGACCAGGCAGCCGTGATCACCAGTCAATACACGCCGCTGGTGCCGGTTTACGGTGTGCTGAATCTCTCTGCCAGCGACAGCTATTCCTTTTGGCAAAAGGGATTTCCCGTGATCTACTATTTTGAATACAATTTTTCGCAGGTTTACCACAGCAATAACGACACGGTTGCCAATCTGAATCCCACTTACTGCGCCAAAGTGATCCGTGCCTCCACTGCTGTGGCTGCCACCTATGCTAATATGCCCCCTGCGCCAACCAATCTGCAGGCTTTCGATACCGGAACCGGAAACAGCATCCAGCTAAGCTGGAATGCGGTTACCGATCCCAGCTTCGCCGCTTACAAGGTTTACTGGGGCACTGAATTCGGCACCTATCCGCATAGCCAGACGCTTACCGGAACCAGCTATACCATTACCGGTCTGAGCCAGGGTGAAACCTGCTATGTGGCTCTCTCCACGGTAGATACTTCAGAAAATGAAAGCAGTCGGATTTTTACTTCAGCCACTCCCAGGCTGATTCCCATAACCCCGCTCAGTTTCACTGATTTGCCGGAACCGGGTGGAATTCAGCTGAACTGGACTGGGAACAGCGAACTCGATCTGGCGGGCTACAAGCTCTACCGCTCGCAAAATCCTGAGCTTCAGGGCGATCTTCTGGCAACTGTGAATGCCCCGCTCTGCGGCTATCTCGACCATGAGGTGACCGGCAGCCTGACTTATTACTGCTACAGGCTTTGCGCCTTTGATACCGAGGGCAACCAAAGTGCCTTTACCGAGGTGGTGAAAAGCCGCCCGGTAAGCCTGGATCAGGGAGTTCTGGTGATCGACGAAACGCTGAATTTCAACGGCAGCAATCCCTTCCAACCCACCGATGCGATGGTGGATGACTTTTATAGCTATGTAACCGACAATCTGAACGTAAGTTCCGTGCTCGATCTGGAAAGCGATCCCACCCTGCTGCGCTTAGCCGATCTGGGGGTTTACAATGCCATTCTCTGGCACGGAAATGATTACACGGATATGTGTTACCCCTATTCCGTGCAGGACGTTTTGAGGCAGTACCTCAGCTTTGGGGGCAAAGTGCTGTTCAGCCTTTACCATCCCTCGCAAGCCTTTGAGCTGAATGCCGGATATCCCGCTGAATTCAATGAATATACCTTCCTGAATAGTGTGCTGGGAATCAATTATGTGGACTATAAATCCGCGGCGCGTTTCAAATATGCCCTCTCCCAGCTCAGCGCTGCGCCACCTCTGCAGGTGGATCCCAATAAAACTCCCACCGCCTTCAACGGACATATCTTTCACGTGGAAGCTCTTACCCCGAATAACAGCCAGAATACGCTCTACACTTATGGTTCGGATTATGCTTCCACCACCGGACAGGGTAGCATGAATGGCGAAAAAGTGGCGGTGTTCAATCAGTTCGGGTTGGGTAAAGTGATAACCCTCAGTTTTCCGCTTTATTACATGCAGCAGGAACCCGCCAAGCAGTTTGTAGAATATGTGTTCGGCATGGTGTTCGGACTGCCCCTGGGAAACGAGGATGAAACAATTCCCGCGGTGGACGGAATCCGGATCAGCGCTGTCTATCCCAATCCATTCCAGGCGGAAACCAGGATCGAGATAGCCGGAAAAAACCAGGCTGCTCCGCTGGAACTTAGCGTTTTTAACCTGAAAGGACAGCTGGTGAAACGGTTGTTCAATGCAATCCCCGACAGTAAAACCGAGCTGAAATGGGATGGGAAGGATGATAATGGCAGAGTGGTCGGTTCAGGCGTTTACCTCATCAAAGCAAGCCAGAATGGATACTCAACCACCCAGAAACTCCTGAAAATAAGATGAACCATGATGATGTCATGCTTGAATAATTGGTACACAACCCACTGATAACCACTATTTATGGGAGGAACCATGAAAATTATGTTCACAACCATGCTGTTGATAACGGCTGTTTCTGCCTTTTGTTTTGATGTTACATCCTTCGGTCCGCAGACCGATGTATTGTTCTATGCTGATCTCCAGGAATCCCCCCTGGCTTATGGCGGCGTGCAGTTCGACCAATTTGGGTTATTCCTCGATAACGCGGGAACCTGGGATTTCTATCCCTTCTGGGCAAACGGTTTGCGGATCACCGGCATCAAAAAACTCTCCGCCGATACGCTGATGGTTGCCATGGGCGAGGGAACCTATAGCGACGGGGTTTACAACTTCAATCTGACCACCCATGTCTTGAGTATCAACGAATGGTTCTTCATGCCCAATTTCCTGCTCTATAACCCTTACAACGGCACCTATTACGTAGGCGAAAGGGATGGTTTGTTCAAATCCACCGATGGCACAAACTGGTCAAGGATAACCAGCCTGGGAACAAATAAATGCAGCAGTTTGGCTTATCACGACTGCAATATGGTTACCAACAACGGCTCGGTGGTAAAGTATTCCCTCGACTACGGGCTTAGCTGGCAAACCTCCGATACCAGCAATTTACGGGGTTTTTATTACACTTCTGCAGGTGTTTTATACGCCGTGATGGATATGGAAAGCGATTCGGACGGCTTATGGCGTTCCGATGATAATGGCGCTACCTGGAACTGTGTGCTTTATACCAGTTATCTGAGCGGAATCGGTCCCGATTATGGGGATTATCTGGTTTTAGGTTGGTATTCACCTAATGAGGAAGGCTCTTATGTGGCTTTGGTAAATCAGCAGTCCCAGCTGACTCCCTTGCAGCAGTTAAACCTGAACTGCCCGGTCAATCAGCAGGACGTTTTTCCCTTGGTAAATACCCCATCCTTCTTTGTTATCAACACTCTGGGCTGCTTTTTTGTCACCAGTTTTCTGCCGGTTGAAAATGAGGATGCCGCCAGTCCTGCACATCCGGTTATGTCTGTATCAACATCTCCCAATCCCTTTATTGATCAGGCTAAGATCAGTATTATTAATTCACCGCGTAAAGAAAAGCCGAGGGTGGATATCTATAACCTGAAAGGGCAGTTGATACGGAGTTTGGCTGATAACGGTTCTTTGGTCTGGGATGCCAGAGACGAAGCGGGAAGGATGGTGGGAAGCGGAGTTTACCTTGTCAGGGTTAGTCAGGGCAGTCAGACCACTACCTGTAAAATGCTGAAAATAAAGTAGGGCGACCGCCGGGTCGCCCTTAATTTCTAAACTAAGCTCCTAAAGTAGCCACCATCACAGCTTTGATGGTATGCATACGGTTTTCGGCTTCGTCGAAGACCACAGAATTGGGGCTTTCGAATACTTCGTCGCTTACTTCCATGCCGTTCAGACCATACTTTTCATAGATCTCTTTGCCGATCTTGGTCTTGGTGTCGTGGAAGGCAGGCAGGCAATGCATGAAAAGGGTGGTGGTTTTGCCGGTCTTTTTCATCATGCTGGCATTAACCTGATAGGGCTTGAGTTGCTTTATCCTGCTTTCCCAAACGCTGTCCGGCTCGCCCATGGAAACCCAAACGTCGGTGTAGATAACGTCTGCGCCTTTCACACCTTTGTCGATGTCGTCGGTGATGGTGATCTTTGCGCCGGTTTCCTTGGCAACGGCTTTGCATTTATCCAGCAGTTTCTTTTCCGGGAAAAGGCTTTTGGGGGCTACGATGCGGAAATCCATTCCGGTTTTGGCAGCGCCGATCATGAGGGCATTGGCAACGTTGTTGCGTCCGTCACCGGCATATACGAACACCATTTCGTCAGTGGGTTTGTTCAGATGTTCGATGGCAGTAAGGAAATCTGCCAGTACCTGGGTGGGATGGTCTTCAGTGGTAAGTCCGTTCCAAACTGGCACTCCAGCATATTCAGCCAGTTCTTCCACAATTTCCTGTCCATAGCCACGGTATTCGATGCCGTCATACATGCGTCCTAAAACTCTGGCAGTATCGGCGATGGATTCTTTTTTGCCCATCTGGCTTCCGGTGGGGCCAAGATAAGTAACGTGTGCACCTTGGTCCAGAGCGGCAACTTCAAAAGCGCAACGAGTGCGGGTGCTGTCTTTTTCAAAGATCAGAGCGATGTTTTTGCCTTTCAGCATCTGCTGTTCGGTTCCGGCATATTTTGCCTTTTTGAGCTGCAGGGAAAGATCGA
>Ga0172371_10012374_pt1 | contig 11247 bp, 8 predicted proteins | sample Lak12m_FD_114543 | JGI IMG/M metagenome (GOLD analysis project Ga0172371, IMG submission 114543) | Freshwater microbial communities from Kabuno Bay, South-Kivu, Congo - kab_022012_12m | ecosystem: Environmental > Aquatic > Freshwater > Lake | place: Democratic Republic of the Congo: South-Kivu...
AAAAGCTGCATAACATTTTTTTCCTACTATAGGCATGTTGTGCGCGTGCCATTTTTCCTTAGTAGGATTAGCGCGTATGACATTCATATCCACATCCAAGACACTTAAGCCATCCTGGATACTAGAAAATACGCTATGCAGGAAGCTTCCCGCATTACACAACTCCTCTTCAATTTTTACGCGTTCTTTTATCTCCTTGCGCAGGTTCTCATTAAGGCTGGTTAACTCCGCTGTCCTGACTTTGACCCGAATTTCAAGTTCAGAGCGGATATCCCTTTGCTTTTCTTCTTCTTTCTTGCGCAGCGAGATGTTCCTGGATATCCCGGTTGTGCCAATAACTTTGCCGTGGTCATCAAAAACCGGAGTCTTAACAGTTTCTATCCAAATTTCACCGTCTTCTTTATTCACCAGCCTCTCTTCAATGCATTTACGTTTTTTACTATTCATTACCTCACGGTCGTCAGAACGGTAACTCTCCGCCAAATCCCTGGGCCAGAGGTCAAAATCATTCTTACCTATAATCTCTTCAGCGTTAAAGCCGCGGGCCCTGGCAAAGGCGTCGTTAGCTACAACATACTTTCCATCGCTATCCTTAAGCCAGGCTATATCGGGGATATTATTCAAAATGGCCTTCTGCTGAAGCTCTATATTACGCAGCTTGATAGATGCAAAATCAGTGCTATTCTTAGGAACTTTAAGCTTAATCAGCTCATCCCGGCTTAATTTAACCTGCTCTTCCTGTTTTTGGTTTTTCATATTTTGTGGACTAAAAAATACGCTGCTTGCGGCATTGATTCCGGCTTGAAAGAATTAATACTCTCTTTGGTGCGCTAAAGTCATGTCCATAAAAGTACGTAATCTGCGCGAACGAGAAGGATGACGAAGTTTCTTTAAGGCCTTGGCCTCAATCTGCCTGACCCTCTCGCGGGTAACTTTAAAGACATTGCCCACCTCTTCTAAAGTGCGCGAAGAACCATCGTTAATCCCAAAACGTAAAATCAGGATCTTCTTCTCTCTTTCCGTTAATGTGCTTAACGCGGAGTTCATCTCATCTTTTAACATTGAACGCACAGTTTCATTCGCCGGAGAAACCGCCTTCTTATCCTGGATAAAATCACCGAAATGCGTATCCCCTTCATCGCCTATAGGCATCTGCAAAGATATCGGCTCCTGCGCGATCTTTAATATGGATTTTATTTTGCCTTGCGGAAAACGCATTTTATGCGCGATCTCTTCAGGTGTGGGTTCACGGCCATTCTTCTGCACAAACACCCTTGAGAAACGGATTATCTTATTTATTGTTTCCGTCATGTGCACGGGTATTCTAATCGTGCGCGCCTGGTCGGCAATCGAGCGGGTGATCGCCTGGCGGATCCACCAGGTAGCGTAAGTTGAAAACTTATAGCCGCGTTTATATTCAAATTTCTCCACAGCGCGCATAAGCCCGATGTTGCCCTCCTGGATTAAATCAAGGAAAGAGAGGCCACGGTTAGTGTACTTTTTGGCTATACTTACCACCAGCCGCAGGTTGGCCTCCACTAACTTCTTTTTTGTTCGGCTAAACTTGAGATGAGCCGATTTTATCAGTTTCATCTGTTCCTTGATCTTGCTGTGGGGCTCGGCGATCGCTTTAAGTATCTGGGACTTACGCTCCCTGTCAGCCTTACCTGAACGCTTTATGTGCTCCAACTCGCGAAGCAAGGCGTTTAATTTACGCACCGCCGCCTCAATTACGGAAGTGGTAAAATTAAGCTGCAAGATCAGGTTAATAATATTGTTTTCGCTGCGCGAATGCTTGGCCTTGGCTAAAAACCGTTTAAACCTGCCGATAACGCTGTTTTTCTTTATTTTGATATCTTCCTTAACCACCTCTTCCATGTTGATTTTATCTTCCAGGATATCATTAGCAACGGACAAAACCTCATTCCTGGCAAACTTGGTAACCAGGACCACGCGTTTGAACTTATCTTCGGCTTCCTCGATTTTCTTAGCCAATTCGATTTCATTTTCACGGCTCAAAAGCGAAATAGAACCCATCTGCTTCAAATACATTTTTACCGGGTCGTCCAAAGGCATAAAACGTTCTTCACTTTTCAACTGTTCACTGAGCAATTCATCCCGGGCCTGAGCCAGGGTTTGTTTATCCTGCTGCGCCCTGTTTACCGATAAACCCGCATCCGCCTCCCCTTCAACCACCTGTATATCCTCATTACCCAGTAATTCAAAAAGATGGTCGATCGCCACGGTACTTGAAAGGTCCTCAGGCAGCAGGTCATTTACTTCATCATAGGTAAGAAACCCCTTGCGTTTGCCCAGGGCAATCAGCTTCTCCATATCTTTAGTGGGCTGCTCTCTTTTCTTCATGCTTAGTCGCCTTTCTTTATTAAATTATGAAATTCCTTAATAAGACTGTTTAATTTTTGTTCATCACCCAGGGATTGGGCGCTTTTTATCTGTATGTGCAGGCGCTCTCTTTGAGATTTCAATCTTTGCACTTTGACCCGCGCGATGCAGTCATTAACCGCCTTTTCCCTGTCCTGCCCCAAAAGCTCCGGCATAAACATAGATTCACAAACCAGCTGGCCGGCGTCTTCTTCGCTGAAATAATTCATCAGGATACTGGGTTCAATATTCTTGCCCTGGATGAACAAATCATGCAATACGGCGACAACTTTAGCGGTACGCATATCGGCAAAATCAGCGGGCGTAAGCTCCTGCATAATCTTCTCAATCAACTCCCTTTCCTCAAGCATAAACTTGATCAGGAGTTTTTCCGCGGGATTAATCCCCGAGACGGATTTTTTAACACACGGGCCTGCGGCTGAAGAGGAGCTTAAATTAGGTTTTAACTTATTCAACTCTTCAAGTATATAATGTTCCGGTATCTTGATCTCCTCGGAAAGCCTCTTCACATACTCACCCCTGAGGATAGCGTTATCAAATTTATTGATCGTGGAAAGCATCTCAGCGGCAATCTTGCTTTTGCCATGCGCCTCTTTCATATTATGACGGCATTTTAAAACCTCCAGCTTATAATCAAAAAGGGTTTTAGCGTTCTGGATTTTAGCCTTTAATGTATTAATCCCCTCCTTGCGCACCAGGGTATCAGGGTCCATTTCTTTCGGCAACGGCACAACCTTCACATTCACTCCTTCTTCAATAAGCATATCCAGACTTCTTAAAGTGGCTATTTCACCGGCGGTATCGCCATCATAGATCATTACCGCGTTATGGGTGTAACGCTTGAACAGCCTGATTTGTTCTAAAGTAAGCGCGGTCCCCTGTGAGGCGACAATATTATTTACCCCCTCCTGATATGGAATCATAAAATCCAGGTAGCCTTCCACGATAACCGCAAAATCATTCTCTCTTATATAATCCTTGGAAAGATTCAAGCCAAAAAGGTTTTTGCCTTTAATATAAACCGGGGTCTCCGGGGAATTAATATATTTGGGCAGGGTTTTATCCATTACCCTGGCGCCAAAACCAATTACCCTGCCGCGGATATCAAAAATCGGGAAAATAATACGGCTGCGGAAACGATCGTAATAACCTCCACCCTCCTTGGGGAGAATCAAACCTGCCTTTTCCATTAAAGAAAGGCTGATCCCTTTTGACCTTAAATAATTAATCAGGCTATCCCAACCGGAAGAAGCCAGCCCCAAATGAAATTCCCTGATCGTTTGAGGTTTGATTCCCCGGTTCAAAAGGTAATCCCGCCAGGCTGCCGCGCCTGAAGCGTTGAGGTTATTTTCATAAAAACTCGCTGCCAATTCATTAATTTTATAAAGCTGGCTGGTTAAGCTGGCCTGCCTGGCTATCTCCGGATTATTTTGCTCAGGCAGTAGCACTCCGGTTTTTTTCGCCAGCATCTCAACGGCCTCCGGAAACTCCATCCTCTCATGCCGCATCAAAAACCTAAAGGCATTTCCTGATTCACCGCAGCCGAAACAATGGTAAATCTGGCGCTCCGGAGAAACCGTAAAAGACGGGGTCTTCTCATGATGGAACGGACAGTTGGCCTTAAAATTACGCCCGGCCTTTTTAAGCGGGATATAGCCGGAGATAATCTCAACAATATCGACCCTGCCAAGTATATCTTCTAATAGATTCTCGGGTATAAGCGCGGGCATTTCAACCTCTTCTAATCCTGGTAAAACCTGAGCAGGCAACTACTTGAAATTTGTGTTTCGCGGATTTTTCTATGTTATCCAATAATAAATTTAATCCCAAGGTATCGCTGGAGATGTGCCCGGCGATAACCACATTGAGATTAGCGTCCCTAACCTTCTTAAGATGCTCTTCACTTAAATGCATGGAAACCAGGGTCCTCACCCCTGCTTTATATAACTTGCCAAATACATCTTTTGAACCTTCGGTGCCTCCTGTCATTTCCAGCAGGATATTGCCCACCGGCCGGTTTGAGTTGCCAAGGATTATGCGCGGCCCGGTATTGAACTTTTCAGCAATCTGATACTCAGGAATACCTTTTAGTATCTTAACTATATCCCCAACCAAACGGGGAGTACTGGCTTTTTGCTTAAAAAGGCGCTCTAAAAACCTATACACGTGATTATCGGCGGGAGTATGCAAATTCATATAAGGCATATTCAAGAGCCTGGCCGCATCCACTGGACGGGTATGATTTTGAGGCAATACCCTGCGCTCAACCTCCCGTATCCTCTCTTCAATCAGCCTGAGAGCTGTTTTATAGGCTACTCCGGCCTGACTTAACAAATCAACCTGCAGCCTCATAACCTCATGCAACCCGGCATAGGATTTACCCTCAGGATGATGGGCAACCACCAGATCCAATCCTTCTTTTTCACGAATGCGATCGGCCAGCAAAAGCTCAGCAACCTCAATATCAATACCAACCATTATTTTATTAACCTGCGTATTGGGCTTGCCAAAAAGAACCCCCGAATCCGGGAAAGAAACAATCCCCTCCTTGTTCCTGCGCGGGTCGGCAGAACGGCCAAAACGCAGAGCCTGATTATAGAAATTAATTAATTTCATTTTTTTATAAAATTATCCCTGACTTCGCTTACGACAGTATTAGGTTTTTCTTGCGGGGAAAACTTAGAGAAAATACTGCTCCAGGTCCAATTATATGCCTGGGCGGAAACTGAAGAAAACCTGCTGCCTAAATAAGAATGCCTGACCGAATTACTAAGGTAGCTGACACTTGAGATCATTAGCGCATAAATTATTAAGCCTATGGTAAAATACCCGCGGGCCAGACCTAAAAGCAGGCCGCCATATTTATTAAGTCCCGGAGCCGCCTCCATCTTCATAAAACGGTAAAAGGCGCCGCGTAAAAGCACAAAAATCAAATAAACCGCGACAGCCAGGATAATGAAGACTATGAAGTCTACAAACTCTAAGGGAGTAGCCTGGAAAACATACCAGCGTTGAATAGTATCCGAAAGAAAAGTGTAGTAATGCGAAGCAAAATATATCGCGGACAATACCCCTAAAAATTTAAAAAATTCTATGGCTAAGCCGGTTTTAAGAGCAACGTAACATATTCTAAATAATATAATTAGGATAAGTATATCTAAGAAATTGAATTGCTGAACAGCGTTTATAACCATTATATCCTCCTCTTATAGAAATATCAGAAAGTATAACATATATACGGTGGGCTTGTCAAGGAAAGGGCCTCGTTTTACTCGCTTTATCTCCTGAACCAGGATATGGTCCGCTCAAGCCCCTGCTCTAAGCAAATAGAAGGTTTCCAGGAAAGCAGTTTTTTGGCTTTAGAAATATCCGGTTGGCGCTGGCGGGGATCATCAACAGGAAGTTGCTTATAGGCTATCTTACTCCTTGAGCGGGTTATCTTTAAAACCAGTTTTGCCAGCTGCTCTATAGTAAACTCATCGGGATTGCCTAAATTAACGGGTTCATTTATATTTGAAAGCATCAGCCGCAATAATCCCTCCAGCAAATCATCAATATAACAAAAACTCCTGGTCTGATGCCCCTTTCCATAGATAGCCAAAGGCTTATTACTTATCGCCGAGGTTATGAAATTAGGCACTACCCTGCCGTCATTATGGCGCATCCTCGGCCCGTACGTATTAAAAATACGCACAATTTTTGTATCCAGTTTGTGCACCCGATGATAAGCCATGGTAAGGGCCTCGGCAAAACGTTTAGATTCATCATAACAACCGCGTACGCCTATAGGATTGACATGGCCCCAATAATTTTCTTTCTGGGGATGAACTAATGGATCGCCATAAACCTCTGAAGTAGAAAACAGGAGAAATACGGATCTTTTCTCTTTAGCTAATCCTAAGGCATTATGCGTGCCTAAAGAACCAACCTTTAAAGTCTGTATGGGAAAATCAAGGTAGTCCTTAGGCGAGGCTAAAGAGGCACAATGCAATACATAATCTATCTTACCCGGGATATCTATATAATTCGAAACATTGCGTTTCTCAAAACGAAAATCATTATTTTTAAACAACCCCTTGATGTTTTCCGCTGAACCGGTAACAAAATTATCCAGGCATATTACCGCATAACCCTTATTAAGCAGCTTCTCGCACATGTTTGAGCCGATGAAGCCGGCGCCGCCGGTAATTAATACTGTTTTTTTACGCATTATTTTTCCAGTAATCAACTGTAATCTTTAAGCCGGTTACAAAATCAATAAGCGGCTTAAATTTAATAACTTTAGCTGACATGCTTATATCCGCCAATGTCCTGAATACATCCCCCGGGCGCTTGTTCAACAATAAAGGCGGGATATCTTTTCCTAAAATCTTATTCAACATCTTGACTAAATCCAGTATTGATGTATCCTTGCCTCCGGCAACATTAAAAACTCCGAAGCTTACTTTATCAGCCTTTACCGCCAGAAGGTTGGCCCGCACTATATTTTGCACAAAGGTAAAATCCCGAGACTGCCTGCCGTTGCCGAAAACCGGCGGGCGCTGATTATCCAACAGGCAATTGATAAATTTCGGGATAACCACCGCGTATTCATCGTCAAGCCCCTGGCGCGGGCCAAAGACATTAAAATAACGCAGGGCGATCGCCGGCAAGCCATAATGCAGGCTAAAAATCCTGCAATAATATTCGCCCGCTAATTTACTTAATGCGTAGGGTGAAATGGGGCAAGGTATAAAACCTTCTTTTTCAGGAAAGGAATTTACCTGGCCGTAAACCGAACTTGATGAGGCAAAAACAAAACGTTTAACCCCGCTGCTTCTTGAGGCCTCAAGCATGTTTAATATACCGTCAATATTAACCCGGTTATAGGCATGCGGATCCGCCATTGACTTGGGCACACTGCGCAATGCCGCCTGATGCAGCACAAAATCCATTCCCCGCGCCGCTTTAAGGCATACGCGCGGTGAGCAAATATCCCCTTTTATTAGATCAATCTTTTCTTCAATGCCCTTAAGGTTAGAGATCTTGCCGCTTGAAAAATTATCCAGCACGCGCACATAATGCTTCTGTTTGACTAATGCCTCAACAATATGCGAGCCGATGAAGCCGGCGCCCCCGGTTACTAAAAACCTGCTCATAGACGTTCCACCTTCTCTTTATGCCTGCCCTTAAAAACATTCCTTGAATCAAATATCAGTTTTGCGTTTCTCAGCAGCCTGGCGTAATCCACCCCCGAATGATCCGTGGTGATCAAAACACAATCAAAATCCCTGATCTCTCTATCATTCAAAACTACAGACTTTAAGTTAATCTCTTTTAGCCTGAGAAACGGAATAAGCGGGTCCGAATAGGCAACCTTGGCTCCATGCCTGCTTAGGCTGCTGATTACATCAAGGCTCGGTGATTTACGCAGGTCCTTTACATCCTTTTTATAAGTAACCCCCATAACCAGTATTTTTGAGTTTCTTATCTTTTTATTGCGCCGGGCCAAGGCATCTTCAATCCTTTTTACAATATACTCCGGCATATAGTTTATTACATTTGAGGCAAGCCTGATAAAACGCGAGTGAAAACCAAAGCTTTTGGCCTTCCAGTGCAGGTATAACGGGTCCTTGGGAATACAGTGCCCTCCTACTCCGGGGCCGGGATAAAAAGGCATAAAGCCAAAAGGCTTTGTGCTGGCAGCCTGGATCACCTCCCAAATATCAATCTTCATTTTATGCGCCATCATCGCTAACTCATCGATTAAACCAATATTAATCAGCCGGTAGGTATTCTCAAGAAGCTTTACCGTTTCAGCACAGCGGCTGCTGCTTACAGGAACAACTTTCCTAATGATAATATTATAAACTAATACCGCCATGCGGGTGGCTTTAGGGCTGAGCCCTCCAACGACCTTGGGAATTTTATGCACGGGGAATTTCTTATTTCCCGGGTCGATCCTTTCAGGGGAAAAACAAAGGTAAAAATCTTTCCCATGCGTAAAACCGCCAGCCTCAAAAACCGGCAGAATCTCCTCATCGGTTGTGCCGGGATAAGTGGTGCTTTCCAAAATAACCAGCGCGCCATTCTTTATATGCAGCGCCGCCTGCTTAACCGCGTTTTTAATGAAGGAGATATCCGGAAGGTTTTTTCCTTTAAGCGGCGTAGGCACGCAAACCAGGATTACATCCGCGTTTTTAATATCGGAAAAATCGCTGCTTGCCTTAAAATAACCGCTATCCAGGCAGCCTCTTAGTTCCTTATTGCTGATATCGCTGATATAAGAAATTCTATTAACAATAGACCTAAGCCGGTCACGGTCAATTTCAATACCGGTTACCGAGACGCGCTTTCTGGCAAACTCCAAAGCCAGGGGGAATCCTACATAGCCTAAACCTACTACCGCTATTTCCAGCCCGCCCTTATTTATCTTCTTACGCAACTCAATGAGAACCTTATCCATTTCCCCTGCCCACCCCGATATAAGTAAACCCCATCTGCTTAAGCAGTTTAGGATCATAAATATTTCTCGCATCAATAAGCAACGGCCGTTTAAGCGTCTTTTTCAACCTGACAAAATCCAGCTCCTTAAATTCATTCCATTCCGTGGCCACAATAAGGCAGTCAGCGGAACCGGCGGCTTGATAAAGGTTATCGCAGAAAATGACATTTTTTAATATTTCCTTTGCCTTAGCCATTGCCTTCGGGTCATAAACCTTGACCCTTGCCCCCTCCTGTATTAAGGAGTTGATCAGATCGATACTGGGAGCATTTCTTAAATCATCGGTGTTGGGTTTAAAAGCCAACCCCAGGACCGCGATAGTCTTGTCTTTTATGATCCACATCTCATTTTTAATTTTCTGCAAAACAAATCTTTTCTGTTCTTCATTGGTATTTCTCACAGCCTTAAGGATCTGAAAATCATATCCTAATTTTTCGGCGATATTTATAAAGGCCTCAAGGTCCTTGGGAAAACAGGAACCCCCGTAGCCGATTCCGGAGTGCAGAAAATGGCGGCCGATACGGTTATCTAAGCCCATGCCCTGGGCCACCTCTTTCACATCCGCTCCCACTTTATCGCAAATACGCGAAATAGCGTTAATAAATGAAATCTTGGTAGCCAAAAAGGCGTTGGAGGCGTGCTTGATTAACTCAGCTGATTTTATATTAGTAATTAAAATCGGCCGGTTCAAGGGCTGGTACAAACTGACCATGGCCTGCCTGGCCCTGGCGCTTTCCACGCCCAAAATAATGCGGTCAGGATGGGTAAAATCATTGATCGCCGAACCCTCCCTTAAGAACTCTGGATTAGAAACTACATCAAACTTATGGCCTTTCTTGATATATGTTGAGATCGTCTTCTTGATCCAGGCGCAGGTCTCAACCGGCACAGTAGATTTCTCAACAATCAGCCGGTATCCATCCATATTCTGGGCAATACTGCGGGCAACATTCTCTATTCCGGTTAAATCCGCCTCCCCGTTTTCAAGCGCGGGGGTCCCTACGGCGATAAAGATCACCTCGCTTGAGCTGACGGCTGCCTTAATACTTGAGGTAAATTTAAGCCTTTTATTCTTAAGATTAAGCCTGATCATCTCTTCTAACCCCGGCTCGTAAATAGGCACTATCCCCTTTTTAAGCTGGGACACTTTTCTGGCGTCATTATCAGCGCAAATAACCTTATTGCCCAACTCGGCAAAACAAGCACCGGTAACTAAGCCAACGTAGCCTGAACCAATTATCGATATATTCATTTATCCGCCTTTATAGATTTCCGGGATTTTACTGCGCGCCTGATTTCTTTTTACTCATAGCCTGATCAAACCCGAATTCATTTTCGGGGAAGGCCTTGAGCCTGAAGGTAAAAAATACGGTAGTGCCTGTATCCTCTTTTTTGTTCAAGGTAATATCCAATTCCCAGCAATGCAAATCCCGGCTAAAGGTATACTCCTGCTCCTGCGAACCAAGGTCAAGATCCTCTGTCTTCTTAAAGTTATAGCGCTGATACGTCCTGAATTTCCACTTAGGGCTAAGCCGCCAGTCAAAACCAAGGGTAACTTCATTTTTCCCCTTTCTTTCATAGCGCTGGCCAATAGTAATTGAACGGCCCTTATTCAAATCAAAAGTCCAGGTATAACTGGCTAATGAAAATTTATTGTAGTTTTCGCTCATACTCGAATGATCCGAATGCTCAAAGGTAACATCAGATTCAAACCTCATCCAGGAATACGGCAATACCTTAAGCTTAAAGAGGATATCCGAGAAATTGCTTTTCAGGTTTTCTCCATCGCGCGGGGTAAGTATCGCGTTATCCCCTGTTTTAGGATCAAGCACATAGTCGGTAGTTATTAAGAAATCCACAAGATCCACGCTTGCCCCATTACGCTTAGTTTGTATTTTATTAGATAAGCTTAAAGTAGCAGTGTTACCGCGGTGTATATTATCAATACTATCTTCGATCTGTTTTATATTACTGCCGGGAATAGTAGGAGGATGGGTATACAAATACCCTATGCTGGGGGTGATAATATGGCGCAAATCATTGATGTCCAAACCAAGGAAATTTGTTTTGGCATTAAAGATACGGTAAAACTTAGTGCTTAAATCCGCGCCGCTGTAAAAAATTGTGCGGATAATCCCAGTCTGGCCGTTTTCGCCTTTATCATAAAAAGTCTGGCGGCTGGCAACAAATGGCTTAAACTGAATAAAAGCAATCTTGGCCGGCAGTGAAAGGGTGTTCTTGGTATCTAGCCTGGTAGCTGTCAAATCTTGGCCCACAGTACCAGCATCTCCTTTTTTGTTATATGTACCCAATTGGCTTTCATCTTCAAAATAAAACTGGCTTTCCCCCAACTGCAGGCT
>Ga0172371_10012375_pt1 | contig 11246 bp, 9 predicted proteins | sample Lak12m_FD_114543 | JGI IMG/M metagenome (GOLD analysis project Ga0172371, IMG submission 114543) | Freshwater microbial communities from Kabuno Bay, South-Kivu, Congo - kab_022012_12m | ecosystem: Environmental > Aquatic > Freshwater > Lake | place: Democratic Republic of the Congo: South-Kivu...
GAGCCCGTTCAAAATGGGTCAGGTGCAAGGCGCGCGCGAAAGTCGTCCGCTACGAGGTTAGGATTTCGCCCGTCGCCGGCTCCGGGCTCGCGTCGTAGTGAGTGGTTTCGCGCGCACGAGCTCCGAGCTGGCGAGGGGCGCGCTCGAGTAGACAGGCGTGATCCTCGTGCGTCGCCAACTCCGCGCTCGTGGGCCATTTTCAACGGGCTCTAGCGCCGGAAGAACTCTCTGGCGATTATCTCCCACTGCGCATCGTCGAGGCGCTGCATCTCACCGGCGTAGACCGTCTCGTCGGATCCGCCGTCGGCTCCGGACTCGAGCATCCCCTTCATCAGTTCGCGGAAACGGTCGATGTCTTCCTGGAACAGCGACACCGCCGACTTGCCGATCTTCAGTTTGGCGACCTCGACGTCGAGGTTGTCGCCTTCGATCACGCAGACCCAGTTCTTGCCGTAAGGCGTCATGTCGAGGGCCTCGCAGTTCTCGGCCAGTTGCTGGTTGACCTTCGTCACCCGGCCGCTGAGCGGGGCGTGAAACTGAATGGTCCGGTTCTTCTGGCGGATGCTGAACAACGGTTGGCCGGCCTTGACGGTCATTCCGACGTTGGGGAGCGAGACCGCGTCGACGGGGCCGATCAGTTTCTTGGCGAAGTCGTCGATGCCGACTTTGACCGATCCGTCCTGGGCCAGCGTCGCCCAGCAGTGTCCCTGCGAGATCAGCACGCCGCCGGGAATCGAGAACTCTCCGGTGCGCACGCGATGACTCTCGGGGAGGTGCGAAATGTTGACCTGCGGCTTGAGCTGCCTCTGGATGCGATCCTGGCGCTTGATCAGTGCCTTCTTGACGAAGGCCAGCAGTTCGTCTTCGGTGAACGGCTTCTGGATGTAGTCCATCGCCCCGTACTTCATGCAGTCGACCGCAGTTTCTACCGTCGCGTAGCCGGTGATTACCGCGACGTCGATATCGGGCCGCATGTGCTTGACGGACTTGACGACCTCGGTGCCGTCCATCGCCGGCATCTTGAGGTCGGTGAAGACGAAATCGTAGTGGTGGGTCTGGATCAGGCCCAGCGCCTCCTGCCCGGTCTGCACCGTGTCGACGCAGTAGCCGTCGAGCACCAGGATCTTGCGGAAGCTGTCGAGGATCACTTCTTCGTCGTCGACGCACAGGATGCGCGCGACCGGATCCTTGACCTCGGCTCGTCGCAGCGTCGGAGCCTCGCGCGTGAAGTCCAGCGTCAGGCTCTCGGCCAGAGCCAGGGAGCGCTCCTCGCGGGCCTTCTTCTCACGGTACCTGCGGTTCACTTCGCGTACCGCCAGGTCGGCGATGACGAAGATGACGAGGGAGAGGAACATCAGTGGGTAGGCCATGGCGGTCTCCTTCAAGAACGATCGGTATCAAAGCCGGTCGGAACTACACGGTGTCAGTTGTTTGAGATCCGGTTCGAGTTCGGACGGCAGGATCCGGTACAGCCATCCTTCGAAATAAGGGTCCTTTTCTACGACGGTCGGGTCGCCGGCCGGCGCCGGGTTGACTTCGACGATTCTTCCGCTGAGCGGGCACATCACCGCGTGTTCGGTCGCGTCCACCGACACCACCGACGCGCACGATTCGCCCTGGATCACTTCGTCGTCGACCTGCGAGAGCACCAGCGCGCGCACGCCGTCGATGGTCTTGAGGAACAGGTCGGTGACTCCGGCCAGCGCCGTCCCTTCGTGCTCCACACAAACCCAGCTGATGTACCCGAGGCGGTAGTACTTCGACGGGCACGGCACATAGGCCAGCGTTTCGGGCTGTTCTCCGGCGGGCGTGGCGGCCAGGCGTTGGAGCTTGCCGCAGCGGATCCCGCGCCGCACCACCGCGAGCAACTCGTCTGCGGTGAAAGGCTTCGGGATGAAGTCGACGGCTCCGCACGACAGCGAGCGCACGGCGTTTTCCACGGTCGAATATCCGGTCGCCATCACCACCGGGGTCGCGATGCCGCGGCGGGCGGCCTCGGCCAGGAACTGGAAGCCGTCGACGTCGGTCATCATGATGTCGCAGATGATCAGCCGATAGGCGTGCGACTCGAGTAGTTTCAGACCGACGGCTCCGCTGGGAGCGGTGTCGACCGACATGTTTTCGGCAGTGCAGATCCGCGTCACGGCTCGCGTGATCACTTCTTCGTCGTCGATGACGAGAATGTCGCGGTTTGTCATCAGGCCCTCACCGGAATCCGGATGATGAAGGTCGTGCCGGTGCCGACCTCGCTCTCCACCGAGATCGTACCGTTGTGATTGTCGATGATGCCCCAGATCACCGCAAGCCCCAGGCCGTTGCCCTTCTGGCCCTTGGTCGAGTAGAAAGGCTCGAAGATTTTCGCGATCTGATCTTCGGGGATGCCGCAGCCGTCGTCGCGCACCCGCGCTTCGACGTACTCTTTCTGGCCCGAAGTGTCGACCGCCTCCCATCGCTGCCAATCGCACCCCTTGCGCGTGCAGCCTTCGACCATTCCGCGCGGCGGAACCTCGAACGTGTAGACGGCCGACCCGCAGTCGGGGCAAGTGATGCCGGCACACAGTAGCGAGGCGGAGCACTCCGGGCACGAGAGTTGGATCTCCTTGGCGGCGTCCAGGACGATGCCGTGGTGGTGTCCGCCGGCGCCGTAGACGGAGTTCAGGTAGATGAAGCCCTCGTTGCCGTTGGAGCGCGCCTTGATCCTGATCGAAGGCTTGCCGTCGATGCGGACCTCGCTGTCGACCAGGTTGTGCCGCTTGGGGCACAGGGCCTTCTTGATCTGCGTGATTCCGACCGGCGAGAGGCTCAGCAACGAGGTCGAAACCTGAATCGTACCGCCCTTGGGACCGATCGCGTCGGCGGCGTTGACGAACAAGTTGATGAAGACCTGCTGCATCTGATTGGCATCGACCACGACTCTGGGCAGCGCCGGGTCGGGCGTATGGAGCAGTTTGACGTGGTTGAGCGTGAGCTGGTTTTCCACCACTACGGCGGCCCTCGCGATCACCTCGTTGATGTCGGCCTCGGCCTTCTTCGGGACCGATTGCCGCGCGAAATCGAGCAGGCTCTTGACGATCTCGCGGCTGCGGATGGTCTCGCGCACGATCACCTTGAGGTCTTCCTGCAGTTCGGGCTGGTCCTTGGTGCGTTTGAGCAGGAAGCTGCTGTAGGTGAGCACGCCGGTCAGCGGGTTGTTGATCTCGTGCGCGACACCGGCTGCGAGCCGTCCGAGCGAGGCCATTTTGTCGGACTGGAAGAGTTGCAGGCGCGCCTCGGAGAGCCTCTGCGTCATGTTGTTGAAGGTCTTCGCCAGCAGTCCGAGTTCGTCGTCCCTGTTCTCGGGGATCCTGAAGTTGAAATCGCCGTCCCCGATCCGCTGGGTGGCGCGCAGCAGTTCCTCGACCGGCACGTCGACCCAGCGCTTGACGAACACCCCGATGATGAGGCTGAGGGCGAAGATCGCGCTGATCGCGAAAACCATGATTTCGATGCGGGCGGCGCGGATGTCTTTGTCGACCGCCGCCAGCGGCATCGTGACATCGAGAACCCCCAGAACGACCTGTGACTGCGGGTGGGCGTGACACGCCGCGGTCCAGCACGACGGGGCGTTGTAGATCGGGTTGATGATGCCGAGGGTGCGGGGCGCGCCGGGCTTGAGGCGGAACACGCGGGTGCGTTCGGGCATCTCCAGGCGCTCGAGCGGGCGATCGGCGGAGTGGCACATGTAGCAACTCTCGCCGGTCTTATCGACCATCCGCCCGATCTCGGCGGCATCGGAAGAGTAGATGATGGTGCCGGTCTTGTTCATCACGCGGATGCGTTCGATGCTCTTCTGGCTGCCCATCCGCGTGATGGTCTCGTGGATGCGCTCGCGCTGGTTGAGCAGCATGTCGTACTCGGTGCTGGAGCGCACCGTTTCGCTGAGTTGATTGGCGTGGCGTTCGACTTCGGCCAGCAGACTCTTGCTGTATGAGCGGCTGTTGATGTAGGCGAACACGCTGATCGTCACCAGCGCGGTCATTCCCACCGCCACCGTCAGCTTGAAGCCTATCTTTCTGCCGACCACCGTCTTCTCCTATTTGGCCGCCGGGGCTGCGGCGCGCCGGCCCGGAACGTCCTTGGGGTACGACAAGTCGTCGTGGCAATCCGCGCACGCCGGCGGCGTCGCGAACGCTTCGTCCTTGTGGCAGCTATTGCACTCGACCGACGCGTGCGCGTCGTCGAAAGCGATGCCGACTTTGTTGTGGTCGAACTTCTCGCGCCAGCCGGGGTGACACGACTCGCAGCCGCTCGCGACCTTCTCGAACTTGCCGGGAGTCTGGTGGCAGCGTTGGCAACCGAGGTCGGCGTGGAAGCGATTCTGGGCCCAGCCGGTTCGCCGGCCGTGATCGAACGCGTCCATCGGTTTGGTGGCGTGGCACGACGTGCACGCGTCGTTGCCGTGGCACGCGAAGCACGCCTGGTGGTCTTCGAGAGGCAGCGAGGCCTTCACCTGCGCTTTCTGTTTGGCGTCGTGGCAGCCGGCGCAGGACAGCTTCTGGTGGCAATCGGCGCAGCCGAGCCCGAAGCGCGTCGCGTGTTCTTCGTGGAAGAAGGTCACGATCTCGCCGTCGGGATACTCGGTCTTGTAGAGGACCCGCTTGGTAATCTCGGCTTTGGGCAGCGGCTTGGTGCCGTGGCAGGTGGCGCAGTCGGTCGAATGGCTCCACTGGCGGTGGCACTCGACGCACAGCCGGTGCAACGCTCCGCGCAGGTCCGGCTTGGCGACGTCGGCGCGGGCGCGTTCGGGCGAGTGACACCCTTCGCACTTCTGTATGCGGCCGCCCTGGTCGTAATGGTGGCACTGGTAGCAGCCGCCGCCCATTTCGGACATCTCGGCGTGGGCCTTGTGCGAGAACTCGACCGGATCGTAGGGCCCACCGGCCTTGCCGAGCGTGATCGACGGCGGGGCTTCGTCCGGGGAGTGAACTCCCTTGGTTTCGGTTCGCGGGCATTTCACCAGCGACGGGTTTTCTTTGGTCGGCGCATCGCTGGTGTGGCACTTCTTGCAGTCCACGACCGAGGCTGCGGCTTTGGGAGGTACTTCGGCCTGACCCCAGGCCGCGGTAGCCAAGGCCAAGCACATCGACAGAGCACAGAGGATCTTCATGGCCTTATCCTCGCACCGTGTATCTGGTCTTTGGCGACAGCGTCCTGTCCGGCACGCTGATCACCGGGAAGATGATCACCGCGGCTCTGTAGAGCAGCACCAGGATGCAGATGAAGCCCACCGTCACCGAGAACTCGCCGAGCGATGGGAAGTAGGACCCGAACGAATACGGCGGCGTGTAGGCGACGACGAAGTTGTTGATGCGGTTGAGCAGCACCCCGAAGACCGTCAGCGAAGCGGCGGTGAAGAGCAGCACGGGTGACTTCTGCACTCCGCGCGACAGGAACATGCGCAGCGGCACCACGACTCCGAGCATGATTTCCAGCATGAACATCACGCTCTGAGTGTTGAGGACGGTCAGGTAGACGAAGGTCTCGCGGATGAACATGTCGCCGATCTTGAAAGCCAGGTAGATACCCAGCAGCGGCGCGGTCATGGCCCCGAGCTTGGAGAGCAGTTCCATCTCGGGCTTCATCCCGAACGACCGGGACGCCAGCATCGATTCGAAGATCACCATCGGGAAGCCCACCGAGATCGCCGACAGCAGGAACAGGAACGGCAGGATCGGGGTCTGCCACAGCGGGTGCATCTTCGGCCCGGCGATCACCATCAGCGTGCCGAGCGACGACTGGTGCAGCGTCGAGAGCACGACGCCGGCGATGATGAAGACGAACATCACCTTGGACAGTCCGCGCTCGAGGACGCGCAGAATCTTGTCGATGAGCCCGTCCAGGCGCGACAGCGGCCCGGGCAGCGCCACGCGGCCGACGAACCTCTCGGTGACGATCGGCAGGAACTCGATGTACAGGACGCTGGCGTAGATCGTCACGCAGATGCCGACCTCGAACAACGCCGAAGTCCCGTTCCAGTAGACGATCGGATGCCAGATGTAGTACCAGCGGCCGATGTCGATGGTGACGCCGAGCGCGACGAAGGTGTAGCCGAGCATCGCCGTCAGCAACGCCGGGCGCACCACGGCGTGATACTCCTTGCGATTGATCACGTGGCCCAGCGCAGCGGTGGTGAAGCCACCTGCCGCCAGCGCCACTCCGCCGGCTACGTCGATGCCGATCCAGATCCCCCACGGATACTGGTTGTTGAGGTTGGTGACGGCGCCGATCCCGAAGAAGAAGCGAACCGCCAGGAAGGCGAGTCCGTTCAGGGCCAGCAGGATCAGTACGATCACTCCGGGTGTCAGGAACTTTTTCTGGATCGGCGTGGGTTTGCTGAAGTGATCCATTTCAGTCCTCCCCCTCGTTCTCCGGCCAGTCCTTGGAGACCCACATCAGCGCTCCGAGCAGCGCGTAGAGCGCCACCGGCGGTATGAAGTAGGCGAAAATGCCGTGCTGTATGCTTTCGGAGATGCCCGGCGCCGGGTTGTTGCCGAGCTTCGGGAACTGCAGGGCCGGGAAGTCCACCCCGGCCAGATAGACCCAGCCGGTGCCGCCGACCTCGTATTCGCCGAACAGATGATTCACGTAGCGCTGCGGGTAGCGTTTGGTGCGGTCGCGGCCGATGCGGACGAGTTCCTCGCGCCGGCCGTAAGTGAGCGCCTCTACCGGGCAGGTCTCGACACAGGCCGGCAACTTGCCGTCCTTGCGCCGCGTAGAGCAGAAATCGCACTTCACGATGTCCGGCTTCAGTGCCGTGCGGTACTGGAAGGCGGGAACCTGGAAGGGGCAGGCCACCATGCAGTAGCGGCAGCCGATGCACTTGTCGCCGTCCCAGACCACTGAGCCGTCCTCGCGCTTGGAGAACGCGCCGACGATGCACACCGAGACGCAAGCGGGGTGGTCGCAGTGCATGCACTGCACTTTGACCGTGTAGGGGACGTCGGGATCCTTGGGATTGTCGTAGCGGTTGACGACCGTCAACGCCGCGTCGTCCGGCCGCCGCATTTTGTCGAAGACCGACTTGTCCTGGTAGCTCTCGAGCGGGGCCGTCGGCAGGTCGTGAGCCGTCTTGCAGGCCCACTCGCAGTTGCGACAGCCGATGCAGACGGTGGTATCGACGAGTACCCCCATCCGGTCGGGTGAAAGTACGTTTTCCGGACCCGCCTGAGCGTCGGTGGGTAAACCGATCAGACCTGCGCCAATGACCAGAGAACTCTTGAGGAATTCACGTCGGTCCAGCTTTGCCATGGCAGTCTCTCCGTTTACGGCGATGTCAGTAATGTCAGGAACCGAAATGTTTAACCAACACGGGGCGATGTTTTTTTCGATCATTTGCGCGTGTTCGCGACTGTTCGATCGCGATCGCGGAAAGCGTTTGGTGAGTCTGGTCGATAGACCACGATTACTTCTTTTACTCGAAAGAAGTTGTTGTCTTCGGAGTGACGGACGGGCAGGACTTACCGTATCGAGCCGCCGCAGTGGCAGATTTCGATCGATCCGCGTGTGAGATCTCTTGGCCGTGGATAGTCTGCGAGCCGGTGCTCGCGCGAACGTGAGGCGGCGTGTAGCGCAGCGGCGCTCGGCGCGCGCTTTGTGAACGCAACATCAATAGTGTCGGCCTCGGCAGCCAGATCGCGTGTAACGCAGCGGCGCTCTGTGGTGCTTACGCGCTCGTCGCGGCGCCGGCCAGCTCGGTTACCGTGGCGATGATTTCGTCGGGCGTCGCGGTAGGACCGAACGCGGCGCTGATGCCTTTGGCGAGCAACGTCTGCGCGTCGCCTGGAGTTACCACCGAACCGCCGACGATTACCGGGATGTCGAGGCCGTGCCGGCGCAGCAGCGCGAGCAGTTCGTCGAGGTAGTAGAGGTATTCCCACGAATGGCAGCTCAAACCGATGACGTCGACGCCCTCTTCGAGCGCGGCTTTGACCACCGCTTGCGGCAGGTTGAAGCGTCCCGCGTACACAACTTCCATACCGGCGTCGCGCAACACGCCCGTTACGGCGATGGCACCGACCTCGTGCTGGTCGAGCCCCAGCATCGCGATCAACACGCGAATCTTCTTCACGGCATTCCTCGCTTCGTTCACAGAGGTTGCTCCGCGTAGCCGAATGGATCGGCGGGTTGCCCGTAGGCGCGGCGCAACGTTCCGGCCATCTCGCCCATGGTCGCACCGGATTCGGTAGCGGTGACGATCGCCGGCAGCAGGTTGGCGTTCTCGTCGCGCGCGCACGCATCGAGCGCCTCCACGGCGCCGCGCACTCTCGAGGCGTCGCGCCCGGCGCGGTACTGCTTCATCCAATCGATGCGCTCGCGATACGGCTCGATCTTGCGCTCGGCGACTTCACGCAGCAGCGTGTCGTTCTGTTCCGCAACGCGGTGCACGTTCAGGCCCACCTTGGCGGTGGTGCCGTCGGCGATCCCGCGCGCGTGGCGCTCGATGGCCGTCTGGAACACGCTGCGGAACCACCCCGAATCCGACAGCTCAGCTGCGTCGCCGCGCGCCTCTATCGACCTGACCATTTCCTCGATGCGCCATTCGAGGTCGTCGGTGAGCGTTTCGACGTAATACGAACCGCCGAGCGGATCGGCGACCTGGCCGACGTTCGATTCGAGATGGATCACCTGCTGGGTTCGCAAACCTACCAGGTGTGCCTCCGGGCTCGGAGTGCGAAAGGCTTCATCGAAGGTCGAGACCTCGATGGCCTGCACGCCGGCGCACGCCAGCGCCAGCGCCTGGATGGCGCCGCGCACGATGTTGTTGGCCGGCTGCTGGGCCGTCAGCGTGAGCCCCGACGTGTGTGCCGCGATGTTGACGGCCCACGAGCGCTGATCGACGGCGCCGAACTCCTCGCGCATCATGCGTGCGAACAAGCGGCGCGTGGCGCGGATCTTGGCCACCTCTTCGAAGAAATCCATGCGGCAGTTGAGCAGGATCGCGATGCGCGGCGCGAAGTGATCGATCGCGACTCCGCGGCGCAGCAGTTCGCGCACCAGGCCGCGAAGTTCGACGAACCCGAGCGCCATCTCCTCGACCGAATCCAGTCCGCTCTCGCTGATGAAGTAGGTGTCTTCGATGAAGGCGTGGAACTTGGGCATTTCGGCTGCGCAGAACGCGATGGTGTCGGCCGCCATCCGCACGCGCAGCTTGAACGGCATGTGGACCGCGTAGCTGCAGTCCTCGCAGTAGTACGGCGCCTGGATCACCGAGCCGCGCAGCAGCGCCGACGAAAGACCTCGTTCGCGTGCCACGCAGTGCAGCGCCGCCACCGCGAACACCGCCGGTAGCGAGTGCGACATCGTGATGCGCTCGAGCGGCAGGCCGTCGTAGAGGTCGCGGTAGTCCTGCAGGCAGCACAGCGACACGCCCTGAGTGCCGATAGCGTGCGCGGCCAGCGGGTGATCGGCGTCCAGACATCCCATCGTCGGCGTGTCGCCGATCACGTCGAGGCCGGTCTGGCCGCTTTCGAGCAGGTACTTGAGCTGCGCGTTGGAGCGCTTGCCGTCGCCTTCGCCGGACAGTTCGCGCTGGATCCAGCTTGCGCGGCCGGAAGCCTGGGCGCGGTTGCCGCGCGTGTAGGGATAGGCGCCCGGATCGCCGAGCCGCGCAGCGTAGTCGAACGCGGCCAGGTCGGCGGGTGTGTAGAGCGGTTGTAACGGAATGCGTGACTGCGTGCGCCGATCGGTCATGGCTCGGATCTCCCTCGCTGTGTTTTCACGACCCCCCGGGACGGTCGCGCAGTTCTTTGCGGCTGCCGAGCGATCCGGTGTTGAGCCGCATGCCGCCGTCGACGTCGATTTCGGCGCCGTTGATGAATCCGGCGTTTTCACAGGCCAGGAAAGCGATCAAGCTCGCCACTTCGTCCATGCGCCCGAGCCGTCGTGCCGGAGTGCCGGCGATCGAGGCGGCGCGAATCTCGGCCGGCATCATCGCCACCAGTTCGGTCTCGATCAGTCCGGGCAACACCGCGTTGCAGGTGATGCCGTGGCGAGCGTGTTCGAGCGTGACGGTCTGCACCAGGCCGATCAGGCCGGCCTTGCTGGCAGCGTAGGCGGCCTGGTTGTGCAGGCCGCCGTGAGCGGCGCCCGACGAGATCACGACGATGCGGCCCCAGCGGCGCTCGATCATCGGACCGACCACCGCCTGAATCACGTTGAAGGCGCCGGTCAGGTTGACCGCCAGCTCGCGCTGCCAGCCTTCGGTGGTCATCCTCGTCAATGGCACGATGTGAGTGACGATCGCGGCGCCGCTCACCAGTATGTCGATGTCGCCGAGCGCGGCGCGAATCGCCGCGACGCCGTCGCGCACCTGAGCGGCTTCGGCGACGTCGAATACGGCCGCCGCCGCGCGCCGGCCGCGCTCGCGGATTAGCGCCGCGGTCTGCTCCACTTCGGGCAGCAGGTCGGCCACCGCGACGTCGGCGCCGGCTTCGGCCAGGGCCAGCGCAGTTGCGCGGCCGATGCCGCGCGCAGCGCCCGTGACCAACGCGATCTTTCCGGTCAGTTGCATGCGTCTCACCTCCGGCCGGCCACGCTTACGGCAGCCTCGCGAATTGGAAACTCCGCCGCCGTCCACCCGACCGGATTCGGCCAATATCAGACCGGAGAGGCCCGTACGAGCCGGGCAAGGACGCGTCTTCTTCGCGGGTTAGCCGTCCATCAGCCTGTTCAAAATGGTCCAGATGCAAGGCGCGCGCGAAATGCCGCGAGCGGAGGCGCGAGCCCCGAGCTGGCGAGGGGCGAGCTCGAGTAGACAGGCGTGATCCTCGCGCGTCGCCAGCTCCGCGCTCGTGGGCCATTTTCAACAGGCTGTTAAGGCGCCGTTAAGGGAGGGGCGCTACACAAAGGCATCATTCCGAGATGGAGGAGAAGTGATACCAAGAGCGAAACTTCCCATGTTGGGCCTGGCCGTCGTCTTGTGGGCGGCACCTGCCGCGGGCGAGACGCCGGAGCAACTGCTGCAATACTACGAAGCGGCGGCGCGCGCCGAGGATCCGGCCGCGCCTGCGTTCTCGGCCGAGCGCGGCCAGCAGTTCTTCCGTTCGAACCACGGCACAGACTGGAACTGCGTGACCTGTCACACTCAGGATCCTACCGGTCCCGGTAGCCACACGGTCACCGGCAAACCGATCACGGCGCTCGCGCCGGCCGCCAACCCCGAACGCTTCACCGACCTGCGCAAGGCCGACAAGTGGTTCGACCGTAAC
>Ga0172371_10012378_pt1 | contig 11244 bp, 10 predicted proteins | sample Lak12m_FD_114543 | JGI IMG/M metagenome (GOLD analysis project Ga0172371, IMG submission 114543) | Freshwater microbial communities from Kabuno Bay, South-Kivu, Congo - kab_022012_12m | ecosystem: Environmental > Aquatic > Freshwater > Lake | place: Democratic Republic of the Congo: South-Kivu...
GCGAGCGCAGGTAGCTGTACGTCCTGTTGGTCCTGTGAGGCCTGTCCGCTTCCTTGACTTGTGAGGCCAGACTTCTACAATACAAGCCCATGTCAATCGATACCCTCGAACTGAAGTCGTGCATCCAGTGCGGGCGGTGCTCCGGCGGCTGCCCGGTTTCCATGAAGTCGAACCTGAACCCGCGCAAGCTGGTCTACTGCTACCTGAACGATGAGTGCCAGGGACTGAGCGCGGATGAGCTCGGTCTCTGGGAGTGCACGACCTGCTCGACCTGCACGGAGCGCTGCCCGAAGGCGGTCCGGCCGTCCGAACTCGTGGTCGAGATGCGCGCGAAGATAATCGAGAGCGGCCGGATGACCACCCAGATTCAGGGCGCGCTGGAGAGCACGTACCTGCAGGGCAATCCGTGGGGCCGGGGCCGTGAGAAGCGGATGGAATGGGCCCAGGGTCTCGACCTGCCGGTTCTGAAGCCTGGTGACACAACCGACGTGCTGCTCTTCGTCTGCTGCACCAATGCCTATGACCCGCGTTGCCAGCCCGCGGCCCAGGCCCTGGTCAAGCTGCTGCGCGCGGCCCGAGTCGAGTTCGGGGTGATCGGCGAGGAAGAGACCTGTTGTTGCAGCGAGCAGAAGCGCATCGGCGAGCAGGGCATGTTCGAGGAGCTGCGCGACTCAAATACGAAGCTCATTATGGAACGCAACCCGAGACGGGTCGTGACCACGTCACCCCACAGCTTCAACTCGTTCAAGAACGACTACCCGGGTCTGGATGTGCCGGTTGTGCATTATACTCAGTTGTTGGCCGAACTACTTGAAGCTGGTAAGCTTAAGCCGACTAACAAACTCGACGAAGTAGTCACGTATCACGACCCTTGCTACCTTGGCAAGCAGAACAAGGTGTTCGAAGAGCCGCGCCAGGCGCTCACTGCGCTCGCCGGCGACCGGTTCGTGGAACTCGACCGGTCGCGCGAGACCAGCCTCTGCTGCGAGGGCGGCGGTGGACGGATGTGGTACGAATCTGCGGGCAAGGGCCGGCTGGCCGAAGTCCGCGTGCACGATGCAATCGACCTCGGCGCGACGATTCTCGCTACCGCCTGCCCCTACTGCACCTTGACCCTCGAGGACGCGGTTAAGACGACCGATTCCGAGGCCAAACTCCGCATCAAGGACATTGCCGAACTGCTGGCCGAGTCTCTCTAGCCAGACGGAGACCGAAGACCGGAGACTGAAGAACGGTCCGAATTCTGAGCTTTGACTCTTGGCATTTGGCTCTTGGCGTTTGACTTCTAGCCGATCCTCGAACCGATGAGACTCCTTCGCGCTCTCCTCACCGCAATAGTTGTGCTCTTGCCGCAGCTCGCGGCTGCCGGCCTCTTCTCCGACATTCCGTCGGCCGAGAGTGTCGCGAACTACCGGCCGCCGGCCAGCACCCGCATCCTCGACTGTCGCGGACGAATCCTCTACGACTTCTTCCAGGAGAAGCGCCGCCCGGTCCAGCTCGAGTCCATTCCTACCTGCCTGCGTGAGGCCGTGGTCGCGATCGAGGACAAGCGCTTCTACTCGCACTGGGGAATCGACCTTGCCCGCATCCCCGGCCTGGCCCTGAGTATCGTAAAGAACTCCGGCGGCATTAAGGGTACGTCGACCATCACCCAGCAGCTCGCCCGTTCGATGTTCCTCACGCCGGAGAAGAGCATCAGTCGCAAGCTGAAGGAGATGGCGCTTGCGGTTGAGCTGGAGCGCCACTATTCGAAGTCTGAAATCCTCGAGCTCTATTTCAACCAGATCTGGTTCGGCGGATCGGTCTACGGGGTCGAGGCGGCAGCCGAGAAGTACTTCGGCAAGACCGCTGCCCGCCTGAACCCGGTCGAGTGCGCCACCATCGGCGCCATGCTCGCCAACCCGTCGGCCTACTCACCATACAACCATCCCGACCGGTTGCTCATCCGGCGGAACTTCTTTCTGACCAAGATGCTCCGGCTCGGCTGCATATCCCAGGAAGAGCTCGATGCGGCTCTGAAGCAGCCGCTGACGGTTCTGCCTCCGGGCACCGGCGGCAACCTTGCCCCCTACTTCGTCGAGGAAGTCCGTCGCTACATGATGGACAAGTACGGAGCGGACTTTGTCTACAGGTCCGGCGCGGTTATTTACGCGACGCTTGACCTCGACATGCAGCAGGCAGCGAACCTCGCCCTGCTCACGCGCCTGCGCCAGCTCGAAAAGGACTACCGGCTCCGGCCCACCCTTGCCGCGTACGATTCGGCGGCGAAGCGCGATTCGACCATCGGCCCGCCTCGCTACCTGCAGGGCGCGCTGCTTGCCATGGACGTGCGGACCGGCTATGTCCGGGCCCTCATCGGCGGACGGGACTACAAGCACAGCGAGTTCGACCGGGCTACGCAGGCCAAACGCCAGGCGGGTTCCGCGTTCAAGCCGTTTGTCTACGTCGCCGCGATCGACAACGGTATCACCGCTGCGGACATCGAGGTCGATTCGGCCATCACTATCAAGATACCCGGTCAGCCCGACTACGAGCCCCGCAACTACGACCACACGTTTCTCGGCCGGGTCAGCCTCCGCCGGGCGCTGGCGCTCTCGCGCAACATCGTGGCCGTGCGGCTGATAACCAGGGTCGGACCATCACTCGTGGCCCGTTACGCCAACGCCATGGGCGTCACGAACGTACTCCAGCCGGTCTACTCGCTGGCGCTGGGCTCGGTCGAGGTCACTCTTCTCGACATGGTCGATGCCTACAACACCCTGGCCAGCGGCGGAATCCGCGTCAAACCCATCATGGTCACACGGGTTGAGGATGCCCACGGCGCAGTCCTGGAGGAGAACCGGCCGGAGCAGCTCCCCGTGCTGCGACCCCAGACCGCCTACGTGGTCACCAACATGATGCAGAGCGTGGTCAACGAAGGAACCGCCACCGCCGTGCGCCAGCTCGGATACGAAGCCCTCGCCGCGGGCAAGACCGGCACTACCGACGAGTACGCTGACGCCTGGTTTATCGGCTACACGCCGGACGTCACCTGTGGTGTCTGGGTCGGGTTCGACAAGAAGAAGACCATTTTCTCCGGCGCAACCGGCGGATCGGTCGCGGCGCCGATCTGGGCCGACTTCATGAAGACGATCCGCCCAGACTCACTTCCGTCGGACAGCTTTCCGGTTCCGGACAGTATCATGGCTGTAGCGGTCTGCGAGCAGACCGGGCAACTGGCCACACCGGTCTGCCCACGCGTTCGCTACGAGGTCTTCATCGCCGGCACCGAGCCGGCGACCCCTTGTGTCCTGCACTCCCGCCCGCCGGCCCAGCCAAACCGACCTGTCCGGTCACCCTGAGTCAACCAAGCGCGTCGCAGTGCCTCCCACCCGGGATTCCTCGACTCGACCGCGCCGCGCGCGGCCTCGCCGCGGCAGAGACGCAAGGCATGCCGAGGCTCGCAGGGTTCTCCCCGTCATTTATGACCGCCTGTACCACGCATATGGGCCTCAGCACTGGTGGCCGGGTGACACTCCACTCGATATAGCGGTCGGGGCGATTCTCACCCAGAACACGGCCTGGGCCAATGTGGCGAAGGCGATGGCCGTACTTAAGAAGCACCGACTGCTCGACCTCAAGCGGCTCACCCGCCTCTGTCCGGCCGAACTCGCGCCGCTTATCCGCAGCGCAGGCTTCTACAACATCAAGGCCGCCCGTCTCGCCGCGTTCCTGGGCTGGCTGGAGGCTCGTGGTGGCTTCCCCGGCCTGCGCCGGATTCCGACCCGTTCGCTGCGTCCTCTGCTTCTTGCCTGCAAAGGCATCGGTCCCGAGACCGCCGATTCCATCCTGCTCTATGCTTTGGGGAGGCCGGTATTCGTGATTGACGCCTACACCCGCCGCATCCTGTCGCGCTATGGACTGATTGCCGGGGACGAATCTTATGAATCACTGCGGCTGTTGTTTGAGTCTTCGCTGCCGCGCAGCTCCAGGCTATACAACGAGTACCACGCCCTGCTGGTGCGCCTGGCGAAGGTGCATTGCCGCGCCCGGCCCGTCTGCGACTCCTGCCCGTTAGGGTGACCGTATAGGCCGGCAAAGGGGAACCCGGCCAACACTCCTGACTACTGGTCTCCGAATCCGGAGTTCGCTGGTCCCCCGCTGCCTCTCTCCCCGTTTGACTTTCGAGCCCTTGCCTCTAACATTCCTCGGTGCTCCTGCTCGCCCTTCTCCTCATCGCCCAACCTGCCGGCACGATTGCTCCCGACACAATCGCCGTCGATTCGAGCCAGGCCGACTCGGGCGGCCGGGATATCATCTACTACGGCGGTAAGGACGTCATCTTCTTTGCCAAGACCGAAGAGGTCGTGCTGCTCGACTCGGCCTGGGTGCGATACCGCGACATGTCGGTGCACTCGGACTCGATTCACTATGACATCAGGAAACACCAGTTATCTGCGTACAAAGACGTCCTGTTCACTTCCGGCTCCGAGAACATCACGGGCAGCCTGCTCCGGTACGACATTGACTCACGCAAGGGCATGATGCGTACGGCCTACACAACGGTCGAGAGCGGTTTCTTCCGGGCAGAGGAAATCTGGCTCGTGCGCGAACGGGTGATGGATGCGCGAAGTGCATCCTACACCACCTGCGACCGCGAGCACCCGCATTACGTCTTCTACGGCCCTCGCGTCAAGCTGTTCATGGACGACATGGCGATAGCGGAACCGATGCTGTTCAAGCTCTTCAACACGCCGCTGCTGGCCGCGCCGTTCTGGATGGTTCCGGTTGCGTCCAAACGCAGGTCCGGCCTTCTCACCTTCAAGGTCGGCAATTCCTCGACCGAGGGCCTGTACGCGAAAAACATCGGCTACTACCAGGTCATCAATGACTATTCGGACGTGACTCTCTACGCGGACGTGATGACGAGGAAGGGCCTGCAGGGTCGGCTTGAGGCCGTTTACATAGTCACTCCCTTCGCGAAGGGCAACATCAATGCGGCTTACATTAACGAATGGGACACGCAGCGTCGCCGCTACAGCGTTTCGGCTGTGCACAGGTCCGATCGGTTTCTGTTTGACTCTCAGTTCGACGGGCAACTGGACTTGATGTCGGACGCGGCATATGTCCCGGACTACTCCGAAGATCAGCTCGAATGGCTCAAGCCCGACATCTTCTCCTACGGTCAGATCTCTCGGACCCTGCGGCGCGTGGGCAGCGTGACCCTGCTCGCCCAGCAGAAGACCGAATTCTCGAACCACACGCGCTGGACCGACCTCCCGTCCCTGCGGCTCTCATTCACCCAGCGCCCGCTGTTCGCCGGCTGGAACCTGTCGCCGTCCGCTTCCTTCCTCCACCACACTCAGGACTACCTCGACTCAACCAACTCCATCGACACGGCCCATGTACGCGATCTCAAAGGGAACGCCGCGGTCGGTATTTCAAGCCCTTCCTATGCAGTCGGCAGACTCGGCAACGCAAGTGTATCCGAACGCCTCTCGTTCACGGAAGCCAGGTCGTATCACAATGACAGCCTCAACCGGCAACCCCGCAGTGTCTCAAGCGGCCTTTCGGCCAACATGGACCAGCGTTTCATGGGAACGGTCGGGCTGACCGAAGCTGTCAGCCTGACCCAGACCGACGACCTGCGCGACACGCTACCGGTCGACGTAGCCTACACCGGCAGCATCACGAGCCGCGCAATCCTCTACCGCGTGTTCAGCGTTACGGCATTCGGGATGCGCGGACTGCTCCACACCGCAACCCCCACGGCGGGCGTCTCCTATCAGCCCAAGGTGGATTCCGGGCCGCTGTTTGGCCGGCCGCGTCTGCTCGACCCGCAGGTGGCGCAGGTCAACCTCGGACTCGGCAACACCTTCCAGGCCAAGGTCGATACGGCGGGCACCAAACGTGACCTCGGCACGGTGAGCTTCAGCACATCCTACAATCTCCTCGATACCGCCTCAAGACCACTGAACCGACTGGCCCCGCTGCTGGGCACCATTTCCATTGACCCGCTGCAGGGCTCGAATCTAAACCTGTCGATCGACGCGTCGGCCGGTTTCGACTTCGACTCGCTCGACTTCAGCAAGAGCTACTCGGTAGCCACGGCGTTCAACTGGAACCGCATCGGGCTCGACTCACTGCGGGCCGAGCGCGGGTTTCAGGTCGGGTTCAGTCATACGTACGGCCGCTCCGGCACGTCGGTGGTCCACATGATTACCGGCACGGCCGCGTTCGCCATCCCCGGCTGGAAGCTGAGCCTGACCGACTTCGGCTACAACTTCGCTCAGAAGCAGGTCACCAACTACGGCCTGATGTTGACCAAGGACCTGCACTGCTGGGAGGCATTCGCCAAACTGCAGAAGCTGGGTACGCGCTGGAGCTATGACTTCGAGGTCCGCATCAAGAAGCTGCCGGACCTGAAGGTCGGCAAAGGTACGTTCGGCAGCCTGCTGCCCAAGATCGGGGATTAGTGAACATCTACCTCGCCTCAACCTCTCCCCGACGCCGCGACCTGCTGCGGCGACTGGGTATTCGGTTCCAGGTGATGACCCCATCTGCGAGCGAGGAGCTGGATGCGGTCGGGCTCAAGGCGGGAGTTGCGCCGGCCCGCTATGCGGTCGCTTGCGCCAGGGCCAAGGCCCTGTCGGTCGCGGACCGCATCGGAACAGGAATCGTCATCGGCGTAGACACGGTGGTCGTCTGTGGCAGGCAGATACTGGGCAAGCCGCGCAGTCGGGCCGAAGCCCGCAAGATGTTGAACATACTCTCCGGTCGCACTCACTCGGTAGTCTCCGGCGTGGCAGTCGTGCGGATGCCGGAGGGCAGTGCTACCACCGCATCGGAGACCACGGCGGTATCCTTCCGCGAGCTCGACAAGGCTGAAATCGAGAGTTACATCGCCGGGCCCGAGCCCTACGACAAAGCGGGAGCCTACGGCATCCAGGAGCAGGCGGGTATCTTTGTCAGCCGGGTGTCGGGATGCCTGTTGAACGTTATCGGGCTGCCCGTGCCTTTGTTGCTTGAGCTGCTACGGAAGTCCGGCTGGCAGCCGGCACGCTGATGACTGCCGGCGACGGCTAGGGTCCGGCTTTCCAGACGTTCAGATAGTAGTTGTAGTCCTCGGCGCCCTGCGTGTTGTCCATTATCAAGTGATACAGACCGAACGCGCCGATTCGGACCGAGAATGTGTCCCTGGTGTTGTAGGGACGTCGCTTGAGCAGAGGGATGGCCGTCTGGCCAGCGGTCCACCTCGTGAAGTTGGAGTCATCCATCACCACCAGGAAGATCTCGCCGGTGTCTGACCCGCAGTAGCCGTAGAGCTCATACCCGGCCCGCACCGTGTCCGACCACGACTGGAAGTCGCCGGGCTTGACCGCGGCATCCCAGAACAGAACGCCGGCGGTTTCGGCTCGCACTGTGACCGAGATGCTGTCGACTGCAGACAGACCGTCCTCGTCCGTCACCGTAACCCGGATGGCGGCGTGGCCGGATGAGCCCGGCGCAAACCAGCGCACTTCCCTGCCCCAATCCCAGCCGAGACTGCCGCCCTCCTGGGACCACACGTACGATAGTTGCTGGAAGTCCGGGTCAGTGGCATCGCACGTATAGTCGACGCTGTCCCACGCCTCAATCGACCGGCTGCCGTCAATCGACTCGATGACCGGTGCATCCTTTGGCTGCGGGCACCCCGCCACGCACAGTAGCAGCGCGGCTGGCAGCAAGACCAGCCGAGATAGCCTCTGCATAGATTCAGTTCTAGCGGGCCGACCTGCCACTGTCAACTGAATTCATCGCGAGGTTCTTGACTACTCGACGCCCATCCATAGAATCCTGACGACGCCGCCGAAGTGGCGGGCGCGGCAACGCTCGACGCAAGGCATACGTAGCAGGCCGAAGTGGCGGAACTGGCAGACGCAGCGGACTCAAAATCCGCCGTTCAGCGATGGACTTGTGGGTTCGACTCCCACCTTCGGCATGCAGGGATTCCTCCGCAACAACCCACTGCCCAAGCTGCCCCTGAGTCCAAACGTCGCTACCCTAGAGCTTGCGTTCTGAACTCCGGCTTTGGACCTGGGTGTTGCGGCGATGCGCCGCCTAGTATCCCCACTCTTCGGCCAGATACGTCTTGCGCCGGCACTCAGGACAGAGGATACGCAAGGTGTCTGAACGGTAGGGCTGGACGTCGCCGCGCGGGCGCGGCTCGGCCGTGCCGAGCTCCTGGTAAAGAGTGAGGAACAGCGTTGGGTTGGAGTTGGCGAGGTCTCCGACTTTGTGGGCGATCCACCGCAGTTGCGCTTTGGTGGCAAACGGCTCGCCGCAGACCTCGCAGTAAGCGAGTTCCTTCTCGATTGAGGTTTCCCAGTCCGCGCTGCGCTCGGTCCGGGCGGTATCGAACTCCTGTGAATGATAGATGCCTTCACGGGTCGTGCAGTAGAGGACGCACTGACCGCAGTAGATGCAGCGGTCGGCGTGGTGGACGTTGCGCATAACGCCCTTTTCCCGGTCCACGAAGATCTCTCGCGCTCGGGCCGGGCACACGCGAGTACAGGCTCCGCAGGCGATGCACTTCTCTTCACGGAATTTGAGGATGCCTCGGAAGTTCGGGTGGACCGAGTCGACCTTGGCCGGGAACTTGGTCGTGAAAGGACCTTTGACCACGGCCCTCACTGCCTCGACCAGCTCGCGTACCTTCGGTAGCGGTATTCTCACGTCTTGTCCTCTATAATCGACTCGCCGCCCCGGTCGTCGGTGAACTCGTCTTTGACCGTATCCTTCCAGAGCTTGACCCCGAAGATGAGCGAGCCGCGCGCCAACGCATGCGCCGCCACCGGTACGGTGATCAAAATGAACAGAGCGCAGACAAGAGCTTTGACCCCGAGTGCCGAGAATCCAGTCCTGAGAAAGATACCGAGCATGATTCCACAGGTGCCGAGGGTGACGCACTTGGTCGCGGCCTGCATCCGGTTATAGAGGTCCGGAAAGCGCACGAGGCCAAGGCAACCAAGTAGTGTGAAACCCACCCCGACGCAGAGGCTGATCCAGCCCAGGACCTCAATCATCGAGGCTCCTTCCTTCAAGGTACTTGGCCAGTGCCAGCGTACCGACAAACGATATGACAGCAAGCGCGATCGAAAGGTCGATCAGGTAGGCGAGCTTGTACCTGAGGGCCATGAGCGCGGTGATGCTAGTGAAGATGACCGACATGATGTCGACGGCAATCGCCCGGTCTGGAATGCTCGGACCTTGCAGAGCCCGGTACAGGCAGAAGAAAGCACCGAAGGAGAGAATCACAATGAGTACCGTCATCAGTCGAAAATCCTCGCCAAGAAATACTCGAACGGACCGATTATCGCTTTGGAGGCAGCGGCCATGTCGCTGGAACCGACCTCAATCCAATGTATGTACAGGATGTCGTCTCGGATCTCCACGGTCATCGTGCCCGGGGTCAGGGTGATCGAGTTGGCCAGAAAGACCCGGGCGATTTCCGACTTCAGGCTGGTTCGAATCTTCACGATACCTGGCTTGATCTGCAGGCCGGGCGACAGCACGCGGAGCGCGACGTCGATGTTGGACTTGAGGCACATGTAGGCGAACACCGGGATGTAGACCAGCAGCCAGAACCAACGGACCGGGTTAAGCAGGTGTGACGGCTTGACTGGGAGATACTGCCCGAAGAAAGCCGCGGCGAGAAACGCCGCCCCAACGCCGACGATGACCTCTTGATAGTGGAAGGTGTGGACAAGCAGCATCCAGACCACGAATCCCAAGACGAAGTAGGCTATGCGCTTGCCCATTTATCCCCCGAGCACCGACCGGGCATAACCGAGCCCGTTCAACAAGACTTGAGCCGCGGGCCCGACCAGCTGGTCCAGCGCCGGCTTGAACCCGATACCGAGCACCAGGGTCAGAACCAGCAAAGCCAGCATGGCAAGCACCATAGTGGCCGGCGATTCGTGTGCCGCGGACGGATCCCGGTCCTTGCGGCTGAAGAACGCGCTGTTGGCAACCTTCACGAGGTAGCCGAGCGTCACGGTGGAGAAAAGCGCGGCCAGAATGGCCAGCCAGTACAGCTTCGCCTGCACCGCCCCGATGACCACGAAGAACTTGGAGAAGAAGCCGGCAAAGGGTGGCACGCCCGCGAGCGAGAGCGAACCGAGTAGGTACGACCAGGCAGTGAGCGGCATCTTCTTCTCAAGGCCCGACAACTTGTCCAGGTCGCGGGTACCGGTTGCGTGCTCAACCGACCCGGACGTGAGAAACAGCAGCCCTTTGCTCAGAGCGTGGGCGAGGACGTGGAAGAGTGCACCGACGATGGCCCAGTAGTTGCCAATTCCAAGCCCGATGAGGATGTAGCCGATCTGGCTGATGCTGGAGTAAGCCAGCAGTCGCTTGTAGTCCTTCTGCGCGTATGCGAGAAGCCCGCCGGCGACGATGGACAGCACGCCGAACGCCAGCAGCAAGTCAAAGAACACTGGCGCGTTGGCTCGGGAGAGACCGAAGACGTTAAACATGACGCGGCACATCGCATACACGCCCAGAACCTTGATGAAGACGCCCGAGAGCAAAGCCGATACAGGCGCAGGCGCCGAGGGATGCGCATCCGGCAACCAAGCGTGAAACGGCACCATCGCCATTTTAACCGCGAACCCGACGAGGAACAAAGCCACTATGAACCAGAAAAGCGGTGTGTGACCGAGCTCGGCCATCACCTGCGAAACCACGGCCATGTTCAAGGCCGAGGCCTTGGCGTAGAGCAACGCGATTCCCAGCAGTACTGCGATGCCGCCAATCTCGCCGATGACCATGTACTTGAACCCGGCCTCAAGCTCATCGAAGTCAGTGCCGAACGCAACCAGAGCATAAGACGAGACTGCAGCAATCTCGACAAACACGAACAGGTTGAAGAGGTCGCCGGTTATGGTCACGCCGTTTAGGCCAGCCAGAACCAGCATGAAAAGCGCGAAGAACTTCCAGCGGCCGGTGTAACGGTCGAGATACCGCACCGAGAACAGCAGCGCCGCAAACCCGACAACGTTAACGGCCATAGCCACAAGCGCGGTCAGATGGTCGAACACCAGAGTGATGCCCAGGGTCGGAGCCCAGCCGCCCAGCCGGTAGACGATGGCGTGCGAGTCCGTGAAAAGGCAGACCGCGCCGAAGACGGAAAGCCCGAGCAGGGCCGCCCCGACTGCATTCGCTATCAGGTCGGCGGACCGCTGCCAGAGTTTCGCAAACAGCGGGATGAGGAAGGCCGCGAGC
>Ga0172371_10012380_pt1 | contig 11244 bp, 6 predicted proteins | sample Lak12m_FD_114543 | JGI IMG/M metagenome (GOLD analysis project Ga0172371, IMG submission 114543) | Freshwater microbial communities from Kabuno Bay, South-Kivu, Congo - kab_022012_12m | ecosystem: Environmental > Aquatic > Freshwater > Lake | place: Democratic Republic of the Congo: South-Kivu...
AAGTAATTGTGTTGTTGATTGTGACTCTAATGAGGCAGATTTTTTTACCAAGAAAAGTGTTTATAATAAAGGGGAAAAGATTTTAGTTGAATAGTGTGATGTTTTATGGTGTTTAAAAAATTTTTATTACTAATTGCTTTAGTCCTCTTTGTGATTAGCTTTGGTTGTGTTGAAGAAGATAGTAATGGTTCGGGTAAAGATAATAATCTCTCACTTGATACAAACCAACCAATTATTGATTCGGTTGATGTTTTGAGGGAAAGAGAATTCCAACAAAAGTATGTTGAGAATATTATTACTTTTGAATCACAGAGATTCAGTATAATTGATGAATTGAATGAAAAGTTTGGTAGTACTGATAATTTATCTTATGATTCAATAGTAGTGTATTTAGAAAAGTACGGAGTTGGTTTTTGTAGTGTTTTAGAAAACCAAGAGAACAAATCTTTTTGCGAAAATTATTATCCAACTTTGGCTATTAATGAAGGAAAACCTGACAAATATTTGTGCGAGTATGTTACTAGTCAAGTTGAAAGGCAAGAGTGTATTGACAAAATGATTGTTCTAGCTAATACTATAAATTATTTTAAATTATATCCTAGTGATGTGAATAGTGCTTGGAACAAAATTGAGTTGCCTTTAAAAGAATTTGATTTTTCTAATTGTGTTTTAGTTAGTGAAGAAAATAATAAATACTGTATCAATCCACTTAATGCAGTTAAAGACAAGGTTTTTGGTATAAAGTATAATTTCTTTAGGTGGGTTGAGTATGAATAAAATTTTCTTTTTGTTACTCTTAACTTTAATTCCTTTTACTTTTGCAGTTCAATTTAATATTGATACTGAAAACGATTTTTTTAATTATACTCAGAGTTCAAATAATTTGACTTACTCAAATGGTTTGCTTCAAGTTAGTGTTCCTGGAAAAAACGTAGTGTGGGTTTCAGAAGATTTGCAAGATCAAATAAAAAAAGTTAATGCTCTTGATGGGAGTGTTTTAGCAGTATACAAAATGCCTTCTGGTTCGAGTCCTTCTCGAACAGTTGTTGATTATCAAGGAAATGTGTGGGTTGGTTTAAGAGGCAAGTCTCCTAGTTCTTGAGGGGCTTTGGGTTTAGTAAAGATTGCTGGTTCTATTGAGAATTGTATTGATAGGAGTGGAAATGGTTTAATTGAAACTAGCGGAGCTAGTGGTGCACCACTTGCTTGGGGTAGTGATGAGTGTGTCCTTGGATTCATGCCAACTATTGTTGATATTAGAGGATTGACTATTGATCAGATGGGAAATATTTATGCTACTTCGCATTATTCTAAAACTACTTACATAATTAATGATGCTTCTAGTGTTGTTTGGAATAATCCTAACGCTAGTCAAGCTTATTCTATTAATAAAAATAATTATTCTACATTTGCGATGAGTGGTTATGGATTAGCTTATGATGGAGTTAATAATGGTGTTTGGTCAATTAATTCCACTAATAGAGACAATGTTAGTTTTTATGATATTTCTACGGGTAGTATAAAAAATTATTCCAAAGTGGATCTTTACGGAGTTAGTTCTTACAGAGGATATGGTATTTTTGGGACTCTTGACTTTGCAGGGAATAATGATAAATTATTAATTTTTAAGTTAAATGAGGATACAAAAAATATTGAGTTAGTAAAAGAAATTTTTAATTGTGATAATAATGGTTCGGGTTGGAGAGCAATAAGGAGTATTGCTATTGATTCAAGAAATAATAAAGCTTATTGGGGAGTAAATGATGTTTCGCGTACTGATAAAAAAGGAGTTGTTTGTTCTTATGATCTTAGCCAACTTGATGTGAATAATGCTCTTCTTCCTAATACTAGTCAAGTTTTATTGTATATTGATTCGATGACTACTCCACTTGGAGCAGCAATGGATTCCGAAGGATTTTTATGGTTGAATACGAATATTAATAAAAAATTGTTTAAAATAAATGTTTTGACTAAATCAGTTGTTTCTACTACTCCTACACTTGATACTTACACTTATAGTGATTTTACTGGTTATAATGTTCAAACAAATACTTCACTTGATGGGAATTGGACGGGTTTATTGAATACTAGTTCTTATACTTGCGAAGGAACTACTTGCCCACAATTAAAAGCTAGTGTTAGTTGGAATGTACTAAACCCAACTTTTGGTGATGCTAATTTATTTTTAAAACAAGGAGTAAATATGTATCCTTTGACTACTCAAAATCAGTTAGTTAATTTGAGTAGGGACGTGAATACTAATATTTTTGTTCAATTATCAAAAAAAGTTTCAGGTTATGCTTCTCCAAAACTTGATAAAATAAATGTTGTTATTGGTTGTACTGAAACAGGAAAACCATTTCATGAATTAACCGAAACTTATTGTGGTGATGGTTTAGATAATGATTGTGATGGTATTGCTGATGAAGATGAAGTTAAGTGTAATACTATTGTACCAATTTCTAGTTGCCAAGATTTACAAAATATTAATCAAGAATTGGGTAGGAAGTATGTTCTAACACAAGATATTAATTGTTATGATGATACAAGAGAAGGGGGAGCATTATGGGGTAATGGGCATGGTTTTATTCCTATTGGTTATCCTAGTTATCCTTTTAGTGGGGAGCTTGATGGAAACGGATTTGTGATTTATGATTTGTTTTTTGGTGGTGGGAGTAATGGTACTGGTGGTAGAGCAATATTTTATAAAACTTCAGAAAATGCTGTTATCAAAAATGTTGTTTTAAAAAATTTGGATATTAATACGTATAATAAGTTTGGTGAATTTGAAGAATTTGTTGCGGGTTTAGTTGTCTTTAATAGCGGATTGATTTTGAATTGTTCTGTTGAAGGAAATATTGCTAGACAAAAGGGAGACGTTGGGGGTTTAGTTTATAGTAATTCTAAAGAAGGAAAAATAATAAATTCTCATTTCTCTGGAAAAATCACAACCTTCATTATAAAATATATTTATACTATTTCCTATGTGGGTGGGTTAGTGGCGTATAATAGTGGAGAAATTATTAATTCTTATTCTTCAGGGGAGATAAGAAGCTCTAGCGGGCCTTATGAATTGTATAATATTGGGGGGCTTGTTGGGACTAATAGTCTTGATGCTAATATATCAAAATCCTATTCTAATATGGATATTAACTTAAATTCTGATGATAGAGTTTATGGGGTAGGAGGTTTTGTTGGTTCTAATTATGGTAGAATAAATGAGAGTTATTCAAAGGGAAGTATTTTTGTTTCAAGTAATTCTAGAGAAAATTTTGATATAGGTGGTTTTGCTGGGTTAGATCTGGGGGGAGTTATTAATTCTCCTGAAGATTATTCTATAAAAGATTCATATTCTAAAGTAAATTTAGAGGTTATTAATGGGACACGTGTTGGAGGATTTATTGGTACTTTATCAAATATTTCCTCGAGTACTGGTGGAAACCTGACAAGTAGGATTAAAAATTGTTATTCTACTGGTGATGTGAATGGACAAAGTTTTGTTGGTGGATTAATTGGAAACAATATTTTAGCATATTTGGGTAATGCTTATGTAAGCAATTCCTTTTCAACTGGTAATGTAATTGGTGATACTAATGTTGGTGGTCTAATTGGAGATGCTAAAGGAATTGTTTTAAATAATTCTTATTATAGTGGTTCTCCAAATAATGGTATTGGTTTTAAAGTTAATAATAAAAGTTATTTTTATCCACAACCCTCTTTGAATAATGATTATAACAAACCAATACAAAATAATGATTTTGTTGTTTCTGATTGGAATTTTAATGGGGTTTGGAAGAAAGTTGTTGGAGATTATCCTGTTTTAGATTGGCAAGATGGTGCTTCAACTAAAAAATTGATTATTAGAAATGTTAGATTTAATCCTGTTGCACCTAATAGTTGGGAAGATGTTAATGTTTTGTTTGAAGTAGAGAATTTGTATGACGGGGAAGTAGAGTGTGTTATTAGGGAAAACAATTCTAAACAAATAAAGAGCGGAACTGGTTTGTCTTACAATTTTTATTTAAGTAATTTTAGAGCAGGTAGTTATGAAGTTAATATTTTTTGTAACAATGAATTTGAGTCAGTTGGAGTAACAGAGTATTTTAATGTTTTGAGTTTACCTGATTTGGTTATAGAGAATTTGGCTGTACGAAGTAACCCTGATGTGGGCGAAGAAATTGAGATTGTTGGAGAATTAAGGTACAATGGTAATTATAGAAACCCTGCTAATATTAGTGTGCCTGTTGAGTTTGTTTACAATGATTTGAATACTGGTTTAGTTGATAAGTTAAGTCAAGTTGTTAGTGTTGGGAGAAATTCTTCTAAATTAGTTGTATTCAAGAAGATAGTTAATAGTACGGGTTGGAAGATTGTTGAATTTGTTGTTGACCCACTTAATGTTGTTAAGGAAGAAAATGAGTTTAATAATAAGTTAAGTAAGATTGTTTATGGTGGTTTGTTTGATCCATCAAGAGCATCAATGAGGATTAATGTTGATTCATTAGTTCATCCTTTTGAAAGACCAGTTAGTTCTAGTGCTGGTTTCTTGTTTGTTGGAAAAGCAACTTATATTCTTGATGGTTTAGTTACTAGTTACCCTGTTGCGGGTGCACAAGTTGATGTTACAATTGATTCAGATAGTACTAGTGATGCTTCTCCTCTTGCTGAATTAGTTGCTTGGACTAGAAGTGATGGTAATTTTATTATCCCTTATAATAATCCAAGGGTAATTGATGATTATAATGCGTTAATAGAAGTAACTGATGGTGTTGCGTATGGTTATAGTTTAGAAAATTTTAGAGTTAGTTTAGATAGTGGTTCAACTGATAATAATACTCCTTGGGGTGGTTGGATTCCTGGTTCACCTGGTGGCCCGGATGGCAGTGGAAATGATGGGGGTTTTAATCCTGGACCTGGTTGGGATTGGGATTTTCCTCTTCCTGAAGATTGCAACAAAGCTGATTTGAGTGCGTCTTTGAATATTAATTATCCTAATGTTAATTTTTATGTTAGTGGTAGTGAGGCATCTGACCCTAATTATTCTATTGCAAATCAAGCTTATACTATTAGAATTGTTTTGAATGGACAAACAATTAATCTATCTAAGACTGGTGTGTTTAATGGTTTGGTTTATTCGGGTTTGATTCAAGAAGATAGTTTGCCACAAATTGTTTCTATTTATGTTGATTCAGGAAATGTTATTGAAGAGTGTAATGAGAGTAATAATTTTGTTCAAAGAGAGTTAGGTGCGCCTAATATTAGAGCAGATTCTATTAGTGTGACTAGTTTGAATAATAAGAAAATTATTCGCGGAGAATTGAATAAATTTAATTTAGTTATGAGGAATACGGGCCCAATTGTTTTGAATAATGTTCCAGTAACTTTTTTAGTTGATGGTAATTTGTTACATTCTTATGTAATTAATTCAATTAATCCGGGTCAAAGTCATGTTGAGGTTTTTGAATCTTATTTGGATAATTATGGTTTAGTTAACTTTACTTTGAGTACTAGTTTTGTTGATTCTGATATTACTGATAATGTTTTGGATAAATTGGTTACAATTTATTTACCTGATTATTATATTCGCTCTATTGAAGACGGTATTAGAAATATTATTATTACTCCCCAAAATCCTGTTGCTAAAGAAGCATTAGATATTATTGCGGTTATGAAAAGCAACGATGTTGTTTCTAGAAGTGTGTTAGTTCCTTTTGATTTAATGGAAGATGGGGTAATAAAAAAGTCTGGCGAAGTTTTGTTTAATGGTGGAGCGAATTTTGCTCAAACTAGGGTTGTTGATTATAATGCTCCAGAACAAAGTGGGATTTATAATATTGGTTTTTATGTTAATAAAGAGTTAAGGCACTTTGAAGAAGATTCTATGAATAATTATGCTACTGTTGCGCTTATGGTTAGTGCAAATAATTTAATTGATGCTAATGTTTTATTGTTAAAAGTAATTGATGATAAGTTGAATTTTGTTGTTGAGAAGAGTTTGAATACCAAGTTTTTGTCTGATGTTAATGTTTTGTCTCAGATAATTGATTATATTAATAATTCGGTTGATTTGAAAGTTGATTCTTTGAATAAGTCAGAAGATATTTTTAGGATTAGGGTTGATGTTAATGGTTTAGAATATTATTCTAATTATTTTTTGGTAAAGAATGTTATTTTTGAAGGGCCTTGTGGTGATGTTATTGTTGTGCCTAATTGTGAAGAAGGTTATGAACCGACTCCAAGTGTTGATGATAATAATTGTCCAATATTGGTTTGTAAGCCTATAATAATTGAGTCTTGTTGGAGTGAAGATGTTGTTCCTCATCCTATTTGTACTTTAGAAGATTTGAATAGGGTTAGAGAGCATTTGGATTGGAGTTATGTTTTGAAGAATGATATTGATGCTAGTGAAACTAGGAATTGGAATTTTGTACCAGCTCATTGTTATGATAGTTTGAATGAAGTTAGGTATTTTGATGTTAGTAAAGATGAATGTGAGGAAATGGATGATAGTGCTTTTAATTGGATTTATTGGGTTGAGTCAAAAATATATGGTTTTAAACCAATTAACGGTAGTGGTGGATTAAATTTTAATGGGAATAATCACAAAATAAAAAATCTTTTTGTTGATAATAAGGATGGTGGTTTTGCTGGTTTGTTTGGTAATTTGAATAGTAATGGTGTTGTGATTGAGAATTTGTATTTAACTGATGTTAATATCGTTGGAGGTTATGGGGGTTTAGTAGGGTATTTTCCAAGTGGGTCTGTGCCTGGTTTGATTTCTAATGTTCATGTTACTGGTGTTGTTAATGCTGTTTATGGTGGGGCTGGTATTGGTGGTTTAGTTGGTACTCTTGGTGGTAATGGTGGTGATTTTCCTAAGAGTATTATAAGAAATTCTTCTTTCCAAGGAACTGTTATTGGGAAAGGTTCTAGTGTTGGTGGTTTAGTTGGTAGTTTGTATGGTTTGGTTGAGAATTCTTTTACTTCTGGAGAAGTGATTGGTTCTAGTTATGTTGGTGGATTAGTTGGTTCGGCAGGCAATGCTAGCATTAATGCGTCTTACTCTGAAATGAATGTAAAATGCGTTGATGAATTAACTCCTAGTAGAGAAGGATTGCCTTCTTTTTCTTGTACTCAAATGGGGGGCTTTGTTGGTCAAATGCTTAGTGGGGAAATAAATAATTCTTATTCAAAAGGTGATGTAATTGCTATTAATGGTGATGGAAAGGTTAATGCTGGTTTTGTTGGCCTTCTTCGTGGTAATGTAACAAATTCTTATTCTACTGGAAAAGTCATTGGCGGAGATAATAACATTAGTGGTTTTGCTAATATTAGTTATCTTTTTGATTATTATGGTAATTTTGTGAATAATTCTTTTTGGGATGTTAATGTTTCAGGATTGAATAAATCTAGTGTTGGCAAAAGCAAAACTACTATTGAAATGTTTTCTCCTTCTACTTTTGTTGATTGGGATAATAATGTTTGGAGTATTGTTCAAGGAGAATATCCAAAATTAAAGTGGCAAGTTAAAGAAAAAAGTGTTAGCTCGGATCCTGAATTAAATGCAGGGCCTGTAAAAAAAGTTTGAAAAAAATTAGTTTTTTTTATTAAACAATGATCTTTTTGTTTTTTGGGTGATAGAAAGGTCTAATAATATAAATAGTTATATTTGGGTTATGTCTCGTAAGCCGAATCCTTTCAAAGCAATTGAAGCTAAAATGTCTGTTAAAGAAAGACGATTGAGGCAGGGGCGAAGAAAACTTGTTTCTGTTTTAAGGAAAAGAATGGTAGTACAAGCTACTCAACAAAATGTTCCTACAAAAAGAATTGCTCAATTAGCAGAAATGATTCCTATTGCAGTTTCTCAACTTGTGCATAAATTGCGTGCTCAAGGGAAAATAAAAAGTAAAGCTGTGTGGGGAAGAAAACCAAGAACAAATGAAACAATAGCTCAAAGAGTACGAAGACAAAAAAAACTTGACAAATTTAGTGTTTCAAGAGATCTTTTTATTAAACAAAATAAGATGAATGAAAAAACTTTTGACAGAATGGCTTCCTCATACAAATTACTTTTCGAGGGAAAAAGTTTTGTTGAAATACAAACAAGAAGTCCAGAAAGAATGGCTTATGAATTACTAAACTCAAGAGAACCAACAATAAAAGTAAACGCGCCTTATCTTTGGGTTTATAGTTTTGTTACTTGGGCAAAAGCAGGGGATTGGGGGGAACTAAAACAAGAAACAAAAAAACCATAATTTGAAAAATTTGAGTTTTAACTCTAAGAACTATTTCCCTTCTTCCATTTTAATCGCTTCATACCTTTCAACTTTAAGAGTTGTTCCTTTAGTCCACTCATCAGGATGAAGTCCTGCTTTAGCGCATAAATGTGAGAGGAAGTCTTCTTTATTTGTTATTTCTTCCCAAACACTAGGTAAAAAAGTAGCTGAATAAGCTCCTTTTTTTATTATAAGCCCATCTTTTCCTTGTCGAATCTTTTTGATAAGGTCTTTTGGAGAAGAATATTTTAGAGGGGTGGGGTCAGTAAGAACTGAAACTTCGATTTTAATTAAAGGAAATTCTTCCTCTGATAATTGAACAAATCTTGGATCCTGGAAAGCTGCGGCTACTGAGTTTTGGATAATATCTAAATAAAGAGGTTGAAAGGATTGCAAGTGACCAATACAGCCCTTTAGTTGTCCATTTAGTTTTAAAGTAACAAAACAAGCTTTCTTTTCTTGCAATTTTTTTGGAACACAATCAGAGCAAAATTCTAAATAATTTCCAGAATCAAAAAAATGCTTAATTGATTCTCTTGCAATATTAATACACAACTTTTTTTCTTTACTACTCAGTGAAAATGATTGAGGCATAACCAACCACTCCTCTTTTGTTCCCACTAGTGTTCCCCGAATTTCGATAATCTAAAAGAATAGGTTTCCATTTTTTTTTCTTTGCAAGTAAACAAAGAGCTCCAATACCAATAATCCCACAAGCATCTCCTTTTTGAAAAAGCGTATCAGTATCCAAATCAAGAATTGATTTAATTGTAATCCCATCAACAACCTTAGCTTGCTCATAAGGTAAATAATGACTCAAATCAGAGCTAATGATTAGTAAAGAATCATTTTTAATTTCTTCTTTCATTATGTTTTCTAATTTCTCAAAATCAATATCTCCATAAATGACTGGGGTAAATTCAAAACTTTTAAGTGAAATTTGTAAAAAAGGTAATTGAACCTCTATTGAATGCTCCTCATCATTATCAAAAATAGGGGAACTATTTTGCGGAGTAACTTTAACTTCTCCTAAAGAATTAATCCAACTTCCTTGAAAAGTTTTTGCACCAATAACAAGATCGTGATGTGCAGGGCCAAAAATACTAACACTACTAGGTTTTGCTTGCTTAACTGCATTATATCCAAAAGCTGCCGTGATTCCTGAATAAGTATAACCAGCATGCGGAACAATAATTGCTTTAATTTTTTTTGGAGAAATCTTCATTTTCTTTAAATTAGGTTTATTCTTTTCAAGTAAACCACTAACCATAAGTTCAAGCTGCATCTTTCCTTTCGGATAAAAAGAACCTGAATAAATTGAGTTTCTTATTTTTTCCATATATTTAATAAATGCAAATATATTCATAATAGTTATTATGACTCTAAAATTCGACAAAAATCAAGGACAAAAATCATTAAGTGCTAAACAAATTTTATACGGTCAAGTACCCTTGCGGGCGCAAGCATACTTACGTGGACAAGTACCTCTGAGGGTACAGGCCCACTTGCGTGGACAAGGAACAATAGAATATTTAGTTATTGTTGCTGTTATTGTTGTTATTTCTTTAATTGTTGTTGGATTAATGATTGATGTTTCAAACCAAGGAACACAAGTTAGGGATAATAGTAAAAATATTTCAAACAAACTTGGAGCGGAAGGAATAAGCGTTATTGAAGCAATTAGTGGTTATGACGGGGATGGAGTGGTTAGATTAAATAATATTGGAGGAGAAACAGTTCGCTTGACTAAAATCTCAACTGAAACTTCAGAGAATAATTATGATAATGTTTTAATTTTAGGTGAAAAAAGTATTGATACTAGTGGATTATGCACTTGTGATCAAGGAGCAAAAAGTAAAACTTGTAACTTTAAATTTCATTTTATTACGAATGACGGTTTAGAAAAAGTAATTAACCAAACAATAACTGTAACTTGTAATGATAACTTTGAACCAAAAGAACCGCCAATCACGCCCCTAAGACTTGATTGCTTTAACATAACTGCTAATCCAATTGAGATTTGTTCTCTTTCGGATCTGAACAGAATACGAGAAAAATTAGATGGAAATTATATTCTTACAAAAAATATTGATGCAAGCGAAACAATAAACTGGAGAGATGGGAATGGATGGGACTCAATAGGGGTGTACCATGAATCTGATTCTTCTTATTATTTCACAGGAACTTTTGATGGACAAAGATATGCTATCTCAAATTTATATATTAATGAAAGTGATCATTCGCGAATGTGTATTGGTTTGTTTAGTTTTACAAAAGGAGACTTCAATAATGTAATTCTTTTGGATGTAAATATTATTTCAGCTAAAGATGAATGGGGTAGCAGGGATGATTGTATTGGGAGTATTACTGGGTACTTGGCTACGGGTGGATCAATATCAAACTCATATACTACAGGATATCTAATTGGGGGTTATCGAGTTGGAGGGCTAGCGGGACAAATGTCTTCTAGCATAATATCTAATTCTTACTTTGATGGTAATGTAAATGGTTCTAATAATGTTGGTGGAATCTCAGGTTATTCTTACGGTTCAAATGCTATGTTTATTACAAATTCTTACTCTACTGGGTGGGTAAATGGGGAGAGCTTTGTTGGAGGAATAGTGGGATATATATATTCAGGAACAATATCAAACTCATATTCAAAATCTTCAATTACAGCTTCATCTAATGTTGGTGGATTTGTAGGACAAATGGCTGGAGGGACAATAATTAATTCCTATGCTGCAGGTCCGGTTAGTGGTGTCTTTGCAACCAGAGGTGGCTTTGCTGGTAGTAAATCAAGCGGAACAATCACTAATTGTGGGTGGTGGAATCTTTCAGGGCCAACAAATGCGATAGGTTCTCCAGCAACAGCAATTACTTATTCTGAATCAAATGTAAGTGCATTTTATAACTCAAGCCACAACGTTTATGATTCAGTAGTTCCTTACTGGACTTTTGGAGAAGA
>Ga0172371_10012382_pt1 | contig 11242 bp, 9 predicted proteins | sample Lak12m_FD_114543 | JGI IMG/M metagenome (GOLD analysis project Ga0172371, IMG submission 114543) | Freshwater microbial communities from Kabuno Bay, South-Kivu, Congo - kab_022012_12m | ecosystem: Environmental > Aquatic > Freshwater > Lake | place: Democratic Republic of the Congo: South-Kivu...
AACCGGCCAGTCCGGTAAAGCTTGTGCTGATGATTGAATGCATACTCACGCACAGTGAGATCGAGGCGCTGGCGGGGCGAATACCAGGCGTAAAGCCACTCGCGCGGAGTGCCCTGCTCGCCGCGCAACTGTGGCAGGAAACCTACCCCATCGCAATTCCCGGGCACCCGCGCGCCGGCGGCTTCACAGATCGTCGGGAGGAAATCTGCCGCGCTGATGAGGTCGCGGTTCACGCGCCCCTGCTTCATTACTCCGGGCCAACTCGCGATAAACGGCACATGGTGTCCGCGCCCGGTCGTCGTGCCTTTGCCGCCCACGAAATCAGATCCCTTAAAGCGGCTCGTTACGCTGCGGTGTGTGCCATTGTCACCTATGAACATCAGTAGCGTATTGTCGCGAATGCCAAGCTCGCCGAGCCTGGCGTCCAGCCGCCCGATCATCTTGTCCATGTAAGCCGTCATGTCGGCGAAGTGCTTCACATCCCTGTTCTCCCGCTCGCCAGTCGCCTTCGGATCCCAGTCTGGGCTGTCCGGCGTGGGTTGGAACGGGTCGTGCGTAAGAATCATCGGGTGGTAAAGCAGGAACGGTTTATCGTGGTGCCGCGCGACAAAATCGAGCGCGAAGTCGTTCACGAGCTTCGGCCCGTAACTGCCTTGCGGGAATTCCTTCTCCACCCCATTGTGTTCGAGACCCGGGTTCGCGTAACGAGGCGGACGGCGCGTGTGCTGCCACAGATAGGATTCGTCAAAGCCGAAGTGCTGTGGTGAATCCGCCTCCCTTCCGAGTTGCCATTTGCCGCACACGCCCGTTGCATAACCCGCTTGCTTGAGCAGATGCGCAAAGGTCGTCTCGGTGCGCATGAGCGTGCCAAAACTGATGTAGTTCCGCACGTTGTAGCGCCCGGTCATCAACTGCACCCGCGTGGGCGTGCAGAGCGGTTGCACATGGCACTGCTCAAACCGCACTCCAGCCGCCGCGAGCCGGTCCAGGTTTGGCGTCTTATACGACTCCCCGCCATTGGCCGTAACGCACTCGTAACCGAAATCATCAGCCATGACCAGGATGATGTTCGGGCGTGCCGCCACGGCCGTGGTAGTGACCGTGAGCAGGCTGAAAGCGAGGACTTGGAGTCTCTTCATAGGATGAGTCCGTCGGACACCAGCGGAAAAGCGGGAGCCACATGAACGGGTTGGGCCGGCTCGGCGACTCTCTTCCTGGGCTGCATCATCTGCGGTTCGCAAGATCGGGTTCGAGCAAATCAACCTGCAAATTGTGCGGCTTTCACCGGCGGACGGCAATCTCCGAGTGCTGATCCAGGCAGTCGAGTCTTCCGCGAATGAGCCAGATTCTGGCCCGGGATGGCCCGGAACAGATCCGCGCGCTTACTTGACCGACATCAAGACACGGGCTTCGATCCCGAGCTATGCTCCGTTCATGAATCAATGCGTTGAATTGATGATGCGGGAACACGAACTCATCGTTGCCGTGCTGGCTTCGCTCCAGGCCATGGCTGAAAAGCTTGAGACTGGCGGTTCCGTTGAACGTCAGGATGTGGCCGACTTTGGCCGGTTCTTCCGCGACTTTGCCGACAAATGCCATCACGGGAAGGAAGAAGACCGGCTCTTTGTCAAAATGGTTGAGGCCGGATTCCCCCAGGATCGCGGCCCGATCGCGGTGATGCTTGCAGAGCACGACGCCGGACGCCAAGAGGTGCGCGGGTTGCTCGCCATAGGCGCTGGGACTGGACCGCTCAGCCAGGAGGAGAAAGCCAGGGTCATGAAGTATGTGGGCGAGTTCGTGCCCTTGCTCTATTCGCACATCCAGAAGGAGAACAACGTGCTGTATCCCATGGCCCAAAACAGCATACCGCCCGCGGAGTTTGAGCTGCTGGACCAATCCTGTGCGGCATTCGACCAGGAGATTCGTGGAGAAATTGATGTTGCCGAGCTCAAAGAACTTGCGGCCAGACTGGCGCGCCGATACCCATGCGATCCGACCCGGTTGGCGATGCATGGGGGCTGCGGCGGGTGTTCGTCAGCCGCCTGATTGCGCAGATATTTGCGCAGACGACCGGATCAAGAGTGACGTTCAGAGTCAGACGTTGGCCCGATCCCAATCAAGCAAGCGCCGCGCGCCATCCCACCCACCCGCAGGTCGAAGTGACCCTCGCCAACCGCAAGCCCCACACGCGTTGCTCGTTCGGCTACGGGTGGACGATGCGATTGAAGTGCTCCCTCTACCTTCTTGCGGCCAGGTCCGCACAGATGATTTCCCTGTCGTTGCGCGCATAGACGCGCCGGTTGGCGAAGGCCGGATGCGACCAGACTACCGGGCGGCCGCAATCCTTGTTTACCGGTTCGAGTAGGTGGGCACGACTGATCTCCTCGTAGCCCCGGGGGCTGAGCTGCGCGATGATCAAATCGCCCTTCTCGTTGAACAGGAAGAACCGGCCGCCGTTCTTCACGATGAAGGCGTTGGCCCAGCGGACGGGCTCACCCGAGGTCGTGGCTTGAAACGTCTCCCAAATCCGCTCACCCGTTTCCAGCTTCAAGCAGCGCAACTGGCCGTAACTGCAAACGCCGTAGATGTAGCCGTCTTCCAGAAACGGCGTGCACATGACCGCGTTGAGGTGCGTCGTATCTTTCTCGTTCACCTTGAACGTGCGCCAGACGGTGGCAGCCGCGGGCATGGCCGGATCGAGACGCAGCATCAGCGACCCGCTGTAGAAGGCCGTGAAGAAGAGCAGGTCGCCCAGCTTGCGCGGTGTGGCGAGGCTCATGCCGGTGCGCGATGTGAAAGGCACTGACCAATAGACTTCGCCGGTTTCCGGATCGAGCGAGTTGGCGGCTTCGGGATGCCAGAGGATAAGCTGCCGTTTACCTCCGGCCTGGCAGATGACGGGTGAACTGTAGCCCGGCTCGGTGGCGCTCAAAGCCCGCCAGAGCTCCTTGCCGGTGTCCTTGTCAAAGGCGACCACCGTGCTGCCTGCCCCGCTCGCCAGGCAGATCAGCCGGGGGCCGTCGAGCAGCGGATGTCCGGCGAACCCCCACACCGGAGCTTTGATGCCGAAGTCCTGCTTAAAGTCGCGCGACCAGAGCACCTTGCCGGAAGCCGCATCGAGACACAAAAGGTTGCCTTGGGCGCCGAGCGTATAGACCTTGCCCGAGCTCACCATCGGCGCGACGCGCGGCCCTGCCGGGTAGCTGATCGTATAGCGGCATTCGTATTCGTGCCGCCAAAGCAGCTCCCCGTCCGCTTCGCGCAGGCAGAGTACGCGCTCGACGCTGCGGCCCGCGCCGCGGTCGGGAGCGGTGGAGGGACTGGCGTCACCCGGGACCACCATACGGTCAACCACATAAACACGGCCATGGGCGACCACAGGTCCGGCATAGCCGCCGGCGATCCTCGCGCGCCAGAGGATCGGCGGGCCGTTGGTGGAGAATTTCTCGACGATCCCGGATTCACGCCAGACCGAATCACGGTCGGGGCCGAGCCATTGCGGCCAGTCATCGGCGAACACCGTGCCGGCGACAAGAGACCAGGCACAGACCCCGCCCCAATAGCAGTTCCGGATCAAAGGCATGGACTCATACACTACACGGGCGGGCAGAGTTCGGCGAATTGAGAAATGAATGCCGGTTGGTGATACCGCCTCTGGCCAACGGCTCACGGCAAGTAATTCCCCGTGAGACAGGTAGCACCTCGAGGCCTCCATTCCAGGAGTGGAGCCAGTTCTCGGATTCGAACCGAGGACCGACGGTTTACAAAACCGTTGCTCTACCACTGAGCTAAACTGGCTTAAGTATCCTATTCGCAGGCACTTACGTCATTTTTTCAATTATTCTGTGTCACAACGCATGACGTATGCATGACACTGTTGACACTATGAACAAACCAAAACGTGCCAGACAATGGCCTGCTATCTATACGCAAAAGAACAGAAGCGGTCAACCTACTTATTACGTGGACCTGCGAGCCGTGGGGCGTGGGCGTGTAGGTTTTTCCACACGACAGCAAGCGCAGACTTACGCAGAACTGGCCAGAGTCCAGAGAGCCAACCAAGGCGTTGCAGCTTTTACTCTGCCTACGGACATACGCCTTGACGCTGTCAGGGCCAACGAGATTCTTGCGCCACATAACGTAAGTATCCTTGAAGCCGCTAAGTATTACTATAAGCATGTCTTAGCATTTAAGAACGTGCCGACAGTCCAGGAAATTGTTGACCGATACATTGCTGATTCGATTGCTCGCAACTTGCGCCGTCGCACCATTGGGGACTTGCGCCACCGTCTAAACACCTTTGCGGCTGATTTTGGCGAGTCAAGGCTTTCTGAGATTACCTTGGATGAGTTAAAAGAATGGGTGATGGATGACGGATGGCAACCGAGAACACGCATAAACTTCTTAACCAAGATTGCTCAGCTATATGGTTACGCTATTCGATACAAGTGGGCAGACATGAATCAGGCAGGGAACATTGACCGCCCTACCGTTGACGAAACCGCGCCACAGATTTTCAGCCTAGAGAAAGCAGAAAGTCTGCTAACACGTGCCAACACCTTTGGATTACTGCCTTGCATCGCCATTGGCCTTTTCGCTGGTGTCCGCAGTGCGGAACAGATGCGGTTGACAGGTAGGAGCATTAACTTTGAATCCAAGACTATCGTAGTTGGTGCGGATGCTGCCAAGAAACGTTCCCAACGTATTATTGAAATGGAAGATACCTTGCTGGCGTGGCTAGAACCCTGTAAGAATGCTTTGCAGAGTAGCAAACCATTCATTGAGGCAAACCATCTACCAAAGAACAAACCCCTATTGCTTGAAGTAGCTGGTATTGAAGATTGGCCAGCGAACGGACTACGGCACAGCTTTGCCTCCTACCATCTGGCAATGTTCGACATTGACAAGACTGCGAAAGTAATGGGCAACTCCGTTGGCGTAATTCATAACCACTATAAGGCACTTGTGACACAAGGTGAGGCTGAGAAGTTTTGGAACCTGCGTCCAGCAAGTTGAGCAACACTCTTAATTTCATTTGCCCTTAGTGCTTCGTCGCATCTGTGGACATTAAAGCGCACGCTGCGGCCAAGCTTGTTGTAAGGAAGCTTTCCTACTCTCATTAAGTTTGTGATGTGTCGGGGACACACACCATAATGTGCGGCAATCTCTTTCTTATTCAGCCAGTATCTCTGCCAACAACCGCCGCGGGCCGGACTGCATTGCCTTCACGCGCTCGATGAGTTCATGGACGCGCGCGGGGCGGAGAAGGGCGTGATCATACCGCACGTTGCATTCGTTGTTGACCTCCACGAGCACGTGGCGCCAGTCGTGATCGAGCAGCCAGCGCGTGGCGTTGTCGGTGGCGCGCAGCACGGCGGCTTCATCCCGGAGGCGCTCGTCCTGTCCGAAATAGAAGTAGCCCAGGATGACCGCCATGCCGAGGGCGTCGGCCCGGTTCAGGATGCGCTCGAGCCGCGCGAGGTAGTCCGGGCGCAGTGAACCGTCGGGCTCGAAGGCGGAGTTGTGCCACGGCTGCTGCTGCGAATAGCCTTGGGGCGAGCCGCCTTGCAGGTTGAGCGTGAACGCCAGCAGCCCGTGCCGCCGCCACTCGGGCATCGCGGCAAGGAACTCGCGCGTATTCCGCTCCGGCTCCCACCGGCCCGTGTCTGGGTAGGCCCAGCGCGCCACGGTATTGGTGTTGCGGTCATCGAAAATGCCCTGCACCAGCCGGGCGTTCAGTAACAGGCCCTGCACCTTGTGTCCCCGCCACACGCGGCCAGCGTAGGTTGGCTTTCCGTCCATGTGAAACTCGTCGCCCACAATCGAGACGACCGTGCCGGCGTCGGCCGGCCGGGCCGCGAGCAGGCTAAGGGCGAGCACCGCCAGGGCAAGGCTGATCTTCATCTGCGCCGAACGCTAGAACGATGGCGCTGGTGCGCAAGGCGAAACTGCCCGAGCCGGAACGGGAAATGAGAACGGGGGCAGCATACAGGAAGGCCCATTTCAGGTTTGATCGGCACCGCAATTGCATGCACCTTCCTGAGCGATGCCACGGCATGAGATCCGAATGTGCCCACCATGGCGCAACAGCTCACATCCGAACCTGACGCCACGATGAAATCACCCCGCGCAGCAGGAATCGTCCTCGCCCTCCTCTACGGGTGTTTCCTCGGTTACTGGGCCTGGTCCGGTTCGCAATTGCCCGAACGGGTGGCCACTCATTTTGGCATTGGGGGCGAACCTGACGGATGGATGACGCGCTCCGCCAGCCAGAAGTCCGCGCTGGTCTTCGGATTCGCTTTCCCTTTATTCGTCGTGGTTTTGTGCTTCGGGGCGAGGTTTTTACCCGGCGGGCTCATCAACCTGCCCAGGAAGGACTACTGGCTGGCACCGGAGCGCCGGAGTGAAACGTTCAATTACCTGGTTGGTCACTCACTTTGGTTTGCGTGCCTGGCGGTCTGCTTTGTGATCGGGGTTCAGTACTCGATCGTCCAGGCCAACCAACAGACGCCGCCCCATCTTCCGACCGCGCTGGTTTTGTGGGTAACGGGTTTGTTCCTGGCCGGCACGGCGGTTTGGGTGCTGGCCCTGGTTCGCCACTTTCACCGCCCCCGCTTGCTGGCCTGCTTCTGCCGGTAAGCGCTGATTTCCTCCGGGGTCGCCGGGCAAGGCCAGACCAGGTCCCGCCCCTTTTGCCAGCCGAGAGTTTGGTATTTCCCTATCGGCGAGCCGTCGCCGCCGTGGTCGGTGCCATCGTCGCCGATCGAGTAGAGCAGGAACGAGCCGTCCAGGTTTAGGCGATAGCGGAGCGGCTTGCCATCGGCCGGGTCGCGGGGCGGGGCGGGCAGAAACTCCGGGACTAGCGCGGACAATTGCGCCGGGTATTGGCCATGCCGGAGCTGGTAGCGCTTCAGGGCGAGGGCGGTGACGGTCAATGCGCGAGCGGCCTCGGCGCTGAAGACGCGGTTGAGGACCCGGCTGAGGGAGAGGACCGAGTCTGAGAACAGCGAACGCAGGCCGGAATCGAGGCCGCTAAACCGGGGGCCAGACTCTTCCTCCCCGTGACGCAGCCCTAATTCGGTCAGGCGTTCTTGCAGGGGGCCAAACGTCGGGACGAAGGGTTGGCCGGCCCGTACGGCGCGGAAGCTCTCGAGGAGCGCCTGATAGCCTTTGAGGGCGCGCAACTGGTCGGGGTAGGAAGACGAGAAGCGCCAGGTGGCCTCTTTTGCCCCGGCGGCGGTTTCCTCCAGGAACTGCTCCACCATATTTCCAAAGGCGAGGGTGGGGTTCCTCGAACCGGGACCGGCCATAGCGGCGACTCGCCTGAATTGGGCGCTCGAGTTGCGCATCCGTTTCAGCGTCATCAGGCTCAAAGCCCGGTCCGCCGCCAGCGCGTCTTCGGTTGGCTCGACGAACCTCAGGCCTACCCAGCCGCGCTGAACCGCGGCCAATTGGTCCTCGCCAAGGCCGGGGGCCTGGAGGAGTTCCCAGGTTGCCGACATGGCAATGGCCGCCATGGCGATGCGGACCAACTGGGAGATTGCCAGACGTTCCTCGGCCGTCGCCTTGACCAGGGCCAGCATGGACTCGACGTTGGTTGTCCCGGTAGCCACATCCCCGCGATGCAGGGCGCACAGAGTGTCGGCGGTCAGCAACTGGGTGGCGCGCTTGAGCGGCGCCAGATGCGGCAGCAACAGGTCAAAGCCCTGCCGGTAATCGAGCTGGAAATCGAACACCGGGCGCCCGACCGCTTCACGAACCACGTCCAGAGAGTCGTCATATTGGGCGAGCGCCGCCTCGATTTCGCTCCACTGATTGGTGGTATCGGCTCGCACATCGGGTTGTGCCCATCCAATCATGGCTTTGCCGGGCGCAACCAACAGCATGGCGACCGGGGGGTTCTTGTTCAACAGGTTGGTGTCCGAGCCTCCGGAGAGCCGGGCCTGGCTGAAGAGCAGCGCGCCGTTGCGTTCGGGCAGGACGGGCGGAGGCAGGAGCGGCGTGAGGGCAAGCGTCTCGCCGGCGTCCTGGAGCTGGCGTTCGTAGCGCGCGACGGCCCACCGGGCCTGGAAATGAACCAGGTAAGCCGCAACGGCCAAAAGAACCCCGGCCAGGAGGCCGGCGCCGAGCACCGCCCTTCGCCTCAAGGTATTCATTGCTTTGCGCTGATCACGTCTTAAGGGTCAGACAAACCAGCCAAAGCTTCGTCACCAGCAATTCTCATTTTGGCGACCTTACGGTGTTTGGTGTCCACCCTTTAGGGTGTCTGGCGCCTGCAAACACACTAAAGCGTGGACACCAAACGGGATTCAGTCGCGTCCGCGGAACTGGTCCATGAGGCGCAGGATGCCCTCGCGGATTTCGAACAGCTCTTTGCGCGCCGCGGCGATCATTGGTTCCGGGAGGAGCTGTTTCGGCGCGACGGCTTCGAGCCCCGCTTGAGATTGGTGCAAGTGATCCAGGGCCCGCTTCAGGCACGCTACCGTGAAAGCCGCGTCTGGAAAGTACTGCCCGCGAGCAATGCCGTTCAAGGCACCGGCGAGCTTGGCTCCCGTGGTTTGAAACTCGAAGATGAACTGCTCCAGGTCTTTGTCCGCGGACGCAGGCCGGCCCAGTGCCTCGGCTTGACGGCGGAACCGCACCGCGCATTCGAAGCAACGGTGTTGCAGCGGGTGGCGGAGATTCCCCTCGGCGGTGCGAATCCAGTCAACGCCTTCGCGGTGCGGGTCCGGCTCCGGTTCGGGTTCGTTGAGCGCCGCTTCACAGGCGGCATTCATTTCCTCGATGCGCCGCTCTTCTTCTTCGGCCTCTTCCTCCGTCAGCTCGCGTTCCCAGCCCATCTCTTTGGCGATCTGCGCCTCGGCTTCGTCCGAGTCGCCGTACTTGTCCAGCAGCTCCAGGTATTTGTCCGTGCGCGCGTCGCACTCGCGCAGGAACTTTTCGTAGTCGTGCTCATCCCATTCCTGCTCGGGGTCTTTCTGTCCGTGCTGATGCTGCTCGATATTCGCGGTGAGCTTCTGCATGAAGTCATTCATGGCGTCGGCCGCCTCGCGCGCGCGGTCCGCCTCCTCGGCTGGAGTCATGCGCCATTCGGGCGCGGAAACCGTCAGTTGGTAATCTGCGCTCTCGATGACGACGCGCCCGTTGGCCTCGCTGAACCATTCGAGATAGAGGCAGTTGGCCATGTGCTCCGGGGGTTTCGCCTTACGGTGGATCAGCTCGAGCGCGTCCGCCAACGGGACATCAAAGACCCGCACTTTGCGCGAGGCCGTAAGGTCCCCGATGCGGCCACGCTGGAGGGAGGCGAGGGAATCCAGATGCGGATGCGGGAGGGTCTTCTGGGGATTGGTGAACGTGAGCCGGCAGCCGGCGAGATCCGGCCAGGCGTTGCCCGTGAGTTCAAGGACGACCGGCTCGGGCCGGCCCTCGATCCAGATTGTGCCGCGCACGAATCCCTTGACACGGTTGTCAATCTCGCCGCGCAGCACGCTGTCATGAATGCGGAACGCCATACGGGAATACTGTAAAGTCCGGCCACGGAGAGCAATCACCAGATGCGAGGGGAATGGAGACAGAAAGATGAGGGCAGAAAAATGGAGGGGGAGGAGAAAGATGGGGCAGGTGCGGGGTTGCTCTGCGGAAGCCGCGGTTGTCCGGGCGGCAGCGGACCCCCTGCTCCGCGTCGCAAGCACTACGATCGCGCCGAGTTAGGACCGGGTGCCGGGGGCGGGTCTGGCGGGCCCGAGGTCAATGTGGTTGGGGATTTCGCCGAAGTGGTAGAAGCGCTGTTCGAGACCGGCGTCGCGCACAAAGACGACGCGCAGGCCGGACTTGCCCTCACCCAAAGGCTTGCCGACGGGGCCGGTGGCGATGGCTTCGAAGCCGGCGTCGCGGGCCACGAGGTCCCGGTGGTAGTGGCCGGATATGAGGTACTTGACTCCCGCCTCGCGGAACCAGCCGAGGTAGCGGGCGCGGCGTTCGGCGGGGATGTTGAAGTATTCGTCGGGCTCCTGTGCCGTCTTCAGAAACCAGGGATGATGACCGAAGATGACCACGTGCCGGGCACGCTCGCGGCGGGCGTTTTGCAACTCGGCCTGGAGCCAGTGTTCCTGGGCGGCCAGTTCGTTGGGGGTCTGCTGCGGCGAATGAATCACCACGGAGTTGAGGACGATGCCCACGAAGCCTTGCTGCCGGAAAGTGTAGTGGTCAGGGCCGAAATGGTTGGTATACACCGCGAGGTCCGCCGGCGTGGGGACGTTGCCGATGTCATGGTTGCCGGCGACGGGATAGACGGGGATGGCCGGGTTGACGCGCCGGATGATGCGCTGATACTCGGCGATCTGGGCGGCGTCGCCCGGCTTGTTCAGCATGTCGCCGGAGACGACAACAAAAGCCGGGCGCAGGCGGTTGACGGTGGCCACCGCCAGCTCGAAGTTGGCCGTTTCCTGGGCAAAGTCCTTGTTCTCCGTGAACATGCCGAACTGCGGGTCGGTGACTTGAATGAAGAAGAAAGGCTCGGCCGCCGGCAGGGTGGCCGACACCAGGAGCAATAAGGCCACACCTGACTTCTTCATGTTCATGGGAGTTGTCGTAGGGGTTGAGAAGCGGGGAGACCGGGCGGCTACAGTGAGTATTGGGGAATCTTGAGGCTCTCTCCGTCCTTCATGGCGGACAGATGCGCGTAGTAGCCGGGAACGGTCATATTCAGCGCGTCAATGACATCCACCGCCGGTTTCCGGCCCCGCAGAATGGCGTCAATGAAATCATCGGCCAGGTAGCCATGCGACCCGCCGTGTCCGCCTGGGGAAACACCGGGAGGCAGCGCGTATTTCTTCGTCTGCAAGCCCTTATCCGTCGCGTCCTTGAGGCGTTGCTTGCCGGCGGCATCGCACACGAAACCCTCGGCGCGTCCGTTGTGCCAACTATAACCGGCATACTCGCCCCGCAGCCGGCCGGCCTCGAGATACTCGCCCTGCGAGCCGCAGATAATGATGCGGCAAATCCCGCCTTCTTTGGTTCGGAACAACCCCACTTCCGAGTTGAAGATGTTGCCGATGGCGTTGGGCTGGCGTTTGCTCTTGTCGAACGGCGCGGTTCCTTGGCAGCTCACTTCCACCAGGCTGCCGTGAGTCACCCCGATATAGTAAGCCGTCGCGTGGGTTGGGTACCACATCGGCGCTCCTTTCTTGCGCCAATCCTTGTAGGAGTCGAGCTTCGGCGCGCCCAGAGAATGCGGGTGACA
>Ga0172371_10012384_pt1 | contig 11241 bp, 10 predicted proteins | sample Lak12m_FD_114543 | JGI IMG/M metagenome (GOLD analysis project Ga0172371, IMG submission 114543) | Freshwater microbial communities from Kabuno Bay, South-Kivu, Congo - kab_022012_12m | ecosystem: Environmental > Aquatic > Freshwater > Lake | place: Democratic Republic of the Congo: South-Kivu...
ACCTTATAAAAGTCAAAAAAAATAAAATCTGCATTTATATTCTCAATATGCCTGTTTTGAAATACTGTAGGAATTTCATACTCGTTTATTTTCTGATAATTTTCCCCGTCTTCACTCAATGAGACTATCATTATTCCATCAACACTTCTTGATCTTAGAATATCAATATATTCAGTCTCTAAATTAAGGTCCCTTTCAGTATTGCATATTACAACACTATAGCCTTGCTGCCTGGCACATTTCTCAATTTCCCTGCAAGTAATGGCTAACTGTGGGTTGGCAATATCCATAACGATTATTCCTATCATTTTTGTAGATTTTTTACGAAGACTGCTGGCAATCAAATCTTTCTTGTAATTATATTTTGCAATTGTCTTATTTACTCTTTTTGTGAGCTCTTCACTTACATAACTGCTTTTATTTATAACGCTGGATACCGTAGCTGTTGATACTCTGGCTTTCTCAGCAATAAATTTCATTGTAAGTTTATTTTTCATAATATATATTAAAATCTAACGTATGTTTGTAACCAAATTTTTTTAGAGTGTTTAATTATATAATTAATAAAAAGATTATTCCACTGTAACGATTAACTAATCGTTTAATAATATAAATGATTTTTACTGCCCCTGTCAACTGTTATTGGAATTCAAACATAAAAAATTTAAAATCATAATATTTTATTGCATAAATATAAATATAGGTATCAGACGCGGTTGTTTAATTAACAATTTTAAAAAGCAAAATATTAAAAGGAATTAAATACAACCTTTATGGCCCCGTCTATTCTGTTTTTTGAAACATTAAAAGCCTGTTTGTAATCATCTAAAGAAAACTTATGCGTTATAATCGGTAAAACCTGAATTTTCTTATCTTCCATTAAAGATAATGCCTTTTGAAACTGGGTACCGTTATATCCTGAAATACCTAAAAACCCTATGGACTTTTCCGTAAATTTAAATACAGTTACGGGCCATTTATCACTTGATTTCTGTGGAAGGGCCTCAACTATAACTCTGCCGAATGATGCCAGGATTTTCTCTGCCAGTTCCCATGACTCCTGGCCGCCGCCGCTGAATATAACAGCATCGGCACCATATCCACCAGTAATATCCATAATGGATTTATAGGGATCCTCTTTTTTTACATTAACAATATGTGTGGCTCCAAGAGATTTTGCAAGCTTTAACCTCTCTTCTCTCGTACCCAACATAATTAATTTTTCAGGCTGTTTCAGGGAGGCAAATTGAAGTGCAAATAGTCCTATCGGCCCAGGGCCGATAATTACAACCTTGTCACCATCTGTGATATTCGCCCTGTCTATTGCAGAATAACCATTTGCGGCGCATTCGGTTAAAGAAGCTTCTTCAAAACTTAATGTACTGCCAAATTTAAATAACATCAAGCCTGGCATTGAGGCTCTTTCCTGAAATGCTCCTTCCATATGAAAAGGTATACCCTTGATATTTATACATGCGTTATGCATACCTTTTCGGCATGCGGGACAATACCCGCAGTATATATATGACATAGCTGTTACTTTATCACCTTTTTTGACATTGGTTATAGCATCTCCGCAATCTTCAACCATACCGGAAAACTCATGACCCAAAATACATGGGTATGTTGCCCATGTATGCTGACCCTCCATTACAACAAAATCTGTATGGCAAATAGCTGCAGCTTTAATCCGGACAAGAACTTCTGTTGAAGTAATTTCGGGAACTTTTCTTTCAGTCAGTTCAAGGTTTCCCGGTGACTTTAATACTAATGATTTCATTTTTTGCATATTTTTTATCCTTTTTTTACCAATTAAACACTTTTATTATTAGGTTATGACCATAATTATTTTATTATAACCCAACAGAATTGATATAAAAATATTAAATTAAGAAATAATTTACTTTTAAGTGATTAATTGGTAAGAATTTAAAATTTTAAAGGTTACAAGCAACTTTATTATATTCTGACTTGAAAAATCGAAAATAATATTATAATTTTAAAACTGTTTTTGGTAAGAAAAATATTATTATAAACTTAAAATAAAATCAGATATAAATAAAATCAGATATAAATTGACTATTTATTGATTGACATAATATTATTATTTATGTTAATCTTGATGGTACTAAATTCAAAACAAAAAAAATACAATAAAAAAACATATATACTGCTGAATTAGTTTAAGAAAAGGAACAAAGAATTGATTATCTCGATGAATGTAACGGCAACAATGCATGGAACTGCCGTAAATGATATTCAAGTCGCCAAAGAAGCCGGTTTTGGGGGTATAGAACTTCGTCATGAAAAGCTGTACAGGTATCTTGACCTGGGCCTCACCATAGATAGCCTTGGACCATTTTTAGATGGTTTAAAAGTAGTGGGAATGGGAGCATTATTTGATATTGAAAGACAAGGTAAAGGATACGAGAAATTAATCCCTGAGGCTGAGAGAATGTGTATGTTGGCAAAAGCATTTAAAGCTCCTATGGTCCTGGTGTGTACCGGGCCCGTAGATGTTGATATTGTCAGGGACTTTATTGCCGGTAGAGTTGGGCCTGATGAGACAAGATATATGGGATTCCTTGGAAAACCTGAGAGCGAAGCTGTAAAATATACTGCTAAAAACGTTGCTGCGATTGCCAAAATAGCGGAACAATACGGGCTTGAACTTTATTTGGAACCCGTTGCGTGGACACCAATCAATACAACGGAAAAAGCAATCAAAGTTATCCAAGAATCCGGAAAGAATAATGTGGGTTTAGTCATTGACTTCTGGCATATGTGGACAACAGGCGAGACACCGGACAATGTCGCCAGACTCGATAAAAATCTGATAAAAGGTGTGCATATATGCGATGGGCTTGAATTTGATCGCAGCCAGATACCGGACCAAAATATTTTAAGAGATATATGGACAGGCGCAGGAAATATACCCTTAAAAGAATGGACAGATGCCGTAAAATCTACTGGATTCGACGGATGGTATTCATGTGAGATATTTTGCAAAAAAGCATGGGAGCAGGATTATCTAAAAACAGCAAGGGCCCTAAAACAATTTATGGACTATTTGCTGCTTTAGATATTGATAATCAAAGTTGAAAACTAATAAATTGGGGTGATTATTATTAAACTAAAACAATTTAATTTAAAAAACAAAGAAAGCAAGCAGGAAATCGCTTATAATGCAATCAAGCAGAGTATTATTGATAATGAATTAAAGCCAAATGCAATATTAGTGGAGAGGCAACTTTCCGAAGTTTTAAATATAAGCAGAACTCCGGTCAGACAAGCTTTACTTAAACTTGTAAACGAAGGTTTTGTAGAATTTGTTCCAAAAAAAGGTATGTTTGTTTCTGAAATTCATCTTTCTGATGTTATAGAAATATATAATATTCGATCGGTTCTTGAACCGTTTATAATAGATTTGTGCCTCGAGAACAATGATCCCGAAATATATAACCTTATGAAACAAAATTTAGAGTTACAGGAGAAAGCCCTTAATGAGGGAGATTACAAAATGTTTTTAAAACACGATCTTGATTTTCATAGAATATATATAGAAGGCAGTGGATATAAAATTCTTAAAGAATTCTTAAGATCAATTAGTGTCCAGATAGAACGTTTGACTTTTACCACAATCGGGGACGAAGAAAGGGCAAGGAAATCATTTTTACAGCATACAAAGATTTTAGAAGCTTATGCACAAAAGAATGTGGATAAGGCAAAAGCCATAATTGAAGAACATATGAACGGTATTAAAGAATATTACATCAGAAAACTGACTAAAAATGAAAAACTGTTTCTACAGAGTAATAAATATTAGATTAACTTTATTTTAAAAAATTTTTATATTCAGGATTCAAAATTGATTTAAGCTGTTTCCCTGAATTGAAATCTAAAATATTCTCTACTGATCCTTCCATCATTCCTTTAAAACCACCTTCATTTGTTGAAGCAACATGTGGAGTAAGCACAACAGAGTCAATCTTCGTAAGATTGCTAACCGGCAGCAAAGGTTGTATTTGATATACATCCAGCCCCGCACCCGCAATTTCTCCTTTTTGTAATGCTCTTACCAAAGCATCTTCGTCAACTAACTTTCCCCTGCTTGTATTAATAAAAAAAGCAGTATTTTTCATCTTGTTTAGAAATTTTTCATTTACTATTCCCTCGGTTTTTATATTAAGCGGAATATGCAGACTAACATAATCTGATCTTGATAAAAGATCATCCAGCTCCACGTACTCAACTCCTAAAGCTTTTGCAGCATTCTCATCCCTGCAATTGTCATAAGCAATTATCTTATTTGTAAAAGGTTTTAATAATTTTGTTAATTCTCTTGCAATAGAGCCAAACCCTACAAGTCCTATTGTCTTACCAAATAATTCTCCCGATAGAACAGGTTTCCATTGACCTGATCTTAATTTTCTATCATATTTAGATATGCCACGGGTCACATCGAGCATTAATGCAAGTGCATGCTCAGCAACAGCTTTTGAGCATCTGTTTGGAGTGTTTGAAACGGCAATTCCGTATTTAGTTGCAGTATCAAGATCTACTTTGTCATAACCGACACCAAATCTGACAATCATTTTCATTGTTTCTCTAACACTCTCTATGGCAGCACTGTTCCACAATTCTCCACCGGCTATTACATAATTATAGCCTTTTGCAGCTTTGATGATTCTCTCTACTTCATTTGTGCTGTCAAGAGGCTTCCAGTCAACATCAAAACCGTTATTGTCAAGGTTCTTTATGTCAGCATCTATTTTTTGACCAAAATCCGGAACGGTTATTACTACTTTAGGTTTCATAAATTTACTACCTTTCTTTAAAACTTTATAAAGTAAAAAATTTATTAAACAAATAAAGCTGTTAAAAGTTTAAATAGTCTTAATCAGAATACCTTAAGTCTAGCCGTAAAGTACCCTTTTTACTTCCATTATTCCACTTTTAGGGCTTGTTAGTACTCTTGCTGCAAGATCTTCGCTAAGGCTTGATACGAGCCTTGCCATGGAACCCTGGGCAAACACAATTATATCAACTTTTTCTGAAAGCTTGCTAACACAGTTTAGTACCATCTGGTCATGCTTTGAAGCATTACCTCTCATTAGCTCCTCAAATGCACCTGGGCAAACTGTCCTTGTTATTTTTATCTTACTGCCAAGAGCAGCTGCCTTTGCTTCAATCATCCTTATCGTAGGCTCAAGTGTTGTTTTAAGCGTTGCGGCTACACCAATATTTGCAGATCTCCCGACCGCCTGGGCAGCCATTACCTCATCTATTTTAACAATAGGAGTGGATATTATCTTTCTTGCAATATCGGCTACTTCTCCAACTGAAGAGCAGACATTAAGGATGCAGTCAACCTTGTAACGCTCCGCTGATATATAATAATTTAAAATTCTTGCAGTAACAGGTTTTGTTACACCATCATTTGCAAGAATTTCCCTAAGAAGGCTGTCATCTATAATATGTGTCAGCTCTGCTTCGGGGATATATTGCTTAAAAAGTTTTGTAAGTACATCAACAAGGGCAAACCCTGTATGTATAAGTGCCACTTTTTTCATATTTTCCTTTTTTTCTTTTATATTAATCTCTTTTCTAACACAGATGGTTATTTTCCAGTCAGCTCTTTTATTGCCTGATCATATTCCTGGCTTGTCGGAGCTTTCCCATGCCAGGAGCATTTATCTTCCATGTAGGATACACCTTTGCCTTTTATGGTGTCTGCAATAATTACAGTGGGAATATCTTTGACAGCTTTAGCAGTGTTAATGGCATTTATTATCTCGCTTATATCATGTCCATTTATTTTTAGCACATTCCATCCGAATGAGCCCCATTTTTCAGCCAGTGGTTCAATTGGCATAACCTGGTCATTATACCCGTCAAGCTGAAGCTTGTTATAATCTATTATCGCTGTCAGGTTATCAAGTTTGAATTTAGCAGCTGAAAGTGCTGCTTCCCATAGTACCCCTTCATTATGTTCACCGCATCCTATCAATACAAATGTACGATAAGATTTGCCTCTTAATTTTGCAGCAAGTGCCATTCCTACAGCGGCGCCAAGACCATTTCCAAGGGAGCCTGTTGTCATGTCTATGCCGGGCGTTTTTCTCATATCCGGATGACCCTGTAAAATACTGTTTATTTTTCGTAAAGTTGACAGGTGTGATTTTGCAAAATAGCCTTTTTTGGCCAACGCTGCATACCATATTGGACAGGCATGACCTTTAGACATAATGAAACGGTCCCTGTCCTGCCACTGGGGATTTTTAGGATCAATATTTAAAATGTGAAAATATAGAGTCGCTACAATGTCTGCAGCTGAAAGTGATCCTCCGGGATGGCCCGATGATGCCTTATATATCATGGAAAGGGCATCAATGCGCAGCTCGCTGGCTGTTTTTTTAAGTGTATTTATCAAGTCTGCATTATTATGGTTTTCCGTAGTATCTATATGGATTTCTTTTTTACCATTATCCGCTTTCATGATTTTTATATCCCTCTGTTTTTTCCTGATAATTTTTCCTTTTCATTTTTATAACCTCTTTTACGGCCCACTCTATATGATCTGCACTCATCCTATATTTTTGCAGCAGCAGTTCGTATTCTCCCGATTCTGCAAATGTGTCGGCAAGGCCTATTCTTTTTAAAGCAACCGGATAGTGCTCACATATAACCTCAGATACCGCACTCCCAAGTCCCCCATTTATTTGATGATCTTCTACCGTTACTATTGCACCAGTGGATCTGGCTGCGTCTATTATTGATTGCCTGTCTATCGGCTTTATCGTGGGCATATCAATAAGGGTAGCTGCTATACCCTCTTTTTTAAGCAGGTTTACTGCTTTAAGTGCAGTATATGTCATATCTCCTGTTGATATGATTGCAGCATCGCTGCCGTCTGCCAGTTTAATCGATTTTCCTATTTTGAAATCGATATCTTCAGGGTATATGGTTGGAAGTGCGTCTCTTGTAAGTCTTATATATACCGGGCCAATATGGGACGCTGCTGCTTTAACAGCTGCTTTTGTAATATTGTAATCAGTCGGAACTATTATTGTCATATTGGGCATAACTCTCATTATGGCTAAATCTTCAGTTGCCTGGTGTGTTACACCATCTGTACATGGGGTAATGCCTCCATGGCTTGCAACTATTTTTACATTTAAGTTTGGATAGCAGATAAACGTTCTTACTTGTTCGCAGGCCCTCATAGTAGCAAACACTGCATAGGTAGAGACAAATGGAATAAGACCAGTTGAAGCAAGACCCGCAGCTACCATTACCTCGTTTTGCTCAGCTACTCCAACATTAAAAAACCTGTCAGGATATGCTTTGGCAAAATAACAAGTTTTTGTAGAAGTTGATATATCTGCTTCCAAAACAACTATATCTTTATTTTCGCTACCCAGCTTTACAAGCTCCTCGCCATATGCTTCGCGGGTCAGTTTTTTTTCTATCATAAAATGTCCTTAAAATATAATCATACATACGCATTTTTCTGTTAACAGTTTAAAATTATAGAAAAATAGATTTCATAAATTGTCTTGCATTTATTACCATGTATTTTTATGCATTTCGCTCAGCATAAGTTAACATCCGGGAGTATAGCTATATTCTTGATCAGAGATTCATTGCCAAATAATATTTATGATACTTACCAGCAAGACAGAAGCTCATCACAAGGAAATTTAGTAATAATTCTATGGCCGTCTTTAGTGATAACAACTTCTTCTTCAATTCGAGCACCATTGTATCCTTCACCATAATAATTCTCGAAAGCTATCACCATCCCTTCTTTTATCTCTTGTGGATGCTCTTTTGAATACGGAAGGAGTATTGCCGGTTTTGCCCAATGCGAAATGCCCACACCATGAGCTAGCTGAAGAAGAAATGCTTCGTCCTCATTGGCAAATCCCATTTCCTTTGCCGTGGGCCATTGTGCCGCAATATCAGCAGTTGTAATTCCGGGTTTTGCTATTTCTATTGATTTTTTGAGCCATTGGTATGCTTTGTCATAGATCCTTTTCTGATCCTCGGTAGGTTTACCGCATACAAATGTTCTATAGTAACATGTTTTATATCCCATAAAATCATTTACCACATCTATAAAAATCATATCTCCCGGCCGAACAATTCTGTCTGAAACATCATGGGGGTGCGGATGCGTCCGGGTCCCCGTGGTTACCTGCGCATTATGAACAATTTCCGCTCCTAATTCAATTAATGTGGTACGTATTACATTTGCTATTTCATTTTCCCGAACTCCAGGTTTAGTAAATTCAAATACCCGGTGAAACGCCGCATCAACTGCCGCTGCTGACATTTCTATAAGATAAATTTCCTCGCCTGTCTTAATCTCTTGTGCATTGAGCATGCACTGTTGTCGATCAACAACATTAATACCGGCATTTTGAAGTCCTTTTATCCATGGCATAAAAGTATCGTCTATTCCAAGAGGAGCATCTTGTAATCCATATTGTTTTAAAATATCAACTATTTCGGCAACTCCCCGGTCAACAAATCCTCCCTCTGGCGGTATAATTCCTTTCATGTCATTTTTTAATGGGCGAATATCCTTCATGAAAGGTGACAAAATACGTTTATACGGGATTGCGCTACCCATTTCAAATAATATAGGATCTTTATCTGCACATAGAAGTACATACCGTGAACGTAAACTAAAAAACCCTTCTCCCAGCTTGGTCCCGGTTATATATCTTATATTATCTTGTTCGAATACCAGTACTGAACCAAGGCCTTCTTTCTTTAATTGATTATTTGTCTTTGACAAGCGATCTTTACGTAACTTATCAAAATCACAACGGATTTCATGATCCACAGCCATTAAACCATATGTTGACATTTTTTATTCCTTTAATAATTATTATTTTTCAATATTTATAAATTCCAGTTATTTTTAAATAATCGTCATTCCTCCGGAGATCGTAGTGGATACTGCTGTCATATAACTGGATTTATCCGAGCATAAGAAAGCAATAAGTTCCCCCATTTCTTCAGGTTGTGCCATTCTGCCAAGAGGAACATTCTTAACCCAATCTTTTGCATATTCTTCCGGTGTCATTTTAACCAGAGAGGCACGGCCCTCAAAAACATTTTGCATTATTTGTGTATCTGTGGGTCCGGGGCAGATTGCATTTACATTTATCCCATACTTTGCAAGTTCAAGACCAAATACCTGAGTTAAAGTATTTACAACAGCCTTTGAACAACTATAGGCACCATTGCCGTATTCGCCCAGCTTGGCAGCCTGAGATGATACACTTACTACTTTACCGCGTATACCTTCTTTGATCATGTGGTTTGCAACGGCACGTGTATAAATAAATACACTCTTTGCGTTTATAGTCATCACTTTATCCCACATTTCTTCGGAAAGCTCACATAAAAGTGCTGCATTTACTATACCGGCGCAATTAACAAGTATGTCTATGTGCCCAAATGTTTCAATAGCTTTTTTTACTGAAGCTTCAATTTGTTCCGTACTGCTTACATCTGTGGGAACTGCCAAGCTGCGGCGCCCCAAAGCCTGTATATCTTTTGCAGTTTTCCCTAACTTTTCTGCCTGGATGTCCGTTACAATCACATCACACCCATAACCGGCAAGCACCAACGCTGCGGCCCTGCCCATTCCTTGAGCTGCTCCCGTAACTAAAGCAATCTTTTTTTCCAATCCCAAGTTCATTTATTTTCCTCCCTTGTAATTATTAAATTTTTAAACTCTACTTAATCTTTTATACGCTTCTTATTCTTTAAGGATATCCCGGTCTTTATACATTTTTGAAATTAATGTCTGATTAATCAGAATTGCTATATCCCGGTAATTCTATAAATAAAATATCTTTTACAACCTATTCATATTCGTTTATGAAATAGTTTCCCTTTTTTTTACTAATTTTTAACTTCCACATCCAGAAACAATCCGCTGTTATCCAGTCTACAAACCAGCAATTCTATCTGGCTTTCTGTAAAAGTACCGGAGATAATTAAGGACTTTTTCTTTAAGATTCTGTTCCATAATGGTATTAAATCCTCTATTGGTGCAGAAACTGGGTCCATAGTTACCTCAACAACTTTTAATCCTTCAAGTTCAGAAACCCACTGGGCGTATTCGGGTATTCCTGAATGAGTATGAAAAACCTGATACTCTGATGCAGCTATTATTTTCATTTCAGCCGGCGCCAAGAATTCCTTAAAATGCTTTTCGGAAATATTTACTGCAAAATCCTCCTGGATTCTTGTTACTTTACCCGGTGCCCATATCCCCCATTGATTACAGTATCCGCCATTGACAGTAAGTATTAATTCTAATTGCTCGTAAGACCATTTTATATGAATGTCTGCAAGAAGAAGCAGCAGCTCTTTTAGTTCGTCTGGTCTGTCATGCATTGCAAAATATGCTTGCTCGGGGCCAAGGGTATTTATTAAAAGATCACCAGGTCCTCTTGAAAACATTTCAATACTTACAAATCTTTGTGGAAAATACTTTTCTACAAGAAATGATGTAAATTCTTTGAGCTTGTCCAGCCACTGCCAGTTAGGCACCAGACCAAGACTATCTTTTAGATACCAATCACCGGCGATATAATGCTGGGGCCATATGGTTTGCCCCTTAACTGAAACTGCTAAATTGCACCCTGCAATAGCCGGAAGCCACGTTATCATCGTCCATGGTATTATTGTATTGAAAACCTGCCCGCATATTCTCGAGTCCTTAAATTCATTATATTCATAATAGCAATGATGCCTCTTTGGACTTAGCATTCCTGGTTCGATTTTTGTTCCGTCTCCCAAGACCGTCCAATCCGGGTGCAGTATATCACCGGAGAGATTGATTAAATGATTTATTCTTCTCCAGAGTGAATAATAATTTATTATCGGTTTTTTTAAGTTATGGTTCCAGAAGTCCTTATGCCTTTTTGCAAGCTCTTTTTCTTCGTCTGATAGAATTATTTTGTCCATTTTTCTCCTATGAATGATTAACCTGCTTAAGAAGTAAGCAATTATATCTTAAACACTTCTTTTGCGGCCTCTGTCTTTCTTAGGCCATCTTCTGTGTTTTCAACACATATATAAATGCACAGGCCCTCGTAAGCCAGGTTGTCGCATGCAAGCCTTACCTCTTTTTCAATTAACTCAGGGCTAAAATCAATATCTGTAAAATTAATGACAAGAGCCTTGCCGCTGTCTTGAATCTTTTTAAAGACA
>Ga0172371_10012385_pt1 | contig 11241 bp, 8 predicted proteins | sample Lak12m_FD_114543 | JGI IMG/M metagenome (GOLD analysis project Ga0172371, IMG submission 114543) | Freshwater microbial communities from Kabuno Bay, South-Kivu, Congo - kab_022012_12m | ecosystem: Environmental > Aquatic > Freshwater > Lake | place: Democratic Republic of the Congo: South-Kivu...
ATCATCGATGATGATATCGGTATCCGAACCTTGCTGAAGGAATCTCTTGAGTCAAATGGTCACGAGACGATCGGTTTTAGTACCGCCGAAGATGCCCTCCGGCATCCGGGGATTTACGATTGCGACCTGATTTTACTTGACCTGAATTTACCGGGAATGCACGGATTTGAGTTTCTGGCGAAAATTAATACCCAGAAAATGGCCATTCCGGTCGTGGTTGTGACCAGCAACAGTGACGTCGCCTCCGCTGTGAAGGCCATGAAGCTGGGTGCTTTCGATTATATTTGCAAGCCATTTAATCTCGAAGAATTATCATTAATTATCCAAAAGGTCATCGATACAAAAATCAAAGATGATCATATTGCTTATCTGCGCCGGAAAAGTCAATATTCGGATTCCGAACGGATTGTCGGTGACAGTGCCCCGATGCGGGAAGTGTATAAGTTCATCGAGCAGGTCGCGGATACCGATAAGACTACGGTCCTGATTCGGGGCGAAACCGGAACCGGTAAAGAACTGGTCGCCAAAGCCATCCATTATCAGAGTGGGCGGGCCAGCAAACCATTTATCGATATTAATTGCTCGGCATTTAACGAGAACCTGTTGGAAGCGGAACTGTTCGGATACGAACCGGGCGCCTTTACGGATGCCAAACACCGCAAGAAAGGATTGCTGGAACTGGCCCACCAGGGAACTTTTTTTCTGGATGAAATCGGCGATATGGCCATCGGGCTCCAGGCTAAAATTCTAAAAGTGATCGAAAGACAGGCTTTTCGGCGACTCGGAGGTACTCAGGAAATTAAAGTCGACACCCGGATTATTAGCGCCACTTCGCGCAACCTGGAAGAGGCCATCCGCAAAAAAACATTTCGTGAAGACTTGTATTACCGGCTAAACGTCGCTTCCGTAACGCTTCCGCCGTTGCGCGACAGGAACTCCGATGTTCTGGCACTGGCCGATTTTTTCCTGGATGTCTATAATCGTGAATTCAAGAAAAATATCAAAGGCTATACCCCGGAAGTCAGGGCTATCCTGATCCAACATTCCTGGCCAGGTAATGTCCGGGAACTGCGCAACGCCATCGAAAAAGCGGTGTTATTTGAAATCAGCGATTATGTCACCCCGTATAATTTCAAGCTCATCGGATTGGAAAACGGTAAAAATATTAATTTTCTGACCTCTCCCGCCAACTTTATTCTGCCTTTGGACGGGATCTCACTAAAAGAAATCGAAAAAGCCCTGATTGAAAATGCGCTCATATCGACCCATGGAAACCAGTCAAAAGCCGCTAAACTCCTAAAAATTTCGCGCGAGACATTTAAATACCGGATGCGGAAATACGGTGTCCGTGCCGGCGAAAATCAAGTAAAGCTATTCGCATGAATTGGCAAAAGTGGTTTGAATCAACCAGGCGGTGGTTGATATTATCCAATCTTTATCAGGGTTATCCGGTTATTCTGATCCGCTTTAATCTCTGTTGTGTAATTATTTCTCATTCCGATACCAGGCTGGATGTCATATAATATGCCGTACAATCAATTGCTTAAGTTCATACGAAATTTGACTTGTCTGAAGTATTATTAAAAATTTTGGACAATTGGTGCCAGATGGTATAGATTTTGACTAAAAGTGAAAGGCTATTTGTAAAATCATATATTGTATTATGGAGGTGTTAAAATGTTAAGAAAAGTTGCAACCCTGGGAATTTGTTGTTTAGTTCTCTTGAGTATGGTACTGATTAGTACCTGTGACAAACAGGTTACCGGACCCAACGAAGAGGCTTTGCAGATGACCGGAATTTCGAAAGACCAGGTCAATTGGATTTTGCCGACGGCCGAATATGCCGAAAAATTAGATGAATTAGCCAAATCCGGGCATGCCGGTGGCTGGATTTCACCCGATCGAGGCGGCTATGTCGGTGGTATGATGACATTTGGCAACTATGTTGCTTTTCCGGCAGGAGCGGTTCAGTCCTGGACTTACTTTACCGTTGATGCCGTCAAAGAGGAAGCGGATGGTGTTAAAACGTTATCTTATGAATTTCTCCCCAGCATGACTTTTGAACAACCCGTTACGGTATATTTAAGCTGGTCGTTTCTGGACATCAGTTATGAAGATATTCAGAATGGCAATTTTCAGATTTATTATTCACAGGACGATGAAACCTGGTATCCGATAGACAACTCTACTCTGACCATCAACTATTATTACAGAACGGTTTCGTTCCAGACCGATCATTTCACCCGTTGGGGATGGGGATTCTAAGCAGTTGGATATAAACATTATAAAATATAGAGTGTTTTATTGCCTATGAATAAAATATTTATTAACGAAACAATTGCACTGGCAACAAAATTTTGTGGCCAGGAGTATGTAGAAAAAGTCACGCTACTTCGCAATGAGCGTGAACGGATTCTGCATAATATCTGGCGGGACGACGTCTTTCCGGAAAAATTCGAGCCCTACCCTAAGGAGGCTTTCTACCGGGACATCGACTTCGATACTGCCATTCATTATGCCAGGAAATGTCTTGATGAAACCAAATATCTCAAATTTCTTTACAATGTCGCTGAATCAGCGATTAATTATGGAGAGTTGAGCCGAGCTGAAAACCTGCTAAAACAGATTACAGACCACTTTGAAAAATTTGCCGACCGTGAATTACTCTCTGAGGCACATTTCAAACTAGGGAATGTTACCTTTTTAAAGAACAATTATAAAGATGCTGATGCCGAATTTACAAAAAGCCTCCAATATTATAAAGATGTGCAAAACCCCAGAGCTCTGGCAATGGTCACAAATGCTAAGGGGGTATTAAAGATACATTTGAATCAGATCGAGCAAGGTATTTCACTCTTTAATGAAGCAATCAAACTATCTCAACAAACCCATGATGAAGAGACACTGGCTAATGCTTACATGAATCTCGGCAATGCCTATGCTGTTAAAGAAAATTGGGATAAGGCGATGCAGATTTATGAATATGCACTAAAAGTTCCAAGTCTTAAAGAACAGAAAGTCAATTTAACGTACATTTTTCTTAATCTCGCTATCGCCAATAAGTTTAAAAATGACATGGTTCAGGCTAAGGCGAATCTTAAAAAAAGTTTTGACTTAATCGAAGAAACGAAAAATAAGTATCAAAAGGGATTAGCTTATCTTTTCGAAGCTGATTTACATTATATTGATAATGATTTGGCTTCCGCGACCGCCTTTGTAACCTCGGCGTTTTCAATTTTCAGTGAGATCGGTGATCGTCTGAGTGTGGCCGAATCCTATAAGATCATGGGGATGATCAACCGTAAGAACCGGGAATATGAAATAGCACTCTCGTTCTTTGAAAACAGCCGCAGAATTAACGAAGAACTGAGCAATTTCCTGAATATGGGCGAAACTCTGGTCGAAATGGGTTTGCTGTATGAAGAGACTGGCGATTCAACCAATGCTTTGAAGGCCATGAAATTGGCTTCTGATTACTTTAAAAAGATTGAAGCAGACGAAAGGATCCGAACGGTATTTAAGCATATCGACCGCTTATCCGGGAAAAATTAATTTCGTTCGATCTGATTATAGTCTTTCAGATTTTCATTTTGTAACTTATCGCCCGTGCAAGCGGGCGATAAGTAATTTTAAACATGACGAAAACGATGGATAAATACAAATTCATTTTCGATAAAATAACCGATTCCATCCTGCTCTGCGATGCTGATTATACCATCAGCGAGTCGAACTATGCCACCGAAATATTACTGGGAGAAGGGGAAAATCTTGCCGGACGGAAATGTTACTCTGTATTAAGGTCGCTGGATCAGCCTTGCATCGATTGCCCGCTCACCGATACTTTGAAAAGCGGAGTGATCATTCCCCTGGTAAAGTATGACGAACGTTTTGGCGAATATTTTGAAGAACGCACTTATCCGATCATCGATTCTACAGGTGGAATCGAAACCTTCATCATCACCTGTAAAAACGTTACCAAAAGCCGTGAGCTGGAAGAGAAATCGGCCCAGCTGAAGAAACTTTCGGCGCTCGGTCAGATCAGCTCCGGTGTCGCTCATGATTTCAACAACGTTCTGACAGTTGTGCTGGGGCGGATTCAACTTCTGAAGAAACAGATTAAAGATCCGCTAATCATGAACAGCCTGGATATGATTGAAAAATCAGCCTTAGACGGAGCCTCCAAAGTCCGCAAAATCCAGGAATTCTCCCGCCCGAAAGAAGGGCGCCTGGACGAGGTCATCGATCTTAACAAATTACTCCAGGAAGTCGTCGAAATTACCCGACCAAAATGGGATATCGCCGCGAAAATCAAGGGCATTCTGATCGAGCCGGTCCTCGATCTCGAAAAAAACTTGTTTATCTATGGCGATTCGTCCGATCTGCGCAATGCCTTCACAAATATCATCTTTAATGCCGTGGACGCCATGCCCGAAGGCGGCGTCCTGTCGATTAAATCGCATTATCAGAATAAACAGGTCACAGTTGAGTTTATGGACACCGGAATCGGCATGACCGAAGAAGTTCAGGAAAAGATATTCGACCCATTTTTCTCGACCAAGGGCGTTCTCGGTACCGGACTGGGCATGAGCGAAGTCTGGGGAATAATTAAACGCCATAACGGACGCATTACCATTAATAGTCATGTCGGTAAGGGGACTACGATCCGTCTCTTTCTGACATTGGCCGAAAAACCAGTCGAGAAGGATGTCGCGCAGGTATGTCAGGAGATCGCGCCCTGTAATATCATGGTGGTGGATGACGAGGAATATATTCTTGAGATCATGAAGGAATTATTGACCGAACTGGGTCATACCGTGACGACCTTTTCCTCGGCACCCCAGGCGCTCGAACATTTTAAAAATAATTCATATGATATCGTGCTGACCGATCTGGGAATGCCGGAGATGAATGGCCTGGAAATGGCGGCCAAGATCAAGGAATGTAAACCAAAAACGTTAGTAATCATGATGTCCGGCTGGGGTCTGAATCTGGACGAAAAAAATACCAGCAATATCATCGATTATATCATCAACAAGCCCTTTTCCGTCGAAAAAATCATTTTCATTATTTCCGAATCGACCGCAAAAATCAAGAGTCTTGCCGGCAAATGATGGGCAGGCGTCATTTTTTTTCGGCAATAATTCTCTTCTTTTTGCTAGGTCTTTCATGTGAACGCACCCCAAGAACTTCTGAAAAACCGGTTTTATCCGCTAATGTCCCGCCGGGGGGTGTGTTAGTGGCCGGTCTGAATGTCGAACCGGAGAGCCTGAATCCGCTGACGGCTTTATCGCAGGCTTCCCGCAATGTTATCAAATTGATGTTTCAGCCGCTGGCCGAGATCAACGCCGACCTGCAGACATTTCGCCCGGTATTAGCCAAATCCTGGGAAATTTCCATGACGGATTTGTCGATCACATTTCACCTGCGTACCGATGTTACCTGGCATGACGGTCAGCCTTTTTCAGCCAAAGATGTGGTGTTCACTCACCAATTATGTACGAATCCGGCCGTGGAATGGGACGGCATTTCCTATAAAGAAAATATCGCCGGAGTTACTGCCGTAAATGACTCCACCGTGATTTTCCGGTTCAAAAATCCTTCCCCGACTATGCTGATGGATGCCGTCGAAGGAGAAATCGTCCCGGAACACCTTCTGCGGAAGGTCCCGCCTGAGAAAATATTTGAGTGTGATTTCAACCGTCACCCGGTTGGCTGCGGTCCATTTCGGTTCGCTGAATGGCGTTCCCAACAATTCCTAATCCTTGAAAAAAATCCGGCCTATTATGTCGACGATTTGCCCCGTCTGAAGCGCGTTGTCTGTAAAATTATCCCGGATAACGTCAGCCTGTACCAGCAATTGATCGCCGGCGATCTCGACTTGGCCGAAGGCCTTATGCCGGCCGATTTTAAGCGCCTCGAGGAACTTTCGAAAAAAGGAAAAACGCAGCTTCGGCCGGTCAGTTACCTTGGCCGACAATATGATTTCATCGGCTGGAATCTGGTGGAACCGCAATGCTTTCAAAGGCTCTCTGATTTGGATTCTGTCCAGAAACCCAATTTTCCACAGTGGCTGATTCCACATCATTTATTCGGCAGTCAGGCTGTTCGAGCGGCTTTAACGATGGCCATTGACCGCGATAAAATCTCGGAAATCGTCAATGCCGGGCAGGCTATTCCGATTCATGGTCCGGTTCCGCCAATCCTCTGGGCCTATAATCCCGCCGCGAATAAAGTCTGGCCATTCGATCCCGGCCGGGCGCGCAAAATTCTTAAAAAGGAAGGTTGGCGCGATATCGATGGCGATGGCATTCTGGAAAAAGACGGCCGCCGGTTCAGCTTTGAAATGATTACCAATGCCGGCAATATCCGCCGCCAGCATGTTCTGACTTTACTTCAGGAGCAGTTCAGGGCGATTGGAGTTGAAATGACGGCCCGGCTGGTCGAACCGGGTTATTTGGCGAGCCAGATCATTCCGACCCGGGATTACGATGCACTCCTGTTTGGCTGGTCAGTCAGTTTAAAAATGGACCTGGCGCCCCTCTTTCACAGTCATTCATTTTTCCAGCCGTTTCATTTCACCAGTTATTATTCGACAAAGTTCGATTCGCTGGCCGAAAAAAACCAATTCGATCTGGAATCCGACAGCGCCCGTCAGACCTGGGATAAAATCGCCAATTTATTATCGACTGAACTGCCCTATACCTGGTTGTATTATAAAATGGAATGTTCGGCCATTCATAGCCGTTTCCGGAATGTGATTGTTGACCGGCGCGGCATGTTTAATAATGTCGAAGAATGGTGGGTTCCGCTGGACGAGCAAACCGAACTCGATCGCCTGATTACGCATTAGTACTCCGATGAGGCGTTTATTAATCTCACGTTTCGGCGAACTGATCATAGTGGTTTTCCTGGGCGTCACGCTGACGTTTTTTTTAATTCGCCTGGCCCCCGGCGACCCGACCCAGCGCTTTATCAATCCCAACTCTTCTCCAGAAGTTCAGCAACATTTAATTGAACGATTTGGCCTGGATCGGCCGCTCGTTTTTCAATATTTTCACTGGCTCGATCAGGTGATTCTGCACGGCGATTTCGGCAATTCATTTACGACCGGTCAACCGGCGACCGAATTAGTCTGGGGGGCGCTGCCGGCCACGCTTTTACTGACCGGTCTGGCTTTATTGTTTGCCATTATTCTGGGCGAATTGCTCGGTATTTTTGCGGCGAAGAGACAAAATTCGGGTCTTGACCGCATTACGACCGGCGCGATGTTCTTCTTTTATTCGATGCCGGCTTTCTGGCTGGGATTGATTTTACTCGGTTTCTTCGCAGTCAGGTTGCATTGGCTGCCGACTGGTCAGATCGTCTCGCTTTTCCATGATCAAATGCCTTACGGGCAGAGAATTCTGGATTATTTCAGGCATCTTTTACTTCCGGTGCTGACCCTGGGATTATCGATGGCGGCGGTTTTTTATCGCTACATGCGTTCCAGTATGGTCACGATTCTGCAGGCGGAATATATTACCGCCGCCCGAGCGCGCGGACTTAGCGAAAGAAAAATCCTGTATGGTTATGCTTTGCGCAATGCGCTTTTACCGCAAATCAGTCTGATTGGAATGAGTATTCCATTCCTGTTCAGCGGCGCGGTCGTGATCGAGGTTGTCTTCAGCCTGCCGGGAATGGGGCGGGTGATGGCGGAAGCCGTCGCCGCCCGCGACTATCCGGTAATTCTGGCGGCCAGCACTCTGGCTTTTGGGGCGGTGGCCTTCGGAAATTTTCTGGCCGATCTCTTTTATCTGGTGATCGATCCGCGTATCAGGGAGGTTGGATAAACCTGAGATGAGCCGGATTTTCAGAACAGTTTGGAAGAACCAAAATTGCCGCTGGGGTCTGATAATTCTGCTGCCGGTATTTTTCGCCGGTCTGGCGGGCGGGTCGCTGACCCCTATTGATCCAATCAGCCAAAATCTCGATCAGATTCTGCAGGCGCCATCCGGGCGCTATCTGTGCGGAACGGATTTTTACGGGCGGGATTTATTCAGCCGCCTGGTAGATGGCAGCCGGATAACACTCGGTCTTAGTTTGAGTGCGGCGCTGTTGGCGGTTTTAGGCGGCGCTTTGCTGGGGCTGACCGCCGGCTTTTTACGGGGCTGGATCGACCGTCTAATCATGCGGGCAGTCGATGTTTTTATGGGTTTTCCGCGCCTGTTCGCGGTTCTGCTGATCGCCGGTTTTGGCCGAACGGACTACGGAGCCACCGTGACCGTGCTGGCGTTGTTTTCGTGGATGGAAACCGCCCGGCTCGTGCGGGCTGAAACTTTGACAATCCGGGAGGCGCTTTATGTCAAGTCGGCCACGGCGCTCGGATTAACTAAATGGCGCATTGCGCGAACATATATTTTTCCCAATCTGCTCGGGACAGTCATCACTAATCTGACGCTTTTAATCGGAACATTGATAATCATTGAATCCAGTTTGAGTTTTCTCGGTTTCGGAACGCAGGAACCGACCGCCAGCTGGGGCGCAATTCTTAACCAGGGACGGCTCGATCCGATCGGCGCCTGGTGGATCGCGGTTTTTCCCGGATTGTTGATTGTCATTACCGTGATCGGTTTTAATCTGCTCGGCGACGGTTTAAGACAATTGCACGACGAGTCGAAATTATAAAAGTAATGGAAAATCAAAGCGCTCATCCCTTGCTAAGTGTGAAGAATCTGATAGTTGAATATCCGCCGCATTCGTTTTTCGGTCGGGTAAAACCGGTTAGTCGCCGGGCTGTCGATCAGGTATCTTTTGAGGTTGTAAAAGGCGAAACACTGGCGCTCGTTGGTGAATCCGGCAGTGGTAAAACTTCAATCACCATGGCGATCCTGGGTTTTGTCACCCCGACCGGCGGGAAAATGGAATTTGATGGTGTAGAGTTAAATGAAATGACGATCGCTAAATTCCGGTCGCGGATTCAGCCGATTTTTCAGGACGCCGGTGCGGCCCTCAATCCGCAAATGAAAATCGGGCGCGCCATTGGCGATGGTTTTCCTCCCGGATTACCAGCCGATCAAAAACGAATCCGGGCGCTGGAATTAATGAAAAATGCCGGGCTGGCTGAAAATTACTACGACGCCTATCCGCGCCAGCTGAGCGGCGGTCAGAAACAGCGGGTTTGTTTAGCGCGCGCGCTGGCGGTTGGCGCCGGAATGTTGATTCTGGATGAACCATTTTCCGCGCAGGATATTTCCATTCAGGTTCAGTTGATGCATCTGCTGCGGGATTTAAAAGCGGCGCTCGGTCTGACATTGCTGCTGATTTCGCACGATCTGACTACCGTGCGCCTGTTAGCCGACCGGATTCTGGTCATGCGTGCCGGAAAAATTATTGAATCCGGCACGATCGCCGATATAATATCCAGGCCGCAAACCGATTATGCCCGTGAATTAATCCGCCAGGCCGGGATTAAACCGTGATGAGCCATCCACCGATTCTGAGCGTTAATAATCTGAATGTTGCACTGCCAGGCGCAAGAGGAATTCTCAGCGATATCAATTTTGTACTTCCGGCCGGCTCGACCACTGCCATAATCGGTGAATCCGGCTGTGGCAAAACGACCCTCTGCAAAGCCTTGCTGGGATTGCTCGGCCGGAAATTCTCAGTCAGCGGCAATATTACCATCGGCAGTCGGGATGGATTGAATACGACACTTAATCCGGGCGACTCGGATTCGTTTTGTAATCTGCGCGGAACACAGATCGGCCTGCTTTTCCAGGAAACGCCTCTGACTTTAAATCCGGTGCTGCGAGTCGGGCGCCAGATCAGCGATTTATTCGCCTCCTCCGACCGGCGGGCCGCTCTGCAATTACTGGAATTGGTCGGCTTTCCTGAAACGGAGCGGATTTATAGGGCTTATCCGCATGAACTTTCCGGCGGTCAGGCGCAACGGGTAGGGCTGGCGTTGGCTTTAGCCGGTCGGCCGGAAATATTGATAGTCGATGAACCTGCCACGGCCTTAGACAGTATCGCCCGCCAGGATTTTTTCAAACTATTGCGGAAACTACAAATTGAATCCGGTTTGACGATCCTGATGGTTACCCACGATTTGCATACTCTTGCCGTTGCCGCTGACCGATTGATCGTCATGTTTGCCGGCCGGATCGTCGAGCAGGGAGATTGTCAGTCGGTTTTGGAACATCCGGCGCACCCTTATACCCGGTCACTGTTGCAAATCGAGCGGGCTTTCCGCAACGGACAGTGGCCGGAAGAAATGCATTAAGTCCGTTAAAGTGCGCTTAAGCGTTATCATGAATTGTTCAATGCGGTTCCGTACGCGATAGATTTCTTATAAGTTCTCACAAGTACTTAAAAGCAGTAATAAGCACTTGCCCTTAAAAATGCGGTAATTAACGGAAATATTTCTAAATTCCGCACCGAGTTTTTGAATTTTTACAAAGGACCCGAATGAATCTCACAACCAGAAAGTATGTGACAGGAATAGCCAAAGCGCTGGCGATCGTTGGTCTGGTTTATCTTTTTCTTCTGAGCGTAACCCTGATCGGCGATACTTTCAAGTTAATGGGCGAGGGATTTGCCGAAAAAATCATGAACGGTGTTTGCAATCCGTTCGTGGGGGTTTTCGCCGGTATGTTGTGCACGGCTATTGTCCAGAGTTCTTCGTTGACGACCTCCATAGTGGTCAGTATGGTAGCTGGGAATGTTCTTACAATTCCGCTGGCCATTCCGATCGTGATGGGAGCCAACATCGGAACAACTATTACGAATGTCCTGGTTGCTATGGGACATATCGGTAAAAAAGATGAATTCGAACGGGCCTTTGCGGCGGCTACGATGCATGATTTTTTTAATATTTTATCAGTACTGGTAATATTTCCGCTTCAATATTTCTTTAATATTTTGGGCGTATCGGCTTCTTTCGTTGCACAAGGTTTTGAAAATATTGGCGGTCTTAAGTTAATCAATCCGCTGGGTAAAATACTTGAACCGGTTGCCCATTGGATAATTCACATATTTCCTCAGCATCTCTGGATTAATATTATAATTGCTTTCATGATCCTGTTTTTTACGCTGACTTATATAGTCAAGGTAATAAAATCTTTAGTTCTGTCAAAAGTGGAAGTACTTTTTGACCAGTATATTTTTAAGAATGCCACGCGGGCTTTCATCCTGGGATTGGTCCTGACCGCAACGGTGCAGAGCAGTTCGATTACCACATCGCTGGCGGTGCCACTGGCGGCG
>Ga0172371_10012386_pt1 | contig 11240 bp, 8 predicted proteins | sample Lak12m_FD_114543 | JGI IMG/M metagenome (GOLD analysis project Ga0172371, IMG submission 114543) | Freshwater microbial communities from Kabuno Bay, South-Kivu, Congo - kab_022012_12m | ecosystem: Environmental > Aquatic > Freshwater > Lake | place: Democratic Republic of the Congo: South-Kivu...
CCCTTGACCGCCTACCTTGGCCAACAGCTCAACGCCAACTTCGAGATGAAGGCCATCGACACCACCAACTTCATCCATGAAATAGACTCGTTAGACTTCACCCATACCAACTCGCTGCTTTACATCATCATGAACCGTTTCCACGGGGTCGAGATCCTGGCCACCGAGAAAAAAGACTCCCTCGGCTCACGCTCCCAAGGCGTCATCATCACCCTCGCCAAGAGTGACATCAAGACAGTGGAGGACTTAAAGGGCAAATCAATGCTCTTTGGGCCGACCCTAGCCCCCACCGGGTTCATGGCCCAAGTCGATCTCATGCAGAAACATGGACTCAACCCGGATAACGACCTCGCCTTCTACTCGGTGCCCAAGGGCTCCTTCAAACATGAGCAGGTTGTCTACGGGGTGCTCTTTGAAAAGTATGATGCCGGGGCCTTACCAATTGGCGATGTCGAGAGCATGGCGGCTGATGGCAAGATCGCGGCCGAGGACTTCCGTATCCTCGACAAGGCCGAGCCCATCCCCTACTGCAACTTCGCGGTCACCCAGAAGATCGATCCCGCCTTTGCCGCCCGTTTCAAGCAGACCATCCTGGCGCTGACGCCCAATACCACCGTTCTGTATGAGGGGGAGACGGTTAAGGTCTTGAGCCGGGCCTTGGTGGATGGCTACGAAGACGCCAAAGACGGGGATTTTGATGTGGTGCGGGAGATGGCGAAACGGGTCAATATGCCGCCGTATCAGAAGTACTAAGGGAGAGACTCTGAGGAACACGACATGACCACCAATCAACTTCCCCCCTTCATCCAAGCCCTGCTCCACACCACCGCTTACCCACACCCGGCGGCTGAGATCAAACTCGTCCAGACCCATATCTCCTACGTCCTCTTGGCGGGAGAATTTGTCTACAAGATCAAGAAGCCGGTCAACTTCGGTTTCCTCGACTTTACCAGCCTCGCTCAACGGCAGCACTTTTGCGGGGAGGAGTTACGCTTGAACCAACGGCTCTGTCCCTCGCTCTATCTGGAGGTGCTGCCCATTACCGAGGATGGGGAGGGAGTCAGGCTGGACGGCACGGGGACGGTGATTGAATACTGCCTCAAGATGGCGAGGATGCCGGAAGAGGAGATGATGGGGGCGGTGATTGAGCGAGGTCAGTTGACGAAAGGCCACCTTGATGGCATTGTCGAACGGCTGGTGCCTTTTTACCAACAGGCTGAGGGGGGTGCCGAGATTCAAGCCTTCGGCACGGCCCAGGCGGTGGCGGTCAATGTCCTCGAAAATTTTGAGCAGACCCAATCCTTTATCGGCTGCCCGGCCTTGAGCCAGGGCCAGTTCGACGCCATCAACGCCTACGCCAAGGGCTTTTTGGCGCAAGAGGCCTTGTTTGAGAGCCGCATCGCGGCTGGCCGGATTCGCGATGGACATGGCGACCTCTATTCCGCCAATATCTGTCTGAGTGAGCCGATTTTCATCTACGACTGCATCGAGTTCAATCAGCGCTTCCGCTACTGCGACGTGGCAAGCGACGTCGCCTTCCTGGCCATGGATCTCGATTACCATGGACTGAACGAACTGTCGGACTACTTTATCGACACCTTCAGTCAGCGGGCCAATGACCAGGGGCTGAGGCAGATGCTCAACTTCTACAAGTGCTACCGGGCCTACGTCCGGGGCAAGATTGGCCTGTTTACCGCCAACGCCCCCGAGGTCGATGCGGAGACAAAGGAGAGATGCATGAAAGGGGCAGAACGATATTTTGCCTTGGCCGAATTCTACACCCGGGCCTAAAGAGGCCTCGACAAGAGCCCAAAACCACACCATCGGGCTTGTCTTCTGGCCCGCTTTCGCGCAGGTAAGCGAGCTGGCGAGACTCCGGCTGGGGCACCCTGCAATCGCTTACCTTGTTTCTCGCCGAGAGGCTAAGCCGTCTGGGCCAAGCACCCTTGGCCCCAAAAAAACCCGCAAGGCAAAAAGCCATGCGGGTTACAATTTCAACTGGCGGAGAGGGAGGGATTCGAACCCTCGGTGGGGCTTTTGACCCCACACTCACTTAGCAGGCGAGCACCATCGGCCTCTCGGTCACCTCTCCTAAAAAATACTCCACTTCAACAAGCCTAGCAGGCCAATTCCCCCAGCCGAGGAGAATTTGGGGCGAATGTACAAGTTTCTCCCACAACCTGCAAGTCATTTTTACGGTAGCACCGCGTCTCCAACAAAAAAGACGGGGCCCCTTGTCACCAAGGAGCCCCGTCTTTTTTTACTCAAACAGGGAGAGGACGCACCTTCTTACATCATGCCGCCCATGCCGCCCATGCCGCCCATACCGCCAGGAGGCATACCGCCGCCCATGGCGCCGCCCTTGTCGTCGGAAGGCTTGTCGGCGATCATGCACTCGGTGGTCAGGAGCAGACCGGCAACACTGGCCGCGTTCTGAAGTGCGGTGCGGGTTACCTTGGTCGGATCGATAACCCCGGCTACCAACAGGTCTTCATAGACCTCGGTGGCGGCGTTAAAGCCCATACCGCCAGCCAAGCCCTTGACCTTCTCGACTACCACTGAGCCCTCGCAACCGGCGTTGGTGGCAATCTGACGTATCGGCTCTTCCAGGGCGCGAAGGATGATCTTTTTCCCAAAGGCCTGATCGTGACTCATCTCGATAGCGTCCAAGGCCTTCAGGCAGCGGAGATAGGCCACACCGCCGCCAGGAACGATACCCTCTTCAACCGCAGCGCGGGTCGCATTCAAGGCATCTTCAACTCGGGCCTTCTTCTCCTTCATCTCAACCTCGGTGGCCGCACCGACATTGATGACCGCGACCCCGCCAATCAACTTGGCCAGACGCTCCTGAAGTTTCTCACGATCGTAATCGGAGGTCGAGGCATCGATCTGACTGCGGATCTGTTTGACCCGAGCGGCTAGGGCACCCTTATCTCCGGCCCCGTCAACGATGGTGGTGTTGTCTTTATCGATAACAATGCGCTTGGCGCGGCCCAGGTCATTTAAGGTGACGTTCTCAAGCTTGATGCCGAGGTCTTCGGTGATCACCTGACCGCCGGTCAAGGTGGCGATGTCCTCGAGCATGGCCTTACGACGGTCGCCAAAGCCGGGGGCCTTGACGGCAGCGATATTCAAGGTGCCACGCAGTTTGTTGACCACCAGGGTGGCCAAGGCCTCGCCATCAACATCCTCGGCGATGATGACCAGGGGCTTGCCCATCTTGGCCACCTGCTCGAGGATTGGCAACAGGTCCTTCATGTTGCTGATCTTTTTCTCGTTGATCAGGATCAGGGGCTCGTCAAGATTGACCTCCATCTTCTCCGGATCGGTGACGAAATAGGGAGAGAGGTAACCGCGATCGAACTGCATACCTTCCACCACGTCGAGGGTGGTGTCCATGCTCTTGGCCTCTTCGACGGTGATAACCCCTTCCTTGCCGACCTTATCCATGGCCTCAGCGATGATGTTACCGATGGTGCTGTCGTTGTTGGCTGAGATGGTGCCAACTTGGGCGATTTCCTTCTGCTCCTTGGTGGGGTTGGAAATCTTCTTCAACTCGGCGACGACCACTTCGACGCTCTTATCAATACCACGCTTGATCTCCATCGGGTTGTTACCGGCAGCAACCAACTTGGCCCCCTCGCGATAGATGGCCTGAGCCAGCAAGGTAGCGGTGGTGGTACCGTCACCAGCCACATCACTGGTCTTGGAGGCTACTTCCCGCACCATCTGTGCGCCCATGTTCTCAAACTTATCGGCCAGCTCAACCTCTTTGGCGACGCTGACGCCATCCTTGGTCATGGTCGGTGCGCCATAGGATTTCTCCAAGAGGACGTTGCGTCCCTTCGGCCCCAAGGTAACTTTCACGGCATCCGCCAAGGCATTAACCCCAACCAACAGGGACTCACGGGCCTTATCACTGTATCGAATCTCTTTTGCTCCCATACTCATTTTCTCCTTACAGAATCATTAATGGTAATTTAAATTATTTGGCGTGTTACCGTCAAAAAAGGTCGAATCAACCAACGATACCAAGGATATCGTCCTCACGCATGATGAGGAAATCTTCCCCATCAAGTTTCACCTCGGTGCCACCATACTTGCTGAACAAAACTCGATCTCCAGCTTTGACTTCAAGCGCGACCCTCTGCCCTGCGTCATTCATCTTGCCATTACCAACGGCGATAACTTCACCCTCGGCCGGTTTTTCCTTGGCGCTATCCGGGATAATAATCCCACCAGCAGTCTTGGCCAGCTGTTCCAATCTTTTCACCAGAATACGGTCATTCAACGGACGAATCTTCATGCACTACCTCCAGTTCTTTGAATTAATTGTACGATTTCGACTCCACAAAGCGCCAGCAAGGCATCCCGCCGTGCCCCGTAAGTCGTCTGCCCACATCCCTTGAACTCCAGGATGGCGCTAATGTATGGACGATTTTTTGAAAATCAAGGGGGGCGATAATCTTTTTTTACAAAAAAATTCTCATTCATAAATCCACCATGCCCTCACGAAATAAAACGGGCTAGAAACAAGCCTCCTAGAAAAAACCGTTGCAAAATAAGTCATATTTTGTATTGATCGCGCATTGGCTCAATCCTGACGGCAATGGTTGTCGTGTTCACGGTTGGGCCTGAATTATTTTTTGGTAGAAAAAAATGCATCTGACAAGTCTTTGGGATTTCGACAAAGCGCACCTCGTGGCCCTCATTGAGCGGGCCATAGTCTTGAAGAGAGAGGCCTCAGCCGGTCTTCGCCACAACAGTCTGGCGGGTAAAATCGTTGGCCTGATCTTCGAAAAGCCCTCCACACGTACCCGCGTCTCCTTTGAGGCTGCAATGTACGGCATGGGTGGCCAGGCTATCTACCTCTCCGGTCGTGACACCCAACTGGCTAGAAACGAGCCATTGAAAGACATGGCCCGGGTCATGTCGCGTTACGTCAACGGTTTGGTGGTTCGTACTTTCGGACAGGAAGTCGTTGAGGAACTGGCCCGCTACGCCACCGTGCCGGTGATTAACGCACTGACCGATCTCCATCACCCCTGTCAAATCCTCTCTGACATCATGACCGTCATCGAGAAAAAGGGGAGGATTGAAGATCTCCATATCGCTTGGGTGGGCGACGGTAACAACATGGCCAACTCCTGGATTCAGGCGGCCTCGCGTTTGGGCTTCGCCTTGACCCTGGCCTGTCCTGAGGGGTACGACCCCGATCCGGCTATTCTCGCCACCGCCCAAGCTGATGGACTGCAACCGATTGTTGTGCTGCGTGACCCAGCAGCGGCGGTGCGAGGGGCAGATGTGATCAACGTCGACGTCTGGGCCTCCATGGGCCAGGAGGATGAAGCCGCAGCGAGGATGACCGTCTTTCGTCCCTACCAGGTCAACGCCGCTCTGCTCGATAAGGCCAAGCCGGGGGCCATCGTCCTCCACTGCCTGCCTGCCCACCGCGATGAGGAGATCACCGACGAGGTGCTAGAAGGCCCCCAGAGCGTGGCCTGGGATCAGGCCGAAAACAAGCTCCACATCCATAAAGCTATCCTTGAGCGGCACCTGCTGGGATAACGCCCCGCCTCCACAACCCTTAGCCATTATTCTAATCCTCTATGAGCTCACCATTTCACAAAATCGTTCTTGCCTACTCCGGGGGACTCGACACCTCGGTTATCCTTAAGTGGCTGTCGGAAGAGTACCAATGCCCAGTCGTCGCCTTTGCCGCTGATGTCGGTCAAACCGAGGACTGGTCGGCGGTGCGGGCCAAGGGCTTGGCCACCGGGGCCGAGAAGGTGGTCATCAGTGACCTGCGGGAGGAGTTTGTTCGCGACTATGTCTTCCCTGCCTTCCGCGCCAACGCCATCTACGAGGGCTCCTACCTCTTGGGCACATCGCTTGCCCGGCCCATCATCGCCAAGGAACAGGTGCGGGTGGCGGAGCAGGAGGGGGCCGATGCCGTCAGCCATGGGGCCACCGGCAAGGGCAACGACCAGGTGCGTTTTGAACTGACCTACCTGGCCTTGAACCCCAAGCTCTCCATCATCGCCCCCTGGCGCATCTGGGATCTGAACTCACGCACCAAGCTCATGGCCTACGCCGAGCAGCATCAAATCCCGGTGCCGGTGACCAAGGCCAAGCCCTACAGTTCCGACGAGAACCTGCTGCACATCAGCTTTGAGGGCGGTATCCTCGAAGACCCCTGGAACGAGCCCGAGGCCTCAATGTTCAAGCTGTCGGTTTCGCCTGAGGACGCCCCGGATAAGCCAACCTACCTTGAGATCGAGTACGAAAACGGCAATCCGGTGGCCATCGACGGCCAGCGACTGAGCCCAGCGGCGCTCCTTGCCAGACTCAACAGCGTCGGTGGGGCCAACGGTATCGGTCGTTTGGATATGGTGGAGAATCGCTTCGTCGGCATGAAGTCACGTGGGGTCTACGAGACCCCGGGCGGCACCATCATGCGGGTCGCCCACCGTGATCTCGAGACCATCACCTTGGATCGCGAGGTGATGAAGATCAGAGACTCCCTGGTGCCACGCTACTCCGAACTGATCTACAACGGCTTCTGGTTCTCACCCGAGATGCGCCTCATGCAGGGCACCATGGACGCGGCGCAAAGCACGGTGAGCGGCGTGGTGCGGCTGAAGTTATACAAGGGTAACTGCATCCCGGTGGGGCGAAAATCCGTGAACTCGTTATACCAAGAGAGCTTCGCCACCTTCGAGGAAGATGCGGTCTACACCCAGTCTGACGCCGGTGGCTTTATCCGGCTGAATGCCCTGCGGCTGAAGATTCAGGCCTTGAAGGGGCGGTAAGGCCGTTGTGGGCCAGGGCCGGGCGGCCCCGGCCAAGCCAGTCTTCTCCTGGCATCGTTAAAATAGTATAGGTTTGCCAGATCTAGCATGCCGCTCCTCTCGCCACGAAGATCATTTTCTTTTAACCCGGCACATTACCCTTTTTGAGTTCCCATGACCGATACAATCCCTCCCGCCACCGCTGCCCCGGCCAAGCTCTGGGGCGGTCGCTTCCAGGAGCAGACCGCTGCCTCGGTGGAGGCCTTCACCGCCTCCATCCACTACGATGCCCGGCTCTATCGCCACGACATCAACGGCAGCCGGGCCCACGCCCGGATGCTCGCCAAGCAGGGCCTGATCCGGCCTGACGAGTGTGAGCAAATTATTCATGGCTTAGCCGAGATCGAGGCTGAGATCGAAGGCGGCGACTTCGTTTTCCATAACGAGCTCGAAGATATCCATATGAATATCGAGAAGGCCTTGGTCGACAAGATCGGTTCGGCGGGCGAGCGACTGCACACGGCCAGGAGCCGTAACGACCAGATTGCCTTGGATATTCGCCTCTACCTGCGCGACGAGTCGCAACGGTTGCTTGAGCTCTTGGCCAACCTGCAGCGGGCCTTTGTCCGCCTGGCTCGTCGCTACGAGACCACCATCATGCCTGGCTACACCCACCTCCAGCGGGCCCAGCCAGTACTGGTGGCCCATCACCTCCTGGCCTATGTCGAGCAGTTTGGCCGTGACCGTGAACGCTTAAACGACGGGCTCAAGAGGATCAACGTCATGCCGCTTGGCGCAGCGGCCTTGGCCGGCACGGGGCTGCCCATCGACCGCGAATTCGTGGCCTGTGAGCTTGGCTTCCCCAAAATCTCGGCCAACAGCATGGACTCGGTGGCCGATCGTGATTTCGCCATCGAGTTCCTTGCCACCTGCACCCTGATCCAGCTTCACTTAAGCCGCCTGTCCGAGGAGTTGGTGCTGTGGACAACCGAGGAGTTCTCCTTCGTCAAACTCGCCGACAGCTTCTGCACCGGCTCAAGCATCATGCCCCAGAAGAAGAATCCGGATATCCCAGAACTTATCCGGGGCAAGACCGGGCGGGTCACCGGCAACCTGATGAGCCTGATCACCCTGGTCAAGGGTCTGCCGATGACCTATAACCGAGACCTGCAGGAGGACAAGGAGCCGATCTTCGACACAGTCGACACGGTGAGCGCGGGGTTGGCCATCATGGCCGAGCTTCTGGCCCATCTGGAGTTCAACCAGACCCGGCTCAAGGGCGCCACTATAGGCGGCTACATGACCGCCACCGATCTGGCCGATTACCTGGTCAAGCACGATGTCCCCTTCCGCCAAGCCCACGCCATCGTTGGTCGTACTGTGGCCTATGCTATCGAGGTCGGCAAAGAGTTGATCGAGCTCACCCTCGATGAGCTCCAACAGTTCAGCCCCTTGATCAAGGCCGATGTCTTCGCCGTCCTTTCCGTTGAAGGCTCAGTACATAGCCGCACCTCGCAGGGCGGCACCGCTGGGGTTTGCGTCGCCGCCGCCTTAGCCAAGGCCGAGCAAGAGCTGGGGCTGTTGTGATCGCCTCCTGGCGCCCCCTCCTGAGCTGGGGCCTCCCCCTGCTGGTACTGCTGACCCTGCAAACGGCTTGCGGACGTAAGACCCTGCCTATCCCACCTCAAGATGCGGTGCCAGAGGCGATCACCGACCTGCAATACCGACAGGACGAGAATCATGTCACCCTGGCCTGGACCTACCCAGCCCGCACCACCGTTGGCTCTGAGCTCCCCGGCTTGAAATCCTTCCTCATCTTGCGGGCCGTGGTGCCTGAAGAGGACTACTGTCCCACCTGCCCACTGACCTTCAGCTCCACCATCGAGATCGAGGCCGAAACCGCCATCACCGACCCCAAACAGCGTCGGGCTCATTACAGCGAGACCATCTTGCGCCCCCGTCATCGCTACCTCTACCGGGTGCAGAGCAAGGCCGGCTGGCGGTTGGTCAGCGACGACTCGAATACCGTGAGTTTCTTCTGGGATTCGCCCGTCGTCGCCCCAACTGAACTGGTGGCAGAGGCGGGCGATGGCCAGGTGACGCTCCGTTGGCAGGGGGTAAATCGACTCGTCAACGGCGAGGAGATCAACGGGCCGGAGGGCTATCAGCTCTACCGGGGGCCAAGCGACGATGACCTCGTCCCGCTGGGCGAGGTGTTGACCTCCACCAACTTCACCGATGCCGGGCTGACCAACGGCCAACGCTACCACTACAAGGTCAGGGCGGTGCGTCAGGTCAACGGCTCTCGCCTCATTGGCCTGGCCAGTCACCCGCTGGCGATTACCCCGCTCGACCTGACCCCACCGCTGCCACCACGGGGGCTGACAGCGGTCTTGGCCACTGGTGGAGTCAAGCTCCTCTGGGAACGTGGCAGCGAAAAAGACCTCGCCGGTTACCGGATCTGGCGTCGCCTCCCCAGTGAGGCCTCCCTCCGCCAGATCGGAGAAGTCGATCGGGCCGAGGTCTCCTTCTTTGACCCCCTGCCCCAGGCTGAAGACGGCTGTTCCTGGGCCATCACCGCCTTTGACAAGGCGACCCCCGCTAACGAAAGCACCCCCTCCAAGGAGGTTTACCATGAACCATTTTGACTATCGCAATCATACCCTGCACTGTGAGGAGGTGCCGTTGCCGCTCATCGCCCAAGCGGTGGGCACCCCCTTCTACCTTTACAGCGAAGCCACCCTGAGCCGCCACTTTCAGGCCATGGATCAGGCCTTTGCCGATGTCCCACATCTCACCTGCTTTGCCGCCAAGGCCTGTTCCAATATCGCCATCCTCAACCTCTTTGGGCGCTTGGGGGGCGGGGCCGACATCGTCTCTGGCGGCGAGTTGTTTCGGGCACTGACCGCCGGCATTGAACCGCAAAGAATCGTCTATTCGGGGGTTGGTAAGACCCCTGAGGAGTTGCGCTATGCCTTACGCTCCGGGATCTTGATGTTCAACGTCGAGTCGTTGCAGGAGTTGATGGCCCTGCAGTCGGTAGCTGAGGGCTGCCAGTTGGTGGCCCCGGTGGCGCTAAGAATCAACCCCGATGTCGACCCCAAGACCCACGCCTACATCTCGACCGGTTTGGCCAAGAACAAGTTTGGCCTCCCCCTTGATCAGGCGGCGGCCATCTACGCCCAAGCCAAGACTATGAGCCATATCGAGGTGGTGGGGGTGAGTTGTCACATTGGCTCCCAACTGACCACCGTCGAGCCCTTTGTCGAATCGATCAACAAGGTCATCGCCTTTATCAAGCGGCTCACGGTCGAGGGGATCCCCCCCCTGCGCTATCTGGACATGGGCGGCGGCTTAGGCATCCGCTACGACCAGGAGACACCCCCACTGCCAGCCGACTACGCTCAGGCCCTCAAGGCCGCCTTGCGCGAAGTCCCTGGCTGCACCTTGATAATCGAACCCGGACGGGTTATAGTGGGCAACGCCGGTGCCTTGGTGACCAAGGTGCTCTACACTAAGACCGGGGCCAAACAGTTCATCATCGTCGATGCTGGCATGAATGACCTGGCCCGCCCCAGCCTCTATGGGGCCTACCACAATGTCTGGCCGGTGATAGAGCAGGAGGGCGGGGAGGTGGTGGCCGATTTGGTTGGCCCCATCTGCGAAACCGGGGATTTTCTGGCCCGGGAACGGTCCCTGCCGGACTGCACTAGCGGTGACCTGCTGGCGGTGATGAGCACTGGTGCCTACGGCTTTTCGATGTCCTCCAACTACAACTCCCGCCCCCGGGTGGCTGAAGTCTTGGTGCGGGGCGACCAATTTTACGTGATCCGCAAACGCGAGACCTTCGCCACCCTGATTCAGGGGGAAAGTATCCCTGCCTGGGCCGACTGATTGCCAAAGCAAGATATTTCATGACTAAGCCAATGCCCTTTGCCCAACTGCCCTTCCCCATCGCCTTCACCAAGATGAGTGGCACGGGCAATGATTTTATCCTGATCGATCATCGCCAACCTTTCTTGGTGCAGGACGATTTGCCGGAGTTTGTTCGCCGGGTCTGCCGCCATAAGTTTTCGGCCGGGGCCGATGGCCTGATCCTGATTGAAAATGACGCGAGCTGCGATTTCCGCTGGCAGTTCTTCAACGCCGATGGCAGCTTGGCCGAGATGTGTGGCAACGGGGCCCGCTGTGCCGCCCGCTTTGCCTACCGGCTAGGGATTGCCGGCCAAAGCATGCGTTTTCGTACCCTGGCCGGGGTGATTGCCGCCGAGATCGTGGGCTGCGGGGTCAAGATCCGCATGACGCCGCCCACCAACCTGCAACCGGCGCAAGAACTCGAGCTGGGGGGAGAGCGCCGTCAGCTCTACAGCGTCAACACCGGGGTGCCCCACGTCGTCTGTCTGGTCGATGAACTGAGCACGGTGCCGGTGCTCGAATTGGGGAGGATCA
>Ga0172371_10012387_pt1 | contig 11240 bp, 7 predicted proteins | sample Lak12m_FD_114543 | JGI IMG/M metagenome (GOLD analysis project Ga0172371, IMG submission 114543) | Freshwater microbial communities from Kabuno Bay, South-Kivu, Congo - kab_022012_12m | ecosystem: Environmental > Aquatic > Freshwater > Lake | place: Democratic Republic of the Congo: South-Kivu...
GCGTGAAGAGCGGCTGAAACCCCAGCGCAAACCCGCCCGGCCGCCCGTCATGGTAAGTGTGAATCTACCTGAACGCTGGCGCAAGGTGCTCAACCCTGACCTGATCATCGGCAGCGCGCTGATCATCGGTTTGTTCGCTTTTATCATTTGGGGCGCTTCGCAAGTGTTCAACAGTTCCAGCGGGTCGGTCACCGAAGCGCCTTCCATTTCCGAAGTGCTGCAAACCACGCCCAGCCAGTCGCCTGAACCCGACCTGACCGCCACAGCGCAGGCGCAGATTACCCAGGAAACCACACCCCTGCCGGGTATCACCGTGGCGGAAAGCACGCCCACAGTGGTGGCCACCGTGAATGCTGCCCCGCTGCAGGTTTATATCATCGCGAATGATCGCGCCTACCTGAAAGCCGAAGTGGACGGCCGCGAAGTTTTCAACGGCCGCGTCAGCCCAAACAATGTGTACACCTACTCCGGAAATACTGCCATCAATTTATTGACTGGCAATGCCTCCGCGCTGGAAGTCTATTTCAACCAGGAATTCATCGGCAAGCTGGGCGGCGTGGGCGAGGTGAAAAACATCACTTTTACGTTGGAAGGTCTGAGCACGCCCACCCCGCGGGTAACTGCCACGCCCACGCTGACCCCCAACGCAGCCACCCAGCAAGCGGCTGACGCTGCCAGCCGGCAATAGCGGCCTAATCCAACCAACCCAATCGATCTGCCAGGTAAACCGCCTGCGCGGTGGAAGCCGCGTTCAATCGTTCACGCGCTTGCTGCAGGTGCCAGCGCACCATGCGCACCGAAATACCCAGTTCGCGGGCTATCGCGCGCGCGGTTTTTCCTTCAGCGCTTTTCTTCAAGCAGATTTTTTGACGCGCAGACAGGCAGATAAGCGTGTGTTCTGTTTCCTTGATCGCCATAATGAGAACATGCCATCCGGCATCCGGTTCCAATCAGCCCAAACCAGCATATTCTATAATAGAACAATTGTGCTAATTCAGTATATGGATCTGCGCATTAAAAACAAGGGGGATAAACAGGGATAGGACTGATCTTTATCCCTGTTTATTGGAAGTTTCGATGATCTCCGCGGCGTAATCGAAGCGGTTGAAAGCCGGCATCAGATATACGCCCTGCGCGATGAGTTTCACTTGACCGATCAATTCGATCGCCAGCCGGATGCCCTCGCGCGCGCCGCTATCACCAGCTGCCTGCATGCATTCATGGATGGCAGGCGGGATGTCGATGCCCGGCACTTCCTGCTGCAGGAAGGCGGCATGCCGCGCGGAGGCCAGCGGGAGGATGCCGGCCAGGATGGGTATGTGGAAATCAACCCCGTTTGCTTTGCGGAATGCTGCGCGGAATTTCTCCAGCGGTTCGGTGGAGTAGATCGGCTGGGTCAGCACGAAATCCGCCCCGGCTTCGATTTTCTTGCCCACGATCTTGATCTCACGCTCGAGATCCGGGGCGGTCAGGTTGAGCGCCGCTCCCACAAAAAAGCTGGTCGGCTGCCCGATATCGGAACCGGCATGATCCACCCCGGCGTTGAAATCCTGTTTGATCAGCTTGATCAAGCCGGAAGGCGCCAGGTCGTAATTATCCATGGCTTCCGGGTAATCGCCGATGGCGGTCGGGTCGCCCATGATAACGAACACGTTGCGCACGTTCAGGGCATGCGCCGCCAGCAGGTCGCCCTGCACGCGCAGCAGGTTGCGCCCGCGCGTGGGGAAGTGCAGCACGGTTTCGATCTTGGCTTTTTTCTGCACCAGGCTGCACACCGCCCAGGGGCTCATGCGCATACGCGCCATCGGGCTGTCAGCCACGTCGATCACGTCCGCTCCCGCTTCCGCCAGCAAGCTGGCGCCGGCCAGCAGCTTGTGGGTGGATAAACCGCGCGGCGGATCCATTTCCACAGCGAAGACGAATTTGCCTTTCTGCAATTTTTGGGAAAGCAACGTGGGTTTGAAAACTTCTTCGGCTTCTTCCACGACGGGTTCTTCAATGGCCACAAAACCATTCATCTCAGCGATTTTGGCACTGTCCAGGGCCTGGCGCATGGCGGCGATGTGCGCGGGGGTGGTGCCGCAGCAGCCACCCATCACGCTGGCGCCCACCCGCCAGAAGGCCAGGGCGTAATCGCTGAAATACTCCGCTGAAGCCGGGTAGAATATGCGCCCGCCCATCTGTTCCGGCCAACCGGCGTTGGGCTTGATCCAGAACTTACCCTCCGGAACAACCGAGCGCATTTCTTTTAAAATTCGCAGTAACTGGTTGGGGCCGCCAGAGCAGTTGACACCGTAAACGTCCGCGCCGTAATCCTTCAAGGCGCGCACCACCTTGCGCGGGCTGTCGCCCAACAGGGTGCGGTCGTCGCGCGTGAAGGTCATGGAGGCCACAATCGGGATATCTGCGGAAATTTCGCGCGCGGCGAATATCGCTTCGCGGATCTCGTAGAGGTCGGTCATGGTTTCGATCACCAGCAGGTCCACGCCCGCATCCAGCAGCACCTTGATCTGCTGCTTGAAAATCCTGCGGGCTTCTTCCGGCAGGACGCGCCCAAAGGGCGCCAGGCGGATGCCCAGCGGGCCGACATCCCCGGCGATCAACACGTCCTTGAAACTGGCCAGCACCACCCGGCGCGCCAATTCCACCGCGGCGGTGTTGATTTCCTTGAGTTGATCCGCCAGGCCGTGGCGTTCCAGTTTATAACGGTTGGCGCCGAAGGTGTTGGTCAGGATGATCTGCGAACCGGCTTCGATGTAGGTGTGATGGATCTCCGCCACCAGGCTGGGATTGGTCAGGTTGAGCTCGTCGAAGCATTTATTGAAGCTGATGCCGCGCTCATGCAGCAGCGTGCCCATGGCGCCGTCGGACAATGCCGGTTTGCCGGCCGAGATCAGATCATTGAAGGTTGTTTTGGTCATGGTTCCCTCGTTAGGATTGAACCTGAAAATAGACTGCCTGCGGATGATGCAAAACCAGGGCGGCTGTGCTGTATTCCGGGACGAATTGGTAGGCGGAGGTCAGTTGGATGCCCAATTCCTGCTCGACCGGCAGCAGCTTGAACAGCAGTTCATGCTGCGCCAGGTGCGGGATGGCCGGATATCCCCACGAATAGCGCTTGCCCTGGTTGGCTTTCAACCCCAATTCACGGCGGATGCGCGCGTGCATATGAACGGCAGCGGTTTCGGTGAACTGCACTGCCAGCCCGTGCGCGAAGAAAGCCGCGGCCATATCGCCAGCTTCGTGCAGTTTGTGCACGTGATCGGCGGCAGACTGGCCGAGTGTGACGAACTGGAAGGCTGCCAGGTCGCGCTGGCCGGCGCCGGAGAAATAATCGCTCAGGCACAAGCCGGGTGACTGAGCCTGGCGTGGAAAGTTGAAGCGCAGCACCTCTTCATTCCCATCCGGCAGTGTATGGAAGACCAGCAGGTCGTTCCCCTCCGCCTGGCAGGGGAAGTAGCCATAAGCTGCGCTGGCTTTCAGCCAGCCGCTGCTTTGGGATTCCGCCCACATTTCCTCCAGCCGTTGAGTGAATTCGCGCTGGTACTGCTCCCATTTTTCGCCTTTGGCGTTGCGCACGCCCCAGGAAATGCGGAAGAGCGCGCTGCGGTTCAGGGCTGCGTAGAGATCCGCCATGGGCAATTCGCGCAGCACGCGCGCGCCTGCAAAAGGCGCCTGCGGAATAGGCGCCGGATCGATCTGCGCGCGGGGTGCGGACGCTTCTGCTGATCGGCTGGGCGTTTTCTGCGGTTGAGTGAAGGGCATTTCAAGCGCGGATGCTCCATTAACCTTGTGGTTATCCAGCACTTTGAGCGCATCGAATGCGTCGCGGCAGTAATATACACCACCCCGGTAGGTCTGGCCGTCCTTGCCGCCGCGCACGCGCTCGGCAAATTCCGGATTGACCGCCGCGCCGCCGATCAGGACGGGTAAATTGCTGTTTCTTTCCTTTAATAATTCTACAACCTGCGGCATTTGCTGGCTGGTGCTCACCAGCAGGGCGCTCAGGCCGATCGCATCGGCTTTATGGGCGGAGGCCTGTTCCAGGATGGTCTCCGCCGGCACCTGCTTGCCCAGGTCGATCACCTCATATCCGTTGTTGGACAGGATGGTTTTAACCAGGTTCTTGCCGATGTCGTGCACATCTCCGTACACGGTCGCCAGAACCAGGCGCCCTTTGGCAACCGAGGCGTTCTTTTCCAGGTATTTTTCCAGATGGTCGCTGGCGGCGCGCATGATCTCGGCCGACTGCAGCACGAAAGGCAGGATCAGCTCGCCGCTGCCGAATTGCTCGCCGATTTTCTGCATGGCCGGCAGCAGGATATGGTTAAGGATTTCCAGCGCGCTCTCATGGCGGCTGAGCGGGCTGGCTTGCACGTAAGCGTCCAGGTCGGCCATCAGTCCTTCTTTTTTGCGGGTCAGGATGCGCTGTCGGATGCGCTCGCCCGGGGGCAGGGCTTCCAGCGCCGCCGCGGCAGCCGAGCAAGCGGATTCCTGACCGGTGTCCGCCTGGCTGAAGCAGGCGATGAAGTCCGCCAGCGCCTCCGGGCTGCGGTTGAAGAGCAGGTTTTCAGCCAGCTCCCGCTCCCGCGCGCTGAGGGCGGCGTGGGGCTGGATGTGCGCCGGGTTGAGGATGGCCATATCCAGGCCGGCTTTGACTGCGTGATAAAGCGCCACGCTGTTCAAAACAGCCCGCGCGGGGGGGTTCAAGCCAAAAGAGATGTTGCTCAAACCGAGCGAGGTGAAAACGCCCGGCAGTTCTTTTTTAATCATACGGATGGCATCCAGGGTCTGGATGCCCGCGTCCAGCGTTTCAGCGCTGCCGCTGGCCAGCGTAAAGGTCAGCGGGTCAAAGACCAGGTCCTGGGGTCGCAATCCGAATTCGTTCACTGCCAGCTCGTGAATACGCCGCGCGACGGCCAGTTTATGTTCGGCGCTTTTGGCCATGCCGTTTTCATCGATGGTCAGCGCGATCACGGCCGCGTTGTGCGCCTTGGCCAATTTCAGGATGCGGCGCGCCTTTTCCTCGCCGCCTTCCAGGTGCACGGAATTGATCAGGCAGCGTCCCGGCGCGGCTTGCAGCCCGCACTCCAGCACAGCCGGGTCGGTGCTGTCGATCACCAGCGGCGCGTCCACCTGCGCGCTGAGCAGCGCGGCCAGGCGCTGCATGCGTTCGCCTTCGCGCTCGTCTTCGGTCAGCGCGGTGCAGATATCCAGGGCGTGCGCGCCGTTCTCCAACTGTTCCACGGCGATGCGCGCAGCAGCCTCGTAATCATCAGCCAGCATCAGCCGTTTGAACGCGCGGCTGCCCTGCGTGTTGAGGCGTTCGCCGATGATGAAAGGCGCCGGTTCCTGCCGCAAACTGACCGCATGGAAAGCGGAAGAAAGCGCGGGTTCAAAGATCGGCGCTCGTTGGCTGGCTGGCGCATTTTCAAGCGCTTTCACCAGCAGCTTCAGGTGCTCCGGCGTGGTGCCGCAGCATCCGCCCACCACGTTCAACCCAAAATCCCGCGCCAGGGCGCTGACCTGTTCGGCAAAATCCTGCGCGCCCAGCGGGTAATATGCCCCCCCGTCGCGGTTGACCGGCATGCCGGCGTTGGGCAGGCAGGAGATGGGCAGCCGGGCGTGTTGGCTGAGGTATGCCAGCGGGGCGCGCATGTGCTCCGGCCCGGTCGAGCAGTTCAGGCCGATCACATCGATTTCCAAACCTTGCAGGATGGCCAGCACGGCGCGTATGTCCGTACCCAACAGCATGCGCCCGTTGGTATCCAGCGTGACCTGCGCCTGGATCGGCAGTCGCCTGCCGCAATCCTCAAAAGCGGCTTGGATGCCATGCACAGCGGCTTTCACTTCCAGGATATCCTGCTGGGTTTCCAGCAGCAGCAGGTCCACTCCGCCCGCGATCAGGGCAGCCGCCTGCTGGCGGAAGATATCGGCGGCGCTTTTGAAATCCAGCGGTTCTTCGTTTTCACTGCGCAGCGAGAGCAGCCTGCCGCTCGGCCCCAGCGAACCGGCCACGAAACGCGGCTGGCGCGCGCTGGAATATTCATCGGCCAATTTTCGCGCCAGGCGCGCGGCGGCCTGGTTGATCTCGACGGTCAGCCCCTCCAGCCCATATTCGCTCAGGGTCTGGCGATTGGAGCGGAAGGTGTTGGTCTCGATCACGTCCACCCCGGCTTCCAGGAAGGCGCGGTGCACGTTCTCCACCGCGCGCGGGCAGCTCAGCGAAAGGTGATCGTTGCAGCCCCCATAGCGCTCGCCGCCGAAATCCTCAAGTGTGAGGTTCTGCGCGGCCAGGTTGGTGCCCATGGCGCCGTCGAAAATGACGGTGCGCTGTTGGATGGCTTCCAGATAGGCTGAATGGGTTGCTCGTGATTTGCTCAAAATGTTTCCTCGTTATATACAAAAAAACCTCTCCGGTGAGAGAGGTTGTGCGCGGCTTTCTCTCATCTTCCAGAATCCAGATTGCGGTTCTGCCGGATTTGGCACCAGCGCTTTGGCGCGGTTGCCGAGGTATCTGCGGGCCGGTCCCTCCACCTCTCTTGATGAGTACTGTTAATGGTGCGAATTAGGCGCAATATTACCACAGAATAGAGCAGCGGACAACGGATGATGGTTTCTGTGAATATGAATTTTTTGATGAGATTATTGCTCGAATTGCGTCAGCAGGATTTATAATAGCGGTCGAGTGGCGCTTGTCCCTCAAGGGTGGCAGCAGCCATTCGTTTTTTAAAAACCTGATCTGGTTTCAGCCGGTGAGGCAGTTTATTGCTTTGGTGCAAACATCCGGGCATTTTTGGCTGAATAACCTTTTGGAGTATGGATGAAAGTGAATGCGGTGATTTTCGACATGGATGGGGTGATTCTGGATACCGAAAGCGTATCCAGGTCCGCCTGGAAGATGGCTGAAAAGGAATTCGGGATACCTGTCACGGATGAATTTCTGGAGAGCCTGATCGGCATCAACCGCCAGGATGCCATCCCGATTTTCAAGAGAGTGTTAAATGATCAAGAGACGTGGGAACGTGTTCTGGAATGGCGGCACAAGCTGATCTGGGAAAAATACGACCGCGAGGGCATGCCCATCAAGCCGGGCGCGCGCGAGATTTTTGCCTACCTGCGCGAAAAAGGCATCCCGGCTGCTTTGGCAACTTCCAGCACGCGCGCGATCGTGGATAATTACCTGGCGCGCGCGGGATTCAGCGAGTTTTTCGATGCCATCCTGACCGGCGATACGCTTTCCAACGGCAAACCGCACCCCGAGATCTATTGGAAAGCCGCGGGGGCTTTGGGAAAAGATATTCATGAATGCATGGTCATCGAGGATTCCATCCGCGGCGTGCTGGGCGGCGCGGCTTCCGGTGCCATTACTGTGATGGTGCCGGATATGGTTCAGCCTGATCGCGAGGTCAGGGAAAAGGCATTTGCGATCGAAAAAGACCTGCTGGCTGTGATGGCTCTAATCGAGCGCTTGAACCAGGAAGGCTGAGTTGTACTGAATGCGTCAGCGCGTTTAAAATAACACTGAGCATAATTCCAAAAAAAGAAAATAAGGAGAAGGCTATGCCCAAGAAAATCATCATCGATACCGACCCCGGCGTGGACGATACCATCGCCATTTGCGTGGCGCTGCGCTCACCGGAGGTGGAAGTGATCGGCCTGACCAGCGTGTTCGGCAACGCGCCCGGCGCGGTCACCGCGCAAAACGCGCTGCGCCTGGTCGAGCTGGAGGGGCACGAGGATATCCCGGTGGCGCGCGGCAGCGACGTGCCGCTGGTTTTTCCGCTTGAAAAACTGGGCACCTGGGTGCACGGCGAGGACGGCATGGGCAACACCCATCCTCCCGCGCCGCGCGGAAAACCGGTTGAAAAGAGCGCGGCGGAATTTATCGTGGAAAGCGTGCGCGCCCATCCTGGCGAGGTGACGCTGGTGCCGGTTGGACCGCTGACCAACCTGGGGCTGGCGCTGCGCCTGGATCCCGGCATTGCCGGGCTGGTCAAAGAGGTGGTGATCATGGGCGGCGCGGTGAGCTGCCCGGGCAACATGACCCCCGTGGCGGAAGCCAATATCTACCATGACCCGCACGCGGCTGACCTGGTCATGGCCGCCGGCTGGCCGCTGACGCTGGTCGGGCTGGACGTAACCCATAAAACAGTCATCACGCCCCAGCTCCAGCAGGAGATCTTCCGCGCGCAAAACCCCGCGGTCAGGCTGATTGAAAAGATCCTGCCCTGTTACCAGAAATTCTTCAACGATATGTACGGGTTGCAGGGCTCGATTTATACCCACGATCCTTCAGCCGTCGCGTATGTGATCCGTCCGGAATTATTCAAAACCCAGTCCGTACCGCTCTTTGTTGAAACCGAAGGGCGCTGCGTGGGGCAGACGGTGGCGGATTGGAAACATCAATGGGAGGAACGCCCGCAGGTTAAGGTCTGCCTGGAGGTGGATTCGCAAGGTGTGCTGGAGTTGATCAAAGAGCGCTTGACCCGCGCTTAAAAACCCAACCGCCCCGCGCAAGTCAGAAGGGGCGATTTTTCTTTTTATGCGCATACCTGCGCTTTCCAGTTGATTCAGTAAAAGAATTGAAAAATATACAATAATCCCTATAATCTAAACATAAGCTGTGTTCACGCGAGGAGGAAAGACATGCTTGGAAAAAGATATTGGGTTTTACCCTGTTTCTTCATCGCCGCGCTGCTGATCGCTGCCGCGGCGCCCCGCCCGCAGGCTAAGGACCCCGAACCACCGGATGAGGTCATCAAGCTGGTTTTTATTCACCATTCCACCGGTGAAAACTGGCTGACGGATGGCTACGGCAACCTGGGCAGGGAATTGGGCGAGAACAACTATTTCGTCAGCGACACCAACTACGGCTGGGGGCCGGAATATATCGGCGACCGCACCGACATCCCCAATTGGCTGGAATGGTTCGCCAGCGATGCCACGCCTGCTTATATGGAGGCGCTGTTCAATGAAAATGAACAGCATTCCAGCTATACGCGCGAGCTTTCAGATCCCGGCGGAGAAAACCAGGTCATCATGTTCAAATCCTGCTTCCCCAATTCGGAGCTCGCCGGCAGCCCAAATGACCCGCCCGGCACGTACGAGGACCTCTCGGTGGGCGGCGCGAAATACGTCTATAACCGCATCCTGGAGTATTTCGCCAGCCGGCCCGATAAGCTGTTCATTGTGATCACCGCGCCGCCGGTCAGTTCATCCACCTATGCTGAAAACGCGCGCGCCTTCAACCAATGGCTGATGAACGATTGGCTGGCTGAAGCGGGCTACACCCAAAACAACGTGGCGGTCTTCGATTTCTACAACGTCCTGACGGGCAGCGGCGCGCACCATCGTTACAGTGATGGAAAGATCGAACACGTCCTCGGCAGCCGCGATACGCTGGCATATCCCAGCGGCGATGACCATCCCTCGGAGAAAGGCAGCCGCAAGGCTACCGAAGAGTTCATCCCGCTGCTGAATATCTTCTACCATAATTGGGCGGCCAACGCGCCGGCGTCCGCGCCGGTCGAATCGCCCGCTGCGGATGATGAAGAAGAGCAGGATGGCGGGGAATCCCCGGCAGATGAGAGCCAATCCGCACCGTCCACACCCGCTGATGCGCCGCCTGCCGCATTGATCGATGGATTCGAAGGCGAAGCGCCGGCCGGCACCAACGGCTGGGAGGTCTACCGCGACGAAGCCGCGCAGGCCACGCTGGTTTGCGAGAGCGGCACAGACCGGGCTTTCACCGGGCAAAAATCCCTGCTGCTGGATTTTGAAATTCCACCCAATGCCTGGGCAACCTGCAATCTGTTTTATGGCGGGAACCAGGACTGGAGCGGGTATCAGGGCTTGACTTTCTATCTCCAATCCGCGCCGGCAGGTACCATTTTCAATCTTGATCTATATGCCGGCAGCGCGGATGCCCTTGAAACGTATAGCTACACAATCGAAACGCCGCCGGACAGCGCCAGCAATTGGGTGCCGGTTTCATTATCCTGGAGCGATTTCCACCGCGTGGATTGGGAGGAAAACGCGGGGGCGGAGTTTGCCAAACCCGCAGAAATCGCCGGATTGGCTTTCGGCATGAACACCTACCCGGATACGCCCAATAACGGCACGCTGTGGATTGACGACCTGGCCTTAACGGGCAGCGCGGACGGGCAGCCCGTACAGCAGATGGCGGTTTCAGAAGAAGAAACTGGGGATGGGGAATCCGGCCGGCGTTCGCTGCCGTGCGGCGCGGGATTCCTGCTGCCGGCGCTGTTTATCGTTTTCAATTTGAAGGGCAAGGAGAAACGAACCAGCGATGATCAAACCGGGTAAATCATTCACCCGCTAACTTGCGAAAAAAAGGAACGCCTGGTATTTGGCGTTCCTTTTTTTTATCCACAACGTTAAAAATGAGTTATTATTTCTTGCCCTTGAAGAAATTGACGATCAGCAGCAGCAGAACTGCGCCCACAAAAGCCACGATGATTTCGCCGATCAGGCCGCCCAGGTCCAACCCGAACAGGGAAAATACCCAGGAGCCCAGGAAGGAACCGGCGATGCCAACCAGGATATCCGCGACGGTGCCGAAAGTATTTTTGACTACCTTATCGGCCAGGAATCCGGCGATCGCCCCTACAATGATAAGCATTATGAAATTCATGATAAATTCTCCTTTTCCACTTGATTAACCTCAGTATAGCCAGAAAGTTTCTCTGTTTCAATTGAAAAGAGATATTTATACATATTTCATATAAAAAGCCGCTATTTATAGGCTGAAAACCCAATTTTTTGACTTTTATCTTCATTTGTGCTATTTTTAACCATCTAAAATTTCTACAGGAACGGATGAATGATCAGAGAACGTATCGCGGATAATGTGTACTGGTTTCAGAGTGAAATTTACGCCCAGGTGACGGCCGGGGCGATCGTTGGTTCGAATTGGGCGGTGCTGGTGGATACGCTGGCGGTTCCCCAGGAAACACTGGAAATGCGGGCTTACCTGGAAGAAACCCTGGGTGTGCAAGTCCGCTATATCATCAATACGATCTACCATGCCGACCATACCTTTGGCAATTGTTTTTTCCCGGGCGCGGTGGTGATCGGCCATTCGCTTTGCCGCAAACTCATGGCGGAACATAACCAGAAAGCGCTGGAGAGCGCCCGCGGGCAGAACCCCGAATTTAGCAGGATCAAGCTGCAGCTGCCCAGCCTGACCTTCGATTCCGGTACGCTTTCACTGCAAA
>Ga0172371_10012389_pt1 | contig 11237 bp, 8 predicted proteins | sample Lak12m_FD_114543 | JGI IMG/M metagenome (GOLD analysis project Ga0172371, IMG submission 114543) | Freshwater microbial communities from Kabuno Bay, South-Kivu, Congo - kab_022012_12m | ecosystem: Environmental > Aquatic > Freshwater > Lake | place: Democratic Republic of the Congo: South-Kivu...
AGAAGATAAGGGAAGCGGAAAAGGAAAGCATTTTCGGCGAGTATAAATCAAAAGAGGGAGAAATAATTTCAGGCATTGTTCAGAGGGTTGAGGGTAGGAATATCTTTTTTGATATAGGGAAAACCCTGGGGATTTTAACCAGAGAGGAACAAGTTCCCGGAGAGTTTTACAGGCCCGGTCAGAGATTGAAGATATATATTTTAAAAGTGGAAGAGACCCCAAAGGGGCCGATAATCTTTTTATCAAGAGCTTATCCGAAACTCATTTCAAAGCTTTTTGAATTGGAGGTTCCTGAAATTCAGGCAAACCAGGTTCAGATAAAATCAATTGCCAGAGAAGCCGGCTCCAGATCAAAAATTGCCGTAGCTTCCCTTATGGAAGGTATAGACCCGATAGGGGCTACTGTCGGACAAAAAGGAACAAGAGTCGGAGCCGTGATTAACGAACTGGGAGGAGAGAAAATTGATATTATTGAATATTCGGAAGATCCTGAAAAATATTTGGCAAACTCTCTTTCCCCGGCCAAAGTTTTGGACGTTAAGATAGAGCCGAAAAATAAAGCTTTAGTGATAGTCCCGGAAGACCAGCTGTCTTTGGCTATTGGAAAAGACGGACAGAACGTAAGACTGGCAGCTAAGCTTACCGGCTGGAAAATAGATGTAAGAGGTCCAGGTAAAGCAGAAGAGATTAAGGAGGAAGAAAAAATTGAAGAAGAGAAGCCGGTTAAAAAAACTAAAACAAAAATTAAAACTAAAAAAAGCAGAGTAAAAAAAGAAAAATAATAAACATATGTTAATTTTTCCAATCACAGTCTCAATCTTCAGCATAATTTTCGCCTATTTTCTTATAAGAGAGGTAAAGAAATCCCCTTCCGGGTCCGGGAAAATGATTGAAATTTCCCAGGCCATTAAAGAGGGAGCAAAAGCCTTTTTGAAAAGGCAGTACAAGACCGTGGCCATTGTAGCTATAGTCTTATTTTTTATTCTTTGGATATTTTTAGGATTCAAAATGGCTCTGGGCTTTTTGATTGGAGCTTTGGCTTCGGGCATCTCAGGATTTTTAGGCATGACGATTTCAACTCGGGCCAATTCAAAAGTGGCAGAAGCCGCAAAGCTAGGATTAAAGCCGGCTTTTAACCTTTCTGTCAAAGGTGGCTCGGTAACTGGTTTTTTGGTAGCAGGCTTGGGACTTCTCAGCGTTTCTCTCTTTTATTTTTTGACTAATGATTTGAAAGCTCTAATTGCTCTTGGCTTTGGAGGTTCTCTAATTTCAGTTTTTGCGAGACTGGGAGGAGGAATATTTACTAAAGCTGCCGATGTCGGAGCGGATTTAGTAGGTAAAGTTGAAAAGGGAATCCCTGAAGACGACCCAAGAAACCCGGCAGTGATTGCCGACCAGGTCGGGGATAATGTCGGGGATTGCGCCGGTATGGCAGCTGATTTGTTTGAAACCTATGTTGTTTCTATGGTGGCCGCAATGGTTTTAGGAGGATTAATTTTCAAAGATCAGTTGCAGGCTATTTTTCTTCCTTTGATTTTAGGCTCTGTCTCTATTTTGTCTTCGATAATCGGAATGTTTTTTGTAAAACTGGGCAAGAAGCAATCAATAATCTCCGCTCTTTATAAAGGGCTGATTGCAGCCGGGATAATATCCGCTTTAGGGTTTATTTCCATAATTTTTCAGGTAGCTCCCGGATTAAATATGAATTTCTTCAAGCTTTATTTGCCGGCCATAATAGGTCTTTTAATAGCGGGCGGCATGTTTCTGATTACGGATTATTTTACTTCAAAGAAATATAAGCCGGTTCAGTCAATAGCCAAAGCGTCTCAATCCGGGCATGGCACAAATATCATCACTGGTCTTGCTGTCGGCATGAAGTCTACCATTTTTCCTGTCGCCTTAATTTCAATAGGAATTCTATTCAGTTTTTGGCTATCTGGCATGTATGGTCTGGCTATTACAGTTGTTTCAATGCTTTCTTTGACAGGGCTGATTATCGCTTTGGATGCTTACGGCCCTATCACAGATAATGCTTCCGGAATCGCCGAGATGTCAGGGCTTCCAGAAGAGGTCAGAAAAAACACTGATGCTCTAGACTCTGTCGGAAATACCACCAAAGCTGTTACTAAGAGCTATGCCATAGCTTCGGCAGGTTTAGCTGCTCTGGTCTTGTTTTCGGCCTATACCCAGGAGTTGTTTAATCTGGGGAGGAAAGTCCAGTTTCTTTTAGAAGATCCCAGGGTTGTTGTAGGTTTGTTTCTGGGTGGAATAGTCGCTTATTACTTTGCTTCCTTATCTATGGAAGCGGTAGGGAAGGCGGCTACAAAAGTTGTTGATGAGGTTAGAAGGCAGTTTAAAGAAATAAAAGGGCTGATGGAAGGAACCGCAAAACCTGATTATTCAAGGTGTGTAGATATCGTCACAAGAGCTTCTTTGAAAGAGATGATTTTACCCGCTCTTTTGCCGGTCATTTTTCCTATTTTGGTAGGATTACTTTTAGGGCCCGAGGTTTTAGGCGGTTTATTGATTGGATCAATAATCGTTGGCATATTTATTGCCATTTCCATGACTTCTGGAGGAGCTGCTTGGGATAACGCCAAGAAATGGATTGAAGAAGGAAATTTTTCAGGTAAAGGAAGCTTTGCTCATCAGGCATCGGTAACCGGAGATACTGTAGGAGATCCGTACAAAGATACGGCCGGTCCAGCCATTAACCCCATGATTAAGGTCTTAAATATAGTTGCTTTACTGATGGTTAGTTTTTTAGTATAGTGAATTATCAATATTTATGAATCTCATCCCAACCGTAATAGAAAAAACCCAGCACGGAGAGAGGGCTTATGACATTTATTCCCGTCTTTTGAAGAATAGAATAATTTTCTTGGGCTCTCAGGTTAACGATTCTGTGGCTAATTCGGTTATCGCTCAGCTTTTGTATTTAGCCTCAGTAGACCCAGAAAAAGATATCCAATTTTATATTAATTCGCCAGGCGGATCGGTTACATCAGGCTTGGCTATTTACGACACTATGCAATATATAAAATGCCCCATTTCAACTGTCTGCGTGGGCATGGCAGCTTCAATGGGAGCGGTTTTATTGGCAGCTGGCACCAAAGGGAAAAGGTTTGCCTTACCGAACTCAGAAATTCTTCTTCATCAGGTAGCAGGCGGAGTTACAGGAGAAGCAATAGAAGTTGAAATTACCGCCAGGCAAATTCTCAAGATAAAAGAAAACCTTAATAAGATTTTAGCTAAACATACCGGAAATCCTCTGGAAAAAATTGAGAGAGATACTGACAGGGATTTTTATCTGTCTGCCGAGGAAGCAAAAAAATACGGGATTATAGACGAGGTATTAAAAACCAAGAATTAATCGTGTAAATGAAAAAGTTTTTCGCCTCAAAAAAGTTTTTGTTTTTGCTTTCGGCATTAGCCCTTATCGTAGCAGGGCTTTTTATTTATTTTTATCTTTTTCCTTCAAATTCAAGCCTAATATCAAAAATAATTGAGGGAGAATTTCCCACAGGAGTTGAATCGGATAAAATTCCTCCCGCCACGGCTATTTTGAGTCCTTCCGACAAATATTGGCTCAGTTCTGATTTCGAGGTTGAAATAATGGATTCGGATTTAGGTTCGGGATTATCAGATTATATCCAGGGAAAGGCCGGCTGCAAATATATTATTGAAGATCTCGGAACGGGAATTGCCCTGAGCAATTTTAGAGAATGCGGTTTGGCGAAGATAACCGTGCCGGTCGGGGAAAACAAAACTTGCTCGTCTTCTTATCAAAAAAACGATCATTCCCAAGGCAAATGTAGGGTAAGCGTCAAAGCTTATGATAAAGCTGGTAACGATTCTGGTTGGGAGGATCACATTTTTAATATAGATTTAATTCTCCCGAAAGTTGGAGAAATTACAGTTAATGAAGGGGAGAATATTCTAGATTTGAATAAAAATTATAATATAAAAGCAGTAGTCTCAGACAACAGCAGAATTACGGGTTGTTGGCTGTATATAGATAATAAGATACAGGACAAGAAAATAACAATTGACCCCCTCCCCTGCAAGGACGAGGGAGAATGCAATATTTCAACAAGTATTTCTTTTGATAAAGAGAGAGAGTATGGTTTAAAATTCGGCTGCAGCGACGCTGCCAGGAACTTAAGTTATGGAAAAGAAGTAAAAATTAAGGCGACGACCAACCATTCTCCGGAAATTAGTTCTTGCAGAGCCGCCCCGAGCAAAGGCTCTATCCAGACAGAATTTAAATTTCAGACAGAAGCTATAGACCCTGATGGAAACAGCATTTTCTACTTATGGGACTTTGGAGACAATCAAACTTCAAGCGACAGTAGCCCCAGCCATTATTATTCCGCAGAAGGGACTTTTAAACCAAAAATTGTTGTAGCTGACGGTTTAGGAGGAATGGATGAATGCTCAACGGCTTGGGTGGTTGTCGGTCAGTAAAAAATTATAGTATAATGTACTAAGTTTAAAATGTTTAAGAAATTTTTAATCCTCGGAGCGGTTGTCATCGGTCTTTTTACAAGCAGCTTTTGTTTAGCTGCCATACAATTAATTTCTCCCTCTTCCGGGGTTTCAGATGTTCCTATTGACGGCAGTTTTCAATGGGAGCCGGTGTCCGGCGCAGACAGGTACGTTTTAAGAATCAACTCCTCTTTAAGGCTGGAAGATAATGTCCCGGCTAGCGCCTGTTCGTCAGGTGTTTGCAATTTGTATTTTATTGATTTAGAAGAAAGCGCCAGGCCCCAATATGGCGAAAACTATACTTGGGACATAACTGCCTATAATGCCGGCAGCGTTCTCATAGATTCTTCCCCAATTTATTCTTTCACCAGTGAACAGGAGCCTCCTCCAAGTTGTAACAATCCTCAAGTTTGTGAACCGCAACTAGGAGAGACTCCCCAAAATTGCTCTGAATGCGCTGGTGGTGGCGGCGAAGACCAGCCGATAACTCCCCCTTTGAAAGCAGCCAGTCTTTGGGAACTGATCAATAATCTTATCAATTTTTTCTTCATTTTTGGTATAGTCTTGGGCCCTTTAATGATTATTTATGCTTCTATAATAATGATGACTTCAGCCGGGAATCCGGACAAATTAGCCAAGGCCAAAACAATAATAACTTGGACTGTCATAGCTTTGGTTATCATTTTACTGGCTAAAGCAATACCTGCCATAGTTAAAGGATCCCTGGGCGGATAATTTGCTAAATATAGGTTTTTTTCTTCAGCTCCGCCTAAAAGGCGGAGTTTGACTTTCGAGTAAATATTTGATAGGATTCAGATATTAAAGAATAATCAGAATTTTTGGAATTTTAGCATAAACTTATCTTTTCATTTGATATGTTAAACTACAAAGATTTCAACTTAATTTATGAATCAATTAATCCTATTAGCATTGGGATTTGTTTCCCTTGCGATTGGCTCTATTTTGGGTTACTACGCTCGTCAGTCAATTGCCAAAAAGAGAGCCGGAACCATAGAGCAAACTCTTCAAAAGAAAATTCAGAAAGCCAAAGAAGATGCGCAAAATGTAATTTCTGAGGCAAAACAAAAATCACTCCAAATTTTAGAGGCGGGCAAAAGAGAAGAAGACCAAAGAAAAAGGGTTTTACTTCAGACCGAGCAGCTTTTGCTTAAAAGAGAGGATATTTTAGATAAAAAAATATCCGATTTTGATGCTTCTCAAAAAGATTTCAACGAAAAAGTCGAGAAGTTGAAACAGATCAAAGAAAGCATAGAGAAATTAAGGCAGGAAGCCATAGACGGCCTGGAAAGAGTTTCGGGATTGTCCAGGGAGCAGGCGAAAGCGGAACTCCTTGATAATTTGGAAAAAGAATATCAGGGCGATGTTTTAGAAAGGATAAGAAAATTAGAAAAAGAGGGAGCTTCTCAGTTTGAGAAAAAGGCAAAAGAAATTTTAGCCTCAGCCATTCAAAAATGTGCGATAGACCAGGCTCAAGAAACTACTACCACCACCATTTCTCTCCCGACTGAAGAAATCAAGGGCAGGATTATCGGCAAGGAAGGAAGAAATATCAGAACTTTGGAAAAGTTGACTGGTACGGAAGTAATAGTGGACGAAACTCCAGAAACCGTGACTATATCCGGTTTTGACCCGACCCGGAGACAAATCGCCAAACTTGCCTTGGAAAAACTGATACATGACGGAAGAATCCAGCCCGTGAGAATAGAAGAAAAAGTAGAAGAAGCTAAAAAGGAAATCCTAAAACAGATAAAAGAAGCTGGAGAAGCGGCGATTTATGATGTCGGACTTTTAGGCTTTGACCAGAAGCTGGTCCAATTGCTTGGAAGATTAAGGTTCAGAACCAGTTACGGACAGAATGTTTTACTTCACTCAGTAGAAGTGTCCCTTTTGTCTCAGGCTTTAGCTTCTGAAATAGGAGCTAATATCCAGGTCTGTAAAAAAGCCGGGCTCTTTCACGATATTGGCAAAGCCATTGACCAGCAGGTAGAAGGTTCTCACGTAGATATTGGTATTAAGGTTTTGGAAAAGTTTAAGATGGAACCCGAAGTAATTACGGCTATGAAATCCCATCACGAGGATTATCCTTACGAGACCTTAGAATCAATTATAGTGCAGGTTGCAGACCAAATTTCAGGCGCCAGACCAGGGGCCAGAAAGGATACTTTGGATAACTATTTAAAAAGGCTGGGAGAGCTGGAAAATATTGCTACTTCTTTCCCCGGGGTGGAAAAGGCTTGGGCTTTGCAGGCTGGCAGGGAAATAAGGGTTTTTGTGAAACCGGAAGAAATAGATGATTTGTCGGCGAGGAAGCTGGCCAGAGAAATTGCCAGTAGAATTCAGGAAGAGTTGAAGTACCCGGGAGAAATAAAAGTGAATGTCATCAGAGAAACGAGATCGGTAGAATACGCAAAGTAAAATTAATCTAATAAGAAAACGGCCTTAAAAGCCGTTTTCTGTTTGAGCGGGCAAGGGGAGTCGAACCCCTATCACGACTTTGGAAAAGTCGGGTAATGCCGCTATACGATGCCCGCGTGTCGGGGAGCCGGGATTTGAACCCGAACTAAATCCTCCCAAAGGACTCGTGCTACCGTTACACTACTCCCCGATGGGTTTAATTTTAGTAAAATTTACTCTTTTGGTCAATCTTCCCGCGTGATATAGCAATTTTAAGTTTGATATATTGAACGGAATTCGATATAATTAAACAATGAATTTTAAAAATATCCTCAGTCAATTTGATATACCCGGACAATGCAAGAAATACGGCATATCCGTTTGGCAACATCCTCAGTTTCTCTTCCTGGTAATGGGAGTAATAATAATAATTTCGACCTTGGTCACCTATACGATAGGGACTAAGTATATCAGCGATCCTTATTTGGTGGCGCTGATAGTCCTTATTCTGGCGGTTGTTCTGTTTATCATTGCGACCATAATAACCCAGAGTTTTGAAAGGCTGGCTGAGGCTTCCCGCATGAAATCAGAGTTTGTGAGCATTGTTTCTCACCAGCTAAGATCCCCTCTTTCCAATCTTAAGTGGGCCATAGAGCTACTGATGTCGGGTAAAATCAGCCCGATCTCAGAAAAGGAACTGGAGTATTTTAAGATATTGAAAGAAAACTCGGACAGAATGCGGGACCTCATCTCAGATTTATTAATTGTTTTAAGGATTGAGACAGCAAGGCTTCTGACAAAAAACATCGAATTTTCTTTGGCAGAATTGGTCGAAGAATTGATAAAATTTTCCAACCCTTTTATCCAGGCGTCAAACATCAAATTAACTTCCAAATTAGACAAGTCCCTTCCCAAGGTTTTTGCCGATCCTTCCCAGATACGTTTGGTTGTTGAAAATCTTTTAGACAACGCCATCAAGTATGTAAAAGGGGGCGGGAACGTTTCAATAAGTTTGAAAAATGAGAAAAAACAAGTCTTTTTTGAGATAAAAGATAATGGGGTGGGAATCCCCAAAGACGACCAGAAATTCATTTTCCAGAAATTTTTCAGGTCAGGAAACGCCTTAAAGCACCAGACTCAAGGATCGGGCTTGGGGTTATATATCTCAAAATCTATTATTGATAAATACGGTGGGAAAATAGGATTTAAATCAGAGGAAAATAAGGGGTCGACATTTTGGTTTACCCTGCCGATTAATAAATAGTATTATTTACCAGGGGCCCATTAAAGATGGGAATCATAATAAAAAAACAAAATAGTATGAAGAAAATATTATTTATCGAAGATGAAGCCGCCCTTCAGAAAACTTTCGGAGACATTTTAAGCCGGGCGGGCTATGAAGTTATTCCCGCCTTAGATGGAGAAATAGGGCTGAGTTTAGCCGAAGAAAAGAAGCCTGATCTGATTCTGTTGGATTTAATTTTGCCAAAATACCACGGGCTAGAAGTTTTAGAGCAATTAAAAGGGAAAGAGGGAACAAAAGAAATTCCTGTTATTATTTTGACCAATTTAGAGGGCATGGAAGAAATAGAAAAAGCCATTGAGCTCGGGGCTAAGGGATATTTGGTAAAGGCCCAGTACAGTCTTGAAGAAATAGTTCAGAAAATCAAAACGGTGCTTCCGGACTAGTTATAAAATAAAAATATGCGAGTTGAACCTCAACGTCTTAAAGCTTTTTTACTTGACGCTAATTTGATTTCGGAGCAGCAGTTTGATGACTGCTTCGCAAAAGCAGAAACTTCTTGCCAAAAAGTTGAAGATGTTTTAATTTCTGAAGGCTTGATACCTCAGGAAGAGCTGATCAAATTAGAAGCATATATTTTAGGAATTCCCTTCGTTAATTTGGACAAGGAGATTGTAGCTCCGGAGATTTTAAGAGTTATCCCAGAGCCTATCGCCAGAAGCAATAATATAGTAGCTTTCAGGAGAAGCGGAAACGACTTAGAAGTGGCCATGCTCGACCCAGAAGACTTAAGAACGGTTGAGTTTATAAAAAAGACGACTCCTTTAAGAATCTTACCAAGATTAACCACCCCAGAGAGCATCAAAAATATTTTAAGGCAATATCAAAAAACTTTGGAGGCTGAATTTGGGGAGATAATTAAAAAAGAAGCAGGCGGCATTAAGGGAGGAGAAGAGGCGTGGCAAGGAAGAGAAGAAAACGCAGATCTCCAGAAAGTCGCAGAAGAGCTTCCGGTGATTAAAATAGTAGATACTTTGTTGAAACACGCTATTTTACAAAGAGCTTCGGATGTCCATGTTGAGCCTATGGAAAAAGAGGTTTCGGTAAGATACAGAATAGACGGAATTTTGAGGGAAGCTATGACTCTTCCTAAAGTTTCGGCTTCAGGAATTGTTGCCAGAATAAAAGTTCTTTCCAATCTTAAATTGGACGAAAGACGTTTGCCTCAGGATGGCCGTTTTAAGATAGAAACCGAAGAATATAAATATTCTGTCCGTGTCTCTATACTGCCCGTTTTTGACGGGGAAAAAATTGTAATGAGGCTTTTGCCAGAAACTGCCAAAGCATATACCTTAGAAGGGTTAGGTTTGAGGGGCCAAGCCCTTGAAATAACCCAGGACAATTTAAGAAAACCGGTAGGAATGATTTTAGTTACCGGGCCTACGGGTTCTGGTAAGACCACTACCCTATACTCAATGATGGAAATACTGAATACTCCGGGAGTTAATATTTCTACCGTAGAAGATCCTATCGAATATCAGATGCCGAGAATAAATCAGACACAGGTTAATCCGAAAATAGGATTAACATTTGCCTCTGGCTTAAGGTCTTTAGTACGTCAGGATCCAGATATTATAATGGTGGGAGAGATCAGAGACAACGAAACTGCTTCTCTGGCGATTAATGCTGCTTTGACAGGCCATTTAGTCTTATCAACGCTTCACACCAACTCGGCAGCCGGCTCTATCCTTCGTTTAATTGATATGAAATGCGAGCCGTTCTTAATTTCTTCAACATTGGCCTGTATTGTGGCCCAAAGGCTTGTAAGGAAGCTTTGTAAAGGGAAAGAGAAATATTTTTTGAAAGAATCTCAATTAAAAAACTTGGCTAAATACTGCGATTTGGACAAAATTCTCAAAATTTTAAGAGATGAAAAGATTGTAAAGCCGAAGAGCACTTTCTCGGACATTGAATTTTATCGACCGAAGCCGACAAAAGAAAACCCCGAGGGATACAGCGGAAGGGTCGGAATATATGAAGTTTTACCGATAACAGAGTCTATTAAGGAATTAATCGTCAAACAGGCCGCCTCAAACCACATCCAGGATCAGGCCCAGAAAGAAGGGATGTTAACGATGATTGAGGATGGCTTTATCAAAGCCGCCCAGGGGCTGACAACAATAGAAGAAATTCTTCGGGTGATAGTCGAATAATATGCCGCAATATTCATACACGGCCAAATCTCTGGCCGGCGAAGAAAAGTCCGGGAGATTGGAAGCAAAAGACATGCATCATCTGGCAAGGACCTTAAGAGAGGAAGGTCTCATTTTGATTCGGGCGGATTCAGAAGCAAAGAGAGAAAAAATAAAATTTGAGATTTCTTTACCGTTTTTTAACGGAGTACCGTTGCAAGAAAAGATGTTTTTTACCAGAAATCTCCAAATAATGATTAATGCCGGGGCTCCCTTGCCTGTGGCGATAGAGACTCTTGCCTCTCAGACAAAAAGTAGCGCGTTCAGAAAAGCTCTTTTGGATATAAGAGAGCAAATAGCCAAAGGCAGGGCTTTTTCTGAAAATTTATCGAAATATCCCAATATTTTTTCCGGAATGTTCCAAAGTATGGTAAAGGTTGGAGAAGAATCGGGAACTTTAGATGAAGTTTTAAAAACACTGGCTCTTCAGATGGAAAAAGAGAGCGAGCTTAAATCAAAGATAAGGGGAGCGATGATGTATCCTGCGGTAATATTGTGCGCAATGCTGGGTATAGGAGTTTTAATGATGGTTACGGTTGTGCCAGAGCTGTCAGGCGTTTTTAAGGAATTGGAGATAGAATTGCCGGCTGCCACCCAATTCATAATTAATTTGTCTAATTTTTTAAGTCAGAAATGGTATATATTCATTCTTGTAGTCGTTGTCGTTGTTTTAGTTTTTTTAAGAGCCGTAAAAACCAAAGCAGGGAAGAGAATAGCGGATAAAATCTTAATAAATATTCCGGTCATTTCCCCCATTATTAGGAAAACCAATTCTGCCGCGATGGTGAGAAATTTAAGTTCTTTAATTACTGCAGGAGTCCCCATTTTAAGAGCTTTGG
>Ga0172371_10012390_pt1 | contig 11235 bp, 9 predicted proteins | sample Lak12m_FD_114543 | JGI IMG/M metagenome (GOLD analysis project Ga0172371, IMG submission 114543) | Freshwater microbial communities from Kabuno Bay, South-Kivu, Congo - kab_022012_12m | ecosystem: Environmental > Aquatic > Freshwater > Lake | place: Democratic Republic of the Congo: South-Kivu...
CAACGCAAACCTGGTTTCGAAGTAGAAGTTGGTCTTTATCTCCTTGAAGAGAACGCTGAGAATGTCGTTCGACACGATCTTGAGAATGTCGAACATCATCGTCCCCCGGCCGTACACCCTCACGGATGCGGTCTCGCCGTCGGTCCCGTCGGACAGCACTTCGACTCCATCCGGCTTCGGATCGGGCGTAAGCAGGTTCACGGTCGGGAACAGCTCTGCGAAGCAGTCCTTCCCCGCTCCGTTCCTGAAGTCGGCTTCCGGCCTCGCCAGGTCCGCGTCCAGGAGCGACCCGCCGAACAGGCCGAACGACCACGAGTGCTGCGTGCCGCCGATGATCAGCTTGATCTTGTCGTTCCGCAGCACGAGGTCCCCTACCCTGGCCTGTGCGGCAGGACCTCCGATCAACTCCAGAGCGCTCTTGGCGGGCCCTGCGGACAGCATGCCATTGCCTTCTTCCTGGCGGCACGCCAAGGGCAGGAGAAAGGCAAACAACAGAAAGATCGTTAAGGAGGATCTCATGTTAGAAGGCCATCTGGAGCTGAGTGAGCAGCGTATCGTTGTCCTTCTCCGCTCCGTGGCGCTCGATGCGCGCCTGGTATTCGGCCTGGAACTTGACCATGTGGTCCATCCCGTACACGCTCACGCCTGCGGTGATGACGGACTCGTCCCCCTCGTCGTCCACGCCGTGAAGCTGGTCGAGCCATTCGTACCTCGCGTGCACACCCAGTAGCCGCTTCAGGATCGTGTAATCGCCTTCCAGGAACCAGCCGCTGCGATCGTACTCGGCGGTCTGCGGATCGGAGACTACTGCGGTGGGCTCGTCCGCGGGCTCGCCCGATTCGACCATATAGCCTCCAAACAGGGCGGCCCCATACCACTTCACGTGCACGTCGCCGGTGATCGCGTCTATCTTCTGCGCTGCGCCGTCGTTGTAGACGTAGCCTGCGCCCAGGTTGGCCCGAAGGGCGCCTTCCTTGTCTATGTCCGGGATGGGCTCATCCATGTCGCCGATCGGGTTCACGTCCAGGCGTCCTGCGTACGAGAAGCGAGAGAACCTGTTGCCGCGGCTCTGGCCGATGCTCTCGTACCCGTCGTAGAAAGTGCTTCCGCGCTGGAGCGAGTTGTACACACCGAGCTGCAGCTTGATCCTGTCTTCCCATGCCGCGGAATGGATTGCGGCGCCGGCCTGGCGCCTCGGCGCCATCCCCTTCACGCCAAGCGGCCTGTCGATGCACGCCTGGTAAGCGGACGAGACGAGCGAGCTGCGTGTCCAGGCCAGCTCGACCACTCCTGCCTTGAGCCCGAAGTACGGCGTGGGAGTGTAGTCCATCCACGCGTCCAGGAGCGAGCCGCCGCTGTCTTCCTCGTCATGCAGCTCAGTGGCGAGGCCGAACGTGAGGTAACGGTTGACGTGGCCGCCCAGCTTGATCCTGGCACGTTTCACCAGGAAGCCCTCCTCCTGCGCCGGATCTCCGTCGGTCAGGAGGTTGTCCTGCCCGGTGAACAGCGCTGCCTGGAACTGCATCTGGCCGCCGACAGTGATCTTGGTCTCGCCCTTCTCCAGCGAGATTGCGCCCGGAGAGCACGTCCCGTCGCACGGGAATTCCTGCGCACGAACCTGCGCCCCCCCGAAACCAGCCAGCCCGACCGCAAGAACCGCTGCCAACAACGTCCTTCGCATCGTGTTTCCTCCGCTTCCCAAGCTCGTGTGCTACTGCCAGGCGTACCGGGCCCACGCCCGGCTGCAAGACCGCATACTATACATGATCGCGTTGACCCGCAATCACTGCAAAGCCCATCCCGTGCATGACCTTCGAAGACCGTAAAGCAAGGGGACCACGAAGGTCCTCGGCTCGGCTCAGTCCGACACCAGGGTCTCGTAGACGTAGCGGACTTTCGTCTCCGCGCCCTTGTCCACGTCCAGGGTCCACTTGATGCCGGATTCGGGGTTCGGATCGAACGGCGAGAGAAGGCGCTCCTCCACCTTGCCGTCGCGGGTCGTGCTCACGACCTTGCCGTAGAGATTCTTCTCGATGATGATCGTGACATTGCGGTCCTTCATGTTGCGCACGGAAAGGGTGCCGGACACCGTCACCTTCACGTACCGCAGGCGCCCGACCCGAACCGAGGAAGCAGACCTGTCCGACTCCTCCTCCTCCGCAGTGCATTGCACGCTCGAAGCCAGCGACATCGGGACAAGCGCGTCTCCTCCGGGCCGCGTGTACTTGACCACCCCCTGCCCGAGCGGACGCCCGGCCTGCGTCACAAGGATCGGACCGGTCGTCAGCGGGAAGGTAAACGCGTTGCCGATAAGCGCTGCAAGTCGCACTCCGCTCTGGTCGCGTGACGACGTGTTCGCAGGAGCTTCCCAATAGTAGACCAGGCGAGCCTTGACCTTGCCCGACCCCAGCGGCACCAGCGAGCGCTCTCCCTTCTTCAACGAAAGCTCCTTGGGACCATAGAGGAAGGTCTCCTCCCCCTGCGCCGTCGACGCGGCAACGTCGCTCGGGCCCACGTACTGGTACTGTTGCGCGTCGATGTCATTGTACATCTGTGCCTGCATGGCCCCCCTGTATGCCGGGCGCCGGACGTCGCCCATCACCTGGGCCATGATCTCCTCCGGCGTCTCGTCCCCGCTCACCAGCGGAGAATCGAGGTGCATCAGCGGGAACGACGCCTCTCCCGTGGCGAACCGGACCTGCGTCGAGGCCAAATCCAGAGCGTCGTTGATGATCACGGCATCCATCGCCAGGCGCCCCGTGTCGTCCTCCGACAAGTCGAGCTGGTAGGCCGGAGACCACCCCAGGCTCCGGGTGAGGTAGGTAGCCTGGAACTGGTGCGTGGTACCGTCCTCGCCGCCCGAGAGCTTGACCCTGATACGTGGGGCGCTTGCACCGGTCAACGCAGGACCCTTGCCGCCCTCGACGTCGATCTTGCGGATCCTGTTGGACGGGACGTACGTGGTCCCCGCAGCAGTCTTCAGGACCACCAGCGGATTCGTCTCGCCGCTGCCGGGAAGCAGGGTGCCCAGGAACTCACCTTCCACCGCGCCGCCCTCCCAGTCCACGGTGATCATCCGTCCCTTGCCGGAACCGCCCAGCAGATCCCCGAGCCTTGGGAACTCGGGCGGATCTCCAACAAGCTCCACCACCTGTGCATCGTCTCCGGCAGACACCCTGAGCGTCCCGTACACCGGATTCGAGTGGATCGCCATCTCCACCCACTCTTCCTCCGACTTGCCCCGCCCCTCCTCGCTCACCCACGCCAAGCCGTTCTTGTACAGCGTTGCGCTGGTCGGCGCGGTCTTCACCGTCTGTGCGGATGCAATGCCGACGGCAACCACCGCCGCGACGCCGATCAAGCCTGCGACAGCACGTGCGAATGTCATTTGGACCTCCTTCCACCATTCAGATTTCACGTGACGGACATTAGCAGACCACGGACGTCAAGCGCAACCCGTCTGCCAAGACGGCACAACCGCACGCCCTGGGGCTTTGCCCCAGGCTGAGTTGAGACGGGCCTTCAGCCCGCAACCGTTTGACTTGGGGCATTGCAGCGTGCTACGTCTGTCCGAGTCACTTGGATCGAGGAGGGACACATGCGATCGAGGAATTTGGCTTCCGTGGCTCTGTCGGCCTTCGCACTGAGCGTCGCGCTCACCGCGTGCGGAGACAAGAAGGAGGAGCCCGCAGCACCGGCCGCGGGCCAGGAGGAGAAAAAAGCCGAGCCGGCCGCGGCCAAGGAAGCCGGGACGCCGGCACCGGAGGCCAAGGCGGAGGAATCGAAGAAGACGGAAGCCGGGAAAGAGACAGCGGAGGAAGCCGCCGCACCCGCTGACGCCGCGGCGCCCGCGGAGCTGCCCAAGCCGGAGCCGACCAAGGTCGAGGAGCCGGCAGTTGCGCCCTTCGGAAACATCCAGGTCGAACGCGCTCTCCAGAAGGTCACCGCGTTCGGCGTCACGGGGCCAATCGGGAAGACCCGGGAGCGCATCGTCGCTCTCCTCCCCGCCGACCTCCAGGCAACTGCCGGAATGGCCTTGGACGCCGCTCTGGGAGACCTCTCAGCCAAAGCCGGCCTGAAGAACATGGAATGGCTCGATCAGACCCGCGGGGTAGGCTTCGCTTTCGAGGGCAAGGACCGGCCTCTGGTCGCCATCCCGATCGTCGACGAGGAGAAGTTCAAGGCAGCGCTTCCGGAAGGAGTGGCCCCCGACGAGAATCATGGATACAAGTTCGAGGAGAGCTACGTGCTCCCCTACGGGAAAGTCCTTCTCGTCTCGGACTCGTTCAGGACCATCGACCTGATCGAAGGCGATCTCAAGCTGGAGCTGACCCGCGTGGCAACCGACGAGGTCTTGATGCTCACGCTTGCGGGCGCCTCGCTCAAGACCCTGGTTTCGACTCTGCTCGACGAGATGGAACGTAATCTCGGCGAGAACATGCCCATGCAGCAGGAGCAGAAGGAGTTCCTCGCCCGCTTCTTCAATCTCATCAAGGAATTGATAGCTGACATAGACAAGATCACGTTCACACTGGACATCGAAGCCAACGACCTGGTGTTCCGCCACGAGCTGGCATGCGTGCCCGGCTCCAAGCTGGCTACCACCCTTGAAGCGCTGCGTCCAGGGTCGTTCAAGACGGCGTCTCTCCTTCCCGCCAAGAGCTTCATGATGGTGGCCCAGACCGTGCCGCAGGAAGTCTACGGGCCATGGATTCCCCGCTACGTGGACATGATGGCATCCGCCTGGAGGATGAACGACGCAGAGCGTGAGCAGTTCGGCAAGCTGTACGCGGAGCTCATCGGCTACTTCGGCCCCGACTCCGCGTTCGGCATCTACGCGGACAGCGCCTTCCCGCTCAGCATGTCGGCGGTCACGGCATCCGTGGACGGGCTTGCGGCGAGGGAACGACTCTTCGCCTTCTACGACCTCATCTTCAAGCGGATGCTCCAGGAGCTTCCGCCCGAGAACCGCCAGATGTTCGCCAACCGATCGCTCAAGGAGATTGTGAACGGGTTGGCCCCGGTCTTTGCGAACGTCGGGATCTCGATCAAGCTTGAATCGGAGGACTACCGCGGGGCGAAGGTGGACTACCTGATGCTGGAGTTCGACTGGGCGAAGCTCCGCCTTCCTCCGGATGCGGCGTGGCTGAAGCAAGTTATCCAGAAGCAGCTCGGCGGTGCGTTCGGCTTCTCGAAGAACCTCACGGTCTTCACGTTCGGCCCGAACCCCGTTGTCCGGGCCAAGGAAGCGCTTGACGGCACCCCGGGGCTCACGTTGACCGACACATTCGGAGCGTCGTTCGACGAGACGAAGTATGCCCTGGTCTTTGCTGCATCCGTCCCCAAGATCATCGACAGCCTCAACGAGATACCAATCGTCGCTACTGCGCTTGCGGCTCAGCCGTGGGTGGAGAAGCTCAAGGCCAGCAAGGGGCTCCAGGGGCTGGCGGGCAAGATGGAAAACGGCGGTTGGCTGGAAGTGCGGATAGACATCAAGGCAGTCGTGGACATCGTTGCACCGATGATCGCTGCTGAGCTGAAGGGAGCCGAATCCGAGGGCGGGACTGAGCCTAAAGGTCTCTGAGCTTGTCGAGCACCGACTTTCCGGGGAGGTTCTCCCCTGCCTCTTCCAACATGTCGAGAATCGCCTTCTCGATAAGCGCGAGACGGGCATCCAGCTCTTCATTGCCGCGGGCAACGAACGTCAGCTTCTCTCCATCGCCAAGCCCGAGGCCGTACTTCAGCCGGATAACCATCTCCTCTTCCTGGGACAGATCTGCGTAGGGCAACGCCCGGGCAATCTCTTCGCGGGTAAGGACCCGCTCCACCGTCTTCGTTTTCGTCGTTGTGTTCGCCACGTCATACCTCCATCATCCGAACTTCCCCCCGCCTGTCCGAGCTGATGATAGATCAGCCCATCCTGCTGCGCAAATTTCTGACGGGTCCCAGCAACCAGCCGGGTGTGGCCGCACCCGCCTTGGACACCAGGCGCTCCGCCACACGCAGCGAACCCGCATGTGCGAACAGGATCTCGACCATGCGTGCGCCGTGAAGCGCAAACGAGACAGCGTATGCCTCCCCGCGCTCACCGGTCGCCAGGTCCCCCTTCTCGTTGAGCGCCACCAACTCTTCCCCAAGCTTGGTGAGCCTGCCGACCAGCGTTCCGAACAGGGGCCCGGACTCCTCGGCCGGCGAGCGAACGCCGGACATCAGGCATTCTCCGACCACCTCGCCGGAACGCACGACAGCGGCGGCCTTCGGGAAGTAGGCCCGCTGGAACCCCGCGGCCAGAACACTCCGGGCAAACTCCGGACCGGGGCGATCGGGCTCGCCGGCCTTTCTCCATGCGTGCCGGCACAGAGCACAGTTGGTGCACGGCATCACCAGGGCCGCTTCCTGGTCCGCCGACTCATAGCGGATCCCGGCCTTGCCCGACAGGTACGGCCTGGCGGTAATCAGCCCGCGCTGGTAGGGCGGCACGGAAGCGTCCGCAATCAGCCTGCCGCAGGCAATGCCCAGTGCGGGATCATCCAGCACAGGGGTTGCCAGGCTGTGGAGCCAACCGGCATCCAACGGAAGCGTGTCCTGCGACAGGAAGACCACAGCCCGGCCGTCCGCGGTCTTCACTGCCTGGCGCCAGAAGGGCTTCCCTTTCTCCACCTGGTAGACGCGAACGCCGCTGGATCTCAGCAGCGACACGGTCTTGTCCGTTGACCCCATGTCGAACGCAAGGATTTCCGACCCGAACGGGGCCTCCTGCGAACGCAAGGTCTTGAGCAGCTCGCCCAGATACGCCTCGCCATTGTGTGTCGCAATTACGATCGACACATCCACCGCGGGGCCTGCGTTGAACATCCGGCGCATGGAATCCGGCATCGTGTTCGACACCTGCCTGTCAGCGCGAAAGCGATCGTGCCGGAATCGGTCCCGGCCCCGATGCTCGTGGCCGTGCCGTCCGTGCGGATGCTGGTGCGCCCCGTCCCTCTCTCTGCCTTGGAATTTGTGACTCATCGCTCCACGTCGATATACAAGACGTTGCCAACCGTCACGGGAAGATACCGGGCTTCGCGCTTGAGAGTCAAGACCACACGCGCCCCACTCTTCTGCTCGAAGCCTTCGATCGATGCTACCGGGGTTGAAAATCCCCTGGTATCGAGCGGCCTCCGGTCGTTGCTCTTGGGCACCACTGCGCCGGCAAGCTCCACGTAGATCTGGGGCTCGACGCCCGGCGTGGACTTGGCCTGCACGAAGTTGTCGTAAACCCATGGCGTCACGGGATGGCTCGTCACCACGAAGACCCGGGAGAAAAGCTCACGCTGCTCGAACCCGATCCGGTTGACTGAGATCTTCGTACCTTTCGGGGCCTCGGCAGGGACCTCGACCGGCGCGCCTTCCTTCTCGTCCCGTCCTGGGACGACGCCCTGGTACGTCCTGACCTTGTAGAGCTTGAATTCCTCGTCGATGTAGACTTCCTCGAACTGTCCACCCGAGTAAACACCAAGAGGATCAACCGGCGCAGCGTTCGTCGGGTCGCGTTCCGCAGGTGCCTTCGCAGGCTCCTCCTGCGCAACGGCCGGCCGACTCCCACAAAGCACCAGCATCACCATCGTGCCCAATATTCTCCGACACATGGTACACCCCACATTCCTGCCGGAATAGTAGCACGTCCCGGGGACCCAGGCAAAAACCTGGGCGCCGGGGCCAATCCAGCTACTCCCTCCTCCCCGCCGCGGAGGCCGGCGGTCCCCCCCGGGGGGGAGACGAGATGCGTGAACAAGGCAGCAGATCCTGCCCATGCTCGGCACCATCGGCCGGAGGAGGGCCGGGCTGGATCTACCTGCCTCTCCGTCCCTTCGCGGGCTTGGAGGAGCGACGATCGTCGTCCCTGGATCGAGAAGACGGCCGAGGTGCCGAGTAGGACTTGGATGGACGCGGGGAGGAGTAGGAGGAGCGCGGCGCTGCGCTGTGGGCCTTCGCCGGCTTGGGAGCAGCATAGGTGGTCCGCGGCGCTGCGCCGTGGGCCTTGGACTGCCTCGTTGCGTCGCCCCGGGTCTTGGTGCGGGTGCCGACCTTCCCCGTTGTTGCGTCGCCCCGGGTCTTGGTGCGGGTGCCGACCTTCCCCGTCGTTGCGTCGCCCCGGGTCTTGGTGCGGGTGCCGACCTTCCCCGTTGTTGCGTCGCCCCGGGTCTTGGTGCGGGTGCCGACATCTCCGGCCGTCTCCCGACCTCCCGCGTGTGCTCTGGCCGAGGCCGAGGCGGGCCGTTCCTTGGGGGCTTCCCTCGGGGTCCACTTTCCGGCCGATTTCGCCGCGGCTTTGGCCTTCTTCGCCTCCTTGCCTCCCTGATCCTTGCTCTTGAACGCGGGGAACTTATGCTTCCCGTCGTGGGGATCTCCGCCCTTCTTACCCCACTTGCCTCCCTTTTTGCCCGACTTCTTGTGCGCGGGCATGGTCTTGTGCGGCGGGTGCTTCTTGTAGTGCCCGGCCATGGTCTGGTGCCTGTGGTGGTGCTTCCAGTGGCTCGGGTAGTGATTGTGCAGATACACGTAGTGGTGCGGCACGTAGCTTGACGGCCACGGCCCGTACCAGATGTACGTGTAGGAATCCCAATAGTAGTAGTCGACCCAAACGATCGACGGTGCGTACATGTGCACGTGAGGGCCGTCGATGTAGCAGACGTGATCGTAGGAGTAGTAGTCCACGGGGTGCGGCCCGTAGTACCAGTACCAATCGCCCGCGTAGCCGTCGTAGAACGTCGGGTCGCCGATGAAGACGAAGTAGCCGTCCTGAAGCGCGTAGAAGTCCATCTCCTCGGGCGCAGGAGCGAACTCGTGTGCGTGGAAGTCCTCCTCGATGCACCATCCGCCTCCCCACTCCTCAGGCACCGGATGCGCCCCGTAGTAGTAGTAAAGTGGTTCAACCACGGTATGTGCGGAGGCCGTCGTCGCTGCCCCACCCAGCACCATGGCCACCACACCTGCCACCATACAACCTGCTGCTTTTATTGTCTTTGTTCTCATTGCTGCCTCCTTTGGCAGTCGAAAAAGACGAACGAGAGACGCCTTTGCAGCTACTCCATTCATTAAGGATCTTGACATTGATCTCTGGTGCAAGCTGTTCAGTTACTTGCCAAACCCGGGCACCTGCATTACTTTGGTGCGGATTCGAGCGGCAGGCGCTCGTTGGAAACCAACTAGGAAACGGAAACAAGGGAGGAAGTCATGAGGAAGATTCTGGTAGTCGCAAGTGTGCTGGCCCTGTCTGTGTGCATGGTCTCCATGGCCTTCGCCCAGGGCAAGAAGGGCGGCACCCGGTTCGCCAAGAAGGGTACGATCGTGGCCTCCGGTGAGGTCGGGTACGAGAGCAAGACGCAGGAGTACGACGGCAAGGAGACCAGCAGCTCGACCGAGCTCAACTTCGCACCGGTGGTCGGCTACTTCGTGACCGACGGCTTGGCAATCAGCGTGTTCCCGGGGTACATGAAGTCCACGGACAAGCCGAAGGGTGGCGACGAGGCTGAGACCAGTGCGGTGGCGTTGGGAGTGGATGCGCGGTACTACTACCTTCTCCAGGGAACCACGTTCCTGAATGCGGGCGTTTCCGCCGCGTATCTCTCGGGGACCGGGGAAGGCGACGTGGACTTCTCGGGCCGGGACATCAAGATCAGCGTTGGCGGCACGCTTTCGTTCGGCAAGAAGTGGGGTGGCTTCGCCAGCCTGGACATCGGCTACGACATGCAGACCACGAAGGCGGACACCGAAGGAGCAAAGGACAGCTCGGACAACGGGATCGTGCTCGAGTCCGCGATCGGTATCTTCTTCTAGGATGTCCGTGGCTTCGCCCGGCGGCAATGGGGCGGCGGCGCCGATGGATGGCCCACTCCCAGCGACGCCGAGGCGGTGATGCCGGACGCTTCCCTCGTGTAGACCCATGCCTCTTTGGAAATCGCTGATACTGGTTGCGGTCGTGACCGCGGCGTATTTCTTTGCGAGGCCGTACTTCCCTTACATTGCGTTGGCGGGCGGAGTGCTTTGGCTCACCCAGTACTTCAGGCCGAAGCCGGTGAGGGAGACCACGGACCTGTTCGTCGCTGCCAGGTTGGCCGACCTGCTTGGTCTGCCGCGGCATCCGAGGCAGAGAGTCTGGAAGTTCCGCCGTGACGAGACGGTCTACCACCTGTCCGTCGCATCGATCGCAGAAGGGAGCAGGGAAGTCGTGGTCGTGGACGTGGCCACACCTCTGTATCGGGAGACCCCGTTCTGCTTCGTCATGCGTTCGAGAAGCGCCAAGGTCCGAGAGGCGGACCTGGTCGAGAACAGCCGCATCCCGGACGTGAGGTTCGAATACCAACTCCGGAGAATGCCGACTCCCGACGGGATCGAGGCAGCATCGAACATGCCGGACCTGTTCCAGACCACTGCTGCTTCGGACAGCGCGTTCAGTCCGTATGCGCTCTTCTCGGCAAAGGGCATCGAGCTCGAGAAGGTATACTTCAACGGCCGGGTCCTGCACAGCGTCCTGGTGCTGTCGAAAGACGCTTCGCGGTACGACGCAGAGCATCTCCTGCACCTGCACACCGGTTTTCATTTGACACTGCGGGACATTGTGGACAATGTCAGCTTCAAGGTTCCGGTCTGACCTTGGGGGCGGCTGAGCCTGCGCACGAGGGGCGGTGCGGCCGCCGTGGGGAGGGGAAGATGCCCGACATATTCCACGTGAGCGCCCAGGACATGCTCCTGCATTCGTTTGCGCTGGGACGCAAGATCTTCGAGACCGGGTTCAGGCCGAAGCACGCCATATCGATCTGGCGGGGCGGGACCAACGTGGGTCTGGGCGTGGACGCGTTCTTCAGGCAGCGCGGCCACTTCATCAACCACACCACGATCGCCACCGAATCCTATGCGGGCGTCGGGGTCCAGAACCAGCAGGTCGTGGTGAAGGGCCTGGAGCACGTGATCCAGACCGTCTGCCGCGAGGACTCCCTGCTCATCGTCGACGACGTGTACGAAACCGGCCACACGATCAGGGCCATCCTGGAGGTGCTCAAGGCCAAGGCCAGGGCCAACTTCCCGGAGCGGATCATGGTCGCGGTCATCCATAGAAAGCCGGACAAGGTGGTCTTCCGGGGCGTGGAAGTGTGCGCGCTCTTCGACATGCCGGGCGGCGTCTGGCTCGATTATCCGCACGAGCTTGCGGACCTCGTGAACGACGATCCCGAGGACCCGTTGATCCGTCAG
>Ga0172371_10012391_pt1 | contig 11235 bp, 9 predicted proteins | sample Lak12m_FD_114543 | JGI IMG/M metagenome (GOLD analysis project Ga0172371, IMG submission 114543) | Freshwater microbial communities from Kabuno Bay, South-Kivu, Congo - kab_022012_12m | ecosystem: Environmental > Aquatic > Freshwater > Lake | place: Democratic Republic of the Congo: South-Kivu...
CAAACAGGTCCTGGTCGTCGGACATGATATCCAGATCGAAGTCCGGCTGGATGGCAAAAATATCCAGGACCTGGTCCAACATGTGCCGGTGCTGGGCGGTCACCGCCACTTTAACCTGCAGGGCAGGCGCCTCCTGCAGCCGCAGGACCACCGGGGCCATCTTGATGGCCTCGGGGCGGGTGCCGAAAATGAGGAGAATTTTTTGCGCCATGCCTCGCCGATCATTAGGCAAGCAATTCAAATTTTTTCAAACCAAAAGCAGGCATTATTTGAATCTGGATAAACTTCATATGGTTTAAGCGCCTCTGTCTGGGTAACCAGAACCCAATTTCTTCGAGCTTTTGGAATATAGTATCTATCTTCCCGTAGCCGCCAACCGGTTGCAAATAATTTAGAGATAGTTTCAGGATTATAAATTCTCTGGAAATCATCCTGGGAGAACTTTCCGGAAAAGGGTACCGTGAGCAGGAGAGAACCGTCAGGCTTCAAAACTCGATGGAACGTTGCAACAGCGATTTGATCCCCCTTTTCAGCCATTGTATCACCATAATGACCTACGCCAATGTGCTCAAGAGTGGAGACACAGGTGACGACATCGACAGGAGGGTGATCACAAAAAAAATCGAAGATAGTGATATCGGCCTCCATAAATGTCAGGTTGCGATGGTTAAAGGGATAAGGTCGAATATCCACTGCAAGCACCTTATAACCCAGCCTGGCAAGTCGCCAGGGTAGAAGGGAAGAAGAAGAACCAATATCCATCACCTGCAAGGTTGCTGAGCGTGACAGGGAGGTAATGTGGGCCAGTGATTGAAGGATAAAGGAGTTCTCTCTCTCTCTTATGCTGACTTTGCCCAAGCATCTTAAAAGCTTCCTCATAAGATGTCTTGAAATAATGTCTATCTTAGTGATGCCCGCCTTGTCTCTCGTCAACTTATTTCCTCCCCGGACTTAGTTGGAAGCGCACTGCCGAGGACATGCCGGGCCCAAACCGGCAAAGCCGGTGACCGTGGATCTGACAAATTCCTGGGGAATCTGTTGTTCCTCGATCAAAATGGTCGAACTTGATTGGTAGATGGAAGGCAAAAGCACGGCTACCAGGATAGCCACCACCAATACCACTAAGGATGGAATAATAAAATATCTCTTCCTGCTTTTTAAGATACTTATATACTGACCAATATCTGCGGTTTCTTCCGGCATCTTAACTTGAACCCCTCATATACCCAAGATGCTTATTCATCCCATATCGTTGGTTGAGCCGTATCCAGTCGCTAAATCAATTCCGGCTGATAAATATCATGAATGCGGATTAAGCCCAGGCAACGGTTATTTTGGGAATTCACCACCGGCAGGACGGAAATCTGGGAGGGCCGATCTTCCATCAGCCGGGCGGCATCCCTCAGGCTGGCTTCGGGGTTGATGGTAACCGGTTGCCGGGTCATGCACTCGGCGGCGTGGAGCAGACGGATATCTTCATGGGTCAGGAGGGCCCGCCGCAAGTCCCCGTCGGTGATAATCCCCAGCAGCAAGGAATCTTCATCCACGACACAGGCGGCCCCCAACGGACGCTCAGACATGGCAATGATCACCTGGCGCAGGGGGGTATCCGGTTTAACCCAGGCCACGGCATCATTTTGGTGCATGACATCCGCCACTTTCAGCCAGAGATTCCGTCCCAACTGGCCGGCAGGGTGGTATCGGGCGAAATCTTGAGGGGTAAAACGCCGGGCCATCATCAAGGCTACCGCCAAGGCATCCCCCAGGGCCAAGGCCACGGTGGTGCTGCAGGTAGGCGCCAGATTCAGGGGGTCCGCCTCTCTTGCCACCCGGGCATCCAAAACCACGTCAGCCTGTTGGGCCATGGGGGAGTTGAGGTTTCCCAGGATGGCGATTAAAGGCGACCGGAATTGCCGCAAGACGGGGATGAGCCGCAGCAATTCCGCGGTGCTGCCGCTCTTGGAAATCAGGATACTGGGGTCTCCCGGGGTATAGATCCCCAAATCGCCGTGCACGGCCTCGGCGGCATGGAGAAACACCGCCGGGGTGCCCGTGCTGGCCAGGGTGGCGGCGATCTTCTGGCCGATGTGGCCGGATTTGCCGATGCCACTGACCACCACTTTGCCTTCATGCCTCAGGAGCAGCTCCACCGCTTGGATCCAGCGGTGATCCAAACGCGCCGCTACTGCGGCCAGGGCTTGAGCCTCGGCGTCTAAAACCGCTTTACCGATTTCCCGCCAATCCTTGGTAAGATTTTCCCGAGGCAAATTAAGCATAACAGATTTCAATTAATCAGACAATGCCGCCAACCTAAAATATAAGCAGATTATATAATAAAAAGCCATAGTTATCTCTGATAATGGATTGGATAGGTATAACTTAACATGACGTAAGCAGAATGGGCATGAGCCGACCTGCTTCCGGTTAAATCATCATATTGGCTAAATCCGTAACCGGGTGTTACTGATAATTTTTCCGTAAGCTGGTAAGCCAACTGTGCATTGACACTATAATAGTTATTTTCTAAATCTTGAGTCTGAGAAGCTTGCGAACTTAAGGAATAAGAGCCTCCCAAGGTTCCGGCCAGACGCTCCGTAAAGTTATACGCCATCGAAGCTGAAAAGCGAGTGAAATTTACCACGTATCCATAAGCCGTTGGCGATTGGTCACGGGTGAATCCGGCCGTAATAGTCAAATTGGTCCACCGGCGGGTGGTGGACATATTAAAGAACGGTGTTCCTTTGGTGTGTGTGACTCTCTCTTGCTTCACAGTTATAAAATAGGGGGACTGGGAAAAATCCAGTACTTGAGTCGCAAAGCTGGAGTTATTGATATTCAGGCCGGCCAGGAGATTAAACTCCCAATTTTCCGTGAATCTATGGTTGCCTCCCAGGTAAATCCCCAGGGTTTTATAACTGTTTTGTCCTGGATAGAGATAGGCACGTACCATATTGGTGTTGGTGAGGGTGGTCCGTTCATTTTTCATCAGGTAATTGAAGGTCAAACCTAATTGCTGGTTAGTATAACTAGTAAATTGGGGAGACTGGTAGAGAACTCTATTGAAATTATAGTTTACCGTACCCAACAGACGTTCGGTGAGATTGTAAGTGACTGCCGGGCTGCCCACTATGGATTGACGGGGGGTGCGGCTCATCACCAGTCCGGAAGTCAGTAATTCCTGCATCAAGGTGGTATCCACAATATAGGAGCTGTTCAACGTCAGGTTGACCTTTGGAGTTGCCTGATATCGCCCGTTGATTTGATAATTCTGGTCGATATGATCAAGATTACTATTGGTGATGTAATGCTGGCCGAATAACCCCAAATGTCCCTGTAACTGGGTGATTTCCGTGGTATAAATGAAGTCCGCCACCGGCTGCAAGGACAGGATATAGTCGCTGACGGGGGTGGTAAACGAATAATTCAAGTTGCTGTTAAACTCAGATTTCTGGGTGATGGAGGGCACCAGGGACCAGTCAGCAGCAACTGCGAAGTTGGTTGCCAACATGCTGATAAATACTGCCAGCCCCGCCCAGGCTTTAGTGCCCATAACCCCCCTGACTTTCTCTTTTACTCAGGGCACTACCACCACATCTCCCGGCAGAAGCGTGCGGTTCTGCTCCAAGGAATAGCCTTTAGCCACCTCTTTATAATTAAAGGGGAAAACCTCCTCTTTGTCGCCTATGGTGCGAAGGACGAGGATCGAGCCGGGAGAGGCGAACGGGGTCAGGCCGCCCGCCATGGAGATGGCTTGCATCACATTGACCGGCTTACCGATGACGAAATCTCCCGGCTTGTTGACCTTACCGGTGACGTAAATCTTATAGTTCTGCGCTTTGAGGAGGATGACGGTCACATGCGCGTCCGTGACATACTTTTCCAGACGCTTTAAGATTTCTTCCTGCAGTTGTTTGACGGTCATCCCGGCGGCCTGAACCTCCCCGATCAAGGGGTAGGTAATCTTGCCGTCGGGCCGCACGACCAGTTGCTTGGTCAGGTCGGGTTCTTTCCAGACGGAAATTTCCAGGGCATCTTCCGGTCCCAAAAGATATTTGCTCTGATCGGGGGTGGCCACCGCCGCGGCCGCAGCCTGGGCTTCGGTAAGGTGACTCGCCGGCGGGGTACAGCCGCAGACCGCCGCCAGCCAGAGCCCCACCACCAAGCCCACCATCACCCATTGCCGGTTAACTTGCGATGGCAGCTTCATCAAACCCACCCCCACCCCCCAGGACCGTTTTAGGCCTCTGATATCACTATTAAATTATTATAAAATAATGTCAAAAAGTCTCAATGTTTTTTTGAAGGGAGAGGCATCCTCCTGGAAGTAAAAATGAATTGTTACTTTGGTTTTAACCTGAACCAATCCGGCGCTCGCTAACCAAAATTTTCCAACTTCTTATTTCCTAGCAATTTGGATGCCATGAATGCAAGGCCATAATTATATTAACTTAATTAGAGTTACCGCGCCTGGTTTCTCGGTGGCAGGGTCAGGATTATGGAACCCTTGTTTAATTGAGTTACCTTGGTCATGAGATAACCATGGAAAAAGGATATGGAACAATTGGGGCCTCCTCTGGTTTTGGCCTTCCAAATCCCTGATTCAAGCAGGAAAGAATCCTGAACATAATTCCGCTGGTGAGAGGCCAGGGGGTGGGCCAAAGGAACGGCTGAGGCCACCGGCACCTTCCACCGCCAGGGGGAGGGCCATGCCAGGCTTGATTGGTAAGATATTTCCGAAGACCCCACCCTAACCTGGGATTGACCCCCTTCTCTTAATTTCTTTGATTCTCTCAGGGAGAGTGAAGTATAATGGCCGAAACGGGAGCCTGGATTCGGCCCGGGCCGTTTGCTGGCAACCCTGCCCCTCCATGCGCCAAGGTTCTACCGGTCAAATCCTTCCAGGCTGAGGCGGCGGCCGTTTTAACTTTTACGTTGATAATCACGATTAAATCTAGGGGCCGCAGACCGCCGGCATCGAGTCACCGGTACCCAGAACCCGGAGCGGCATTCGGGGCCATTCCGGCCCCGGAGTGGAGCCAGAACCTTGCCGGGGAGGCGGATCGTCCTCCGGCTCATTGTTAAGGTGGTCATTTTATTGAACGGGAGCGCCGGAGGGCGTTTTTCCCTTCACGCGGAGCGATCCCCTTAGAACGTTTTGGAGGGAGCCGATGCGGGTTCTCCTGATCAACCCGGAATTTCCCAGTTCATTCTGGTCACTTAAAGAGTCGTGCGAACTTTTGGGACGGAAAACCCTGATGTCTCCCCTGGGTCTCATTACCGTGGCAGCGCTCCTGCCGGGTGACTGGGAGTTCCGCCTGGCGGATTTAAATACGCGACCCCTCCGCTCCGACGACTGGGACTGGGCCGAGCTCGTGATGCTCTCCGGGATGATCGTTCAGCGGGAGGGTTTGCTAAGCCTGATTCGGGAGGCGAAGGCGCGGCGCAAAACCGTGGTGGTGGGCGGCCCCTTTGCGACCTCGGTGCCCCAGGACATTCTGGAGGCGGAAGCCGATTTTCTCGTGCGGGGGGAGGGTGAAAATACCGTCCCGCTCTGGCTGGCGGCCTGGCGCCGGGGGGAGCGGCGCGGCGTGGTCGAACCGACCGGCCGGCCGGAGATGACCCGCTCACCGGTGCCCCGCTTCGACCTGCTGAATCTGGACGATTACATCATCCTGGGCATCCAGACTTCCCGGGGGTGCCCGTTTAATTGCGAGTTCTGCGACATCGTCAACCTTTACGGCCGCAAGCCTCGGTATAAAAGTCCCGATCAGGTGCTGGCGGAGCTGGACACCCTCTTTAACCTCGGGTGGCGACGGGAAGTTTTTATCTGCGATGACAATTTCATCGGCAACCAGACCCATGCCCGGGCCATCCTCAAGAAACTCACGCCGTGGATGGAGGGCCATGGCGAACCTTTCAGTTTCTGGACCCAGACGTCCGCCAATCTCGGGCACAATTTGCCCCTGGTGGACCTCTTGACCGCGGCCAATTTCAGCAATGTCTTCATCGGGGTCGAGTCCCCGGACGAGGTGGTTTTGGCCGGCAACCGCAAGTATCAAAACCTGAAGAACCCCCTGGGTCAATCGTTGACCAACATCAGTGCCAACGGACTGGGGGTGGTCCCCAGCTTTATCATGGGCTTCGATCAGGAGACCCGAGGGGCCGGCGACCGGATCTGCGCCTTCGTGGAACAGCATAACCTTCCCGCGGTGATGCTGAACCTGTTGCAGGCCCTGCCCAATACTGCCTTATGGGACCGGCTGAAGCGAGAAAACCGGCTGATTGATTCCAGGGTTTCCGCCGACATGACCGAGACGAGCTTTAACTTTCTGCCGGCCCGCCCAGCCGCGGAGATCACCGCCGAGTACATCCGAACGGTGGACTGTATATATGAGCCCTCGAAGTATCTGGCCCGGACCTATCGAAACATCCTGGCCATGCGACCCACCCGGACCTCCGCCGCCGGGAAAAGCCAGGGCCAGGGCCGCGGCAATCCGAAAGGCCGTTTGCCGCTCCGTCACCAACTCCAAGAATTGGGCGCCCTGCTCAAACTGGTCTGGCGGCAGGGGATGGTGGCCGACTACCGGTGGCAATTCTGGCGGCAGTTGGCGGGGATTTACCGGCACAACCCCAGCCGCCTGCACAAATATCTGGAACGATGCGGCATGGGAGAAAATCTCTTTCAGGTCCGGAAAAGCCTGCTGGCCAAGGCCAGCCGCAGCCGATAAGCGCTCCCGGCTCCTGTCACAAGATTGTATTTCGGTTTGGTGTATTTATGACAAAAATGTAACTAAATAGCTAAAAAAGTTTCCGCCAAGCGCAGCCCGCCTTGCCCCGAAGTTCAATAAATCCAAGCTTTATCGCACTCTGCGCCGGTCCCGCCGGTCCCGGCGGCCGCAGGCATATTTCTTGCTCTAATTTTGCCCTATGGAAACTAAGCTCAATGAACCGGAATTAAAGGTTCTCTATGAGATTAGTCAGATTAGCGGCCAGGCCCTGGACCTCGACCAGGCCATGAAAGCCGTCCTGGCCATCCTTTCCGATTCCCTGGCCATGCAGCACGGCACCGTCACCCTCAAAGATCCGGAAACGGGCCATCTCCGCATCTGCGCCTCTCACGGCCTGAGCCCCGAAGAAAAACCGCGGGGCATTTACCGCCTGGACGAGGGCGTCACCGGGCTGATCTTTCGCACCGCCCAGCCCTTCGTGGTCCCCGATGTGAGCCAGGAACCGCTGTTCCTGAATAAGACCAAATCCCGGGACATCGCCAAAGGCCAGGTCTCCTTCATCGGGGTCCCCATTATCCTTAAAGGCGCGCCCATCGGGGTCTTGAGCGTGGACCGCCTCTATGGGGAGGATATCGCCTTTGAAGAGGATATCCGGTTTCTCAGCATCGTGGCCACCCTCATCGTCCAGTTTGTCAGCCTCAACCTGCAGGTGAAGGCCCGGGAAGAAAACCTGCGCCGGGAAAACCTGTCGCTCCGGGTCGAGCTCTCGGAAAAATCCCATGATCTGGTGATCGGGGGGAAGAGTCCGGCCATCGCCGCGGCCCGGCAGTTGATCCAAAAAGTGGCCCTGGTCAAGGCCGCCGTCTTGCTGATCGGGGAGTCGGGCACGGGCAAGACCCTGATGGCCCGGGTGATCCATGCCTTGAGTCCCAGGGCCAAGTATCCTTTTCTGAAAATTAATTGCGCCTCGCTGACGGAAAATCTGCTGGAGGTCGAGTTATTCGGCCTGGACAAAGGCGCCTCCCCGGGGGCGACCCGGGCCAAGCCCGGACGTCTGGAGGAAGCCGACGGCGGCAGCATATTCCTGGATGAAGTGGAGGAGCTGTCCCTGCCCCTTCAGGCCAAGGTCCTGCGCTTTCTCCAGGAACGGGAATTCGAGCGCCTGGGCAGCTCCCGGACCAGAAAGGTGGACGTGCGGATCATCGCCGCCGCCACCAGGGAGCTGGAGGCGCAGATCAATGCCGGCGGCTTCCGGGAAGCTCTCTATTATTTGCTGAGCGTTTTTCCCATCCGGGTGCCGCCCCTCCGGGACCGCCGGGAGGACATCCCGCCGCTGTTGGATCACTTCCTGGATAAGGTCTCGGAGGAATACGGCCGCCGCTTTTATTTTACCGAAAGGGCCCAGGCGGTCTTGCAGGACTACGGCTGGCCGGGAAATGTGCGGGAAATGGAGAACCTGGTGGAACGCCTGTGCATCATGGTGGAGGGCGCCGAAATCGATCTCAAGGACCTGCCGGCCTATCTTTCCCCGGCCCGGATCAAAGCGGAACCGGAGGATCAAGCGTTTCTCTCCCGTCTCAAAGAGATGGAAAAAAGGGAGATTGTGGCCGCCCTGGAGCGCAACCACTGGATCCAATCCCAGGCCGCCATGGACCTGGGCCTGACCCTCAGGCAGATCGGCTACCGGGTGAAGCAGTTCGGCCTGGAAAGACTGATCAAGGAGCAACGGGGGCAGGGCCTGGGGAGCAGGCTGAAGAGTTTGGGGCACCGGTAGCCCTAACCTCTTGGCAGCTCCTCAGATACCAAAGATTAGCTGCATCTGACATACAAAAAGTTGGAGGACTCCTCTCACTACATTTTTGTCAACCAAGTATTTGACCTTTGATACATTGACGCCAAAGAACAGGACCTACCACAAGCCGGCTACTAAACGATAACGCACCTTCTGCGCATAGTCGCTATAGCCCACCAGTTCCTTCCGTAACATGCGGTCCTCCAGCCGCGTGCGCCGGATCAACCCCGCCACGGCAACGAAGATCGGCAGCATGGACCACCAGGACCCCAAAGCCGGGCCGCTGCACAGCAAAAACAGGAGGCCGCCGCTGTATCCGGGGTGGCGCACAAATCGGTAGGGACCCGTGGTGATCACGTATTGACCGCGATCCGCCTGGATACGCACCGCGGATGAGAAGAAAGGGTTGACCAGCATCGGCCATATGGATAGCCCCAGTCCAAGAGCATAGCCGATCAAACCCGCGAACTGCACCGCCAGGGGCAGGTGGCCGGACCAGTGCCAGCGCCCCACATCCAGACCGGCGATCCCCCAATGCGCGGCCAGGGTAACATACAGCAGGCCGATGGAAAGCCTGTCGTGCTCGCCGGGGCCAGGATGCAGGCGTTCCTTAATCAGGTCAGGGCGGTGTCGGTAGACCCACAGATAACCCAACGAACTTAGGACCATCATCACCACGATGTAGGCCCAGAACATGGGCAGATCCCAACGGCCCGCCGAGGCGAACAAAATTCCCGCCATCAACCCGAAGAAACCCAACATTAACCCAAGTACCAAAGCTTGATCCCTTTAACCGAAAACCGTATTACCCCAGGCAGTTCAATTGCAGCGTGATGGGCTTTGTGTCTGCGGCGGGGCCGTCGAACTGAATGGGCCCGGGAAAGCGGTAGTGGTCTTCCTGGGCCCACTTCACCCGTTCCTGCGCCAGGAACTGGAAGGCCGGCGATTCCAGATCCACCTTCTGCTTGGCGATCACCAGCTCCAGGCGTCCCTGGCGTTCTTCCAGATGCATCAGGGGCGCCAGGGGGATGCCCAGGGGCTGCCAGTCCGCCACCGGCTTATGCAGGTCCCTGATGGCCGCCATGTAGCCGGTGGCGCCGTTGGCGAGCAAGCTGTAAGCCGCAAACCCCAGGTTGTAGGCGTAGTCGCAGTCGAACTTGGTGGGGAAGGTGCCCCGGCCGTCATAGCCGTAAAAGTGGTTCTGGGTTTTAAAGGTGCCCTTGTAGATACTTTTGGCCTTTTGCTTCCTGAGATAGGTGGCCACCATTTCCAGGAGGATGCGCTCGGTGTTCACCAGGGAAAACTGGAAATTGCCGTGGCTGTCCCGGGGCAGCAGCAGGCCCTTCTGGAGCAGGGAGGGAAAGCCTAAAAAGACGCGGCTGTCGTAGTCCCGCCAGATGTCGTTGTTGTCGATGAGCTGCACCTGGTCCTCGAAGCCGAGCTTGTGGAAGGACTCCTCCTCCGTGGCCTCCCGGTTGTAGGCCGCGATGATGTAACTGATCTTGATGATCAGGACGTTGACTTCGTGGATGAACTCCAGGATGCCCTCGGGGATCAGGACGGTACCGTAATTCTTGCCGGCCCGGGCCCGGTCCACGATGACGTCGGCGATGAGACGCACCACGTTGTGGATGGTGAGCTCATTTTCTTCGATTTCTTCCCCGATGAGGATGACGTTGGGGTGGGTCTGGAGGGCCACTTCCAGGGCGATATGGGAGGCGCTGCGGCCCATCAAACGGTTGAAATGCCAGTACTTCAGGTCCGACTTGCAATCGGAATTGAGATTGCCCACTTCCGTGGCGAAGGCCATGCAGGCGGAGTGAAACCCGAAGGGGATCTGGAGCAGCCCCGGCACCTGGAGGTCGCCGTCAATGGTCTTGGGGATGCCGATGACCTGGGTGCCGATCTCCCGGAGATTTTCCGCCAGGAAGGCGGCGTTGGTGTTGGAGTCGTCGCCCCCCACCACCACCAGGCCGGAGAGCTTTAAGGCGGCGCAGGTTTCCCGGCACTGCTGCATCTTTTCCGGGGTGTCGATCTTGTCCCGGCCGGTGCCCAGCATGTGGAAGCCGCCGGAATTGAGGTAGTTCGCCACCATCTCAGCGGTGATTTCCACGTGCCTGCTGGTGATGATGCCTTTGGGGCCGGCCAGAAAGCCGATGATCTTATGGTCGGGGTTGGCCCGGGTGGCGGCATGGAACAGGCCGGCAATGACGTTGTGGCCCCCCGGGGCCGGACCCCCCGAGAGCACGATGCCCAGGCGCCGGGGCGACTCCGGGCCCGGCCGGCTCTGCGGCACGATTTCCAGCAGCTGATTCTGGCTCACGAAGGGCAACTGCTCCTTTGCCACCTTGAGCGCTTTCAGGGGAAAGCCCGGGAGGGGGCGGGTGCTCCCCGGCCCCGCGGCCAGGCCCGGGCACAATTGCGGTTGGTAGGACCGGCGTGCCGCCCGAAAGGCCGTTTCATTGCCAAGCAGAGAGTCGATATGGGTCTGCCGGGATTTGCCTGCCATCACCATTCTCCTTGCGAATGTCTTAATTATTTAAGGATAAACAAATATACCGGAGGGAGAAGCCTCTGTGCCTGCCCAAATTATAAGCAGTCTTTCAGGGGCCATTTGGCCCACCCGTAAGCCCTGAAAATGGTGGGTTTTTTCATGGTGCGCGGTGCGCACCGTACAGGAACTTTTCAAGGCAGTTAGATGCTGGCGGGCACGGA
>Ga0172371_10012392_pt1 | contig 11234 bp, 10 predicted proteins | sample Lak12m_FD_114543 | JGI IMG/M metagenome (GOLD analysis project Ga0172371, IMG submission 114543) | Freshwater microbial communities from Kabuno Bay, South-Kivu, Congo - kab_022012_12m | ecosystem: Environmental > Aquatic > Freshwater > Lake | place: Democratic Republic of the Congo: South-Kivu...
CGGCGGCCGATCCCCACATGCCACCCCGGATGACCGGTGATAGGCTCTGCTGCACGCCGACGGTGGTCGCGCGCGGCAGGGCGGCGCACTGCGGCCGTGCGGGCCGATCGCCGCCGCCGGCCGGCCGGTGGCCGAGAGACGGAAAGCGAGGCGCACGGTGGACTGGGACGCATACGACTATCACGCCGAGAGTGGCTCGTGGATCGCCAAAGACTTCCGTCACGGCGAGGGCTTCGACTTCGGGTTGCAGTGCATCATCGACCCCGACGTCGTGGTGGGCGCGGACGTCAAGCTCGGTCACCGGGTCCATCTGGCCTCGGGCACCCGCGTCCTCGACGACGTGGAGATCGCCGACGACTGCGTCACCACCGGCATCTGCATCATCGGCAACCACGTGCGCATCCGCACCGGCTCCTGCATCTCCAAGGCGGTCATCATCGACGACTGGTGCTTCGTGGCGGCCGGCATCATGAGCAGTCACACCAAGAACATCTACCACGCCCGCCCCAACGCGCCGAAGAAGCAGCTCATCACGCGCTTCGGTTACGGGAGCGTCATCGGCAGCCGCACCAACGCGAGCGCCGGCGTGACCATCGCGCCGGGCGCCATCGTGGGCTACGGCTCCCATGTGGTCATCGACCTCGAGGAGCCCAACGCCATCTACTACAACACGCCCAAGCCCTACGCGACGTTGCAGAAGAAGCTCGAGCCGGGCGACCCGTACTACGTCGCGATCCCCGAGGACTACGTGCCGCTGCGCTTCGACCCGGACATGCTCAAGAGGTACTTGCCGCATGCGGAGAGCACCGGCTGAGGGCTCCGGCCCGGCCGACGAACGAGGTGAGCGCCTTTCCGGAGCAGCACGCCGGGCGCAGCACGCGGCGATGAGCATCAGAGATGGACACGACGCGGAACGATGAGCGTTCGATGACCACGGCGCAGGACATCCTCGACTTCCTGGCCGCCCACGGTCACGAGCTACGCTTCACCAATCCCGAGCAGGGCGACCCGGCGCAGGCCGTCGTCGAGACCGTCGAGGTCGACGACACCGCTGCCCTCGGCTCGCTGGCCTGGAGCAAGCGGCAGGGTGCCGCGCACAGCTTCAGCGGCACCCTGCTCCTCTGCACCGAGGCCGCCGTCGGCGAGCCGCCGCCGGTCGACACCTCCGTGCCGGCGCGACTCTGCTCGCCCAACCCGGCCGCCGTCATCGCCGTCTGCGCGCGGCCGCGGCTGGCCCTTGCTCAGGCCGTCTGGCGGTTCTTCGCCGAGCTCACCGAGGACCGTCCGGGCCGCTTTCAGGATCCCGCCCAGGCGCGGGAGGCCGAGGCACTGGGGGCCTGGGTACGCAACGCGTTCATAGGCCCCAACGTGCGCCTCGGCGCGCACTGCGCCATCGGCTGCGCCGGAATGGGCTACGAGCGGGCCACAGACGGCACGCTCGTCGGCTTTCCGCAGATGGGCCGCGTGATCGTGGAGCCCAACGTGGACATCGCCGCGCACGCCACCATCCAGCGCGGCGCCCTCGGCGAGACACGCCTCTGCAAGGGCGCCAAGATCGGTCCGCACGTCAACGTGGGCCACAACGTGGTCGTCGGCCGCGACGTGCTGATCGCCGGCCACGCCCAGATCGGCGGCGGCGCCAGGATCGGCGAGCGCGCCGTCCTCTGGCAGAGTTGCGCCGTCGCCAATGGGGTCACCATCGGTGAGGGCGCCGTCATCGGTATGGGCGCCCAGGTCCGCCACGATGTGCCGGCCGGCGAGACCTGGGTCGGCAACCCGGCCCGCCCGCTGCGCAAGGGCTGACCGCTCGGCCGCTGCGCAGGGGCTGACCGCCGGCCCGGCGGCTGCGCAGGGTCCGCCCGAGCGCCCACTGCCGCCCACGTGAGACCCTCGCCGGCTTCGTGTCGCAGACGCCCCGCCTTTCATGGCCCAGGAGGGCTGCAGCCTACCTCTGCCGCCGTTGCCCTCTGAGGCCGAAAGGCGTTGCAATCTGAGGCCTGAAGTAATTGCAATCTGAGGCCTTAAGGCGTTGCAATCTGAGGCCTTAATGAGCTACGATAGCTCACGTCTCGTCACATCACGCATGGCTGTCGTGAGGCTCACCCGCGACCACGACGGCGGCCTGATCATCGGAGTGGAAGATGCGTGACAGTGCGGAAGGGTATCGGTCCCGAGTGGTCGACGGCGAGCTGGCGCGACTGTTGAGGGGCACCGGGGCAGTCCTCATCGAAGGCCCCAAAGCATGCGGCAAGACGGAGACGGCACGGCACGCGGCAGCCAGCGAAGTGCTGCTCGACGTAGACGTTGCCGCGCGTGAAGCGGTGGCCATCGACCCCGCGCTCGTCCTGGAGGGAGCCACGCCACGCCTCATCGACGAGTGGCAGGTGGAGCCTTCGATCTGGAACCATGTCCGGCGCGCGGTGGACGCTCGGCGGCAACCCGGCCAGTTCATCCTGACCGGTTCGGCCGTGCCCGCCGACGATGCCACTCGCCACACCGGGGCCGGTCGGGTGGAGCGTCTGCGCATGCGACCCATGTCGCTGTTCGAATCGGGCCGATCGACCGGCGACGTCTCGTTCGCCACACTGCTCGATGGTGGCTCGCCGCGATCTCCCGAGTCAGGCATCAACGTCCCGCAGCTCGCCGAGTGGATCGCCGCCGGCGGCTGGCCGGGACATCATGGCAGCCTGGAGGAGTCGCTGCGCTCCAATCGTGCCTATCTCAATGAGATAGCGCGTGTCGATGTGGGTCGCGTGGCTCCGCGTCGAGATCCGAGCAGGGTCAAACGCCTGCTTCGATCCCTGGCACGCAACGTCAGCACGTACGCTTCCGCGGGTACCCTGGCCTCCGACGCAGGTGGATCTGACGGACCACTCGATCGGGAGACGGTCCGTGAGTACCTGGACGCGCTCGAACGTCTCATGATCATTGAGGACCAGCCGGCCTGGGTACCGAACCTGCGGTCCAGAGCGAGGCTTCGCAGCGCTGTCAAGCGACAGTTCGTTGACCCGTCGCTGGCGGTCGCTGCGCTGGGGGCTCGGCCACAGCAGCTGCTGAAAGACCTGAACCTGCTCGGTTTTCTGTTCGAGTCGCTGGTCGTCCGAGACCTCAGGGTGTACTCGCAGAACCTCGAGGCGAACGTTCTGCAGTATCGCGACGGCACCGGACTGGAGATCGACGTGATCGTCGAGAGGGCAGACGGCCGTTGGGCCGCGTTCGAGGTCAAGCTGGGCCCTGGCCTGGTGGACGACGGTGCGGCTGCGCTGCTGAAGCTGGCGTCGAAGGTGGATGCCAGTCTGGTTGGTCCGCCGCTCGCGCTGGGTGTCATCGTGGGCGCCGGCTACGGTTTCGAACGCCCTGATGGTGTGATGGTCGTGCCGATCGGCGCTCTAGGTCCTTGACGGGCAAGCGTTACCGTCACGACTGCCAAGTCGTTGCGGGCGTGCCTGATCCACTCGTCGACCGGCTTGCCCTCAGGCGGCATAGAGCTCCCGGCCTTCCTCGAGCGCCTCGCGGTACACGTACCCTACCGTGTCCCCGTATCTGGCCAGGTCGTCCTCTGTCGCCACGACCAGGTCGAAGGGTATGGTGATGTCGCGGATGGTCCGGTACAGCATGCGCGCCGTGTCGCGCCTATGGGTGCCGTTGGGCATCACCACCAGCAGATCGATATCGCTCTCGAACGACGCCGTGCCGCGGGCCGCGGAGCCGAAGAGGATGATGCGCAGCGGATGGGCGCGTTCGACGATGGCGTCCACCAGTGCGCCGACGTCTTCCAGGGTCCACAAGGCGCCGGACATGGCTACTTGCCTCCTGAGCTCAGTACTCTGCCGGTGCCAGTATCGCATGCGGACAGGTGTGCGTTCGAGTGAGGTCTCCACAGGCGTCCGACCCTGTGGCTAGAATAGGACGCCGTGGACGCCGTCTCCGCCTATCTCGCCGAGCTGCGCGATATCCGTGCCTCGGGCGCCGTGCCCGAGACCTCCGGCTACGGCGCCCTGGCGACGCTGCTCAACGACGTCGGCCACAAGCTCAAGCCCAAGGTCCGCTGCACGGTCAATCCGCGTAACCGCGGCGCCGGCATCCCCGACGGCGGCCTGTTCACCGCCAACCAGTACCGCAAGGGCGCTCGTGAGCCGCTTGAAGGCCAGCTCCCGGCGCGTGGCGCCGTCGAGGTCAAGGCGGTCGACGCCGATGCGCACACGGTGGCCGGCGGCGAACAGGTCCGCCGCTACCTTGCGACCTACCGTCAGGTGCTGGTCACCACCTACCGCGAGTTCGTGCTGGTCGGCTACGACGCCGACGGCCTACCGACCACCCTGGAGAGCTTCAGCCTGGCGCCCGACGAGGCGGCCTTCTGGGCGCTGGCCGCCCATCCGCAGGGCGGCGAGGCGCGGGCCGCCGGCGAGCGCCTCGCCGACTTCCTGCGCCGCGTCATGCTGCGCCCGGCGCCGATCGCCTCGCCGCAGGAGCTGGCCTGGTTTCTTGCCTCCTATGCCCGCGAGGCTCGCGCCCGCGCCGAGGAACGCGACCTGCCGGCGCTGGCCACCACGCGCAAGGCGCTCGAGGAATCGCTCGGCATGAGCTTCTCGGGTGAGAAGGGCGATCACTTCTTCCGCTCGACCCTGGTCCAGACGCTCTTCTACGGCCTCTTCGCCGCCTGGGTCTTCTGGGCCGAGCAGCACCCGCCGGCTGAGACCACCGCCCGCTTCCGCTGGCGCGAGGCGGCCTGGTATCTGCGCATCCCGATCCTGGTCAAGCTCTTCCGCGACTTCGCCAACCCGCTGCAGCTCGGCGCCCTGCATCTCGACGAGGTCCTCGACTGGGCCGGCGAGGCGCTCGACCGCGTCGATCGGGCCGCCTTCTTCGCGCGCTTCGAGCAGCAGCACGCCGTGCAGTACTTCTACGAGCCGTTCCTGGAGGCGTTCGATCCGCAGCTGCGCAAGGAGCTCGGCGTCTGGTACACGCCGCCGGAGATCGTCACCTACATGGTCGCTCGGGTCGATACCGTGCTGCGCGAGGAGCTGGGCATCGCCGACGGCCTGGCCGACCCCAACGTGGTGGTGCTCGATCCCTGCTGTGGCACCGGCGCCTACCTGGTGGAGGTGCTGTCGCACATCGCCCAGACACTTGCAGAGAAGGGTGACGATGCGCTGATCGCCCACGACCTCAAGCAGGCCGCCATGAGCCGCGTCTACGGCTTCGAGATCCTGCCGGCGCCGTTCGTGATCAGCCACCTGCAGATCGGCATGCTGCTGCACCGCCTGGGGGCGCCGTTCGCCGAAGAGAGCGACGAGCGCGCCGGCGTCTTTCTCACCAACGCCCTCACCGGCTGGGAGCCGCCCGAGGAGGCTCGGAAGCCGTTGTCGGGCCCCGAGTATGAATGGGAGCGAGAGCTCGCCGATCACGTGAAGCGCGACGCCAAGATCCTCGTGATCATGGGCAATCCACCGTACAACGCGTTCGCGGGCATCGCGCCCCGCGACGAGCTTGAACCGGTGGACGTGTACAAGTCAGGCCTGTCGAGCACTTGGGGGGTCCGCAAGTTCAATCTCGACGATCTCTACGTTCGCTTCTTCAGGGTGGCTGAGCGCCGGATCGTCGAGCACACGGGACACGGAATCGTGTGCTTGATCAGCAACTACTCCTACATCGCCGAGCAGTCGTTTGTGCTGATGCGGAAGCGATTCGTGGAGGAGTTCGACGCCGTATGGATCGACAACATGAACGGCGATAGCCGTGCAACCGGGAAGCTCACTCCCTCCGGCGATCCGGATCCGAGCGTGTTCTCTACCTCCCGGAACCGCGAGGGGATTCGGGTAGGTACCGCCATCGGGCTGATGGCTCGTCGCAGGGAACACTCTTCGCCAGCAGTGATTCTGTATCGCGAGTTCTGGGGTGCCTCGAAGCGAACCGACCTTGTCGACTCTCTCGCAGCCAGCTCGGGGGGCGCCGCCTATCAGGAAGTCGATGCCGATGATGGTAATCGTTGGTCCTTCGTCCCTCTTGCCGCTGCGTTCGGCTATCAGGATTGGCCCAGCATTTCGCATCTTGGCTCCTCCGGCAGCTATGGACTTATGGAGAAGCGCCGCTCGTCGCTCATCGATATCGGCTTCGGGACGCTGGAAGAGCGCATGCGCGCGTACTTCAGCGCTGAAGTCGACTTCAACCGGCTGCGGGGCATTGCGCCGGGGCTTACCATGGATGCGGCGCGGTTCGATGCACATGCCACTCGCGACAAGGTGTTGAATGCCGAGTCCTTCGACACTACCCGAATCGTGCGCTATACGGCTCGACCGTTCGACAACCAGTGGTGCTACTACAGTGGGACTCGACCACTCTGGAATGAGCCGAGGCCCGCACTGTGGAACGCCATCAGGGCGGGCGCCCGCTTCGTACTCAGTAGACCCGCTACGACCCGCGAACCAGAGGGCGCGCCCGTCTTCTTCACTCCGTGCCTCGTCGATGATCATGCGTTGACGCCGGACGCGATGTGCTTTCCGGTCTGTGAGCACGATGTGCCGGGTGATCAGGCTGATGGGGTCCGTCAAGACGCTCTCTCAGTAACGGTCGCCGCTGGTGGCGCAGCGCTAAGTGGGGAGGCAGCCAGGTACTGCGACAGCATCGGGGTTGCTGGCGATCTGGACGGCTTGCCGCCACTGTGGGCGCATGTCCTTGCCACCGGGTACGCGAGCGACTACTTGGCAGAGAACCGTGCCGCACTGAAGAAGGACTGGCCGCGCATCCCGCTTCCGGCCACCCGCGAGGCATTGCTGGCTTCCGCCGAGCTCGGCGGCAAGGTGGCGGCTCTGCTCGACGTTGAGGAGGCGGTGGAGGGTGTCAGCGCCGGCTCCATCCGCTACGAGCTGCAGGCGCTCGCGCGCATCTCGGCCACAGACGGCGGCCAGATCGACCCGGGCGCCGGCCATGTGGCCCTCACCGCCGGCTGGGGCCACGCCGGCAAGGGCGGCGTCACCATGCCCGGCAAGGGACGCACCGAGGAGCGGCCGTGGGCGCCGACCGAGCTGGCGTTGCTGCGCGAGGGCCTGGCCGCCCTCGACATGACCCTCGATCAGGTCCTCTCCTGCCTCGGCGAGACCGTCCTCGACGTCTACCTCAACGACCACGCCTACTGGCGCTGCGTGCCGCTGCGCGTCTGGAAGTACACCATCGGCGGCTACCAGGTGGTGAAGAAGTGGCTCTCCTACCGCGAGCGCCCGCTGCTGGGTCGCGATCTCAAGCCGGAGGAGGCGCGCTACGTCGGCGAGATGGCACGACGCATCGCCGCTCTCCTGCTCCTGGAGCCCGCTCTGGCCGCCAACTACGAGCGGGTGAAGGCGGATACGTATCCGTGGCCGCATAAAGCCTCGTGAAGCGCCTCACCGGCCCGCCAACTCGCAAACCCACCAAGAGCCGCTGACTTGGGAGATGAACGCTGGAGCGGGCCCCTGCGGCCATTGTCTACCCCGCAGTGCGTGACGCATCGGCATACGAGCGCTACCATGGGCGGTGCCGTTCCGGATGTCGCGACCACTGGAGGCGGAACTGGACCCTGGATCTCATCAGATCACGTTGACGCTCGAAGGAGAGCACGCTCGCAAGGGTGTCTCTCTTGACGCGTTCGACTCGTTCATCAGCCATTTCCTGTCCGCTCTGCGGTATCACTACCGCGCGTCCAGGTCGCAGACGGTCAAGAAGCCGGGCCATCCGTTGGCCGAGGAGAGGCTGGTCACTGCCTTCCGCCTGGTGCGCTTCCGCGCCGGCAGCGGCATCGTCGTGCTGGAACCACCGCTGCAAGACGAGGCGGAGGCGACCCTGCCCGACGTGGATCAGGCGGTCCTCACATCGGCGTGGGCCAACGCGGGTGACCTCCTCAAGTCGGTGGGATCCGGAGGGCCGGTCGATCCCAGCGTCGTGGGTGAGCTCGAGTCGGCGACGCGTGCCCTGGGGAGGCAAGGACGGTTCGGCATCGACTTCCGCGCCGGCGCGGATCGCTGGACGACCCGAGTCGACGAAGCCAAGCTGGTGCAACTTCGCAGGCCCCAGGAGACCGCCGTCGAGATGCCGCAGCTGATCACGGGCGTCCTTCATGCGATCGATCTCGAACCGGACAAGGTCGGGATCCGCTCAGCGGCGGGGGTGGATTGGTCGTGTCGCTATCCGGCGGAGCTGGAGCAGACCATCGGCCGACTTCTTGGTGGGCGCGTGTGGGCACGGGGTCTAGGTGGGGCCACATCGGCTCGATCTGGGTCAATGGAAGTCACGGAGATCCATGCTGTCCCGGAATTCGAGCAGACCGAGCTCTTCACAGCCGAGCCGGTGTCGTTGAGCGAGCTCATGCAACGCCAGAGCGTTGAGCGACCGCAGGGCCTGGAGTCGCTGGTCGATCCGGATTGGGAGGCAGGTGTCGAAAGCGACCTCTTCCTCGCGGCCATGCTCGACGACGCGGAGTGATGGCCACACCGCCCTCTCCCGAGGTCATCCTCTGCGACAGCTCGTTTGTGAGTCGGCAGGAGAGCGCACGTTCCGATCCTGCGTCGGTGGCGCACTGACCTCAGGACGTCACGGACCGTCTTGAAGCGGCACTACTGGCCATCAGCATCTTCGCGCTGGCGGAGATCCGTGCCGGTCGCCTCTACGCCGGGTGGCGCGAGAAACGCTCGCTCGCCCAGGAAGCTCGGCTGGCGGCGTTCCTCACGGTGCCGCTCGATGAGCCTGTGGTCGCGGAGTACGTGAAGCTGCACGCGTGGAGCCTCAAAGGGCATGCCACACCCCACAACGATCTCTGGATAGCCGCGACGGCCGTTGCCCGCGGTATCCCGCTCGTGTCGTGTGACAGGCACTCCGTCGCGATTGCCGACGACCACGCGCTGGAGCACATCTACCTGCCGGCAGCCTGAGCGGCACGTCGAGATCATCGACTACTGCCCAGCCGACGCGGGTGAGGTGTGAGAAAAGCACTTCGGTGGAGTCGTGCAACCGGGATCGGCGTCCTCCGGTCCGCGCCGCGAGTGTCACCATTCCGGCGCTTGTCTGGTCACATCACGTTCGCCATAGTAATTGAGGGTCGTCGCGTTGCGCTCCTGCCGCTGGTGAGCAGGCCCGCTATCATGGAATCAGATTATCGGACTCACATCAGGAGGATCACACATGCCCGAGGTGACCGTCACCGAGGTCGCCCGTCACTTCGCCGACTACCTCAACCGGGTCGCCTACCGGCGCGAGTCGTTCACCCTGGTGCGTGGCCGCAAGCCGCTGGCCGAACTGCGCCCGCTGCCGGTCGGCAAACGGCTCTCCGAGCTGCCTGCCGTGGTGGCCTCGCTGCCGCGTCTCTCAACGGCCGAGGCCTCGGGGTTCGCCGACGACCTCGACGCGGCACGCCGAGAGCTGACCGAGATAGAGCTCGGCGACGCATGGCCGTCCTGATCGACGCCAGCATCCTCATCGAGGCCGAGCGAGGCCGGCTGCAGTTGGAGCCCCACGTCGCCGCTCGCCAGGACGAGGAGTCGTTCCTGTGAGCTCGAGCGAGTGCCGGGACTCGCGGTCGAGGTCTGGGAGAACGGTAGACGGTCGGATGGAACGCGCCGTCTCACCAGGCGGATCGGGTACTCGACGTGCGTTCCGGAGCGCGGTTTCGCAGCACGCCAAGCGGCCGTCTGTAGACCCGTCGCCGGCGCCGGGCCGCGAGTCCGTGCGGTCTCGTGCGTTGCAGGCGTTGTGTCTTAAGTCGCTGTGGCCGATGACCGATATGGGCAATGAAAGGCCAAGCCGTCACGGCGGGAGCCGAGCGTATGGGCGTACGGTGCAGGATCATCGTCGATGGGTGCACCGTCAGTGGTGACATCGCCCCCATCGGGGACCAGGTGGTGTGCATCGTGACGGCCGTTGCCGCGGACCGCTCCAGGTCGAGCTGATGACCGCTCCGTTCGATGCTGCTCTCGGCGCTCTCTTGCCGCGTCTGCCGCTTCGCCTGGCCATCTGCTCGCGCCCGGTCCGTCGGGGCATTGCCGGGAATGGAGGGAGTAGATGTCCGCAGAAGGGATCGGGATCATGAAAGGGACCACCAGGGCGCCGGGCTTCGCCGAGGGGGAAGCCCTGGTCACCACCGAGATGCTGAGCCACGGTCTCAACGCCATCGACTCCCGGGGTGTCATCACCATGCAGGGGCACGAGCTTGCCGGCGAGTCGTACGCAGGCAAGGTCATCGTCTACGACACCGACAGGTTCTCGACCGTGGGCGCGTGGGGGCTCTGCTTCAGGGCCGGGATCACCGGGACCGGGCCGAAGGCGCTCATCTGCCGGACCGTTCACCCCATCAGCGTCGGAGGCGCGGTCGACGCGCGCATCCCCGCGGTCGACGGCTTCGACGGGGACCCCTGCCGGAAGATCAAGACCGGTGACTGGGTGAGGATCGAGGCGGCGCGGCCCGGGGGCGAAGCCGTCGTGACGGTCTACAGCGACAGGGACGCGGCGGCGGCAGACGCCGGCGCGGCTGAGACCATAGACGCTCGGAAGGGCACGGAGACCAGAGAGTGGGACAGGAGCGTGCTCTCTCTGTCCGCCGAGGAAGAGGGGATGCTCAACGGCGAGCAGGGAGAGGCACGGCGATCAGCCATGGAGCGCCTGGTGGAGTTCGGTCAGGGGATCGGCGCGCGGAGGATGACGAAGATCACCTGCTCCCACGTCTTCTCCGACTGGAAGGCGAACGACATCTGCTGCGGCGCGTGGCCGTTCTACGCGGAGTTCGCCCGGATGGGCGCGCGGTTCGCGGTCCCCACCACCGTGGAGACCACGGTGATGGCAGAGGAACTGGCCTTCGACGAGGGCATGCCGTGGAACTTCAGGACTCAGATATCGGCTCAGCAGGCACTCGACAGGATGAAGAGCGTCAACGAGGACCTCTCCGCCATGGGAGCCTACGTGGTCCCCACCTGCATCCCCTACATGAGCATGACCATCCCCAGGTTCGGCGAGCACTTCACGAGCTGTGAATCGAACTACGACGCCTACGCCAACATCATGCTCGGCGCCCGGGCGAACAGGGATCCCGCCAACATGGTCTTCTACAGCGCCCTCACCGGAGTCATGCCCGAGTACGGCATGCACCTCAAGGAGAACCGCGTGGGCCAGATGATCTTCGATGTGGAGGAGTCACTGGCCGGGGAGCTGAGCGATGTCGGTGACTATGTGGCGCTGGGCGGAGCGATCGGGTTCCGCGCCGTGGACCGCGTGCC
>Ga0172371_10012393_pt1 | contig 11234 bp, 23 predicted proteins | sample Lak12m_FD_114543 | JGI IMG/M metagenome (GOLD analysis project Ga0172371, IMG submission 114543) | Freshwater microbial communities from Kabuno Bay, South-Kivu, Congo - kab_022012_12m | ecosystem: Environmental > Aquatic > Freshwater > Lake | place: Democratic Republic of the Congo: South-Kivu...
AAAATCCCATCATTCCCGCATCATCAAAAAAAAGAATTATTGCATTTTTTGGTTGACATATATATATATATGTGATAATATATTACCATAGTAAATTGAATATCGTTCCTTGAAAAATCTGGAATATCGCGGACGAAATAAAAGAATATACGATATTCTGGCATATATGTTTTTGTGTTTTCCCTGTTGCCGTTATTAAAAATTCCTAAAATATAAATTTAAAACGGGAGTATAAAACAATGGCAAAAAATATACAGGAATTATTACAGAAAGCAACAGAGTTAAAAGAAAAACAAAAATCAATCCGTGCCGAAATGCGTGAGGCAAAAAAAGTAATCGCAACAGAATTCACGCAAGGATTATCAGAAGTTGACAAGCAGAAGCAAATCAAGGAAGCGGAAAAGATCATCGCAGAAGTAAAGCAAAAAGTTCAGGAATACCGCAATGAATATAAGCAAAAAATAAATTCCTTGCGTGAAAAATTTACTCTTGCAAAAAATATTCTGCAGTTCGTTAATTATGAACAAAAAGCATTGCCGAAAGTAAAAAATCAGTTTTTAATTGAAGGCAAAATCCTTACAATAAAACGCGAAGGAATTCCCGAAATTAAAATTGATATTACGAAAGCAAATTGGCAACAGACGGCGAAAGCAGAGTTAAAAAAATATGGTATCAATGGAGAAAACCGTATCGCCGATAATATCATATACAAAGCCTCGCAAATTGTGAAAGCAAATCAATAGAATTTTACAATGACGGCAACAGAGAAAACACAAAAACAAAAAAATCCTTAAAATCTTTTTACAATACTTATTAAAATCTTTTAAGAAGTCATTGCAAAAGATGTATCATTGCAAGAGTCCATTTAGCTTTGAATTATATTAAAGCCAAAAACTCTTGGCTCTTATATATGGCAATATATATAATAAATAAATTTATTATTTATTATATATTATATATATATAATAAGAGATGTAATATGGATTAAGAGGTGAGGGGGCAACCCCTCTCCATCTTTTCCTTGTCTTTTCCTGTGCAGTTTTGACTCTTTCATATATTTATCTACAAGTTATCAACATCTTATTAACAAGTTATCCACAAAGTTATTAACAGCTTAACGCTATCATTTTAAAAGAGTTACATCATTATTTAAAAGTTATCCACAGAGTTATTCACAATGGAGATATAACAATGAAAACATCAAAAAAGTTATTTCTTTTGGCAGTATTCCTTATTATTTTTAATTCTGGTCAGGCAAGAGCCGAAGATCTTTTTGCTTCTTGGTATTCTATTCAATCATTAAAAGATGAAGGCACTTTCCACTACTCCAAAGGCATTATGGCAAATGGTAAACCTTTTAAAGACAGTAATTTTACCTGCGCTTGCAGGTTATATCCTCTCGGCTCTACATTGCTTATTACAAATCTTTCAAATAATAAGACGGTTAAAGTTTTAGTTACTGATAGGATTTCAAAGCGTTTTGCAAAAACAAGGATTGATTTATCTATCTCCGCTTTCCGAGAGATAGAAAATCTTTCAAAAGGCATTACAAAAATAAAAGTAAAGGAGGTGAAATAAAAATGCATAGAAGAGATTATATTTTAATCGCTGATACTTTAGCTTCATTTATCAAAAAAGCTAAAAGCGAAATCGCGAATGGTTCTGTTGGAGGTATCCTTAATGACGGAACGCCTGACGCTTTAGTGGATGAATTCTGCGATACATTGCAAAAAGACAATGCGAATTTCAATGATGAAAAGTTCAGAGAATATATACGAAAAAGATTATAAAATTGATAAGAGTATAATTTTTTATGCTCTGCATCAAAAGGAGATAAGATAATGACAGAAGAGATGTTAGAGTGGTTATTTCCAGAGAGTTATAAAGATTAAAAGATATAAGGAGTGTTTATGTTTAATAAAATCTGGTTTGGCTTTAGTAAAAAGGAATTGTTGAAGCGTTTAGAGTGTTTCGGGATTGTCAGGTGTTCCCAATTAAAAAAAGTACAGTTAACAGCGATATACTTTCGTGAATTATCACGAAGACAGTTAATTTAAGGAGATTAAAAATGTTGACAGACAGCCCAGCGATAAAAAAATCAGGTCAGAAAACTATATATGTCAGGCAAAAGGGAGTTGTTATGCTTATCTCCGACGGTAAAACTCCTTTAGGGAAATGGCATATAATAGATATATGTTTTGGAAATACAAAAGAGGCAATAGATGATTTAAGATGTCAGGGATATAAAATAGAAAAATTTTAAGGAGGTGATAGATATGCCGAATTGGTGCGAGAACGATTTAGTTGTGAAAGGCAAAAAAGAACATCTTGACACTTTCAGAGTTGCGGTCGCAGTGTTAGAGGGTGAAAACAAAACCGATTTATCTTTTGACAAGATACTTCCAATGCCAGAGGAGTTAAAAAATACAACAGCCCCTTCAAAAAATCCGTCAGAGGAGTTAAATAAAAAATATGGGGCTGATAATTGGTATAACTGGTCAATTATAAATTGGGGGTCAAAGTGGAACGCCTGCGAAGTGTATTTAGAAAAAAGAGCAAGATCTCTTTTGTATTGTTTCAATACAGCGTGGAGTCCGCCAATGCCTTTCATATTAAAAGCGAGTTTATTATTTCCAGAGCTTGAATTCGCTTTACAATATTTTGAGGCAGGTATGGGTTTTTGCGGAATGTATGTCTGTAAAAACGGACAGATTATAAACGAGGCATATAACGGAGATTATCGTGGAGGTAGAGGAGGTTAATATGTATATGATTATTTGGTGGAAGACAGATGATGAGGTTGTGTCTATCAATAATGATAACGGCACAATAAAGCTTTTTAATACCTTAAAAGAAGCAGACGCATATTGTAATGATTGCGCTTTTTCAAACGATATGAGGGTTATATCAATAGAGGCGGTGAAAGAATGAAAAGACAATGCACAACATATAATAAAAGATGTAAGAAAAAAATGAAGACGTTTCAGATTAACACTTATCAAGGTAGTCATTTCGTAGGTATGATTGAAGCTGATAGTTTGGAAAAAGCTCAAGCAGAAATTTTATTGCAAGAGGGATTGGTAGTTAGGGAAATAGAGGAGGATTAAAATGGTATATAAATTCACAATGGAATATACAGTCAGAGGCAATTTCCCAGATGCAGTCAATGCGGTAAAAGAGGAACTTGGAGGCGAACAATATGACTCACATGTTTTAGTTAAAGAGATAGCAGATACAAACCAAGTTGTAGATCTTGATTTAACGAAAGTTGAAATACCTGCATAACTTCCTCTAACACTACCACGCCGAAACGCCTGCGATATAGCGAAAGCTAATCGCAGCGCGTCTGCCGAGAGAGACTCGGCACTGATGAGGCGAAAGAGATACGTTAATTATATTAACGCCAAAAACTTTAAGGAAGGAGGTGAAAAAATGAAAAATAAAAAGTTTTATGTATCTATGACTGATAAATTTTTGTCAGGTTGGGGCATGGCAGAAGGTAAAACTAATAAACTTATTTTCATCTGCGATACTCTTGAAGAAGCTTATATCGTAGAAGATAATGCGTTGCAGAGATCTGATATGAAATATGTCAATGTCTGTTTTACGAAGCCGTATTACAATTCAAAAACAAACTATGTCCAATATAAAACAAAAGAGATTTATCCGTCTTGGTATGAAAAAGATTATTTTAAAAACGAAAGGAGAGCAAAATGTCAACAAGAAGCCAGATAGGGTTTTATCGAAATGAGCCAAATTTAAATACGCTCAAGAATTTTGATGCGCTGTTATACCGCCATTCAGACGGATATCCATCAGGAGTGCTTCCTAATATTATCCCCTTTTTGAAATGGTGGAAGACAGCTAGAGGTTTAGATGATATCGAATATTGCGCTGCCAGATTATTACAGTATCTCTGCAATGAATATGATGGAAGAGGTCGCAATATGGAAAAGATATTGGGAAAGAATACAGATTACACAGGAATATATGGACATGGAATCTGTAAATTCTTTCATGGAGATATTGAATATTACTACGCAATTTATCCAAATAAATTACAAGTGTATTCAATGCCTTATGACGAAAAGCCAGAAAATTGGAAATTACTTGGCACTATCGATCTTGAAAAATGCGATAATCTTGATGAAATAATAAGTGAGCTTGACAAAAAGGGGGCATAAAAAATGCAAAAATTAAAAAGATATGAGGTTGATGCTAAAAATATAGAGTATCTGATGACAAGTTATGTCAAAGCAAAAGGTATTGAAGAAGCGAAAACTATTTTTTGTAAGCGTTTTTCAGATGGTTATATTCCAGTCAATAATTCTGAAATACAATTTCAAATTATAAAAAGAAAAGAAGCAAAACATATATAAGGAGATATAAAATGGGAAAAAAGGAGACATAAAATGAAAAATGATACAAATCCAGAAAAAATTTGCATTGGGGAAGAGGTTTTTGTAAAGATGATTATAAAAAGTATAATTATTACAGAAGACGAAGAATATTATTCATGCGTCCCTAAAAGCGCAAATAAATTTTCTCCTCATATAAGTGTAACAGAAAAAGATATTTCAAGATAATATCTCGAAACTTTTCCGCTATCGCTTTTTAGCGGCTTTTAGATTCCATTATGGTAACTCATAAGTGATGGCGTAGATTGTTCTTAATCATACATCTGAGATAGAGAGATACGAGCCATCATAGCGGGAAAGTTTTATAGTAAAACTATAACTGATGAGAGATGATGAAAGGAGGTGAATTATTTTATGGAAAAAAACTTTAAGAGGTTTGAGTATACCCATGTTGAAGAATTAACAGATGGAGATATTTTATATTGCCCTAAATGCTGCAAAGAAATAGAAAGTTTTACAAATACAGACTGGCAATATGTAGATGGAGAAAAGAAAACCTTCACTTGTAAATGCGGACAGGTTGTTCAAGTAGAGTGCCAAAGACCAATATTACTTCAAATATTTAAAGAAAAGGAGATTTAATATGGACATAACTATTGAAAAATTACAAAAAGAAGCGGAGTCAGCGCGTGTTTCCGGGAATAGAGATGTATTCCTTAAAATACAAAAGAAGATAACTGCGTTGGAAGAAAAGCAAGTGCTTGATAATCATAAGTCGCATCTTGCCATAGTGCAAAAAGAATTCCCAGTTGGTACTTACATCCCGGAATTAGGCGTAAGAGTTAAAGAGATAAAAGAAGGCTGCGGGACAAAAAAAGGTTGGGTGTATATTTATATCGAAGCTGAGAAGTATTATACATATTGGAAATTAAAAAAGAAGATATCAGAAGCCATCGAAAAAAAGCTTGCGTCGCAATACTTCGCGAAATTGAAATTCAGCGATACAAAAACATTGCTTTACATAGGAGATAATAATATTGACACGATAGAGCGCCTTATAAAAGTAATGGACTTGGATATTCGATCTCTGGTAGAAATTGATGAGTTGAATTTTGATTATTATAGCGATGTAATGAGCTCTGCTAAACAAGCAGCTATTGATGATGGATATACAGACGAAGAGGCTGATAAAAAAGCCGAAGAGGCTGAAGCAAAAGAATATGAGAGATCTTATAACGAGTATATGAAATCCGTTATGCGTACTCTAAATTATCTTTTGAATTTTCATGATATTTCTTTAATTGAAAAAAGAAATAGATATTACTTACAATCAGATAGTTGGAAAAATACAGCTAATAAGATCGCCGAAACAATCTCAGGATATGGAATGTTTGAATATAAAGACGGTAAAGAATTAAAAGAAATACTTCCTGCAAAAACTTATTGCGAGGCAAGTATTGTCCATCTTCATTGGCTAAAATATTATCCAGATGTTTATGGTGAAACACAGTATCAAAGAATATTGGAAAGATAGGAGGTGGAAGTAATGAAAGAAAAAAAAGATGATATTGTTAAAAAGCTTACAAAAAAGTATTATTTAAAATTAACTAATGATTGCATTGAATTATCTCCAGAAATAGAAGATTGTTTTGAAATAAGAAGGGCTGTCGCAATTAATTTAGCAACTATAATAATAAAAGAAAGGAGGTTATTTAAACATGAAAGAGATATTGGAATTAAAGTTTGAATTTGAAAAAGAAACAAAAGAATACTATGCCTATAAACTAAATGAGTCAAAGGAAAAACAGTTATTTTTTCCTAAAAAAGTTTATGTAGGAAAATCATTGATACAAGCAAACAAACCAATTATATTAACAATCAGGGAGGCATAAAATGAAACTTGCTACATTAGATATAGATCAGATTTCTGCTGGCGAGAATATCAGAAAAAACATAACCAAAGATTCATTATCAAGTTTAATTGAATCAATAAAAGAAGCAGGGATTATCCAGCCGTTATTAGTCCGGACGGTATCTAAAGATAAATATGAATTAGTTGCCGGCTTCCGGCGCTTCAATGCGGCTAAATATGCGGGGATAAAATCAATTCCGGTATTGATTTCAGATATTGATAAGGAAGATAGGATTGAGTTTCAGCTGATAGAAAATCTTCAAAGGAAAGATTTAAACCCTATTGATGAAGCTTTAGCTTATAAGGATCTTGGCGAAGAATATAAACCTGCGGATATCATGGTTATAACGGGAAAGTCAGAATATCATATTAAGAAGATGCTTTCACTGCTTAATCTTGCGCCGGAAGTAAAAGAAATGATTAAAAAAGGCGAATTGTCAAAAGATCATGGAATTGTTTTGACAAGATTATCCAATCCAAAATATCAAAAGCAACTTGCGGCTGAAATAAAACAGTATAGATATTCTCCGGCTCGAGCTGAGTCAGAACTCCCGCATTATTCACAGCGGCTTGATACAGCTTGTTTTTCCAAAGAACAGTGTAACGCATGCGTATTCAACGGCAATTTAATGAAAGATCTTTTTGATAAAGATAATTCATTATCCGGGAAATGTTTAAATGGCGATTGCTTTTCAAAAAAGATATCAGAATTTCAAAAAGAAGCAGAAGCGGCATTGAAAGTAAAAGGTAAAAAAGTAATTGTGATGAAAACAGAGCCGGAATACGGAAGTAAAGAATATAAGGCCTTACATGATGTAGTTGATTTCACTGGATATGAGGCGCAGTCGTTCGATAAAAATAAATTTCAAGAAGAGTGTTCTTCAACCTGCCAGACGTTCGCTTATATAATATCTCCTGCCGGGCAGATTAAGCCAGTATGCTTAAATGCTGATTGTTTTAAACGGACGTTGAGAAAATTAAAAGCCATTGAACGTAAATCAACCGCGTTGCCTAAAACCGGCGATCCTGAAAAAGACGCTTCTATCCAATACGAGGCCAGGCAGAAAGAAAACCGCGTTGATTTCTTTAAGCGTGATTTTTATATTAAGGGCATGCCTGAAAAAATTAAAGATGTGCAACTTAATAGGATCCTTGTTCATGAGTTATTTGAATCAGAAAATGGAAATGATGAAACAATTTCTGAATTACTTGGCCTTTCAAAGAAAAGCAAGAATTGGGAAGTCAGACAGTTTAGCAAATTATCCGGACTGACAAATGCAAAACTGACGGATATTATCCAAAAGATTGTTTTAAGCCGGCTTAAAAAATATACAACGGAAGAACTTGAAGCGCTTGGCGTTGAAGCCGGTTTGAATATATCAAAAGAATTCGTTATCTCGAAAGAATATCTTGAGAAATTTTCAAAGGCCGGCCTTGCTAAATTAGCAAAGGACTTGAAACTAAAACTTGGTACGCTAGCGTTCAAGGATAAGAAACCGGAGATCATTGACATGATGTTGAAATCAGGCACAAAAGGAAAGGTGCCAAAGGAGATGATTAAATGATGACAAGATCAGAAGCTGTTAAAATATTGTGTGTAAGATTATATTGGTTAGAAAGAGTATTGAAAGGAGATAAAACTAATATTAATAAATTAAATAAATGGAAAGAAGAATCAGAAGCATTAAAGATAATATTAAATGGAGAATTAAAAAATAAATAGGAGAGTTAACATGAAAAGATACAATGATTTGAAGCATGAAGAATTGGTTGTATTAACAGAAGAAGACATTGAGCGTTTTATTGATATTGAAATAGCGTATAACGGAATTATGCCGGTGTCTTGCCCGGAAGTTCCATCGTTAGCGCAGGAAGGAATTGTTGCAACGGAAATTGCTTTTGAAGTGCATGAAATATTATGCAAGACAGAAGAGGACGCAATCGCAATATCAAGGATGGAAGTATTCAGAACTGATTATGATTATAACGCAGGTGGTTATGATTATAAGTGGTTATCGCCTATTCTTGATCCGTCAATAACAAAGAAAACATTTTATAAACAGTCTGACATTGTCAGGATCAAAGATGTTCTTGCAAAAAATAAAGAGAAGAAGTCTGAATATGAGAAGAAAAAAGAAGCGTACGATAAGTATTTAAAAGCAACCGGGCAAATCCGTTCTGATGTTTATGCAGTGTATAGAGAAGCTATTGATTTGCAAAGAGATTTTGATGCTGCAAAACTCATACACAAAAAATATCTTGAACTTGCTAATCAAGATTCAGTTGTCGCAATGGGTTTCTTCAAAAATACTTATAAAGATAGGCCAGAAATAATTAAAGCAGTGTTAGGCGAGGAGGCAACCGTATGACAATAATCTTATGCGATGGAAGCAGTCATGGCAACCCCGGGCCTGCTTCCGTTGGAATTATTATCTGGGAGAGAACTAACAACCCACGGATGATAAGGCCTACAAAGATAATAAACGAATCAATAGGAGTCGCAACAAACATGGCAGCGGAGTGGTTTGCGTTAGTTCGTGCAGTGCGTTATCTTGCAGTGAGAAACTTGTTTGATGAGGAGATATATATTTATTCTGACTCTCAAACAATAGTAAACCAAGCTCAAGGCGAGTGGAAAGTCAGGCATGAAAACATACTGACTTATTTTGATGAATATGTTTCATTGATTGGAAAATTTAAACACTTTCACTTGTCTTGGATCCCGCGCCAATTAATGTATCTTGCTGATAAGGCAGCGCAGAAAGGAGATAAGAAATGAAAAAAATGAGTGATGAAAGAAAAAAGTTTGTTATTTCAGAATTGAAAGCATTAGGTTTAACATTTGAATCAATAGCGAAAGGCTTGGGGGTTTCTAGGCAACGTGTAGAACAAATGTTAAATCATCATTATGAAAGTGTATTTTCTTTTAAGCCTAAAAATATAAAAGGCAGAAATATCTTAACACTATTAATCAGTTCAAATCATACAAATATACAAAAATTAGCAAGAGAAATAGGAATATCAACAACTACACTTTACAATAAAACATATAATTTTCAAGACGGAAGTGGCTTCCATAGAAAAAGATATTTTAGCAAACCTCAAGCCGAATCTGTAGCTAAATACTTTGGAGTAAATCTTGAAGATTTATTTGAAAGAATAGAAGTTTTAAAATCAAAATGCGGTCGTAAACCATTGATAAAAGGAGATAAGAAATGAAATGCCCATTTAATTGTAATAACAAAGAAGATATACCTGTATTTGATGAAGCTGTTGAACATCTTATAATTGTTTTTAATTCAAAAGGCCATACGCATATACATGGGCCTTTTGGAAATGATTATGCCATAAAGAAAATGGCAGACGCTTTAGTTACCGAAATGCGTAAAAATGGTATTAATTATATCCCGGTAGCTAAACAAGATAAAGAATGAGAGGAGGCGCCAATGGTAACAAAAGTAAAATCGCGGGATCGTATGGTTAATGTTTTAATATTGATGAACGCTCCTGAGATTGAGTTCTTGGATAGAAAAATCAATAAGAAATATCCGGAACTTGCTTCTCGGTCAGCAATTCTGCGATATTTGATACATAAAACAATGGAAAAACCTAGCCTATTAGATATAGGAAAAAAATAACATTTTACCGTCGAGAAAAAAATCCTTGACAAAAAACAAAATTAGCTGTAATATAATGGTATAACGGTATAACACAACCGGCAGAGGAAGGAAACTCCTCTGCCGGAATAAAAGGAATTATATTATGAATGTATATATACAAGATGATTTGGCAATCGTTAAATGCCGGTATGAAGAAAAAGAAATAGTAAAAGCAATAGGCGATTATAAATTTAATAAAGCTACGGCAACATGGATATTCCCCAAACGTAAACTAGTTGATATTATTGATAATCTTAAGGTTGAATATTCTGATGAAACAAAAAAGGTTTACGACCATTTAATCCAAGAAAAACAGCGCAACCATTCTTTAATCAATAAAGCCAACCAAATAAAATCAGGCGAGGCTAAAGGATCCATTTTAGATAAAGATAATAATGATCTCTTAAATGTATGTTATAAACATCAAAAGCAGGCATTTTTATTAGGAACGCTCTTTGATTCTTATGCTTTCTTTATGGAAACCGGCGTAGGTAAAACTATGGTTGCTATAAAGCTTATACAATACTGGGGAGTTCCGGCAATGGTTATAGCGCCACTGTCAACCATTGAATCAGTATGGTATAAAGAAATCAAAAAGTGGTCAAAGCTGAACGCAGTTATATTATGGCAAAATTTAAAAGCTTTTAAATTTGACTATAATATATATTTAATAAATTATGAACAATTTAAGAAGCTTTCCAATGAATCAGAGATACCTATCGAAGCTAAAGTCCAATGTTTAGTAATTGATGAGTCATCAAAGATGAAAAATCCAAAGAGCCAAATCACAAAAGAACTTCTTAAATATAAAGATAAAATTAAATATCGTCTTTGCCTCACAGGAACGCCAGCGCCTAATAACTTGTTAGAATATTGGGGCCAAATGGCTTTTATTAATTCAGAGTTATTAGGAGATAACTATTTCCGTTTTCGCAACACATTTTTCTTTTCAACAGGTTTTGGCGGTTTTATGTATAAACCTATGAAAGGAGCCAAAGAAGCAATAATTGATCTTGTCAGCAGGCAAGCATTTTCAATACGCAAAGAGGATTGTTTATCTCTGCCAGATCGTGTTTATGAAACTAGATATGTTTATATGGATGAAGCACAAAAAGCCGCTTATGAAAGCATGAAAAAAGAAAATATCATTGAATTTAAAGAACATACAACCTTAGCCGCAAATGAATTGGCCAAATTGATGAAATTAAGGCAAATAACAGCCGGGTTTACCATAACTACTCAAGGGCTGCCAGTTCTCATTTCTAATGTCAAAATTGACGCATTAAAGGACCTTTTAGAAGAGAT
>Ga0172371_10012394_pt1 | contig 11233 bp, 9 predicted proteins | sample Lak12m_FD_114543 | JGI IMG/M metagenome (GOLD analysis project Ga0172371, IMG submission 114543) | Freshwater microbial communities from Kabuno Bay, South-Kivu, Congo - kab_022012_12m | ecosystem: Environmental > Aquatic > Freshwater > Lake | place: Democratic Republic of the Congo: South-Kivu...
TCGAGCAAGGGCACGAAGTTGCCCGGCCGGTTGTGGCCGGAGATGCCCAGGAAGCGAAACTTGCCGGCTTGCTTCTGCTTGACCAGCCAGGAGAACACGCCGTCGGGCTTCATCGCCGCCTGGACGTCGTGATCGCCGGCGCTGTGATAGTAGACCAGGTCGAACCAATCGGTCTTGAGCAACTCGAACGATTTGGTCAGCGACTTTTCCGCCTCGTCCACCGTGTCGGCCAGGACCTTGGTCGACAGGAAGATCTCCTTGCGGCGGCTGCCCAGCGTCATCCCGATGCCTTCCTCCGACTGCTTGTAGGCGGGGGCCGTGTCGATCGAGGTGATGCCCAGTTCCAGCGCCTCGTCGACGATCTTGGCGATCTCCGGCGGTGGAATCTTGGACGACAGGCCGCAGGGGGCGGTGCCCAAGGTCATCGTGGTGACCGGTACTCCGGTGCGTCCGAGCACGCGCGTGGTCCAGGGCTGGTCGGCGACCGCCGGCTTGTCCGCCGCCGCTGGTTCCGCCGCTTGGCCAAGACGCTCGCCGCCCATCACCAAGCCGCCGGCCAGCAAGCCGGTCTGGCGGACAAACGCTCGTCGGGACAGTGCATCAGGCTGGGACATGGGTAGGATCTCCTGCAGGATGAATTGGAATCGAGTCACCTTCGGCTGGCCCTTACACCCTAGGAATCTGGGTGGTTAAAGTCAACTGACAGGGCTGGCGTGAGGGGCGGTTGCCGTCGCGACGGAGCGTTCTCCGACCCTTTGTCGCTCCGGCGACCGTTGCCGCCGGGCCTCGGCATGGCAGGCCCGGATGCGGGCTTCCACGTCGGCCAGCAGTTGATCGTCGCTCAGCGCGGCGGCCTGCTCCGGCGAAATCGGCTCGCCGATGCAGACGCGGACCACGCCGGGACGGGGCAGCAGGGCGGTGCGGGGCCAGGCGTCGAAGGCGCCGTCCACCGCGACGGGCAGCAAGGCGGCGCGGCTGCGGCGTGCCAGCACCAGGAAGCCGGGCTTCAACGGGGCAATCTCGCCGTCCGTGCACCGCGTGCCTTCCGGAAAGATCAGCACCATCTCGCCGCGTTTCAGCCGCTTGAGCGTCTCCTTGATGCCGCGCAGCCCGCCGCCCTCGCGGTCCAACGGAATGGCGTCCACGAAGGCGATCAGCCGGCCGAACGGGCCGAAGCGAAACAGCGTGTCGCGGGCCAGGTAGTTGCAGGGGCGCGAGAACCCCAGCCCGACCAGCATCGGGTCCAGGAAGCTCTGGTGGTTCGAGCACACCAGGACGCTGCCTGTCGCCGGCACGTGCTGGTGACCCAGGCAACGGACTTGAAACAGGGTGACACAGGCCAGCCGGACAAGGCCGCGAAGCATGCGATAACCGATCCGCTGGAAACGAGAACGCTCTGCCATCGATTCTCCCAATCTCCCGCCGTTCAAGGCCGCCGCCGGCGCCGGTTGACCAGGTCCGCCAACCGGTCGACGACCGCGTCAATCGACAGTCCGTCCGTGACAACCTCGACCGCATCGGCCGCCTTGACCAGCGGCCCCACCGCCCGGCTCGAATCCCGCTGGTCGCGGGCGAACTGCTGGGCCAACACTTCGGCCAGGCGCGGCGTTTCACCCCGCTGCTGCAGGTCGTCGACGCGACGCCGCGCCCGCTCTTCCGGACTGGCGGTCAAAAAGACCTTGCACCCGGCGTGCGGGAACACCACGGTCCCCTGGTCGCGGCCTTCGGTCACGATGTCGCCCGTCTGGCCGATCGCCTGCTGCAACTGGACCAAGTGCTCGCGGACCGCTGGGTTATCCGCGGCATAGCGGATGTGGGCCGTGACTTCACTGGTCCGAATGGCGTCGCTGACATCCTCGCCGTCCAGCAGCACCCGCGGGCCGGCGAACTGGATCGTGATCCGGCGCGCCACCTCCGCCCAGCCGGAGGCGTCTTCCCAGGCCAGCCCGCGCCGCAGCGCGGCCAGGGTCACTGCCCGGTACATCGCTCCGGTGTCCAGAAAGCGGAACCCCAACCGGTCCGCCAACTGCCTGGCCACCGTGCTCTTGCCGGCGCCCGCCGGACCGTCAATCGTGACAATCATGGGCCGTCCGCTCGGGGTTACGGCTGGCAGTAGGCCAACGCCAACAGGGCATAACCGGTGACCAGATTGGGATCGCCTTCCATCCAACGATCGGCGGCGTTCACCCACGCGCCGTCCGCCTGCTGCCGCCGCGCCAGTTCGGCCCGCAGTTCGGCCCGCCAGTCGTGCCGAGCGCCCTGCTGATCGACAAACACGTCGGTTTGCATCGCGGCCAGCGCTTTGGCAAAGGTGTGATAGTAGTAATACAAGCCGGCGTCTCCCATCCCCGGATTGGACGCCAGATCGTAGTGCATCCCGATCCACTTGACGGCCGCCTTGACCCGCGGATCGTCCGGTTTGACGCCGGCGTAAATCATGCTTTTCAGTCCGGCGTAGGTCATCGAGCCGTAACTCCGCAAACCGCCCTCGGCGGTCGTTCCGGCCATGCTCGAGCCGCCGGCGGCGGGCGTGTAGTAGAAACCGCCGTCGGGATTCTTGGCGGCAAAAGGCGTTGTGTTGTACTCCGTCTCCAGGTTCTGGCAACGGGAAACGAACGTCAGCGCCCGCTTGACCGCCTCGCTGTTCTCGTCGTCGCCCAGGGCCTTGAGCGCCTCCATGAAGAACTGGGTGTTCGACAGATCGGGCCGCTTGGACTTGCCGTATCCCGCGCCGCCGTACGCCGGATCCGACGGATCTTTGCCCTCGCCCTCGTCCCATTGCAGCCCCTTAATAAAGGCGTCCGCCTTCTTCAAGCGGGCGGTGTACCGGCCGTCCGCATTGGCCTCGGTCAGACAGACGATGGCGATCGACGTCTCGTAGTTGGCGTACAGCGATCCGGTGCGATAGATCCCACCGTCCGGCTGGACGAACCCGTCCAGGCACTTCAAAGCTTTGGCCACCAGCGGATCGCTGGTGGTCCGCCCGTGGCGCATCACGGCCGTGGCGACCAGCGCCGTCACCGCCGGGCCCGCCTGGCTGCTGAACGACCCGTCCTCGGCTTGCCCCTTGGTGGCGAGATACCCCACCGCCCGCGCGACCACTTGTTCGTAGCTCGCGGCGTCCGCCGGCCCCGCTTCCGCGGACCACAGCATCGCCCGGGAGCCAACCAGGGCAACCAGCAGCAAACCGATCAACACATGTCTTGGCATGGCGCGAAACCTTCTGCTTGGGAAATGTCACTCGTACACCGCGAGGATTTCGTCCTCGCGCATGATCAGGACTTCTTCGTCGTCGACCAGGACCTCCGCTCCGGCGTAACGGGCGAACAAGACCCGGTCGCCTTCGCTGACTTGATGAGCCACGCGGGTGCCGTCCGGCAACAGACGACCGTCGCCGACGGACAGCACACGACCCTGCTGGGGACGCTCCCGTGCGGAGTCCGGCAACACGATGCCTCCGGCGGTCGTCTCGTCGGATTCCAGACGCTTGATCGCAACTTTGTCCCCTAACGGCACTACTTTCATTGATCGAACTCCTGAAGATTCTAGCATGGACGACGCACCGGAACCGCAGATCCCGCTGCGATGTGCGGGCTAATTCTCGCACGCCGCCGCCTTCTGTTCAAGCACAAGGAAGCCAGTCCAGGCCGGCCTGGACGACGGTCCTTCCGCGAACAGTCGCCTTGGCACAAGAATTGCTACAAGTATCGTTAGAAGTTGGGCGAGAACCAGCGGTCCGAGCAATTCGGGGTGTGAACGTCCAGCTTGCTCTGAAAAGTGGCACGGCAAGCTGGAACCGCCGCGCGGATGCGGTTGGGGGGAGAAGTGCGCCAGGGGCGAGGGATTATTTCACCAGTCGCATTGTCAGCGGATACCGGTAATACTCGCCTCCGTTGGCCTTGATGGCAGCAATGATGGTCATAACGATCCCGAAGACCATTACGCCCAACACCAGCGGGATTCCGATGATGGTCACGGCCAGAACGAGCCCGTAAATGAGGATGCTGATCTGAAAGTTCAACGCCTCTTTGCCTTGATCATCCACGAACGCGTATTCATCCTTCTTGACCAGCCAGATGATCAAGGGGCCGAGGAGATTGCCGAACGGAATAATCGAGCCCGAGAACGCGCTCAGGTGGCACAGCATGGCCCACATCCGTTCATCGCTGCTGCCCACCGGCTTGCCGCTAAAGGGTGCATCGCTCATATTGAACCTCCAGATGGCACGTGGCCGCCTCGGCCCGGGCTGGTCCCAGTCGATCGCAGCTCGAAGCGTCAGCAAGAGCGGTCGAGTCTATCGGAAACACAACGGTTGTCCAGGCAGTATTTCGCCGGCGCGAATCCGTTCTTGGTAGCATGCGGACATTTACTCGATGCACGTACCCGTGTTGATGCCTGATCTGGACTTGCCGCCGCAGCAAGCCATGACCGTCAGTTGCTGGCTCGTGCCGTTGGGCCGCGAGGTGCTGGAAGGCGATCGGCTGCTGGAGATCTCGGTGGGCGAAGTCCTGGTGGATCTGCCCGCGCCGGCGACGGGCAAGTTGATCCGGAAGGCCGTCGCCGACGGGGATGCGGTGGCGACGAACCAGACGCTGGGGATTGTCCAAACCGCGTGAGGCACACCGCGATTCCGAACGCAGGTCAGTCTTTGATCACGGACCGCAGCGGCCTCGCCGGCGGCTCGAAAATCGGCTCGCCCACGCGGGGCCAGCCGGCCTGGCTCCACGTCAGCGGGCGAATCTGCAGCACTCGTTGGGCGCGCAGGTTCTGGACGTCGTAGGTGTGATGGACCAGCCACTGGCCGGCCTCGGTCGTCAGCACGCTATTGTGCCCCGGTCCGCGCCACCGCTCGTTGCCAGCCAGGACCAGCGTGCCGCCCCCGTCCAGTAGCGCCCGGCCGTCCGCGTCGACGTACGGCCCGCTGACCATGCGGGCGCGGCCCACCATGACCTTGTAATCGCTGTCCGCACCATCGCAGCAGCGGTCCCACGAGGTGAACAGGTAATAGTAGCCGTCGCGGAAGATGACGAACGGCGCTTCCACCGCGTGCGGCGGCTGCCGCGGGCGGGCCGCGGCCGGCACGATTTCCGCGTCCTGGCTGGGTTTCTTGGTCTGCGGATCCAAGGCGACCATCTTGATCCCGGACCAGTAGGAACCGAAGAACAAATACCAGCGGCCATCCTGGTCCACGTACAGGGCGGGATCGATGGCATTGAAATCGCCTTGGCCCGGAAACGACTCGAGCACCTTACCCCGGTCTACCCAACGGTAGTCGGGGCTCTGTGGGTCCAGCGTCTTGTTGACGGCCAAGCCGATCACGGAACGCTGGCTGCCAAAGCTGGAGACGGCGTAGTACAGGTAGTACAGCCCGTCGTGGAAACTGAGATCGGGCGCCCAGATATTGTCGGCCTTGGGAACCTCGGCTTTCGCCCAGGCGGGCACATCCTCGGCAAACACGCGGCCCACCCGCCTCCAGTCCTTCAGGTCCGCAGAATACAGCATCGGGATCCCTCGCCCCGTGGCGACGACGTAGTAGCCCTGCTGCCCGCCTGCGGCGGCGACGATCGTCGGATCCGCGCCGCCAGTCCAGATGCCGGCTGCGGACGAGACAGGACTGGCTTGGCTGCACACCAGCACCCCCCACACGACGGCTTCAATCAGCATCCGCAAATCTCCTTCCGCGACGCCCAAACGTTGACAGCATATCAGATACCGTACCCGCCAAGGCATTGGACATTGGCGCGTGCGGGAAATCGGGTAGATTTATTTATCCCGATTTACCAGCGTTTCGCCGCACTCCCCGTTTTTTGCGCCGTCCAGGAGTCTTTCGTCATGACGACCAAGAAAAGCATGGAACTGACCCTCCGCGACAAACTGTCGAGGTTGTCGTACCAGGACGCCTGCAAGCTGCTGGGGGACGAAGGCGCCAAGTGGATCCAGGAGGGCGCCAAGTACACGATCGACATCGATCGCCAGGTGCGGTTCAACGACGAGCGGTTCGAGTTGCGGTTCTTCGACCCGGATCAAACGACGGTCACGATCTTCCTGGATGACGACGCCCACAAGCGGCTCCGCTGGCGATGCAGCACGTCCAACACGGCCTGTGCCGAAGTCGGGGCGGCGTTCTCCGTGATCCTGGAAGACAAGATGACCCTGGGACTGGCGGAGATGCCGTCCGACGAGCTGCCCCTGGAAGCTCTGAATGAAGACCAGTTGGTCCGCCGGGCCATCCGCGAGCGGAAGGCCCGGGCCCTGTCCGAGAAAATGACGCTGCAATCGCAGGACCCCTCAAAGCCCTGGACGGACTATACGATCACCAGCGCCGAATCGGGCAAGACGTATCGCTTGGCGCTCCGCGGCGAGCAGCGCGGCCAGTCCTACTGTTCCTGCCCGGATTTCCGCACCAACACGCTGGGCACGTGCAAGCACATCATGCACGCGCTGGAAAAGGTCAAACGCCGCTTCCCCGTCTCGGTGCGGCGGCGGCCTTACAAGTGCGAGCAGATCCTGGTCCACCTCCACTATGGCGAGCAGCTGTCGCTACGGCTGGAGTTGCCCGACCGGATCGCGGAAGAAGCCGAGCCGATCGTGCGGCCGCTGCGGGACCGGGACATCCGCGACGTCCACGATCTGATGCGGCGGATCCAGAGACTGCAGCGTCTGGACCAGGACGTGGTGATCGCTCCGGATGCCCAGGAGTACATCGACCAGCAGCTGTTCCAGGAACGGATCAAGGAGCTGGTCGCCGAGATCCGCCGCAATCCGGCCAGCCATCCCTTGCGCAAGACGCTGCTCAAGGCCGAACTGCTGCCGTATCAATTGGACGGCATCGCCTTTGCCGTCGGGATGGGCCGGGCGGTGCTGGCCGACGACATGGGGCTGGGCAAGACCATCCAGGGCGTCGGCGTGGCGGAATTGCTGGCCCGCGAAGCCGAGATCCGCAAGGTGCTGGTGATCTGCCCGGCGTCGCTCAAGTCGCAGTGGCGGAACGAAATCCAGCGGTTCAGCGGGCGCGATTGCCAGCTGGTGCTCGGCTCCGCCCTGGGTCGCGCGTCCCAGTACCGCAACGACTGTTTCTTCACCATCTGCAACTACGAGCAGGTCCTGCGGGACATCCTGGCCGTCGAGCGGGTGAAGTGGGACTTGATCATCCTGGACGAAGGCCAGCGGATCAAGAACTGGGAGGCCAAGACGAGCGCCGTAATCAAGGGCTTGAAGAGCCCCTTCGCCCTGGTGCTGTCCGGCACGCCGCTGGAAAACCGCCTGGACGAACTGTATTCCGTCGTCCAGTTCATCGACGATCGGCGGCTCGCGCCGGCCTTCCGCTTCTTCAACCGGCATCGGGTCGTCGACGAGAACGGCAAAGTCCAGGGCTACCGCAACCTGGACCAGCTGCGGCAGAACTTGCAGCCCATCCTGTTGCGGCGGACGCGCGGCACGGTGATGCAGCAGCTGCCCGCGCGGACCACCGAAATCGTCCGCATCCCGCCGACCGATGAACAGCTCGAGTTGCATGGCGCGCACATGCAAATCGTGTGGCAGATCACCCGCAAAAAGTACCTCACCGAAATGGACCTGCTGCGGCTGCAGAAGGCCCTGCTGATGGCCCGCATGGCAGCCAACTCGACGTTCCTGGTCACCAAGCAGCAGCCGATGTACTCCAGCAAACTGGAGCGGATCGACGAACTGTTCGACCAGCTGTTCGCGGAGGACAACCGCAAGGCCGTGCTGTTCTCCGAGTGGACCACGATGCTGAATTTGATCGAGCCGATGGCGCACAAGCGGCGCGTCGATTTCGTCCGCTTGGACGGCAAGGTCCCGCAGGCCAAACGGCAACAGCTGGTCAACCGTTTCCAGAGCGATCCCCGGTGCCAGCTGTTCCTGACCACCAACGCCGGCGCGACGGGGCTCAATCTGCAGGCCGCCAACACGGTGATCAACGTCGATCTGCCTTGGAACCCGGCGATCTTGGAGCAGCGCATCTCGCGGGCCCACCGCATGGGCCAGAGCCAGCCGGTGCAAGTCTTCGTGCTGGTCACCGAAGGGACGATCGAGGACAGGATGCTGACCACGCTGTCCGCCAAGCACGAGTTGGCGCTGGCGGCGTTGGACGCCAGTTCGGACATCGAAAAGGTGGACTTGGCCTCCGGGATGGAGGAATTGAAACGCCGCCTCGAGTTGCTGTTGGGCGCCAAGCCCGAAGCGCCGGTCGACGAATCGGTCAAGGCGGATCGCCAACAGGAAGCCGAGCTGCTGGTCCGCCGCGAGCGGGTTGCGGCGGCGGGCGGCGAGTTGCTGGGCGCCGCGTTCAACTTCCTGGGCGAGTTGATGGTCGACTACGGCGAGACGCCCGTCTCGCAGCAGCTGGCGGGCGATCTCCGCAACCGGCTGTCGGAATGCGTCCAGTCCGACGAGCAAGGCCGCCCGCGGCTGTCCGTCACCCTGCCGGACCGCGCCGCCTTGGACAAGCTCGCCGACTCGCTGTCCCGCCTGCTGGCCGCGGGGAAGTAGGATTACCATCCCGCTTGCGGAAGAGGCGGCACGATTGGAATCTGGACACGCGCACCCGTTGGTGCAACAATAACGGCTCGTGCCGAAGCTCCGTGTACTCGTGGGACGGTTTGGCAAACCGTCCGCGACGGAATGGCATTCCGTCCTACGAGTTCCAGCGTGGGACGGTTTGGCAAACCGTCCTGCGGTGGAGCTCCCGTGATCCGCGTCTTTCGGAAAGGGGTCTCAAAGATGTCCGCACCGCGTCTGACTCGTCGCCAGTTCGTTCGCGATACGGCCGCCGGGGCTGCCGCCTTGGCCGCCAGCGTCGCCTTGCCCAACATCGTCCGCGTCGGCAATGCCGAGCAACGGGACACCAGCAGCATCATCAACTACAACCCCGACATGGAGTACCGCCGCTGCGGTCGGACCGGCTGGATGGTCTCGGCCGTCTGCCTCGGCGGCCACTGGAAGCGGGTGAACCAGATGGTGCCGGGGCTGTTCGAGGGCGAGAGCTGGCTGAGCGCCCGGCTGGACAACGCGGGCTTTCAGAAGAACCGCTACGACGTCGTCACGCGGTGCATCGAGCGGGGCATCAACTATATCGACGCCTGTACGGGGGCCGAGATCCAGGCGTACAGCAAGGCGTTGGAAGGCCGCCGCGACCAGATGTACCTGGGCTGGTCGTGGTACGAGCGCGAAGCCCGCAATCCCAGCCAGTGCAACGGCGACTCGATCATGAACGTGTTCGATGATTCGCTGAAGGTCTGCAAGCAGGAATACGTGGACCTGTACCGCGTGGTCTGCGGCGTCGACGGGCGGCGGGGCAAGGACGGCAAGTGGATCTTCCCGCACACCGAGGCCGAGTCGGCGGGCATCGCGGAAGGACTGCGGCGGGCCAAGCAGTCCGGCAAGGCGCGGGCGACCGGGATCTCGTCCCACGATCTGCCCTGGCTCAAGTACATGATGGAGACGTTCCCCGACGTGATCGACGTCGTGATCACGCCCTACACCGCGCGGACCAAGATGTCGCCGAACGACGAAACGGGCTTCTATGCGGCCGTGCAGAAATGCGACTGCGGATTCTTCGGCATCAAGCCGTTTGCCGGCACGTCGCTGTTCAAGGGCGACAGCTCGCCGGGCAATCCGCACGAGGAAGAAGACCATCGCCTGGCCCGGCTGGCCATCCGCTATATCCTCTGCAATCCGGCGATCACCGCCCCGATCCCGGGCATGATCAACGCCGAGCAGGTGGACAACGTGGCCTTGGCCGTCGCCGAACGCCGCGAGCTGGACATGGTCGAACGAGCCGAGCTGGATCGGGCCATGGACCGCGCTTGGGCCTGTCTGCCGAAGCACTACGAGTTCCTGAAGAACTGGGAATACATCTGAGCGATGCGTCCGCTTGGCGAGTTGTCGCCAGGCCGTCTCACGTAGCCCGGTCTCTCCGAGACCGGCAGCGAGTCTCGGCGAGACTCGCCTACGTGGGTGTCCTCACCGTCTTTCCGCGGGCTGAGACAGCCATCCCTCGACAGCCCTCGCACGAGCCAACCTCCCGATCCCTGCCCATCACGTCCCCGGAGCGCATCATGTTACGGAGCATCGCCCTGTTGATCGTCGCTGGTTTCCTGGCCCTCGTCCCTCCCACCGTCGCCGAGGAGACCTCGTCGGTCTGGCAGTATCTCGGCCAGCGGGCCACGCGCTTGTCCGCCCAGTTGCCGCCGCTGGCCACGTCCGCGGAAGAGTGGGAGAAGCAGCGCGCCGAGCTGACCACCCGGCTGGCCGCGACACTGGGCTTGCCAGCTCGCGAGCCGATGCAGGCGACCACGCTCGGCTGCCAGACCAGGGGCGATCTGGTCTTCGAGGAGGTCGCGTTCCATTGGGCCGAGCGTGTGTTCGCTTCGGGCACCGTGATTCGGCGGCAGCCAGCCGACGGCCGGCAGCCGGCCTTGGTGCTGACGCCGGGATACTTGGGGCACTACACGTTCCGGGCCTATCGGCCGTTCGTCGAGCAGTTGGCTCGCCAGGGGGTCCTGGTGCTGTTCATCGACGATCCGCGGACCGACCGGCGGCACAGTCCCGCGGCCGGGCTGTACGCGACCGCGGCCGCGGCCGGCATGCCGGTGGCGGGGATCCAGGTGTTCGACGCGCTCCGCGGGCTGGACTATCTGCAGACTCGAGCCGACGTGGACGCCAGCCAGATCGGGATCGCCGGGCTGCGCGAAGGCGCATTGCAGGCGTACTTGGCCGCGGCGCTGGAACCGCGCTTCCAGTGCGTGATCGCCGCCGGCGGCACCGCCACGTACACCGCGCTGGTGCAGGCCGCCGCCGCAGGCCAGCCGGCTGCCCCGCCCTCGGCGTTCGTGCCGGGCCTGCTGGAGTGGACCGATCTGGACCGCGTGGCCGCCTGTCTCGCTCCGCGTCCCGTGCTGATCGCCGGCGGCGCGGGACGCTGGCCGGCGGCCGGTGGCGAAGCCGTCGTCGGCGCGATGCAAGCGGTCTACGGCCTGTATCAGGCGCAAGACCGCATTCGCCAGGTGCCCGGCGACCCGGCCGACGACCTGACGCCCTACGCGGACGAAGCAGGTCAGTGGCTCAAGGCCGCCATGCGGCCCTCGGCGGGCTCGCCGCCCCAGGGCGCGCCGAGTCCCAGCCCCGGTGTGGCGGAGGCGCCCGCGGCGTCCCCCGCGCCGGCGGAAATGGACTTCCAAGTCCTGGGCTACCTGCAGCGTCGGCTCGAGAA
>Ga0172371_10012396_pt1 | contig 11232 bp, 13 predicted proteins | sample Lak12m_FD_114543 | JGI IMG/M metagenome (GOLD analysis project Ga0172371, IMG submission 114543) | Freshwater microbial communities from Kabuno Bay, South-Kivu, Congo - kab_022012_12m | ecosystem: Environmental > Aquatic > Freshwater > Lake | place: Democratic Republic of the Congo: South-Kivu...
GTTTATCCCCCGCCTTAAAAGATCATTTTTGGTCTTTTGTATAGCCCCTATAAAATAATCCGAAGAACGCGCCATCCAGAAAGAATGGCTTATAAAATCAGTTACTACGGTAATTAGCTTCCCTTTAAACTCGCCTTTATCTTTTAGGCCGGAGATGATCTCGCTCGGTATAAAATGCGCTGAAACCACCACGTCAGGATTTTCAGACTTCACAAATTCTATAAATTTTTCGCAATTCAGCCTGTGTATAAATCTCCTCACAGGCGCCATAAAAAAATCCACTATCCTCGCATCCAGCAGATAATAAAACAGCCCCCAAAAGGTGGGCATCTTATTTATAAGAAACAAATAAACTCCAGGATACGAAACTTTAAAAAAGTCATTCGTATAATCCAGGATATCTACATTTTTAACCTCAACGCCCTTATACCCGGCCAACGCCTTCTCTATTGCCAAGGCAGCCTTTTTATGGCCGATACCCGCGTAAGCGTATGTAATCAGTATTTTCATAATATTACTCTAATAATCTCTGAGATAAAACATGTAATTCCGAATTAGCTAAGGCTAAAACCTTTTTCTTCACTACCCTGGAAAAATATTCTTTTTCGGTTTTGGTTAACTTCTCTCTTTTTAATTTTTTCAAAAATAGTTCTTTTTGTTTGGGAGAAAATACCTGAGATAAAGAATATTCAAGGCCTAATTCATTTTTCACTGAAAGCAATTCGCTTAGACTTGTATATGATTGGCTAAAATAATTAGTAAACACTTCTTTAAGCCTATGCGTAGACATTGCATAACCACAGACCTTAAGCTCATCTGCATTTTTTAATTTATCTAAAAAATCTTCGAACAACTGTTTCTTGTCATTTTTAAGAGATTTATATAATTCACCGGCCCATGAAAACTTTAAATTAAAAAATTTATAAAGCGCGAGAGACAATGCTAATAATTCTACAAAAGAATCTTTATCAACGAAATCTTTTAAATACGAATTAACTTTTTCATAATCAAATAGCCCTTTTTCTGCGCTATTAGCTAACACAATCGAAAACCCTTCCCATAGGCGCAGCTCTTTCGCCTTAACCATATCAGCTAATGTCAAATTTGCATCCTCATTTCTTTCAGCTTCAAAAAGTGGAAAGCCTAATGCGCTAAGTCTTTTTAAGAGATCCTCGTTTTTCATCGCAACCCGCCTTCTTTAACAATTTTCAAAAAATACTCTAAATTTTTATTTACCCTATCTTCTGAAACGTCAAAATAAGCCGTTTCTTTGAAGCGCTTTTCTAAACATTCAATATCTATTTCACTTCTTTTGCTTCTCAATAACATAAGGCAATCTTCTATATCTACGCTAGTGGCTCTGAAAAGTTTGGTTATTATAATATCATAATAATTTAAAACTCCTAAATATACCCTATTGAACTCTTTTACCAAAACATGCTGATCTTTATCCAAAGGACTTCTCAATAACTCTGTAGTATGCACAAACTTTCCTCTGAATAAATCAAAAATAAAACCATCGCCTCTTGACCAGCCGGAACCAGTAATGGACTTATAGCCAAGTTGTTGCAGAATATTTATCAAATACTCATGCTCACTTATATCAGGAACCACCAAATCCACATCTTTAGTGGATGGCTTAATTCCTAAAAGAGTCAACGCTGTCCCGCCGCAAGCAATTAAATGAACATTTCTTTTAAGAAATCCATCCCATGCGCTAAGCCTATCAAATAAACCTTGTTTATCTATTCTATATTCCATACAATTATTTGTATATTTTAATACAATTCTATGTATAAAAGTATACAATATATGCTTCTATTTGTCAATACCTATTTGAAAATTAAAACAATGTATAAATAAACGGCGCGACGGCTGATGACTGGGTAAAAAATATCAATAAGCCCAGCAGTAAAAGCACCACCACTATCGGTATCATCCACCAGAGTTTTCTCTGCCACAAGAAACTAAAAAGTTCCCCTAAAATTTTTACTCGTCCTTTAATACCCATTTAACAGCCTCCATCAGGTTGTTCATGATAAAATCAGGTTTATTTTGCCAGGATTTTGCGTCTTCCGCGCTCTCTTTCCCGGTAAGGAGCAAAATTGTCTTACAGCCCATATTTTTCCCGGCTCCCACATCAAGCCTTGAATCTCCTATGAAATACGCCTTTTTAAAATCTATGTCCAGGCCTTTTGTCGCCCTTTTTATCTGCCCGGTATTCGGCTTCCTGCAGTCGCATCCCGCGTTACTCGCGTGAGTACAATAAGAAATCCATCTGATCTTCCCGCCGTTTGCCTCTATCTCCTTAAGCATGTTCGCGGTAATCTCATCGAGCGCCTCCTGCGAGTAAAGGCCTTTTGCAACCCCTGCCTGATTAGATATTACAAATATCTCATAGCCGCGCTTATTGAGAAGCTTTATAGCGTCTATCGCGCCAGGCATGAACTCAAATTCCGCCCAGGATTTTATATAATCCCCGAATCCCGGATCCTTATTTATAACTCCATCTCTATCTAAGAATATCGCTTTCATAATCTATTTTAAAGCTTCCTTTATCGTTACAAAGACTTTTTCTACAAATAAACTATAGTCTACGCTTTCTTTTTCTGATATTAATACGCCTCCTCCATAAAAATCTTCATTTCTTTTTGACCTCATAGCATTGCCTATAATTTCCACTGTTTCGTCTTTTAAAATTTCTTTCATTTTTTCTATAATTTTCACATGATGGCCCGGGATACTCCTAATTTTAACTCTTCCGACTTTAGCCAAAAGAGCAATGCCGCCTTTTATAAATGCAGAATAACTATAGCTAAATTTCACCTCTGGGCGACAATTTTCCTTTGCAATTTCTAAATCTTTTAAAGCATTGTTCAGGAACTGACTAATCTGTTCTTCTGTAAAATTAAACTTACTAAAATAAGCTGTTTCAAATTTAATCATATAATTTTATGTGCTTATTTTTAAAAATATCTAAAATAAAAGGGTCATTGTTATTCTTTTTATCATTAAACTCTTTCAAGCCTATATTAATCACATTTATTTCCCTATCAATATCTTTCTGCAATTTGCTTATTTCTTTCTGAATCATAATAGTATCATGACTACCAATTATTATAAGATCTATATCGCTAAAAGCATCCATATTGTCTTTTGCATAGGAACCATATATATACGCCTCCTTAATCCCCTCAATATTAGATAAAGCTAATCTAAGTTTTTCTTCAATACCTACTGTTTTCATGAAAATATTTCTATATTCTTTATACAATGGGTACTTCTTATTTAACGAATAATGCCTCTGATTTCCGGAGACCTCACTTATAAAAAGTCCTTCTTTTTCAAGTTCTTTCAATTTTTTCACTAGATTTCGCTTATCTATATTAAAACGCTTGGCAATCTCATTCACATAAAAACTATGTTCAGGATGTAGAAAATAAAAATTTAATAATGGCCTGGTAATTTTAGATTTTATGGAAATCATATGGCACTCCTTATAGGTGTATAACTGTACACCTATAAGTGTATATTATTACACCTATTTTGTCAAGCCTGCTTTCACTATATTAGACACATCTGGAGGCTATTTTCTTTCATATGTTTTTAATTACCGCATAACCTTTCAGGATGCTTTCAGCCAAAAATTGTGCCATGGTGTCAAATCTGCGGATATCGCCCATCTGAAGAGCATAATAATAACGCTCTCTGTCTTTATTTTGAATTACGCCCGGCGGGAACCCTTTTGACAGTAACTGCGCAATGCTAACCAGCCTTCCAACCCTGCCGTTACCATCGCTAAAAGGATGCATTTCCTCAAATTCATAATGGTTAACTGCTATTTTCTTTACGACATTTCCTTCGTACTTATTTACATCCGAAACAAATTCTTTAAATAACTGAGGGACAAATTGATAATGCGGTAATTTTTTCTGTAACCCCCTTATCGCGACATTTACTTTTCTGATAGAACCCGCGTCTTTACTTACGCCATGCATGATCATTCTATGAACATCCAATATAAAATCGCCATCTATCTTAAAATCTTTTTTAACCTTAGAAAATACAAATTCCAAAGCTGCTTTGTGATTAATGGCTTCCTGCTGTTCCTTCTGGCCCTTATTGGCAAGAACATTACCTTTTATAATTATCTCTTCCGTATCTTTTTCCGTCAAAGTACTACCCTCTATGGCATTTGAATTATATGTCAATGCCACCAGAAACCTGTTATACATTTCAGGGTCATCTTTTATGGCTCTTAAAGGATTTTTGTATGTTTTTTTTACCTTGTTTATTAATAAAGCCAGATCAACCTTCTGGATAAACAGCTCATATAATTTTTGCCTGTAGCCGGAATGGGGGACTTTATTTTCATTTATCCACCTATTGACTGTTTTATAGTCTATCTCCAAGGCCCTGGCTATATCCGCCTGGGACATGCCACCCATTTCCATAATGAACTTGACTTGTTCTTGTGAAGAAAATATACCATTTTTCATAATAATTCACCATAAATAATATACCATATGGTATATCTTATGTCAAGCTTTGAATTTATTTTGCAGCTCCCAATATTTTGCGTAACTAAAAACCTGGTATAGCGCCCCGTTCATTGCCACTACAAACCCTACAACACCGTCCCTGTATCCTTTCTTACCTATATATGCCCTGAAAAATCTGTCGGTTGCCTTCCATAACATTAAACCCACGCTCATTTTTCTTTTATCATTAAACCATTTCTGCGCCTCAAGCGTAGTCTGGCCGTTAAGCCCCCTGAAAAGTTCCGCGAAATCTTCATAGCCTTTATGGATAATATCACTTTTTAAACGGCCGCAATGGCCATCATAGAAAACTCTTGGATGTACTCCTGCTTCTTCATACCTGAATTTAGATTTTTTAAATAATCTGTCCTTTCCGCCAGGATACCACCCACCATGTTGAACCCAATAATTGCCTATATAAGTCCTAAGAGGAATATTATAAACCACATAGCCATCTGACTGAATTGCTTTACTTATCTCTTCTTTTAATTCAGGCGTTACTTCTTCATCTGCATCCAGGCTCAGCACCCATTCATTCTTTGCCCTGGAATACGCCAAGTTTCTATGAACACCCTCTATATCCATCTTTCTCTGGAATACTATCGCGCCATTTGCTTTAGCTATCTCCACAGTCTTATCAGAACTAAAATCATCCACCACTATATGCTCGTCTGCCCAGAACTTGGTGCTATTGATACACGCGGCAATATTGGCTTCTTCGTTCTTCGCGATCGTAACTATTGAAATCTTTTTAAACATGCTGTTTTTTCTCCGCGAGTATTATCAACTGATCTCCTGACCCAATCATATTCCCAATACGCGCCAACATAGCTATAGCATTCTTTCTAAATGACTTTGAAACAGGATAATGCTGGCTGTTTTGAATGATCTTCTTTATTATAAAACCATTTTTGATCAATAAATACTTAAGGCTTTTTCTATCAAAATGCCACAGATGTTCCGGCATGCCCCACCCGTACCAACTTCTTTTTAATAGCTTAGCAGCAAGACTATCATGATTTGGGACTCCAATCGCCAATATCCCGTCTTTTTTCATGATTTTTAATATTCTGCATAAAAAATCATTAGGCTCGCTAATGTGCTCTAAAACATGATTCAATATAACCACGTCAAATCGCTCATTACCATATCCAGCTTCGTCAAGCATGCATCTTTTAACATTAAAACCCTTTGAAGATGCGATATCAACCGCTTTCTTGTTCAACTCCATTCCCTCTGCGTCAAAACCCTGATTGCGCGCTTCTTCCAATAAAAACCCTACGCTTGAACCTATGTCCAAAAGAGAACCTTTTTCTTTATGCTTCTTGACCAATTTTATCAACATCTCTGCGAACTTTCTAAAAAGCTTTTCATTTTTTAAATAATGTTCGCAGTAAAACTCATGGTCATTATAATCTATCGTGCTAAAAGGCAAAGTCCTGAACGCCTTGCAATTCTTGCAAATAATTATTTCCTTTCCTTTATCTTTAAAATCTAAAAATTTCGTAAATTCCTTTGAACTGCAAACCTTACAGGCATCTTTGTTTTTATTGTAATATTTCTCATAATAAACTGCCCATATAGCAAAATGCCTCCAGGCATTTAATAATGACAAAATAAAACCGTGCATCCCGTCCCTAAAACCCATCTTTTTTACATATATTTTGAAAAAAAGTTTTACCGGCTTTGCTTTAAGATGATAATTTATTTCTTTAAAAGCAATCTCTTTGCCTCTATCTTCATACATAACCCTTGCTTCTATATTGGCGTAATAAAGCTGCCTTGAGATATACTGGCTTATTGAAGTAAACGCGTAATGGTCAAGAAATGACTTAAGCTTGAGAGTTTTACCATCTACCTTCAATGTCTCATGCACGTTGTGGCCTACATATCTGGCATGTCCTTTTTTAAATAGCCTTATATGGTTTTCATACCAACCGCCATGAGCCATAAACCTGTTTAAAAAATAATTACGCCTCCCAATGCTATATGCCGCATACTCCGAACCGGCTTTTAAAATACCCTCCACATCTCTTCGCAAATCCGGCGTTACCCGCTCATCAGCATCCATCTGCAATATCCAATCGCTAGACGCATTATCAATACCGATATTCCGCTGGGTATCATGATCTCCGTTAGACGGATGTGCCACTACCTTTGCCCCATACTTGCGGGCAATATGGCTGGTTTCATCTACGCTCATATCGTCCACCACCACAATTTCATCGCACCATTTAATGCTCTCAAGGCATGGTATAATCCTGGCTTCTTCATTCTTCGCGATTATTACTGCTGTTATTTTATTTTTCATATCAAGAAAATACTTTTTTTAGTTTTCGTTTCAACCATTTCTTATGTGGCTTTAACCTGCCTTTAATGTGCGTTGCCAAAAGCTTAAGATTCCACGGCTGTTTCAATATCTTTTTCAACTCTTTTTTTCTGTCCAAAGAAAGCGAAAGGTCATGCAACTTTGTATAGCATTTAAAAAAAGTATCGCTATCCATATCTGCCAATATTATCTTATCTTTATAATTATCTTCATTTACATCATGGAATCCCCAAAGTTTGTCATCCCATTTGTCATGAGTTATAAGCCCTTTCTCTCTTCCGTATTCCCAGAGCTCTGTGCCCGGAAAAGGGGTAGTTACGCATACGCCTATCTGTTCCAGCCCTATCTCCTTAATAAACCTTATAGTTTCTTCAATATCATTTTTTGTTTCGTATGGGGAACCTACCATGAAAGACCCCATAGGCATGATTCCATGCTTTTTGCAAAGCTTTACAACCTCTCTTATTTTATCCAAAGTCACAGAACCTGCTTTTAAATATTCCAGTATCCTGGCAGAGCCGGATTCCATCCCAAGACTCACAGCATTAATGCCTATCTTTTTAAAATTTTCCAGCACTTCATTATCTATATATTTCACATGGCATATAGCATCTATATTAAGCCTGTGGGTTAAATTTTTATTAACTATAAGATCAGCTATATCCTTGACCCTTTTCTTATCCATACTAAAAAGATCGTCATAAATCCTGACATCGCGCCTTGAGTAATCCTGGGCAAACTTTTCTATCTGATTTACCACATATTCCGCTGAATGAAAACGTGGCTTTTTGAAATATCTTGTAGACGCGCAAAACTTGCACCTGAAAGGACACCCCCTTGAAGTCATAAGATGCGCAGGGCCGTTTTTACTAACTCCTATCTTCTCAAAATCAGGAGGAGGAATTCTGTCAATCGGCTCAATCACTTCTCTTGGTTCTGTTTTTACAAACTGCCCATTATCTCTAAAAACAATGCCTTTTATGCTTCTGTTTTTAAGCGTGTCTTTTTCTTTAAAGTTTTTTATAAGCTCCAGAAACGTCTCTTCGCCTTCGCCTAATACCCCTATGTCTATATATTCAGGCAAATCCTCGGGAAATAAGCTTATATGCGTGCCGCCAATAACTAAGAAAATAGATGGAAAATTTTCTTTAACCTTTTTTGCGGTTTCGAATATCCTTTTATAGCTATACGTAAGCGCCGTAAAACCTATAACATCCGGTTTAAACTCCCTGATCTTCTCAAGTATATCCTCTTTATGAAAAGATACCTCAAACTCTACTCCTGGATAATATTTATTTATATAAGATATAAGATACCCAAGCCCTAATTTTGGAAAAGCCTCTCCTCGTTTTTCATCTGAATTTAAAAGTATCTTCATTTTGTTTTTTTGAAAATTAAAAAATTTCCGCCGTACTTTAATTTTTTATCTTCTCTTATGCCTAAGATAACGTTCAAACCAAAAATCCTGAATAATTCGCTAATATAGCCTGTTTTAATTCTCCCGGAAAATTTAAGATTATGCGATTCCATCATATTGTTAAAAACTTTTATATTCTGATATTTTTCATTTTTGGTTAAATGCAGCCCTCCCCCTGAAAAACTGCATTTACATACAAAATATTTATTTTGCGCTACCAAGCTGCTAATAACCTCTACGCTATCTTCAGGATTATAGACATGCTCAAGCACATCGTAAGAAGTCACCAAATCATACTCCTGGAATTGTAAATTTTTATCAGTAAATAATATCTCATTCTCCATCCCTCTTTTTTTAAATCTCCACGAAGCAAAATCAGATGTTCTGCCAGGCACATCTAAATAATCGCATTTCATTCCTTTATTATGCAGATAGATACAAAGGCTGCCTACTCCGCCTCCATAGTCTAATATTTTTTTAATCTTGTGCTTTTTTATAAACAGTTCTAATTTTTTGAATTCTACGGATTTACTTTTGCATGACTCCCAATACAGCAGCTCATAAAGATAATGATCCGTCTTTTCATAAAATTGCACAACATCTTTTTCCTGCTTACACACATTGGAAAATTCTTTATGGGAATCTACGTTCTCAAAATATTCTTTTTCTACATCTTCTATATTTCTGCCTAAATATCCTTCCAATTCTTTGGATAAAAAATCCCATCTTTTTAAGTCCAAGTCATCTTTGTTAAAAATAGTTTTTTCTGCCATAATAGTACCCTTAAAATTTATAAATTTTTCTTTGCCTCATCGTTATTCTAGACAGATTGTCACTCTTTTTTGCTTTAATGTAATATTGATATGTGAGAAAATCTTTTAACTTATTAAAAAATATAAAATTTAAAACCCTAAATCCTCTGGCTGCAATAATATTTCTTTTAATCTCTACTATTTCGTAACCAGCTTTTTCAAAAAGCTCTATGATATTTATCAGCCCAAAAAGCCTAATATGAGTCATGTCTAATATTCCAGCATCGCTATAGTCCCACGTCCCACCTAAGATTAACCGCAATATTATTTTATAATACCGCGCATTGGGAATGCTTGCTATTATATATCCGTCTTTCTGTAAATAGACTTTATGTTTCTGCAGAATATTTAAAGGCTCTATCAGATGTTCAAGGATATCCGCATACATAATGCAATCAAAATATTCTTCAGAATAATCCAATATCATGTTCTCAATATCACCTGCAATTACCGCATCTAATTTTTCTCTAGCTATAGAACACAGCGCTTCTATCTTTTCTAGGCCTACTACTTTTACGCCTTTTTCTTTCAGCCTGGCCGAAAGCCCGCCAGCACCACACCCTACATCCAATAATGTTTTTGTATTTGGAGGTACAAGCTCTAAAAATTCATCACGCCTATTTTTCTTTTTATTCATATGCTTAGGTTTTCAAACTTCAATCCTAGTTTAAAAACAATATAGTAAAGCATGCTCTGGACCCTATGGAAATAGGTATGCTTTTTAACCACCATTTGATAGCCATTATCAGCTATCTTTTCTCTCTCTTCCGGATTCTTTAGGTAATATTCTATTAATTCCAGCATTTCTTTGTTATTTTTATACACGACCAGGTCTTTTTTATCCGTAAACAATTCATCAAATCCATTCCCTTTAATTTTATTAGTGAGAAGAAACGAGCCGCATGCCATTACTTCAAATACCCGCATATTTACATCATTTAATATGGAGGAATTAAACCCTATTCTGGACGAACTGTAGATCTCAGACATTTTTCTAAAATTAGCTCCTCCTATGAAACTAACCGGATATTTTCTTTTTAAAAGTTCCAGCTGTTTTCCTCTTGCAAACTTTTTAGCATCCCTCCCCACGAACCCAATATCATATATTTTAGGCATGCCCAACTTCTTATGCACATCAGGATCACATCCAAGAGGTATCCACTGAGCATCTATTTTTAATTCACGCCTTAGTCTATCTGCGCCATCTTTCTGGGCACAGAAGACAATATCATAATGTTTTGCTTGGTTTTTTATTTTCTTATATGGCTTCTTCAAATGCGTATCTATGGCATAGAATACTGCCGGATGCAAATCTTCAGGTATGTCATGCTTATAATCCCCATGATCTATTCTAAAATATAGGTCAAATTCCCGAGGTATATCACAGCTGCTTTTAGTCCAGAAGTGGACATATTCAATACCGGCATTCTTCATAACCTTTTCGACATAAGAACCTGTGGTAAACTCATTTTCTTTGTTGTATATCAGGGCTATTTTCATAAATTTATAAGTTCTGATTTATGTCCGAATAAATGAAAAACTTTTACTAAAAATTTTGAATCTGTGAAAATTTTATCGAATCTTTTTTTGCGCATTAATACGCGCCACAATATATTTATATTGCTATTGATTTTAAAAACGCGTAAAGACAAGTGTTCCTGCATCCCATCTTTTGGAATATCATTTTTAAAAATAATCTGTACAAAATGGCCTGTTTTTAAAAAACTATTTACGCTGTTTTTTATCAAACTGTATTTATCTGCTTTTTTTATAATATAAACTATTCTCTCTATCCTGCCCCATTTCTTATTAAATATACCTAGATTCCTTTTAAATCTTTCATCCCAGTCTTTTCTTTTTTTGAAACCAGTATTTTGAACATGATATACATAGGCGCCTTTTGCCATCACGCATTTATACCCTGCTTTTTGGGCGCGCCTTGAAAAATCTGTATCTTCAAAATTTCCAGGACTGTATATCTCATCGAATAAGCCTATCTTTTTAATCACCTCTTTTTTTACCAACATACAAAAACCAATACAGGATGGCATTTCTATCCATTTACCAGAAAAGCCTTCCAAGGGTTCTGGTTGTCCAAGATTATTGCTCGAAGGATTTACTATGCCAATAGCA
>Ga0172371_10012397_pt1 | contig 11231 bp, 9 predicted proteins | sample Lak12m_FD_114543 | JGI IMG/M metagenome (GOLD analysis project Ga0172371, IMG submission 114543) | Freshwater microbial communities from Kabuno Bay, South-Kivu, Congo - kab_022012_12m | ecosystem: Environmental > Aquatic > Freshwater > Lake | place: Democratic Republic of the Congo: South-Kivu...
ACATCGTATTCAGTTCCACATCTGATAAAAAAGGCTGGATTCCCGCTTTCGCGGGAATGACAGTACCGGGATTTGAGCATAATTCATAAGGTTGAAATGTAAAATATTTTTCGCTCGGATTAATTAATAATATCGCAATAGCAGAGAAAGGTGATGATTATGTATAATCGGAAATTAGTTATCTTTTACATTATCGCCTCGGTCATAGTTTGTTTCACTGCGCCTGAGATATTTGCCGATTGGAATTGGGGGGCGAAGTATGCGGGGGAATTTATGACATTGGGGGCGGACGCGGGGAGTGCGGCGATGGGGGAAACGGGATTGGCTTACGGCCGGGGGGCGGCGGCGGGGTATTGGAATCCCGCGGGGATAATGGGGATTTCCGGCGGAGCTTTTACGGCAATGCACGCTAACCGGTTCAGCGGAGTGGTGAAGTACGATTTTCTCTCCGCGGCGCAGAGATTTTCCGATAGGGAAGTAATCGGATTGACAATTTTCCGGCTGGGAGTGGATGATATTCCTATTACGGCTTTGGAAGATCCCAGTTCACCGCTGAGTGAAGACAATATTGTGGTGGTGGAAGAATGGACTACCGATTCTGAAATGGCTTTGGTGGGAACATACGCGCTGCAATGGCGGAAGAATATTGCTTGGGGGGTAAACGGGAAATTGTTGAGTAAAAGCGTGGGGGATAATCAGGCTTTCGGATTAGGATTCGATGTGGGGGCGAGGTGGCGGGCGTCACCGAGTTTTATTGTGGGGGGGAAAATCGCTGATGTGACTACGACTTATTTGGGGTGGGACACCGGGCATAATGAATTACTGCTGCCTTCGGTATCTGTGGGAGTGATGAAACGGTTTGTTTTGCCCAGGCTGGAAGCGGAGATGACTTTGGTCGGCGATATGATATTCCGGGGGGAAAATCGGGGTGAAGCGGATCAATTCGCGGCGGGATTCTTTTCCGGGGAGACACATTTGGGATTGGAATATACGATAAAGAATACTTTGAGTCTACGGGGAGGATTGGATACGGACAGGTTTACCGCGGGGGCTGGATTGAGAATTGGGCCGGTGGAAGCGGATTACGCTTTCCAGGCGCATCAGGGATTGGGGGAAAGCCACCGGATATCGCTGGGGTATTATTGGAAGGGGAATCCGTTTTAGGGGCTGGGTGATGGGTGTTGGGGATTGGGTGATGGGTGTTGGGTGTTAGGTGTTGGGTGTTAGGTGGCAGGGGCTGAGAGTTGGGGGGTAGGTTTAAAGTTTTTTCTCGTTCCCACGCTCCGGCGTGGGAACGCATACTCACTTCCTCATTATTTTCCTTCATTTTTTCAACCTTCCATCGTTTCTTCCCCAAATTTTTCCTGATAGAAATCGGGGTAGAGATTTTTCAAACATTCGGGGCAGAGTCCGTGGCTGAAGATGGCTTCCGAGTGGTCGGAAATGTATTCTTCGACTTGCTGCCAATATCCTTGGTCGCCGCGGATTTTTTTACAGGAGGCACAGATGGGGAGCAGTCCGGACAACAGTTTGACTTTTTCCAGGGATTTGTATAATTCCAGATTGGCGGTTTCCAGCTGACGGTTTTTCTTCTCCAGTTCTTTAGTGCGTTCTTGGACTTTTTGATCCAGAGTTTTAATCAAATTTCGGAGGTTGATTTCGCGGGCGTCCACTCGCAGCATCGCCAGACTGAACATTTCACGCATTTCGGGCAGATCGAATTGTTTCAGGTCATCGGTTTCGAAGCAGTAGTCGTTTTTTACCGTTTGATCGATGAAGTCGAGGATTTTACGGTGATCCATTTTTACAAGCTATATATGATATATGATATTAGATATAAAAGCAAAGGGGAAGCGCCGAAGTAAGCTGGTCAAAAGAATAACAAGCTTAGTTAAGCAGCAGGGCTTTTCGAACTTGGGGGGTTTCGCCCGGAATATCAAAAACGATGAAATATAGACCCGAACTTAGATTGCCCGCATTCCATTGAATTTGATGGTATCCGGGAGACATTTCGCCTTGCGATAAATCGACAACTAACTCTCCCCTCTGATTGTACACTTTCACCAATGCTACCGAGGCATACTCCAGATTGAAAGAAATGGTAGTGACGGCGTTGAAAGGATTGGGGAAAGCCGAAAACTCAGAGTTTGACGGTTGAATGGCTGAAGTTAGATTTTGCTCAGCGGCGCTTTTGCTTTCGGGGAGGGAAATCAAAGTATTTTCCCACCATTCGAGGGCATCACCATCTAAGTAGACGATGGCCAAATCGATATCGGTGTCGCCGTCAAGGTCGCCGGCTTGAACTCGAATGGGATACTGCAGGCAATTATAATATCCCCAAAAGTGGAAACTCCGATTACGGTTGTTCTGCCAAAAAGCTACGACATCGCTGTTGCAACAAATGCAGGCAATATCCAAATCATTATCCAAATCGAAATCGGCGGCACAGATATCCCGGGGGCCATCGATGGCGGGAGTGACAGGTATATTATGATTGATAAATATCAATTCACCGGTATTTTCCGCCCAGCCGATTCTATCGTCATTGCGGGCGCAGGTGAGAATATCTAAATCATGATCATTGTCCAAATTCACCGGATAAACCACCCAAGGCTTGTCAAACTCATTTATAATATTAATTTGGTTAAAAGTCTGAGAACCATTATTATCCCAAAGGGCGATTTGGTTTCCATCACAATGCGCGCTGAGAATATCGATATCGCCGTCAGCGTCCATATCGGCGGCATGGACAAAATGAGGATCGATCACTGTCTGGGAAATTTGGTGAAGCGTAAAGTTTTCCAGTCCGTCGTTCTCCAGCCAAGCAATGAGGTTGAATCCTTCGACGGCAATAATAATATCGTTATCGCCGTCAAGATCCAGATCGACGGCGTGGATACCGCGGGCATTATCCATATTGGCGATGATTTGGTTATAGCCGAAATTTTGACTGCCGTCGTTTTCCCACCAACCGAATTCACCGGCGGTAAAGCAGCTGGTGAGAATATCCAAATCATTGTCGCTGTCCAGGTCGATGACAAAAATGGACAAGGGGTTTTCCGGGGTCGTCGAAATCAGATGATAAGTGAAATTGCCGGCGGCGTCGTTTTCGTACCACACCAGAATACCGCCGACTATGGGCATTTGTGTCGCGACCGCGGCGATGTCGTTATCTCCGTCGCCGTCGATATCGGCGATATTGCAATCCCAGGCGGCATTCAATTGGTTATCGATAGTATGCCGCGTAAAAGAGACATGCTGAGCTAAAGATTGCTCTGTCGAAAGGACGATGAGTGTAAGAGCGATTGCGGTTAATGTTAGAGCGTGCTTCATAGTTTCTCCGAAAAGTTAAGTAATTTCTCTTAAGATGATTAGAACTAAAAATAACCGCATTATTAATAATGTCTTGATGCGAGACTCTCGATTCGTGTTTAATCTACCTGTGGACTTTATAAAGCAAATCCTCATACGCCGTACCAGCCAGTCTAAGAATAGGAAAAATCGTGACATGTACGGTATTATGAATATTGTAAGTTCTGTTATAATAAGAACCTGTAGATTCCCGCTTTCGCGGGAATGACAGCTCTTGGGAGTTTTTGGACAGTCAGGTACGGCGCACAACGAAGCATGAAAATATAGTATATGTCCGGTCTCCGCTTCACTAAAGACCAGACAGGGCAGGAAAAGGCTGTCAGGCGGGGGCGCCTGACAGCACGACTTTCGACTTGCAGACTTTCGGACTTGTTTTAAGACAAAGGGCGCTTTACAGCGCCCTTTTTGCATTAAAGAAGTTGGTTATTTCATCAGCACCATCTTCTTGGTCATCTTGAAATCGCCGGATTCAAGTTGATAGAAGTAAACGCCGGAAGACAGGGTTGAAGCATCGAAAGTGATTTCCTGAATGCCCGCATTCCTGTAACCGTTCAGCAGTTCAGCGACTTCTTCGCCCAGCATATTGTAGACGCGCAGGGTGGTAAATCCGGCTTGGGCTAAGCTGAAATTGATGGTAGTTTCGGGATTGAAGGGATTGGGGAAATTCTGCGCTAAACCGTAAGTATCAGGAGTAAAAGCGTTTTCATCTTCCACGCCTAAACCGCCTTCCGCAATCACCCGGATGTAGAATTCGTAGAGGGCGCTTTGGGTGGCGGTAGAACCGTTATAGGTAAAATAATGCCCGGTTCCCCAGTGCAGGTCGTCGCCGGTGATTTGGGCGGCGTCATCGGCAAGGGATTCCACCCAGATCCAGAAGGGAGTAGTGCGGTTAGCCATACCTTCGACATCGGATATATCGAAGGTTTTCCAATTGGGGAGGATCTGGCTCAAACTCACATTCACAGTTTGGGAGAAAAGTTCGGTACCTGGGACAGTGGCGGAGCCAGCATCAAAGATATGCAGCACAAAGTCGCCGGGAGAATAGAAAGCCATTTTCGCGGTGGTAACATCATAGGCTTCGGGAACGGTATGATTGGCGGGGACGAATCTGACCAGCGCGCCGTTGCCGGGATCGAAGGACCAGTAGTAGAAGGTGGCGGTGGGAAGGGAAATTTTCCGATTGTCGTAGCCAAGTTCGTAAATATGCGCCGGAGTCACTTCAATATAATTGGCGGTGGTAGTGTCGTTGGCGGGATTTTCATCGCCGGGGAGCTGAGTATACGCATCGACATATAGCTGACCGGGGGCGGCAAGGGTGATATTGAAGTTTTTGGTGACGGATTGTCCGGCGGTGATGGAAGCCCAGGGGGCAAGCGGAATAGCGCTGCCGGGAGTGACACGGGCGAAAGCGATGACGCTGGGTTGATCTTCCCGGCCGTAGTTTTCCAGGTCGACGGTGCAGGCTTTGGTGCCGTTGGAAACGCTGGTGGGGAAGGGTACGATGATATTGTTAGCGCCGACATCGTTATTGAAGAGGCTGGAAGCCCAGAGGGTGAAATCGTCGATGTGCAGACCGCTGCCGATGCCGCCGTCATCGTTAGCATCGGTAACGACGCGGAAGCGGATTTTAATATCCTGACCGGCTAAAGAGGTCAAATCCAAAGTGGTATTGCCGTTGAAGGGGAGGCCGGGGAGGTATTCTTCCCAGCCGGCGGAAGCGGCGCCGGGGCGGCCGACATCGCCGTAATCGTAGAATCCCAGAGTGGTATAGTCCCAGGTGATTCCGTCATCGGAAACTTCGACCATATAGTAATCTTCGAGATAATTATCGCCGTCGCCGTCCCAATCGAGCATATCGCAATGGAGCCAGAAGGTGAAGTAGGTAGTGTATCCTTCGGGAACGGAGAGCCAGGGGGATTCGATAGCGTTGGAGATGTTATAATGGCCGTCGATGTCGCAGGTGGCGCAGTGTGTTGGGCTATGACTGGTAGTACCGTCGATGATCCACCAGTCGCCGCCGGCGTCGCCTCCGGCGAGGGTGAATTCCGAGGGAACGGGCGGATCGTCGGCGTTGTTGGAAACAAGCGTAGCAGCTCCGGCGAAGACTAAGACATTATCCACCAGCATCCCATAAAGGGAGGGATTTTGCGCGGTGCAGTAAGAGGGATCGGAACAGAATCCGAAGCGGATTTTGACATTGCTTTGACCGACAAACTGATTGAGGTTGAAAGTAGCGTTCAACCAACCGCCGGAAGAGCCGCCCCAGCCGGCAATGCCGGGGCCCATCGCCCATTCTTCGCCGAAACTGTACATACTTTGGCAGGTATAGGCGGGGGAAATCGGACTGATTACACGCCAGGTATTACCTCCGTCATAGGAAAGCCAGACATTGCAGCCATCCCAGCCATCGAATTCGCCGCCAGTGGCGCTGGCGACACCGGCAGTGTCTTCCACGGAGTAATAAAGGTTGAAGGTGAGCTGCGGATTGGTAACTCCGACTAAACTAAAGGTGGGGGTGACCAGATATTGCAGCCAATGATCGGCGTAGCCGCCGAGGATGGAATCGCCGGACCACCAGCTCATCCCTTGGTAGGCGTTGAAGTCATCTTTATGCCAGGTTAAACCGGCGGCGGTGACATCGACGGTGGTCCAGTCGCCCATACCGCTTTCGAAGTCTTCGGAAAAGATGACGGAGTCTTCATCGGTAGGTCCTTGAGGCGGCAAATGCCCGACATTGAAGGGACCGTTAAAGACCGGCTGGACATTAGCGAAAGCCGCGGTAGTCAGCAGAACCAGTCCTAAGATGAAGCACAATTTGCAGGTTTTGGAGATCATTTTTTTCTCAAGTAAGTTTGTATTTATAGTGAATTGATTAAGTTCTTAGAAAAGCAGGATTTAGGAATTAGGAATTGGGATTTAGGGAAAAGCAAAGATAAAAACTTTCACAGGCTATTAAGGCTATTAAGGTAAAAGCAAAGTAATTTGACAGGATGTACATGATTGACAAGATTAAAGCACATATTTGAACCGCAGATAAAAGCTGATGAAGAAATGATAAAAACCGATAAAGGAAAAATGCGAAAGCGAAAAGTATAAAGATTTAAGATTATAGATTAGTCTATAAAAATAGGGATTTTTTCAGTGAAAGTCAAATTGCAGGAGTTGACGAAAAAGCGATTTAGTATGCCGCGCCGGTATCGGGGAAACGGCAGACGATATTTTGGGTTTGGACTTTTTTCAGCGCTTTAAGTAAAATTTCGCGGTTGGCGGAGGAAATTTCCCGGCCTTTAAGTTCGATGCCGGGCATATTGCGGGTGTAATTGCGCAGTTGTTTGACGGTCATTTGGGAAAAATCCACCGGATTATCTTCGCCGGGGGGAATGCTGCGGGGGAAGATAAGGTTTTCGGTATCGTCGTGGGGGCGGGGGATGATGTGAGCGGAAATCAGGTGACCGGCTTTTTCGGCGGCTTTAGCGCCGGCGTCGACGGCGGCTTTGACAGCGCCGACTTCACCGGTGACTTTGATAACCACTAATGCGCCGGTGGAGTATTCGGCGGGATGGAGTTTGACTTTGGCGGCTTTGACCATCGCGTCAGCCGCTTCCACCGCGCCAATCAAGCCTCGGGTTTCGATCAGGCCGAGAGCTTTTTCGTTTAAAGGAATTTCTTTCATAGAAGGAGTAAAAATGAGGGATCGTTATATAATACAAAAAAAAGGGGGAAATATCAAGAAAGCGGGAGAAAAAAAGCCCGGGGAAAGACCGGACTGGAATCAGAGTCCGTATGATGGAGGCGGTAAGGCAAACGCATTAGGCATCGGGCATTAGGCATTGGGAAAAGCGAAAAGCAAAAGCAAATTAACATCGGATACACGGGATATTCAGGATTAAAGGCAAAAGTAATTTGACAGAATTAACAAGATTTTTTGGATAGACTCTCTAGTGTTTAGTCCCGTAAATGACTAGGTAAGGTAAAATCTTATTATTTAGAGATTCTTCACTTCGTTCAGAATGACAAGTTGGGAAAAATGTGAAAAATATTTAGATAGTTAATTGTGGGACAGAACACAAGCCGCCAGGGCAGCAGGCAACGATTCATGAAAATAGATTATCTGTCAGGTCTCCACTTCGCTAAAGACCTGACAGGGCATCAAAAAGCGATCGTCGGTCGTTAGTAAAAACAAACATACAGTAAAATCATGGGAAGGACGGTTTTGGGCGATAGTATTTGAACCGCTGATACAAGCTGATAAAAACTGATAAAAGCCGATAAAAGCAAGGCAAAAGCAAGATTCCCGCTTTCGCGGGGATGACGGCTTTTAGTGATTGCCGGCTAAATGATAGACAGTTGACAAAAAATGTCCGTTTTCCTTCAGAAAATTAGCGGATTTTTCTAAGCCAGAAGCTGCCGGAACGGACAACATCCTGATCGTAGGAGGAAAAGGTTTGTTTCAGTCCATCAGGGTATTTCAGACACATATAGTTGCCGGCCCAGACGATTTCGAAGGCGGAATTATAGGCTAAAAACGCTTGCAAAAGGTACTGTTCGTTCCAGAAGCGGAGCTGTTCAAAAAGCCAGGATTTGGGGTATTCTTCGGGGAAGAAAATATCGTGAATATGGATTAGGACACCTTTATTCAGGCGGGGGAGGATTTCCAGAAATTCGTATTGCACATCGCTGCCGGTTTTCAACACATGGCTGGAATCGATGAAGAGGATGTCGTTTTCCTTAAGCTCTTGGAATACCGAAAGCGGCGCTTCCTGCACCGGGGATTTGATAAATCCGGACAGTCCGGGCAGTCCTTGAATCAACATCTCGCGAGGGTAGGGTTCGATGGCGGTGAAATTGCAGTCGATTTTATCCCGGGCAGAATTTTCCAAGACTGCTTGGGCGGTGAGCAGGGTGGAATAGCCGGAGCCGATTTCGATGATTTTCCGCGGCTGAAAACGGCGAATCATACAATACAGGATTTCCGCATCCACCCGGCCGAAATCGCGGTTTAACAGATAGAATTTGCCGGGAATATGAGGGTCTTCATGGGGAATTTTTTCATATTCCGACTGAAATTTTTCCCGGAATTGACGAAGCAGTTCCAGCATCTTAGCATCGTTTAGGACGATTCCGGGAAGCTCCGAATTTTTTTGCCAAAGATCGTTTTTCAAAGCGGTCAAATCGGGGATGGGCTGATAATAATGATTAAGCGTAAGGTTGAAGCCGATTTTCTGCAAAAGCAGAAAAAATTTGCCCGGCAGTTTTTTAAAGCGGGATTTGAAGATACGGCGGATGATGCGGGCGAAAATGGTCATTGGGCATTGGGCATTTGGCATTGGGAAAAGCAAAGCAAAAGCTTCACCACAGAGTCACAGAGAACACAGAGTTTCACAGAGAAAAGCAATAGAGATTCGCAACAGATAGAACAGATAAAACAGATATGTGGATGTAGGGACAGAACATTGTTCTGTCCCTACGACAACAAGACGCTTTATTATTTCACCAGCAGGATTTTATCGACGGCGATGCGTCCGTTTTGCGAGAGTTGCACAAAATAGAGTCCCGACGCTTTATCCCCCGCCTCCCACACTACACTGTGTTTTCCGAGTGGCAAGTGACCAGTGACGAGTGTCTGCACTTCCCGGCCCAGACTATCGAAGATTTTCAGGCTGATTTCGCCGCCAGCGGGGAGGTCGAAGGAGATGGTAGTTTGGGGATTGAAGGGATTGGGGGAGGCGGAAAGGGAGAGTTCGTAAATGTCAGGCTGAATGACGGGAATTTCAAAGTACTCCGTGCCGCCCCAGCCGGAAATGGAACATTGAGATGACGATTGATTGGTATTAAGTCCATTAGCGGCGGATTTAGTGAAGGTGAAAGCATCCTGAGCATCGACACTGTCCGGATAATCCCCGACATAACCCAAAACTTCATATTCACCTGACATCGATAAAGCTGAAATCTCCAATTCCAGTTGTCTGGTGATGGAAGCGCCGGGCGCAAGATAGAGGTCTTCGCGCAGCAACATCGGCGATATGATTTGACCATCGGGCAGTTCCAAATCGTACCAGCCGTCGAACAAACGGTAATCATCTTCACAGGTGATAAGGACATCGAAGGTGACAGTCCCGCCCGCCGGAGGAAGGATGATGGGGGGATTGAGGGGAGACAAATCCATGGTTAGTACTCCAGCTCCACCGCCAAAATAACCCGTCCATATAGCGCCAATATCGGAAACAGAACCGTCGGGATCGAGAATAGAAGGATCTCCGGTGTCTTTGCAGGGTGAATTGGAACTTATCGAATAGGGGCAGTCTCCGATGGAGATAAACAACGGATCGGAATAGATATTGCCATTACCCACCGGGACATTCTGCCAAGCGTTGCCGCCGTTAGCGTAATTATCATTGTAACTAATATTCGCGCCGGATTGATATGGCACCGATTCCACTCCTTCATCACCATTAAAAGCAACGATATTGTTGACTACTTCCAAGCCTTGACAGAATTGATTGAATAGAATCCCGTTCCCTGAAGGCAGACTGTAAACAATGGTGTTATTGTAGAACCGGACATTACTGGAATTATTGACCACCGCTCCGGTGTATTCTGTAAAAGCATAAACATTATGGTGAATATAAACATAATTACAGGTATTGACCGAAACTCCATCGGAATAGTACATATCGCAATCGTGCACATAAGTTTCGGAAACTTCACAGTTGTCACAGTAAAGGTAGAAATGAACACCGCGGTGGACATTTGTAATTTCAAAACCGCGGATGATCAAACCATTTGAATGCGTAGCGGCAATACCATCGACATTGCCATTGGCAATAGTGGTGGCATTAGCGCCAAACATGCCGGAACCGAAAAGTGAAATGTTATCTTTAAAAGCGACTTTCACCGGAGAATAGACTCCGGGAGCGACCTGAACAGTATCCCCGGGCTGAGCGGCATCGACGCCAGCTTGAATAGTGGGGTATTGCTGCGGTACCAGAATGACAGTGGCGGATGCGGCGATAGTGAATACTAGTACCATCGTGAAAACCAATAGGTTTTTCATTTTAAAGCCTCCAAAAAGGATAAGGATTTTTACTAAGCTATTATTAATTAATTTTAATTTTATTTCACCAGTAGGATTTTATCGACGGCGATGCATCCGTTTTGCGAGAGTTGCACAAAATAGAGTCCCGACGCCCTATCCCCGGCATTCCACACAATATTGTGTTTTCCTGATGACCAATGCCCATTGCCTAATGCCTCGACTTCCCTCCCTAAGCTGTCGAAGATTTTCAGGCTGATTTCGCCGCCAGAGGGGAGGTCGAAGGAGATGGTAGTTTGGGGATTGAAGGGATTGGGGGAAGCGGAAAGGGAGAGTTCGTAAATGTCCGGAGCAGTACAAGTCTCAAAGGCTTCCGTTTCCCCCCATCCGGACACCATCCATTGGGCTGAGCCACCGGGATAGTTATTGAAGGGGAGTTTTTCGAAGCCGAAGGCTGATGAATCTTCGATATTAAAAGGATGCAGACCGACATAACCGCTCAGAATATAAAGCCCCGAAGCCGCCAGCATCGGCACTTCCAAGTCCATATGACGGTTTATACTGCCGCCGGAGGGAAGATTCAGTCCTTCCCGAATCAACATCGGATCGATAGCTTGACCATTGGGCAGATATAGTTTAAGCCAGGCGTCGAAGGTCTGCGCAATGGGGGACTGATTGGTAATTTGCACGAGGTAATAAATCATTCCACCTTGGGGTGGCAGGACGGTGGGTCCGTCGGGCAGGACATCGATCTCCAAGCCGTCCAATCCCGGACCTTGGTCGTAGTAAAGCGCGCCGATGTCACTGCGGGGGGAATCGGGATCGC
>Ga0172371_10012400_pt1 | contig 11229 bp, 9 predicted proteins | sample Lak12m_FD_114543 | JGI IMG/M metagenome (GOLD analysis project Ga0172371, IMG submission 114543) | Freshwater microbial communities from Kabuno Bay, South-Kivu, Congo - kab_022012_12m | ecosystem: Environmental > Aquatic > Freshwater > Lake | place: Democratic Republic of the Congo: South-Kivu...
CAGGAAGCGTTTTCGAGCGTAAACTTCTCCTTCAGGTCCAAGAGCGACGGCATGCACATCCCGGTGCTCGACGCCAGCAACGTCAATTTCCTTCTTGCTGCCAGCACTCTCGCCCCAGGGGAGAAGAACCACAATCGTTTTGCAAGTGCGACGATTGACGCGGAACGGTTCGGGCGGCTCAAGGCGTGGAGCGAGTCCGCAACTGGAATGGGTCCCGAGGAGTTCGGCGTCGACGACGAGCTTGCCTCGTTCGGGAGGCTGAAGGGCGGCTTCGTGAACTTCGAAGACCAGATCGTCCTGGCCGGATATCAGATGAAGAGCGCTTCGCTGGGGCGCAACGAGAAGGTGAACCTGAGGCTGTTCTTCGAGTGTACCGGGAAAGTCGCGACGAGCTGGAAGATCTTCATTCACATGGACTCGACGGCCGCCAGCAACCGGATCCACGGAGACCACTGGCCACTGAACCTGTCCAACGACCCCGAGGAGAAGGCGTGCATCGGGTGCTGGAGGACCAACCACTGGATGGTCGGCGACGTCGTGCTGGACGACTACTGGACGGATGTCCCGCTGGGGTCGAACTCCGGAATATACAACATCTACTTCGGGTTCTACACTCCCGGGTCGGACAAGAGGCTGAAGGTGAAGGACTACGACCGGAAGAAGGTCAAGCACGACGGGAAAGACAGAGTCTTTATCGGCACGTTCGAGGTACACTAGGGGGACACCGATTTTCGATTTTCGATTTGCGATTTGCGATTTGCGATTTTCGCAGGCGGGGCCGGGATGCCGTTGAGTGACGCGATGCTGTCGGTCTTTGCCTTTGTCTGGGGAGCGATCTGGGGCAGCTTTCTCAACGTGGTGATCTATCGTCTCCCGAGGGGCGAGTCGATTCTGACGCCCCCGTCGCACTGTCCGTCTTGCGGGACCCGTATCCCGTGGTATCTGAACGTTCCCATCTTCAGCTATCTCGTGCTTGGTGGGCGGTGCGCTTCCTGCAAAGCAGCGATCTCGGTGCGCTACCCGCTGGTGGAGCTTATCTGTGCGATGCTGTCGCTGGCCACGTGGCACAGCGTGGTCTACAACCCCCTCATTCCCACGCTGGCGCTGGCGCTGGCGGTGTATGTGTGCCTGTTTGCATTCGTGCTTGGTCTGGTAGCGATCACCTTCATCGACCTGGATCACATGATCATCCCCGACGTGATCACGCTTCCGGCAATAGGAGTGGGGCTGGTGTTCAGCTTCGTTCTGGGTGGCTATGTGTTGGGGTCGTGGTTCGAGGCGGTGATCGGTGCGGTCGGGGGTGCCGCATTCGTCGGCTTGATCAACGGGGGGTACTACGCGCTTACCCGGAAGCCCGGCATAGGGTGGGGGGATGCGAAGCTGCTGGCGATGGTCGGCGCCTTCCTGGGATGGAAGTCGCTGGTTTTCGTGCTGCTGGCGGGCTCCCTCCAGGGGCTCTTGTACGCCGGCATCAGCCTCGTGTCCGGCGCGATGCCGAGGGATGAGCAGGGGGGAATACGCAAGGCGAAGATCCCGTTCGGCCCATTCCTGGCGTTGGGCGCCATGGAGTGGCTGTATTTCGGCGGGTGGATCCAGAAGGGGTTCTTCGAGGTCTTCCACATGTGACGGATGCGGGGCATGGGACTGAGGTGGAAACTGGCACTGTCGCTTGGGGCCGTCATAGTGGTGACGTTTGCCCTGGTGTACTTTGCGACCTCTTCGCTTGCGACGTCGATGCTGGCAGAGCAGGAAGCCCGGTCGCTGGCCCAGGGAACCGAGGTCATGGTGGAAGTCCTTTACACCCTCGCGCAGGATCAGGAGGAGCTGAATTCCGCGCTGGCGTCTGCCGCGGAGAAGGGCGGGATGGAGACAGTGCAGGTGCTGGACGAGCGACTGGAGACCGTGTCGCCGAGCCGGTGTACGCCGGCCGAGATCCTGGTGGGCATGGATGTGCTGCGCTCTCTTGCGGGTCACGACGAAGTGAGGCTCGTACACTCTCCATCGCTCGGGGCGGTCTTCGCACTCATGCGACCGCTACCGGGGGGGGGCTTCCTGTTCTCGGCGAGGAGCGCTGTGGACTTCGTCGAGCGCAAGCAGTCGGTGGTCGCACTGCTGGTGCTGTGGGGGGCGCTCGTGATCCTTGCGGTCCTGCTTGCGGGCTCGATCCTGCTCAGGAACATCATCGTTCGCCCAATCGAGAAGCTGGTCAAGGAGGCTGGAAGTGTTGCGACCGGAGGAAGCACCTCGGGGCTGAGCACGCTGGGGGGAGACGAGTTCGGCGTCCTCGCGTCCTCGCTGTCGGCCATGGCGGGACGTATCCGTGATGACCGCGTGAGAATCGAGTGCCAGGTGAGCGAGCTTACCCAGGTCAACCAGAAGCTGAGCGAGGCCACCGAACAGCTCATCCGCACCGAGAAGCTTGCGTCAGTAGGGCAGCTCGCTGCCGGAGTTGCTCACGAGATTGGGAATCCCATCGGCATCACGCTGGGGTATGTCGAGATGCTGGAAGACGGTTCGCTGGATGAGCCCTCTCGCCGCGACGCAGTTGCTCAGATTCGCAAGGCGACGGAACGCATAAGGGTGACCATTCGGGATCTTCTCGATTTCTCGCGGCCGGCCAGCGACGAGCAGGACAGGAGCGATGTCGTCGAGGAGTCTCTTGAGATCATGAACGTGGTCCGACCTCAGCCCAGGTTCCGCAACGTCAAGCTCGACCTGGACAACAGGCTGGGGAACGATTCGATAGCCGCGATGCCGCCGTCACGCTACAAGCAGGTGCTTCTCAACCTGCTGATCAATGCGGCAGACGCGATGGAAGGCTCCGGACGGATCGTCGTGGGGCTGTCCCGTGCCGACGGCGGGATTCGCGCCAGCGTGTCCGACTCGGGGCCCGGCGTGGACCCTTCAGTGCTGCTTCGCATATTTGATCCCTTTTTCACTACCAAGGGTGTGGGCAAGGGAACAGGGCTGGGGCTGTTCGTGTGCCACTCGATTGTGACGCGATACGGCGGTCGAATCGAGGTCGGCCGCTGCCAGGAAGGGGGAGCATGTTTCAGCATGATCCTTCCAAAGGGGGAATAGGGCATGTCCAACCTGATCCGGAGAATCCTGCTGGTCGAGGACGATGAACAATACGCGGTGATGGTCGGCAAGCAGCTTGCTTCCGCGGAATTCGAGGTCACGAGGGCTGCGACCGCGGCGGAAGCTCTCAAGATCCTCGAGGAGCGGGAATTCGAACTCATCCTCTCCGACATTCTCATGCCGGGGATGAGCGGGTTGGACATGCTTGACAGGCTCAATGACCGAGGCACGACAACGCCAGTGATAGTGATGTCTGCGTTCGGGTCGCTGGAGACTGCGATCCAGGCGATAAAGAGGGGAGCGTACGACTACGTTCCGAAACCCGCTATGAGGGACGAGCTTGTGCTCGCGATCCGGAAGCTGGAGGAGCGGGAGGCATTGCGGCGTCGCATCGTCTGGCTGGAGGAGCGCATCAAGCGCGAGGAGTCGTTCGGAGAGATCGTCGGCCGCAGCGAGAAGATGAAGGAAGTGTATTCGCTCATCACCAAGGTTGCTCCGTTCAGGACGACCGTTCTCATATCGGGAGAGAGCGGGACCGGGAAGGAGCTGGTGGCAAGAGCGCTTCACACTAGCTCGCCTCGGAAGAGCGCAGCGTTCACTGCGCTCAACTGCGGGGCCATCCCGGAGCATCTGCTGGAGTCTGAGCTGTTCGGCCACGTCCGAGGCGCATTCACCGATGCGCACGCGGACAGGCGGGGCCTGTTCGAGGAGGCCCACGGCGGCACCCTCTTCCTCGACGAGATAGGAGAGCTGCCTCTTGCGCTCCAGGTCAAGCTCCTGCGTGCGCTTCAGGACGGAGAAATCAGGAGGGTCGGAGCGTCCAAGCCGACGGCCGTGGACGTGCGCGTTGTCGCAGCGACCGCACGCGACCTGCAAGCCGAGGTGATCGCCGGCAGGTTCCGCGAAGACCTGTTCTACAGGCTCAACGTCGTCCAGGTCCGTCTCCCGCCCCTGAGGGAACGCCTCGCGGACATAGAACCTCTGGTCAGCCACTTCATCGCAAAAACGAACAAGAGGCTCGGGACCGGGATAAAGGGGGTGGACCAGAGGGCCATGAAGGCTCTCATGACCTGGTCCTGGCCGGGCAACGTCAGAGAGCTCGAAAACGTCGTCGAGCGCGCAACCGTGCTGGCCGAAGGCGAGCTCATTACCTGGGAGAACCTGCCGGACCTGGTGGCGACCTCAAGACCGGAACCGGTGGTGCGCGACGCCGCGGACCTCTCGATCAAGAAGGCTGTCCGCGAGCTCGAAGAGAACTACATTCGTCAGGCGTTGCTCAAGACAAGCGGGAACCGGACGCGAGCGGCCCAGATTCTCGAAATCAGCCACCGCGCCCTCCTGTACAAGATCCGCGACTACGGCATCTCTATCCCCCCAACTCCGTGAACTTGCCCCTCGCGCCGGTGTCATCCGCCCGTCTTGCGGACCCCGCGGTCCTTTTTTTGACAAACCGTGGTGCCTGACGGACAATGGCGCAGGGGATTGAGTTCTTTCTCCTGCGTCTGGGGAGGGGAAGGTGATTTTCGGCAAGAGGACCGCAGTGGGAGTGGACATCGGCTCCCACGCCATCAAAGTGTGCCAGCTCGACGAGAGTTCGCGAGGACTTTCGCTCAAGCGATTCGATGTGGCCCCGCTTCCGCCTGATTCCGTCATAGACGGCGCGGTGATGAACTTCGCTTCAGTCCAGGAGAAGCTTCGAGAGCTTGTGACCGCCAATAAGCTCAAGGGGCGCCCCACAGTGCTCTCCATATCGGGCCACTCCGTCATCATCAAGAAGATCTCGCTGCCCGAGATGACCCAGCAGGAGCTGGACGCGTCCATCATGTGGGAGGCGGAGCAGTACATCCCGTTCGACATCAAGGAAGTGAACGTGGACGTTCAGATCCTCGATGCGAAAGCGGGTCAGGGACAGATGGACGTTCTGCTGGTGGCCGCCAAGAAGGACATCATCAACGACTATGTCTCGATTGCAGTCGAGGCCGGCCTGGACCCGGCAGTCATGGACGTGGACACGTTCGCTGCCCAGAACATGTTCGAGCTGAACTACGGCTTCCCGCCCAACGAGACCATCTGCATCATCAACGTCGGCGCCTCCATCATCAACATCAACATCGTCGGCAACGGCATCACGCAGTTCACCCGCGACATCTCCATGGGAGGCGGACTCCTCACGGAGGAGATCCAGCGTCAGCTCACGGTCAGCTACGAAGAGGCCGAGCACTACAAGATCGGCGGCTCGGACAGCATCTCCAGCTCTGCCGTGTTCAAGGAGGTCCAGAGGCTCGCTGAACGCGTCGCTGCCACACTGGTGACCGAAGTCCAGCGCTCGGTCGAGTTCTTCAAGGCCACCTCCGTCGGCGAGGAAATCTCGAAAGTCTACCTTTCGGGCGGCGCCGCCCAGATGTCTCAGCTCATCCGGCTGCTCGAGCAAAGGCTCGAAGTGCCCGCAGAGCTGGTCAACCCCTTCAAGAACATCGTCATCGATACCAAGCGCTTCGACATCGCCCTGCTCCAGAAGATCGCCCCCGCAGCCGGCGTGGTCGTGGGCCTGGCTTTGAGGAGGGCTACCGACAAATGATCCGCATCAACCTTCTCGAAACGGCACAGAAGAAGAAGAGAAGAAAGAGAGCGCTACCCTCCGGAACCGCCGCGGTCGCCCTCTTCATCGTCATCCTGCTCGTCGAGGGCCTTCTCCTGTTCTACTGGTCCACAGTGAAGAACGATACCCTTACGGCCCAGACCCAACTCACCACCGAAGCACAGCAGAAGCTCGACGGCTTCAAGAAGCTCAAGACCGAGAAGGAAGAGCTGCAGAAGAAGATGACCGAGGAGAAGCAGCAGGCGGACATCTTCACGCAACTTCACTCGAACACCATCGGGCCGGGCAACATGCTCCTCTTCCTTTCCTACATGCTCACCTCTCCGCCGCTGGAGAACCACTCCGAGCGCGTGGTGCAGGAGCAGATCGGCTGGGACACGCAATGGGACCCCGACCGGGCTTGGTTCACCAGCCTCAAGGAAGGAAAGGAACGGGACTTCGTGATGACCGGTTCGGCAGTATCGCAGCACGACACCGACGAGGTTCTCAGACGGCTGAAGAGCAGCATCTACTTCCAGGGCGTCACGCTCGAGTCCGCCAAGGTGTCCAAGGCCGAACGTGATCGGCCGGCGCTCATTGAGTTCAGAATCAAAGGCTATTTGAACTACGATGAAAATGTCGGCAAAGAAGCCAGCAAAGATGCTGCCCCTGCTGCCGGAAATCAGAAACCGGCCGGTGGACAGGGATAGGGGAGTCCGCCATGGATAAACTCAAGAAGCTCCAACCGCAATATAAGATACTGATGGCTATTGGCGGATTGGGCCTGTTTGCAGCCGGGTTCTATTATTTGCTCATAATGGGAATTGATGACGAGATAACGCAGCAGAAGACTGCATATTCTTCCATTATGACCGAACTGGAGCAATTCAAGGACTTCCGCGGCGAAATCGAGATTGCAGAGCTTCGGGAGCAGTACGCCCAGGTCATCAAGAAGATCGAGGAGAACAAGCGGATTATCCCCGTCGAGGAGAGGCTGCCGGAGCTGATGTCCGGGCTCGTGAGCGATGCTCTGGAGGCCGGCCTGACTGTGCTCAGCAAGGAGCCGGACGAGTACCTGGAGGAGCAGTTCTACTACCGCATCCCGATAACGTTCGAGGTGACGGGGAGCTACCTGGGGCTCGTGAAGTTCCTGAAGCTGATAACAGAGCCGAACAAGAGGCTGGTGAACGTTGGGCAGCTTGATCTGAAGGTGCTGGCGTCGAGGAAGAGCGACAGGGTGGAATCGAAGTCGCCGTTCGGGGGTGGTGGAGGCGTGACCAGCATCGAATCGGAGACCATCGCGAAGCTCACCATCGAGGGGTTCACCTACACGGGGGGCTCCGGTGGCGGTCAGTAGGCCTGGAGGGGTGATATGTTGAGAAGGACGGTGACATACCTGTTGAGGGGCTGGGCGCTGGTGGCCTGCCTCGTAGGGGTGGCGGCGTCTGGCGGGTGCGGGGGAGATGAGGGAGACCAGTCCGCGGCCGAGCCGGTCTTCGACGCTCCAGCGGCGAAGGACACGGCATTGGAGCAGAAGCTGAGGGCGAGACGAGCGGGAGCGGGCATGTCGGAAGCCGATTTCGTGGCAAAGCCGGAGTGGGACATGCTCTCAGCGCATTTCCACAAGTTCGTCTCCGTCCTGACCGGCGATGTCCATTCGAAGAGCGTCATGTGGAAGTTCAAGGATGCGTTCGCCACGAGGGAGGAGAAGTTCTATCCGTCCGTCGTCGTGGAGAAGAAGACCGGCTTCGACCTGGTCAAGAGCCTGGCTGAAAAGGGCGCTGAGCTGAAGAAGGAGGACAAGACGATCCAGTCGATCCTTGACAGCATCATGGCGCCCGTGGGGCCCGGGGAGGGGATCGGCGAGACGGAGGGCACCGAGCCGAAGAGCCCGCTGGTGACCCGAGGCCTGAACAGCTACAACTTCAAGATCATCATGACCGGCATCGCCAATCCCGAGGCGCTCGTCGAGGACACCGAGGGAAATACCTACCTCGTGCACGTGAACGACAAGATCGGCTCGGAAGGCGGCTACATCGCGGAAATCTTCAAGCACAAGATCCTGGTCCGCATTCCCGACCAGCCCGAGGCGGTCGAGCTTTCGCTCGCTCCCGAGTCTCTCCCCGACACTTTCGCAGCGCAATAGCCGCGAATCACGAACCACGAACCACGAACCACGAACCACCCAACCCATCGGTGATGGGTTGCGTGCGTTTCCCTTTTACATTTTCTACGGGGGTTAGTAGAGTACCATGGTCCGGTCGGACGACCCGGAGGACGTTTTGACTCTGGAGGAGGCATAGATGTCGGAAAGAGAAAGCAGCTTCGTCAGCAGGATCGCCAGACTGCAGAATCTTCAGGAGTTCGAGGAACTCAACTGGGAGGGCTCGTTCGAGGACTATCTAGGGGTGGTGAAGGCGAACCCGAAGGTGGTGCGCTCTTCGTTCCAGCGCCTGTACGACATGATCGTCTCGTTCGGCTTCGAGGAGTACTCGGAGATGAAGAAGAAGATCATGCACTACAACTTCTTCGACGACCCGCGACACGACGGCCGGGATGCCATCTACGGGCTGGACATCCCGCTCATGAAGTTCGTTCATGTGATCAAGGCCGCGGCTTTTCGCTATGGGCCGGAGAAGAGAATCCTCCTCCTCCATGGACCGGTCGGAAGCTCCAAGAGCACCATCGTCAGGCTGCTCAAGAAGGGGCTGGAGGATCATTCGAGAAGCTCGGACGGCGCGCTCTACACGATGGAATGGAACATGCCCGACGGAGAGGTCAGCCCATGTCCAATCCATGAAGAGCCGCTCCACGTCATTCCCATCGAATGGCGCGGGTCCGTGCTCAAGGACCTGGGGCTGGAAAGGGCCGAGTACCCCATCGTAGTCGAGAAGGAGCTTTGCCCTTCATGCCGGTACAACTACAACCTGCTGCTGCACAAGTACAAGGGGGACTGGGGCAAGACCGTCGAGCACCTGAAGGTCCGGCGCTTCCTGTTCTCCGAGCAGCATCGGGCGGGGATCGGTACGTTCCAGCCCAAGGACGAGAAGAACCAGGACTCGACCGAGCTTACCGGCGACATCAACTACCGCAAGATCGCCATCTTCGGCTCTGACTCCGACCCCAGGGCATTCAACTTCGACGGGGAATTCTGCATCGCCAACCGCGGCATCATCGAGTTCGTCGAAGTGCTCAAGCTGGACGTGGCGTTCCTCTATGACCTGCTGGGCGCCAGCCAGGAGCACAAGATCAAGCCCAAGAAGTTCGCACAGATCGACATCGACGAGGTCATCATCGGCCACACCAACGAACCCGAGTTCCGCAAGCTCCAGAGCAACGAGTACATGGAAGCGCTGCGGGACAGGACCGTCAAGATCGACATCCCCTACATCACCAAGTTCTCCCATGAGGTCAAGATCTACCGCAAGGACTTCAAGCCCGAGAGGGTGGGAAACATCCACGTGGCGCCGCACACTCTGGAAATGGCTTCCCTATGGGCCGTGCTCACTCGGCTCACCGAACCCAAGAAGCACAGCATCGGCATGCTCCAGAAGGCCAAGCTCTACGACGGCCGCCTGCTTCCAGGCTTCACCGAGGACACGGTCAAGGAGCTCAGAAAGGAGTCCGAGCGTGAAGGGATGGAGGGGATCTCTCCCAGGTACATCCAGGACAAGATCTCCGAAGCCCTGGCGTCGGAAGAAGGGGCCTCGATGATTAACCCCTTCATCGTGCTGAACCGGCTCGAGAGCGGCTTGAAGCACCACTCCCTCATCTCGAATGAGCAGCAGCGCAAGGACTTCAAGGAGCAGCTCGCCATCGTGAAGGAGGAGTACGAGGACGTGATCAAGGACGAGGTCCGCCGCGCTATCTCCGCGGACGAGGAGGCCATTTCGAGGCTCTGCTCCAACTACATCGACAACGTCAAGGCCTACACCCAGAAAGAGAAGATCCGCAACAAGTACACCGGCCAGTACGAAGAGCCCGACGAGCGGCTGATGCGCGCCGTCGAGGAGAAGGTCGGCATACCGGAAAACCGCAAGGACGACTTCCGGCGGGAGATCATGAACTTCATCGGCGCGCTCGCACTCGAAGGCAAGTCGTTCAACTACACGACCAACGAGAGGCTCCGCAAGGCGCTCGAGCTCAAGCTCTTCGAGGACCAGAAGGACTCCATCAAGCTGGCGTCGCTGGTCACCTCCGTGGTCGACAAGAAGACCCAGGAGAAGATCGATATCGTGAAGAACCGGCTGATCCGCAACTTCGGGTACAACGAGGAGTCGGCCACCGACGTGCTCAACTACGTGGCCAGCATCTTCGCCCGAGGCGACCAGAAAGAATCGACATGAGGCGGACATGGCGATTCAGAACGTAGAGAAGGACCACGCAAGGTTTCGGGATATCGTCAAGGGCGCTGTCCGTCGGAACCTGAAGCGATACATCTCCAGGGGCGAGATCCTCGGGAAGGAAGGGAAAAAGACCGTCGCGATCCCGGTGCCGCAGATAGAGATCCCTCGTTTCAAGTTCAAGGGACAGGACCAGTCCGGGGTCGGGCAGGGAGAGGGGGAAGAGGGAGACGCTCTGGGCAACGCTGAAGGGGAAGGGGGAACCGGCGAGGCTGGTGACCAGCCCGGAGAGCACGCTCTGGAAGCCGAGATCAGCGTGGACGAGCTGGCTGAGATCCTGGGCGAGGAGCTGGAGCTGCCCAGAATCAAGCCCCGAGGCACTGCCACCCTGAAGGTGGTGAAGCAGAAGTTCACCGGGATAGCCCGTGTCGGCCCCGAGTCGCTGCGGCATTTCAAGCGAAGCTACCGGGAAGCGCTCAAGCGCCAGATTTCCGCCGGGCTGTACAACCCCGACGACCCCGCGATCATCATCACCCGTGACGACAAGCGCTACAAGAGCTTCAAGCTCCAGATGGCGCAGGAGTCCAACGCAGTCATCGTCTACATGATGGACGTCTCGGGCTCCATGGGCGAGGAGCAGAAACAGGTAGTCCGCATCGAGTCCTTCTGGATCGACACCTGGCTGAGGCACAACTACAAGGGGATCCAGTCACGCTATATCATTCATGACGCACGCGCGCGCGAGGTCGACCGCGATACCTTCTTCCGCACAAAGGAAAGCGGAGGCACCATGATCTCCTCCGCCTACTCGCTGTGCGCCGAGATCATCGACAACGACTACCCCTCTCAAGACTGGAACGTCTACCCGTTCCATTTCTCAGACGGCGACAACTGGTCCTCCGACGACACCGCCAAGTGCATGGAGATCCTCACCAACCAGCTCATCCCCCGCTCCAACATGTTCTGCTACGGCCAGGTCAAGAGCCCGTACGGCTCGGGGCAGTTCATCAAGGACCTCAAGAAGGCGTTCCCAAGCGAGGAAAACCTCATCCTCTCGGAGATCCCCGACCGCGACGGAATCGTCCAGTCCATCAAAGACTTCTTCGTGAAAGGGAAGTAGACATGTCGCTGCCGTTGCACCTTTGGACGATAAGGGAGGAGATTCGGGGCTTTGCTCAGGAGTTCGGCCTCGACTTCTTCGAGGTCGTCTTCGAGCTGGTCTCGAAC
>Ga0172371_10012401_pt1 | contig 11228 bp, 10 predicted proteins | sample Lak12m_FD_114543 | JGI IMG/M metagenome (GOLD analysis project Ga0172371, IMG submission 114543) | Freshwater microbial communities from Kabuno Bay, South-Kivu, Congo - kab_022012_12m | ecosystem: Environmental > Aquatic > Freshwater > Lake | place: Democratic Republic of the Congo: South-Kivu...
GCCCAAAAGTTGCATACGAGAAACATTGGGATGCTGTTTAGCTACATCAATCGCGCCCATATAGATATCGCACTCTAGTCCTACCAGTGCCGCAGCGGTGGCCAAAGCCACGCCATGTTGTCCAGCTCCAGTTTCGGCGATAACTTTTTTCTTGCCCATCTTTTTGGCGAGCAAAGCCTCTCCCAAACAATGATTGATTTTATGCGCGCCGGTGTGGTTCAAATCTTCGCGTTTCAGATAGATTTTTGCTCCACCTAATTTAGCAGTTAGGTTTTTGGCAAAATATAAAGCGGATGGGCGACCGACATAATCCTTGAGAAGTCGTTGATATTCTTTGATAAATTCTGGATCTTTTTTGATCTTGGCATAAGCTTTTTCAATTTCAGCAAAGGCCGGCTTAAGTTCTTCGGGGATAAATTGTCCGCCATATTCTCCAAAGTAACCTTTTTTGTCAGGGAAATTTTTTAATGATTTTTTCATAAAATTAAATTAATTTTTTATATTCTCATATTCTCGAGAATATGAGAATTTTGTTTTTCTTAAATTAAGTTTTTTGCGCAGCAAACTGCATAACAAAAATTATTGGTTCTTCGCCAACTTTCCGTGCTTCGATTGTAGAAATAATAATGTTTCATAGAATTAAAAAACTGCCTTGGTTGGGCAGTGCTTTGCAAAACGAATTAAAATTTTATAAACCAAAAGCGCTGCCTAATAATTAGACAGTCCACCAACTTAAATTGCTTTTGATTTGTTCTTTCATATCTAGAGCTTAGCATCTTTAAATTTTTTGTCAAAAGTGCTTGAAAATTTGTCAAATAAGCCAATATATATTAAGCTATTAAAGTAAGTAATTTATCCAATAGGTATGATAAAAAATAACTATATTTGGCTCAATCAAAGGTTTGTTCAGGAAAAAATGGCCACCATTCCAATCTTGACGCATGGCTTGCATTATGGCAGTGCTATTTTTGAAGGAATTCGTTTTTATGAGACAAAAAATGGTCCGGCCATTTTTCGCTTAGATGAACATTTGGAGCGTTTCTTTTTTTCAGCTAAAGCTTTAGGAATGAAAATTATTTATTCTAAGCAAGAATTAAAAAAAGCGATTATTGAATTGGTAAAAAAAAATAAATTAAAAAGTGGCTATATTCGGCCGATTGCTTTTTATGGAGAGAAAATGGGTTTAAATCCGAATGGAGTAGAAGTGCAAGTAGGAATCGCTTGCTGGGCGTGGGGAAAATATTTGGAAAAAGAAACTGTTCGAGTAAAAATTTCTCCTTTTATGCGTTTGCATCCAAGATGCAGTGTGATGGGAGCAAAAATTTCCGGACATTATTTTAATTCAATTCTAGCTTCAATAGATGCGAAGAAAAGTGGATTTGATGAAGCTTTGCTTTTAGATTGGCAAAATAATATTGCGGAAGGTCCAGGAGAAAATATTTTTTTTGTCAAAGAGAAGAAAATTTTTACGCCTAGCGGTGGGGCAATTCTTTCTGGGATTACGCGCGACTCAATCATGAAAATTGCGAAAGATTTGGGATATCAAGTTTTGGAAAAGAAAATAAAAGTGAGCGATTTGAAAAGTTTCGCGGAAGCTTTTTTTACGGGAACAGCAGTTGAGGTAAACGCGATTAGTCAAATTGGGAAAATTAATTTTGGAAATGGAAAGGAAGGGGAGCACGTCGCACGAATAAAGAAAGCCTATCAAGAAGTTATTTTTGGACAGAATAAGAAATATCAAAAGTGGTTGACTTTTGTGAAATAAAAAATTAGATTCATCAAAAAATGCCAAGAAAATTAAGAACCAAAGTTTTGATAATTGGAGGCGGAGCGGCAGGAATGAGCGCGGCCTTAAATTTGGAGACCAAGGAGGTTATTTTGGTTGAGATGCCCAGTTCCAATTCAATTCTTTCTCCTTGGAATTTAATGCTTAAAGATCCCCGGCAGATGCAAAAGAATATGCTGAAAGTGGGAAATGGAATGAATGAAAAAAGTGTTTTAAAAAAATATATTGAAAATTTTTTGCAAACCGAAAAAGATTTTCTAAAATTTGGCATTAAGCTAAAAAAATCTAACATCGGAATGGTTCCTGATTATAGGTTGGCTGGACTGGAAGTAAAAAATATTCTAAGTAAAAAAATCAAGAAAAAAAAGGTCAAAGTTATTAAGGGACGAGTGACGAGTTTTTTGCTGGATAAAAATAAAAAAATTCAAGGAGCAGGAGTGGATTTTTTGGCGGGAGGGAAAGGTGAGATTGTGGCAGAGCATATTATTTTAGCGGCCGGCGGAGCGGCCAGTTTTTTCAAATATGCTACTGGCGAAAAAAATGCAACCGGAAATGTTTTGGCCTTGGCTTATGAAGGGGGTTTGGAGCTAACAAATTTAGAATTTTTAATGTTTCATCCGTTTTTGATTGTCGATAAGAAATTTCCCAGGGTTTTGGTTTCCGGATCAATTTTAAGTCAAATGGATTTTTGTGATGAAAAAGGTAAAAAATTTCTTACCAAAAAAATTGAAAAAGCTCTGAAAAATAATGAACATCATGGAGTTTTTTCAGAAATGAACAAGGAATTTTATTCTCAATCCTTGAAGGGAAAAATTTTTGCCAAGCTAAATTGCAGCGAGGCGTGGTTTGAAAAATATAAAAAAGAAAATGAATTTGGTTTTATTTTTTCCCAATATTCCAAAACGCAAGTGGGTAAAATTGAAATTCATCCCGCCCAACATTTTTTGATTGGAGGGATTAAGATAAATGAGAAAGCCCAAACCTCGCAGAATAATGTTTTCGCAGCTGGAGAAATTGCGGGAGGACTGCATGGAAGTGATCGGATTGGTGGAACAGCAATTCATGAAGCCTGGATTTTTGGAAAAATTGCCGCCAAAGAAATTAATCGAGTGTTAAAAAATAAAAATAAATTGAAGAAATTAGATGTTAAAAGTAAGATTGGAAAGCTGGGAATCAGCTCAGATATCAAAGAAAAAACTTGGCGGACTTTTGGTCCGATAAAGACCTTGCGAGGACTTAGCGAGTTAGTATCATTAATTGATCAGAAAGGAGAAAAAGTTAGTTCTGAGGAGAAAATTATTCGAAAAATTGCGGAAGTTTGCCTAAGGAGAAAAGAATCTGTCGGAGCTTTTTTTAGAAAAGATTTACCTATGAAAAAAAAGGCGCTTAATTCATTTATTCAAAAAGGAGGAATTATTTTTAAATAAATTTATGAAAAAACCAATCATTGGAATAATCGGCGGAACAAGTCAATTTGGACAGTGGTTTCGATTTTTTTTCGAAAATAATCATTGCGAAGTTTTAATTGCTAGTCGTAATACGGAATTAACGCCAAAGGAATTGGCAAAAAAAGCGGATATTGTGATTATTTCTGTGCCCATCAGGGAAACCTTAAAAGTAATCCGGGAAGTTCGGGATCTATTGAAGTCCGATGCTTTGCTCTGTGATTTCACTTCACTTAAAAAAAATCCAGTGAAGGAAATGTTAAAAAGGAAAAAAGGGGGAGTATTGGGAATGCACCCACTTTTCGGGCCACTCGTTCCCTCAATGGAAGGGCAGCTTATTGTTTTTTGTGAAGAACGAAATAATAAATGGGTGGGATTTTTGGAAGATTTATTTCAATCCAAAGGAGCAAAAATTATCAAAGTAAGTCCGAAAGAACATGATAAGCAAATGGCAATGGTTCAGTCGATGACGCATTTTTTGAATATTTCTTTTGCGAAAGTTTTGCAAAAACAAAAAATTCAACCGCAAAATTTTTTTTCCACCCCGGTTTTTCGTCTGCAGGCAATGCTTATGGGGCGAATCTTAGGATCAAATCCACTTTTGTATTCAGATTTGGAAATAGAGAATGAAGCTTTTCATAAATTACTAAAAGAATTTATCTTTCAAGTGAATAAATTTTCGAAAATTGTCTTGGAAAAAAAATCAGAAAAATTTGAAAAAGATTTTACTTTAGCGGCTAAAGCGATGAAAAATTTTATTCCTATTGCGCAAATGAAAACAACGGAAATAATGTATATTCTAGATAAGCAACCGATTGAAATAAGAAAAAAGAAAAAAAATCATGTCATGTTGCAACCAGATGGGATAAAGGTTTCCTGTTTGGGTCCGGAAGGAACATATTCGCACTTGGCTTCTCAAGAAATTTTTTCCAAAAAATTTGATTTTTCCATGGCTTCAACAATCAAACAAGTTTTCAAAGATGTGGCTAATAATGAAACAAAGTTTGGCGTGGTGCCAGCGGAAAATTCCACCACGGGAATTGTGCAAGAAACTCTTGACTGTTTATTAGATTTTCCTTTGAAAGTGATTGGATCACATAAGATGCGCATCCATCACTGTCTTTTGGCGAGAACAATGGATAAAAGCAAGATAAAAATAATTCGTTCGCATGGCCAACCCTTGAGTCAATGTCGTGAATGGATTAATAGAAATTTCCCCAATGCCTATTTGGATTCGCAATCAAGTACGGTGACGGCTATTCTTTCCACAATGGATCCTTCGATTGCTTTTATTGGCAGTGCCGATGCAGGAAAAGAGTATAAGTTAAAAGTATTAGCGGAGAATATTGAGGATAATAAACAAAATTTGACGGAATTTTATGTTCTCTCTAGAAGTTCCAGTAAATTTTTGAGCAAAAAATTGAAGCCGAGACATTCTTTGCTCATCGTGACGATTTATGATCGTGGTGGAGTACTTAGGGATATTTTGAATGTTTTTGCTGATTTTAAGCTAAATTTATCGAAACTTCATTCTCGCACTAGTTTAGTGAAAGGTTGGGATTATTATTTTTTCCTAGAAATCGAATGTCTGCCAAAAGATCATAATTTTAAAGAGGCGCTAAAGGAGGTTAGAAAATATTGCTCCATCGTTAGGGTTTTTGGAGTAACCTAATTATTATTTAATTTAAACAAATATGAATATTGTTCTCGTAGGTTTTATGGGTTCCGGGAAAACTTCTTCGGCGAAAATATTAGCGGAACTTTTAAATTGGAAAGTGGTTGAGGTGGATGATTTGATTTTGGAAAAAAGTGGTAAGGCAAGTGTTAAGGAGATTTTTGAAACTATGGGCGAAGCCGACTTTCGTTTGTTTGAAATTGGTATCATAAAAGAATTGTCGCAAATTGATAAAAAAATTATTTCACCTGGTGGAGGAGTAATTATGAATCATATCAATATGTTGCATCTTAAAAGAAATGGAAGGGTTTTTTATCTTAAGGATAGTTTTGATTTAATCACCAAACGTCTTGGCAAGGAGACGGAAGGCCGTCCATTATTAAAGGATCGAGAGAAAGCGCTCAAGCTTTTTAATTTACGTTGTCCGTTATATGAAAATTGCGCAGATGAAATTGTCGATTGTGAAAATTTAAATCCAAAACAAATTGCCGAGATTATTTGTGAGCGTGTAAAAGTATATGAAAATTTAAAGTAAGGGTATTATATTTTTTTATGAATTCGTATTCAATTCATCCTCTGGAAGAGAAAATTAATCAAAGTATAACTATACCTGGTTCTAAAAGTTTTTCTAATCGAGCTTTGGTTATGGCGGCGCTAACTACGGGCGAGAGCCGGCTTTACGGTTTATCAGAATCGGATGATACAATTGCGATGCGGCAAGCTCTCAAGGCTTTGGGCGTTGATATTATTTTAGAAAATGATTGCACGGTAGTAAGAGGCACGGGAGGAAAATTTTTGCCATTTAGTGGAGAGATTAATGTGGGAGCGGCTGGAACAACGATGCGTTTTTTAGCTTCAATCTGTTCACTGGTGCCGGGAGAAATAATTTTAGATGGTTCGGAAAGAATGCGTCAGCGACCAGTTGGAGAATTGGTTAACGCCTTGCGTTCATTGGGAGCGAAAATAGAATATGTTGAAAAAGAAAATTTTCCTCCCTTAAAAATAAACGGAGGGAGCTTGAAGGGCGGAACAACACAGATGAACGGAGAAATAAGTAGTCAATATTTTACTTCACTTCTTTTGGTGGGGCCAATTTTGGAAAAGGGTCTGGAAATTGAAATTATCGGGGAACAGATTTCAAAATCATATATTGATATGACGATCCAAAGCCTGAAAGAGCGCGGAGCGGAGGTTATTAACAATAATTATCAGAAATATAGTGTAAATAAAAATGCTAATTATAATCTGGGAAATTTTTATATCGAAGGGGATGCTTCGGGAGCGACATATTTTTGGGCTGTAGCGGCAATTACCGGAAGTACCATCAGAGTAAACAATATTTTACCATCTTCCTTTCAAGGAGATATAAAGTTTCCGGATATTCTTGAAAAAATGGGTTGCACAGTTGTAAAAAATGAAAAAGAAAAATGGATCGAAGTCACGGGAGCAAAAGAATTAAAGGGCATAGAAATTGATATGGAAAATATGCCGGATACTGCCCAAACCCTAGCAGTAGTAGCGTCTTTTGCCAAAGGAAGGACAAAAATAACTGGTTTGGCAACCTTAAAAATCAAAGAAACCGATAGAATTGAAGCTTTGAAAAATGAATTGGAAAAAATGGAAATTAATTCTGAAATAGGCGCGGATTATATTATAATTGAAGGTGGAACTCCTAAGGGAGCCACGATTGAAACTTACAAAGATCATCGAATGGCTATGGCTTTTGCTGTAGCGGGTGCTATAATTAAAGGAATGAAAATTAACGAACCGAAAGTAGTAGCTAAATCATTTCCTGAATTTTGGGAGATGTTGGAAAAAATTGGCGTCAAAACAGAGAGCTAAATTATATTATTTTTATTAAAATATGGCAGGAAATACGTTTGGAAAAATATTTTCGATAACCACTTGTGGCGAATCGCATGGCGGAGCTTTGGGCGTTATTATTGATGGTTGTCCAGCGGGATTGAAAATTTCTCACGAGGACATTCAAAAAGAATTAGATAGGAGAAAACCGGGACAAAGTATTCTCACTACGGCTCGACAAGAAGAAGATAAAATTCAAATTTTATCGGGAGTTTCTGATGGGGTTACAACAGGGGCGCCGATTTTACTTTTAACTTTCAATAAGGATGCGAAATCTGAGGACTACTTGCACTTAAAGGATCTTTATCGTCCTGGACATGCTGATTTTACCTATGAAAAAAAATTTGGCTTGCGTGAATGGCGGGGTGGCGGAAGATCTTCCGCTCGAGAAACATTAGCGCGAGTTGCTGCGGGTGCTATCGCTAAAAAATATTTACAAGAAATAGCCGGTATAAGCTTTTTAGGATACATTGAAAAAATCGGAGATATTCAAGCCCAAGTAGATTATAAAAAAATAAATATTCAAGATGTTGAAGCGAATATCGTTCGTTGTCCAGATGAAAAAGCGGCTGAGAAAATGATAGAACTTATAAATGATGTTCGTTCTCAAGGCGATTCTATTGGAGGGGTAGTTTTTTGCGCGATAAAAAACGTTCCGCTTGGTTTAGGGGAGCCAGTTTTTGATAAATTGCCAGCTGATCTTGCCAAGGCGATGCTTAGTATAAATGCGACAAAAGGGTTTGAAATTGGCGCGGGTTTTTCAGCCGTGAATATGCGGGGCAGCGAAAATAATGATTCATTCTACACAGATGAAAAAGGAATTATTCATACTAAAACTAATAATTGTGGAGGAACACTAGGAGGAATTTCCAATGGTGAAGATATTTATTTTAGAGTGGCTTTTAAGCCCACGCCAACGATAGCTAAAGAGCAAGATACGATTGATAAAAATGGTCAGAATGTAAAATTAAAAGCTGCCGGACGTCATGATCCGTGCGTGGCTTTGCGAGCCGTTCCAGTTGTTGAAGCAATGACTGCTTTGGTTATTATGGATCATTATTTAAGATATAAAAAATAATATTTTAAATAAAGACAAAATTTTATAAATTATGAAAGACTGTATTTTTTGCCAAATCGTTGAAGGAAAAATTCCTTGCCATAAGATCTGGGAAGACAAAAAACACTTGGCTTTTTTGTCGATTTTTCCCAATACGGAAGGTTTTTCAGTGGTCATCCCGAAAAAACATTATCCAAGCTATGCTTTTGAACTGCCCGCAAGGGTACTAGGTGATCTCGTAATCGCGGCCAGCAAAGTTGGAAAACTTTTGGATGCCAAGCTCAAAGATGTTGGGCGGACGGGGATGATTTTTGAAGGGTTTGGAGTGGATCATGTGCACGCGAAACTTTTTCCGATGCACGGAACTGGAGCGAAAAATTGGAAACCATTCCATTCTGATGTTAAAAAATATTTTGAAAAATATGAAGGCTATATTTCTTCTCATGACTACCAAAGAGCGGATGATAAGAAATTAGCGAAACTGGCAAAGAGAATAAAAGAGAAAAATTAACCTCCACACCAATTAAGGATTTTTTTGAAAGCTTTTCTAAAATTTTTGGTCTGTAAAAATAAAATCACTTTAAATTTAATAATTAGATAATCTAAATCTCATATCCTTGATTGGTGTGGGGGTAAATGTATGAAACAATCACAACTTTTTACCAAAGTACAAAAAGACGCAATCAAAGACGAGGTGAGTGTCAATGCGCAACTTTTAATTCGTAGCGGATTTGTTAATAAAGAAATGGCCGGAGTTTATTCTTATTTGCCATTGGGTCTTCGAGTATTGAATAAAATTTCCAATATTATTCGGGAAGAAATGAATACGGCGGGAGGGCAGGAAATTTTTATGACTGTATTGCAGGACAAAGAAACTTGGGAAAAGACTGGTCGCTGGGATGACAAAGTGGTGGATAATTGGTTTAAAACCGCTCTAAAAAATGGAACGGAATTAGGCTTGGGCTTTACCCACGAAGAAGCAATTGCCAAAATCATGAAAAATTACGTTTCTTCTTATAAAGATTTGCCGTTTTATGCTTATCAAATTCAGACAAAATTTAGAAATGAACCGCGTGCCAAAGCGGGATTGATGCGAGGAAGAGAATTTATGATGAAGGATTTATATTCTTTCTCCCGAGATCAAAAAGAACACGAGGAATTTTATGAAAAAATGAAAGATGTTTATATGAAAGTTTTTACTCGGTTAGGAATGGGAGATAAAACTTATATCACCATTTCTTCGGGTGGATCATTTTCTAAATATTCGTATGAATTTCAAACTTTATCCGAAGCTGGAGAAGATATGATTTATATTATTAATGAAGCCAAAAGATTGGCGGTCAATAAAGATGATTTAAATGCTGATGTCTCTAAGGATTTCGGGCTGAATTTAGAAAAAGATAAATTAGTTAGCAAGAAATCAATTGAAGTAGGGGATATATATAATCTTGGTTATAAATATTCCGAAGCTTTTAATCTGACCTACAAAAATGCTGAAGGGAAAGAAGAAAAAGTTTTCATGGGATCGTATGGCATGAGTCCATCGCGCTTGATGGGAGCGATAGTTGAATTAAATCATGATGAAAAGGGAATTATTTGGCCGGAAGCGGTTGCGCCTTTCAAGGTGCACTTAATCAGTTTGAAACAAAATGACAAAGCCCAAGAAATTTATGATTCATTAACCAAAAAAGGCATTGAAGTTTTATTTGATGATCGGGACATTTCGGCGGGAGTAAAATTTGCCGAATCAGACATCATTGGTATTCCATATCGCATTGTGGTGAGTGAAAAATCAATAGCGGCGGGTGGGGTGGAACTTAAAAAACGCGCGGAAGAAAAAAGTGAAATCGTAAAGATTGAAGAACTGATTAAGAGGCTAGCCCTGTAGTGATACTTCAAACGAATTATGTTCTACGTATATGTTTTAGAAAGTTTAAAAAATAAAGATCTTTACTTTGGTTATACTTCAGATTTAAAAAAAAGAATTAAAGAACATAATTCCGGAGAAAATTTTTCTACAAAGTTCCATAAACCATGGAATTTGATTTATTATGAAGCATGTCTCAAGAGAGAAGATGCGACCAGAAGAGAGAAATATTTAAAGACTACACAAGGTAAAAAAATGTTTAAGTTGAGACTCGGAAAGTATTTTAATTTGAAGTAATACTACAGGGTAAAAATGAAAATAAATTTAAGTCAGTATGCCGGATTTTGCGACGGAGTTGATCGGGCGTATAAAATTGTTGAACAAGCTTCAAAGAATAAAAAAACCAAAAAACCGATATATATGTTGGGTTCTTTGGTGCACAACGAAGACGTGGTGAAGCGGATTCAAAAAATGGGAGTGAAAAAAATTTCTTTTGAAAAAAACCTCAAAAATACCTTTGGAAAAATTAAAGGAAAAATTGGAACAATTGTGGTAACGGCGCATGGATTTGGGCCAGCGCTTTATTCATATGCCGAGAAAAATAATATTGATATTTTAGACACGACTTGTCCGCGGGTTTTTAAAGTGCAAAGATTGGCGAAAGTTTTTGCCGCTCGGGGTTCACAAGTGATTATTCTTGGGGAAAAAAACCACAAAGAAGTGAAGGGAATTTTCGAATGGGCGGGGAAGGATGCCAAAATAATCGAAGGAGAGAAGGATTTGCAAAAATTAAAGCTAGACAAAAAGAAAGAAGTTGTTTTGGTTTCGCAAACGACTCAAAATGAAAATTTATTTTTGAAAATTTCCGCTGAGCTTGGGAAGAAATATGAAACGCAGATTTTTAATACGGTTTGCGATACAACGCACAATCGACAATCTGAAGTGAAAAAAATGGCGCAGGAAAACGAAGTGATGATTGTGATTGGATCAGCGCACAGTTCTAATTCCAATCGATTATATGAAATTTCCCATGAATTGAATCCAGAGACTTATTTTGTCGAGAATGCCAAAAAAATTAAAAAAGCTTGGTTTAAAAACGTGAAAAAAGTGGGAGTGACGGCCGGCGCTTCGACGCCAAAATGGATTATTCAAGAAGTGGTCAAAAAGCTTAAAACTTTCTAGGGTGATTGCTTTTTTCCTTTGTTGGCGGTATAATTTAAGAGTAAAAATAAACAATTTTATAAAATAATCCCTCTGATCCGGGACTTTGTTGGTTTGGAATTATTTTATAAAATCGCTAAAAAAATGCCAAAAATAGTTATCGTCGAGGATGATCCAATGATTCAGGAAATTTATCAGAAAAAGTTTTCTGAGGCTGGTTTTGAAGTAATCTCGGCCGTTTCTGGTCAAAAAGTTTTGGATTTTGCTAAGGAACAACCAGATATCGATGTGGTGCTTTTAGATCTCCTGATGCCAAAAATGAATGGCTTTGAGGTAACCGAAAAATTGAGAAACCCAGACGAAGGATATAATCC
>Ga0172371_10012402_pt1 | contig 11227 bp, 11 predicted proteins | sample Lak12m_FD_114543 | JGI IMG/M metagenome (GOLD analysis project Ga0172371, IMG submission 114543) | Freshwater microbial communities from Kabuno Bay, South-Kivu, Congo - kab_022012_12m | ecosystem: Environmental > Aquatic > Freshwater > Lake | place: Democratic Republic of the Congo: South-Kivu...
ATAATCAATGCCGCCAGGGCAGGAGTATCATTGCTGAATGGAGACATGTATATTTTCCATCGGGACAGAAATAATCTGGAAATGGACAGCTATCCCTGCTTTATCTGCAAGAAATTAATAATAAATTCCGGAATCGACAGGGTTATTTGCGGAACCAAGGAAAAAGGGATAAAGATATTTAAAGTAGAAGATTGGATCAAAGACTGGCAGCAAAAAGACATATTGGACGATGAATATCAATATGGCCGCGATTTAAACAAAAACGATGATTTAAAAGACAATTTAGCATGAAAAAAGTAATCGGTCTTATAGGCCAAACCGGCTCGGGAAAAGATATTTTTTGCGAATATGCCAAAAAAAAATCCAAGCCGGTTTTTTGTTTCCGCTTTTCCGCTCCCTTGACAGAGGCTTTGAATATATTCGTTAATGCGATTAAAAAAGAAGACCAGCAATGGTTGGCAATGTGTTTAAGGGAAAGATTCGGCAATAATATTCTGGGAAAAGCCCTTGAAAAGAAGGTCAGGGAAATTAAAAAAGGAACAATTATTCTGAACGGCATCAGAGCCTGGGAGGAATTCTATATGATAAAAAAACTCGGAGGGAAAATTGTTTATATCACTGCTGACTCGAAGATTAGATGGGAAAGGATTAAAAAAAGGAAAGAGAAGAAAGACGATAATTCGTCTTATAAAAAATTCCTTAGAATGGAAAAAGTGAAAACGGAGGCTTTAATTTCTAAAATCGGCAAAAAAGCTGATTTTATCATAGAGAACAACGGAACGATAAATGAATTTTATAGAGAGATTAAAAAGACAATTCAATGATCAGGAATCCTTATTCCGGCAAATTTATAGTCATTGAAGGATTAGACGGTTCAGGGCAAAGCACTCAGGCAGAGACCTTGAAGGTTTTTTTGTCAGAAGGAGGAGAAAAAGTGGTTTTGACCAAAGAGCCGACAGCAGATTCTGACGCCGGAAAGAAAATAAAAGAAATTTTAAGAGAAAAGAACATTATTTCTTCTTGGGAACTGCAAAAGCTTTTTGTTCAGGATAGGAAAGAGCATTTGTCAAATTTGATTATGCCATCTTTGAAAAAGGGGACAATAGTAATATCTGACCGTTACTTTTTTTCCACATTCGCTTACGGCGTTTCAGACGGGCTTAATCTTGATAAATTAATCGAAATGAACAATGATTTTTTGCTTCCGGACTTAACTTTTATTTTAAAGGTCAGCCCGGAGGTTTGCATGGAGAGAATCGAAGAAAGAGGCAAGGGAACAGAGCTTTTCGAAAAAAGGGAAAAATTGGAGAAAGTTTGGCAGACTTACGAGATATTGCCAAATAAATTTAAAAATGTTTATATGATTGATGGGGAAAAAACGAAAGGAGAGGTTTTTTCCCGGATAAAAGAGATTGTTCTTTTCCAAACTGTAAATAAAATAAAAAAGGAGGTTTGATATGGCTGACTTTAAGGTTAATGTAATGAATTCGCAAAATGCGCAGACTATGGCCGTGGCAGCGGCGCTTGGATGTTTCGAGGAAAAATCAGCTTCGCAGATTTTGCAGGAGCTTACGGTTCTTTCCGAAGAAGAACGGTTGAAAAAAGAAAAAGCCGTGCTGAAAAACAGCTTTGGCAGGGGACACGGCTCGGTCGGAGATCAGACTCATTTCACTTTCAGCATCGAAGATCTGCCTCGAATAACCACGCTTTTTCTCTGTCTTCCTGAATATCTGGAACATCTTCAGCAGTCTTTGAGAAGAGCCAAGGCAAGCAGGGGTTTTTATCTGCCTGAATCGATAAAGAATTCGAAACTTGCCAAAAAGGTAAAAAGCCTGCTTGATTCCGCTTTTGTCTTTTACGATAAAGCTTGCCAGGCCGGCATTCCGGCAGAAGACGCCAGATTTCTGCTTTCCCTTTATACCAAGACCAACATTACGACTTGCGGCAATGCCAGAGAGCTTTGCCATGTTTATTCAATGGCCCATCGGCCTGGAGTTCCGTCTGTGACAACAAAAGTTATAGACGAAATAATCAGCCAGGCTTCAGCCATTACGCCTAATCTCTTTGAGGATTTCGGGTTTAACTATGAGGCGCTTTCCTGGTATCCTTCTTCCCAGCTTTTTGCTCCTGCGAACCAGACTTTGGAAAGCCTTATCAATGCTCACAAAAAAGACGATTCGGCAGCTTCATTTCTGGGCTGGATGTCGTCTTTTGAAATTAAGCAGGAAGTTTTAAAGCGTGCGGTAAAAGACAAGGATGAGGCCGAGTTATCCAATTTAAAGCATGTTCATTTCGAGTTTTTAGCTCCCATGTCTCTGGCTTGCTTTCATCAGGCCACCAGGCAGAGAACGTGGAATCACAGCATAGAAAGTATTTACGAGGCAGCAGAAGACGCGATTTTGCATCCCAAAGAAAGAATGGTTGTTCCGCCTTCTGTGAAAAATTCTGATTTTTTTTCCCAATATCAGGAATTTCATCTTTCCCTGTTGAATCTTTACAAAGAATTAACGGAAGAAGGCGTTCCCAAAGAGGAGGCGATTGGAGTTGTTCCGCATTCCCTCAAGATATACGACTGGATTCACGTTAACGGCTGGAATGCCATTCACAGCATAGGGAAAAGGACTTGTCTCGAAGCCCAGTGGGAAATCCGGGTAATTGCCAGAAAAATGGCCAAAGACATCAAAAAAGCGATTCCTGCGTTTCAGGATTGGGCAGAACCCCAATGCATAACTTACGGGAAATGTCCGGAAATAAAGGACTGCGGATATTACAAGAAAAAAAAGGAGGAATAAAAAAATCAAACAGGGCTCCGGTTTATCGGGGCCCTTCAATTTGATAAAAAGCCGAAATTTTAATAGAATAAACATATGAAAAAGATTGATTCTAAAATTTATGCTTTGGTCAAAAAAGAGATTTCCCGCCAGAAAAACGGATTGGTTTTGATTCCTTCTGAAAATTATGCCAGCCCTGAAACTTTATCAGTTATGGGCACCCCTTTGAGCAATAAATATTCCGAAGGGTATCCGGGCAAAAGATATTACGGAGGCAATGAGTTTGTCGATCAAATTGAACAAATAGCAATTGACAGGGCTAAAAAACTTTTTAAAGCAGAGCATGCCAACGTTCAGCCGCATTCCGGCTCTCAAGCAAATTCAGCTGTTTATCTGGCTTTACTGGATTATAAAGATAAAATACTAGGAATAGATCTTTCAGCCGGAGGACATTTGACCCACGGTTCGCCGGTTAACTTTTCCGGAAAACTGTATAATTTTTCACATTACGGGGTTGATTTAAAAACAGAGAAAATAGACTTGAAAGAGGTGGAAAAAAAAGCTTTAAAGTTCAGGCCGAAACTTATAATCGTCAGCACTACTTCCTATTCCAGATCGCTTGATTTTAAGGCATTCAGAAAAATCGCTGACAAGGTCAAGGCTTATTTAATGGCTGATATCGCCCATATTGCCGGTCTGGTTATTGCCGGAATACACGATAATCCTTTTCCCTGGTGCGATGTTGTAACAACAACCACTCATAAGACCTTGAGAGGGCCCAGGGGAGGATTGATTTTATGCAAAATTAAAGACAGATTAGATTGTAAGGGCAAGCTGAATTTGGCTCAGAAAATAGACAAAGCTGTATTTCCCGGCATCCAGGGAGGGCCGATGGACCATGTTATCGCAGCCAAAGCAGTTTGTTTTTTAGAGGCAATGAAGCCGTCTTTTAAAAAATACCAAAGGCAGATTGTTTTGAATGCCAAAGCCATGGCAGATGAATTTCAGAAACAGGGAGTCAGGGTAATAAGCAGAGGAACGGACAATCATTTGATGGTAATAGATGTTTCCTCTTTTGAAGCGGGCTCCAAAGAAATTCAGGACGAACTGGACAGGGTCGGCATTTATGTCAACAGGAGCGCTATTCCTTTTGATAAAAGGCCTCCTTATTTTCCTTCCGGTATAAGATTAGGCACGCCGGCTATTACTGCCAGGGGATTAAAGGAAAAAGAATCAAGAGAAATCGTTCGTTTGATCGTTAAGCTGATTAATAATATTAAAAATCAGAATATTAAGAATTCAATTAGGCTGGAAGTGAAAAAGATAGCCGGGAAATTCCCAATTTATGAAGATTTTCAATGGTAAAAAGAAGGCTGATGAAATTCTCTCAGACCTGGAAAAAAGAATAAAAAAAGATGGAAAAGAACTGAAATTAGCGGTAATATCTGTTTCTGAGGATGATGCCTCGAAAGTTTTCATAAAAAACAAGAAAAAAGCGGCTGAAAGGCTGGGCATCGGAATTTTGCATTCAAGGTTTAACAGCAAGGCCGGGCAGGAAGATATTATTCGTCGCATTGAGTCTTTAAACAAGAATAAGAAAATTACCGGAATTATTGTCCAACTGCCTTTGCCCGGAAGATTGAACGAGAATAAAATTATTTCAAAAGTAAATCTTGAAAAAGACGTTGACGGATTTCAAAAGAATTCTCCTTTTATCCCTCCTTTAGTTTCGGCTATCTTGCTTTCCTTGAAAGCTTCTTCCAAAAATTTTAAAGGGAAAAAAATTGTCGCTTTGGTTAATTCTGATTTTTTCGGCAATGCTTTAAAAGTTTCCCTTGGAAAAGAAAGAATCAAGATAGATTATGTTAAAAATAAAAAGAGCTCAAAAATTAAATCAGCTGATATTCTGATTTCTGTCTGCGGTTGTCCCAGTTACATAAAAGGGGATATGATTAAAAATAATGCCGTTCTGATTGACGGAGGCATCGTTGTTTCAAAAGAAAAGAAAGTGCTTGGAGACGTAGACAGAGAAAGCGTGTCCGGTAAAGCCGGTTTTCTGACACCTGTGCCGGGCGGCTTAGGACCCTTAACCGTCGTTTTATTATTAAAAAACGTTTATTATGCATCAAAATACAGCAAAAATAATTGATCAGACTTTTCTTAAAAAAGGAGCCTCAAAAGAAGAAATCGGGAAAGTTTGTTTGGAAACTAAGCAATACGGTTTTCGGGGTCTTTGCGTTTATCCGGAACATACTAGAATAGCCAAAGATTTCTTGTCAGAGAGCGATGTAAAACTTACCACTTTGATTGACGAACCTACTGGCGCCAGCTCTCATGAGGTTAGGATGCAAGCGGTTTTGAACGCCAAAAAAGACGGATCAGACGAAGCTGACGTGGTCATGAAAATAGATTCTTTTAAAAACGCTAAATACGAGGAAGTTTTAACTGATTTGAAAGAGATTTGCGCTGTTTTGCCGACGAAAGTCATAATCGGATCCGGTTATTTGACCGATGAAGAAATCAAAAAAGCTTCGGAAATCGTAAAAGAAGCTGGCGCTATTTGCGTTAAAACAGCGACCATAGAAGATCCTTTGGACCGTTCAGAGCTTCAGGAAAAATCAAAACATGTCAGAATAATGAAAGAGTCAGCTCCCGGCCTTTTGGTAAAGGCAGCAGGCTCTATCAGGACTCTGGCTGATTTGCAGATGATGGTAGAATCAGGAGCTGATATTATAGGCACCAGTTCCGGAGTGGAAATAATCGATGAAGAAAAAGGCAAAGAAACCTCTGTCGAGGAAGACTGGAGAAAAACTGAGTAATTTTATGCATAAACCAACCATTGGCCTTGAAATACATATTGAATTGAAAACCAAAACCAAGATGTTTTGCGCCTGTTTGAATGATTCGGACGAAATAAAGCCGAATGTTAATATTTGTCCTGTTTGCATGGGGCATCCGGGAACCCTTCCTGTCATAAACGAAGAAGCGGTTAAAAAAGTGATAAAAACAGGATTGGCTCTTAATTCTTCAATCCCCGAATATTCCAAATTCGACAGAAAAAACTATTTTTATCCCGATTTGCCCAAGGGTTATCAGATATCGCAATACGACAAGCCTTTGTGCGTCGGAGGATATCTTGAACTGATTGACGGGAAAAAACGCAAAAAAGTAAGGATTACAAGAATCCATTTGGAAGAGGACACGGGCAAGCTGATTCACGGGGAATCATTTGGAGGAACAATGTCAAAAAACGATCAAAATAAAATCAAAAATTTAACAGATTCAGTAATAGAAAAGCATAGCATAGAAAAATATTCTTTGGTTGATTTTAACAGAGCCGGCATTCCTTTGATGGAACTGGTGACAGAGCCAGATATTGTTTCGGCCAAAGAGGCAAAAGAATTCGCCCAAGAGCTTCATTTGACGATGCATTATCTTGATATTTCAGACGCTGATATGGAAAAAGGACAAATGAGGGTGGAAGTCAATATTTCCGTTTCCAAGGACAATAAATTAGGGACAAAAGTTGAAATAAAAAATCTCAATTCTTTCAGGTCAGTGGAGCGTTCTATTGATTATGAAATTAAAAGGCAAACCGAACTGTTGCAAAAAGGGGAAAAGATCATCCAGGAAACCAGAGGCTGGGACGACATAAAGGGCGTTACTTTTTCCCAACGCCAAAAGGAAGAAGCTCATGATTATCGGTATTTTCCAGAGCCTGATCTGCCGCCTCTTCATTTTATTGACAAAGAGATAAAAGAAATTAAAAGCGAAATTCCAGAACTCCCTTGGCAAAAAAGAGAAAGGATTAAAAAGGAATACAATTTGGACCAGGAGAAAATTGAGGTTCTTGTTTATAATAAAAATTTAGGGGGACTTTTGGAAAGCGTAATCCTTGAATTTGACGAACATTTTCCCAAGGAGAAAAGCTTAGAACTGATTGAGCTGGCCGCAAATTATTTAATTACTGATTGGCAGGCGCTTTTAAAAGAATCAGACGACAAGGATGTTTTGTTTTCTCCGAAGAATTTTGCCGAACTTATTATTTTAATCAGCAGGGGAGAAGTATCAAGCAAGATAGCCAAAATGGTGATTTCGGAAATGTTCAAAACAGGAAACGATCCTTCAAATATTATCAGAGAAAAAGGGTTGTCTCAGATTAGCAACGAGGATGAAATTGAAAATATTGTTAAGGAGGTAATCGCTGAAAATCAAAAAGTGTCCAAAGACTATCAAGACGGCAAAGAAAGCGTTCTTCAGTTTTTAATCGGCCAGGCAATGGCAAAATCAAAAGGGAAAGCCAATCCCCAGGCGGTCAGTAAAATTTTCAAAAATATCTTGACAAAATAGAAAAAAAATAGTTTAATTTAGATTATAAGGAGGTGATATTCGTGCCCAAGGAACTTAAAAAAGACGGATTGATTATGTTCCGCCGAATGTTCAAAGATTCGTCTCCCGTCATGGGAAAAATCATACTCGTCGGGTTTGACGCGGTTGTTGCAAAAATAGGCAGACCTGGATCTGTCGAAGAAAGGGAGGTTTTTGTCCTTACCAGGGAAATTTGCAGCATTCTTTAGCAACCAAAGGACCAGTTTCATACTGGCCCTTTTTCTATAAAAATCCTTTTACTAATTTTTCAGCTTCAGCGTAATTTTTAATCCAATTTACTCGTTTGTCTTTTTTAAACCAGGTCATTTGGCGCTTGGCGAATTGTTCTATCTCTTTTTGGAGATTTTCCTGCATTTCTTTTTTGGATATTTTTTTTTGAAGATACAGGGAGATAAAGCGGTATTCCAGGCCGAATTCTTCCAATCTTTTCCAGGAAATTCCTGATTTTCGGAGATTTTTTATTTCCTGGATCATTCCTTGTTTCAGTCTTTTTAAAAGCCTTTTTCTTATTAATTTTTTCAGTTCTTCCTTTTCTTTTTTGATGCCGATGATCAATATTGGATAGGGCAGGGGATTTTTCTTAAAAGAGGGGATTGGCTTTTTTGTTTTAATCAGTATTTCCAGAGCTCTGATCAGCCTTCTTCTGTTGTTTTTGTCTATGTTTTTCGCTCTTTTTTTATCTAGTTTTTTTATTCTTGAAAAAAGTTCTTGCGTTGTCAGTTTTTCAAGTTTTTTTCTTAATAAGAAATCCGGTTTTACTTTCGGGATGATTATTCCGTCTACTGCGGCTTGTATGTAAAATCCGCTTCCTCCGCAAATAATCGGAATCTTGCCATTTTTAATAATTTTGCTTATTGCTTTTTTTGCTAATGCCTGATACTGGCTGGCCGTGAATCTTCTTTTGGGGCAGGCAATATCCAGCAGATAATGGGGGATGTTTTGCATTTCTTTTTTGGTTATTTTTCCGCTGCCTATATCCATGCCTTTGTAGACCTGCCTGGAATCGGCTGAGATTATTTCCGCCTTGATTTTTTTGGCTATTTTTACGGCCAAATCAGACTTGCCAGAAGAAGTCGGTCCGAGTATGACTATAAGTTTATTTTCCATGTTTTTTTAAGATTTTCCTCAGGGCTTTTTCTCTTTTCTTTTTCTCTGACAGAGGAATATCGTCTTTCAGATTAAACGCAGCTGTTCCCGGTCTGGAAGAGTATTTTGAAATGTAGGCCCAGTTGAATTTAATTTTTTTGAAGAGATTTAATGTATCCTGAAACTGCTTTTTTGTCTCTTTCGGGAATCCCACAATGATGTCGGTAGAGAGTTTTATCTCAGGAATCTTCTTTTTTATTTTTTCTATTAATATTTTGTATTCCTTTGCCGTATAATTTCTGTTCATCTTTTTCAGTATTTTATTGTTTCCGGATTGCAGGGGAAGATTGAGGTATTTTCCGAATTTTTTGCAATCTGCCAGAACGTTTATCAGCTCGTCGGAAAAGTTTTTAGGATGAGGAGAAGTAAACAGTATCCGGAAGTTTCCGGGAATATCATCAACCATTTTTAAAAGCCTTGCAAAATTGATTGATTTGTTTTCCGGTGAATGGTAATCGTTAACGTTTTGGCCCAAAAGCCATATTTCTTTGGATCCTTTTTTTACGGAATTTTTTGTTTCTTTGATTATTTCCTGGTGGTTTCGGCAGTTTAACGCGCCTCTGGTCAAAGGGACAACGCAGTAATTGCAGGCGTTATTACAACCGTTTGAAATCGGGATTAAGGCCATGGATTTTTCCTGGCATTTCGGTTTTTCTTTGAAATAGTTCTTATTGTCCCAGATTTCGTCAAAAAACTTTTCAAATTTCCTTTTGTCTTTTTTCAGGATACAGCCGGTTAAAATTGTTTTCAGCTTCGGATTTTTAGCTTTTATTTTTTTTAAATTATTGATTTGGCCGTAAACCCTGTCAACTGCCGACTGCCTGACAGAGCACATGTTAATCAGAACCAGATCAGCCTTTTTTGGATCTCTGGCCGGTTTATGGCCTTTTTTATCCAACAGCAAGGAAATTCTTTCCGAATCAGCCCTGTTCATCTGGCAGCCGAAAGTTATAATTTTGTATTTTGCCATATGTTTATCTTATAACAGTAAAACGGCCTTCTCAAGACCGTTTTTCATTCCATTTTTATTGTTTTAGTGTATTTCTTCTTTTTTCTCCCTGAGGAATTCGCGCCATTTTTCCAAGAATTCAATGAATGTCTGCAAGGGCATGTCTATCAGGAAATTGAAGAAAACAACAATGACATTGTATTTTGCCCATTGGCCCGATAGCCATTTTCCCATGCGTATTATGGGCAGAGAAAAGAAATCAATAATAAAAACCAGAAACGATTCTTTTCTTTGTACTATTTCCAGCTCCCTGGATCTTTCTCTGAGCTTTGTGCCGGCAAATGAAATCAGGGAAATAAAGACAAGGAAAATTACCATTGAAAGGATGCCGAATTCCAATTTCTGCAGCCCCCAGATTATCAGGCCGAAAGAAGCCAGAAAGCCCAAAAGATAAAAGCCGGTGACAAAAGTATCCATAAGCCAGCTTCGTTCCTTCGGAATTTTGATTACATAAGCGTCTTTGGCTTCTGTTTCATAGGTTATTTTCATTATTTCCATAATTACCTGCTGAAGATTTTCCTTTTTCGGAGGCTTGATGGTCAGAATCAGAAAAAGCATCAAAAGAGCGGGGATAAGAATATTAAAACCCAGAGCTTCGTAGCTGAATTGTCCTGTAACATATCTATCAAAAGGCACTTCAATGGCTAAAGCCAAAAGGATTTTAGTGAGAAAAATGGAAATAGTGGCATAAATAGCTGCTCTGTTGATTCTTTTTTTTATGGTTTTTAATCTTTTTTCGTAAGCCGAAACTATTTTACTTTCTAATTCTTCCGGAGCTGACAATTTTTGTAGAGCATTCATGGGCTCCTCTGAAATTACGTCTCCTAAAACCAGATAAGCGGTATCGTATCTTTCGCAGATTTTGTAGAATTTTTCCGAAAGCCGTTTTTTTAAAGCCTTCTCAAAATTTTTCCAGCTTAAATATATATTTTGGGCTATTTCGGGCAGGGGAGATTCATTGTTTTTCAAATCATGCCATTTGGGATATTGTTTTTTAATGAGATTGTAAATAATTATCGGATTATCCAACTTGAAAAGCGCTTTTTGAACAGCGATGTGGATCTGGACGTTTTTTTGCTCCTCAGTCATGCCGTTATTTAATTTTATCCTTTCCGTCATTGCTTCTGTCATGTAGTCGATCAAAGCTCTTTCCCTGTGCGGCGGAGCCAATTCTTCTTCTATTTCGCAGGCAGCAATAGACAAAAGCCAGTCGTAAAGCTGGGCTTTTATTTTTTCTCCTTCGGTCATCGGAGCGTTTTCCAGAATATATATGTATTTTTCTATTATTTTTTTCACCTGGACAACAGAAGTTTCCGGTATTCTGTCATTCGGGAAATGGCCGCTTCTTATTAATTCCAAAATCAGCGGTTCTGCCACTTCCTGGCTGTCTTTGGTCAAAAGCAGTCTTCTTTTCAGCATTCTTTCAATGGCTGATCTTCTCATTAAATGTTCCTCTTTCCAGTCAACCACCCCTCTTATTTTTTCATAAAAAGCGGCAACGGCCGAAGCCACTTCGTCAACATGGATGGTCGGGATTTCCGTTTTCGGCTGCAAGGAATTGTGCCAGGCCCGGTATTCCTGAATGAGTTTTTGAGTTTGTCTGGATAAATCTGCCATAAGATTATTGTTCAATTTTTTCAATGAATTTGCTTATTTTCATTTCGCCAATGTCTCCTTTTTGTCTTTCTCTTGCTCTGATTGTTTTGGCTTTCATTTCTTTGTCGCCGACAACCAGCAAATAAGGGATTTTTTGGATTTCTCCTTCTCTTATTTTTTTGGAAACGGTTTCATTTTCGTTCCTGACTCTTATCCTGAAATCAAGGCCCTCTAAAGCTTTGGCCGTTTCTTTTGCGTATTTTTCATGTTTCTGGCTTAAAGGAATCACCCAGATTTGTTCCGGCGAAAGCCAGAA
>Ga0172371_10012403_pt1 | contig 11227 bp, 12 predicted proteins | sample Lak12m_FD_114543 | JGI IMG/M metagenome (GOLD analysis project Ga0172371, IMG submission 114543) | Freshwater microbial communities from Kabuno Bay, South-Kivu, Congo - kab_022012_12m | ecosystem: Environmental > Aquatic > Freshwater > Lake | place: Democratic Republic of the Congo: South-Kivu...
CTTGGTGGCACGGCCGCGTCAACTCTTTCGTTGAAAACAGACAAAGACGGATTTTCTGTAAGCAAAACGCAACCAAACAAAGCGCAGTACGCTTCGTTATGCGCCAAATGCGGCGCGCGCCGCATCGACCAGCAGATCGGATTGGAAGGCACGCCGGAAGAATACGTTGCCAGACTGGTTGAAATCTTCCGCGAAGTCCGCCGCGTGCTGCGCGATGACGGCACGCTATGGCTCAATCTCGGCGACTCGTATTGGGGTGGTAAAGGACAATCGAACATGGCATGGGTTTCACAAAACACATCGCGCAAAACGATTGAACATGAACACCATAATATATGCGGCATGGGTGAAACAAGGCCCACGGACAAAAAGCACGATACAATCAAACCAAAAGACCTGATTGGCATTCCGTGGATGGTCGCCTTTGCCCTGCGTGCTGATGGATGGTACCTGCGCCAGGACATCATCTGGCACAAGCGCGCGCCCATGCCGGAATCCGTAACCGACCGCTGCACCAAGGCGCATGAATACATCTTCCTGCTCACAAAGTCGCCGCGATACTTCTACGACGCTGAGGCGGTGAAGGAACCGTCGGCTATGCCTGGCGAACGCATTGCCGACGAAGATGAACCGACACGGCATCGAACTGACGGGCCGCGCGCAAGCGGTGTAAAACGAGTTGGTGCCGGAGCCAGTCGCAACAAGCGCTCCGTTTGGACGCTCTCGCCGTCATCGTATGCCGAGGCGCACTTCGCCACCTTCCCGCCAGAACTGCCGCGCACCTGCATCATGGCCGGCACCAGCCAGCGCGGCGCGTGCCCGCGCTGCGGCGCGCCGTTCGAGCGGATCATGTCCGCCGGCATGACAGACCACAACGGTGCCACTGCATCCGCCTACGCCGATGGAACCACCGCCAAGCGCCTTGCGCTTCAGCGCCAGGCCGCGCGCGAGCGCGGTGAAGAATACGCCAGCGGCAAAAAGACCATCGGCTGGCGACCAACCTGCTCGTGCCGTTCTTCGATATGCGTCGGCGACGAGCCGGCCGCGCCGTGCAAACGTCAGGCCGAGTCGGATGAACAATTCGCGCAACGGCATGACGAATGGCAAAAAGAACACGACGAATGGCAGGCATTGCTGGCGGAATGGCTGCCTGTTTACAACGAACTGTCTGCCGTGCCGTGCCTTGTACTCGATCCGTTCAATGGCAGCGGGACCAGCGGCATGGTCGCGCTCGAATTGGGCCGGCGCTACATTGGCATCGACCTGAATCCGGCGTACATCGAAATGAGCCGCAGGCGCATTGCGCCCGCATTGGCCGCACCCGTGCTGCCACTGGCATGAAGAAAAATACCATGCAAAAGCAAAACATTCACCGCCGAGGCGCGGAGCACGCCGAGAAGAGCAGCGGCAAATGCCGTCTGTTCATCCTCTGCGCTGCATTCATCATTCATCACTCATCATTCATCATTTTCTGCCATGAACCCCGTTGACTTCAACACCATGCCGGAGGCGGCGGCGAAGCTGGGCCGGACCGTCTCCCCGGCCGAGTTGGCGGAACTCATTCTACTGGGTGAGGCGATTGTCGTAGAAGACGCGGCGTTCGTGTCAAAGAAGTGGCTGGGCCGGCAGACGGCGGCGGCGATCCACGTCCGCGCCCACACGCGCAACTACAAGCCCGGCGCGCACCCGACCCTGCGCGGCACCGTGCGCATCGCCGCGCACGTAAGGAAGAAACGCTGAACGATGAACGATGAACGATGAACGCTGAACGATGAACGCTGAACGATGAACCACGAACTATGACCAACCTCACTACCTCTACCACCGCCACCGTCTTGCCGACGCAATTCATTCTGACGCACTTGCCGGCGGCCGTCGGTGTGGCGGGCCGCGTCGTGCGCGTGCAGGGCAATGTGCTCCTGCTTGAATTTGACCGTGACTACGAGCTGCTCTCGGCCGACATGCAGCGGCCGCGCCGCACCTACGCACCGCGCAACACGCAGCGCGGCTGCTTTCTGACCGCATTCGAGCGGCGGCGCAATGTCAAGTGGCGCATCGCCCTGGACAAGTGCGACGTGAGGTTGCAAGAAGGTACGCCGGATCAAAGTACGCCGGTGGCCGGTACGCCGGATCAAGGTACGCCGGTGGTCGGTACGCCGGTACGCCGGTCTGCAATCGCAGTTGCAGAAGGTACGCCGGATCAAGGTACGCCGGTGGCCGGTACGCCGGATCAAGGTGCGCCGGTGGTCGGTACGCCGGTACGTCAGTATGAAGATCAGAACGCTGCGCTTGAAAACCGACGCACCGACGCACCCTCTGCGTCTGCGCCTTCCACCGACGCACTGGCCACCGACGCACCGGCGCACCAACTGCCTTCCACCGACGCACCGACTACCGGCGCACCGGCGCACCTACAACCGGCGCACCTATACCGCCCCTCGCTGCTGCTCTACGCCGGGTTGGCGGATAACTGGCGCAGCGTGCGCGTGCTGCCCGTGCAAATGATTGCCAACGCGCTGAAAATAGACCGCAAGTACATCAATATCTGGCTCAAGCGGGCCGGCCGTTGCGTGTGCTACGTCGGCGTGAAAAGGAGCGTTGACGTGGACAACTTCGCCAAGTGGCTCGACCAGGAGAAGCCGAGAATTTTAATGATGAATGCTGAATGATGAATGATGAATGCAGCACAGAAAAATACTCACCGCCGAGGCGCGGAGAGCGCTGAGAAAACGCAGCGCACAAGCGATTGTGGTGCAGCCGCAGCGCTTGAACAGCCAGAATTTGATCTGCTCTTCTCGGCGACCTCCGCGCCTCGGCGGTGAATTTCTTGCTGGCAAATGCAGCCTTTCGCATACGCAAAATAACATTCGGGAAAGAACATGACCAAAATTTGATTTTTCAATAATTCTGTGCAACAATGGTGCCGTAGGGTTGAGTGTCCCTGCGGCGACGGCCGTGGGGGCGTGGTGATTCAAGGCCGATCCGTATACGGCGGATCGGCCTTTTTCTTTTTTGGCGCGCCGCGCCATAACCTTCTGCACGGATCGCATTGCCAGACCAATCGGCCACCTCGGCTGTTGCCACCATCAAGCCCGTGACGGCTATGCCGGTCGTGTCCGGCATCAAGTTCGTCATGCGCGGCGACACGTCGCGCGGCTCGGCCAGCGATCTGCTGCAAATGGCCGACCTCGGCTACACCCCCGCCCAACTCCTCCTTGAACTCCTGAAAAAACATCCCGACGTGTCAAAGGCCGTCTGGGATTACGTCAATATCAGCAACACCTCGTGCGCTTATTCCGCCAAGAACGCGGCCAATATGCCCAGCGGGCCAAACGAGGCGTGGTTGGCCGAGTTCCTGCGCCGCAAGACGCTGTGCCCGCAATCCGCAACCGGCCCGTCGTTGCAGGGCAATTCGATGGACACCTTCCGCGCCGGGCTGAAGCTGCTGCTGATGCTGCGCGGCGCCGCCGCCTGCGAGATTCTGGTCAACAAGCGCCTTGATCCCATCGGCCTCTACCTGCGCGACCCGGATGATGTCGAGATTTCGCAGAATGCCGATGGCACGTTGTCCGCAGCGTGGGCGGCCGGCAGCACGGCGGTTCCCATCACCACCCCGCGCTTTTTCTACACCACGTTAAATGCGCCGGTCAATGATCCGCAGGGCGTCAGCCCCATCCTGCCCGCGCTGACCGTCGTGTACATGCAGTTGCGCACCTTGGTTGACCTGGCCAAGATCATGAAGAAGGTCGGCTGGCCGCGCGTTGACATCGAGATTGACGAGGCGGCCGTCCGCGCCAACGCGCCGCAGAACATCCTGGCCGACCCCGACCCGCAGAAGTACATCGCCTACGTCACGGCCGTCATTGCGCGCATCAAGCAGGAATACGAGTCGCTCGGGCCGGAAGACGGGTTCTGCCACACCAGCAGCGCCAAGTTCGCGGTAAAGAGCAATGCCGGCGGCGCGCAGGCGTTCGACGTGCGCTCGCTCATGGAGGTCATGGACCAGCAGATCACGACGGCGCTGAAGTCGATGCCGTCGCTGCTTGGCCGCAGCGCGGGCAAGACCAGCACCTTTGCCGAGGCCGAGATCGAAGTCTTCCGCTTCTCGTGCATCGCCCTGCAAAAATGCGCGGCCGAGTTCCAGGAGCGCGTGCTGACCGCCAGCCTGAACATGGGCGGCCGGCGCGGCTATGTCTGCGTCAAGTATGCCGGCATCGAATTGCGCTCGCCGACCGAGACCGAGCAATGGCGCGCCACCAAGATCAGCAACGCCTGCGCCGCCTTTGTCGCCGGTGCCATTACGTTCGACGAGGCCCGCCGCGCCATTGGCGGCGATGAAGGCACGCTCCCGCCGCTGGACGACGCGGAAAAAGCGGCGGCGGTGCAGTTCATGCGCGAGCGCGCCGGTGGAGCGCAGAAGCAAGTCGAGCGCACGGGCGTCTCGACCGTCACTCGCGACGCGGCCACCAAATGAACGGCAATTCGGTATACGGCAAGCAGCATTCAGTATTCGGCGTGGAGCATCTTCAACTGAAAACCGAAAACTGCAAACTGAAAACCATCTGCAAAACAACCGCACCCAGCGCCAAAGCGGCCCCATGCACTTGCGCCATGCAGGAACACCGGGGCACCCGCCGCGCGCACACACAACAGCCGCATCCGCCCTGCGCTTGCGCCGGGGCGGACGGCTGTGCGGTTTGCAATAGCCAACCTTGCGAGAAAAATGGTTTGGCACCCAAACCGTTTTTTACAAAACGAATGACCGCCATTCGTTTTTCTAAACAGCGCGCCCTTAACCAAGGCCGCACCGAAATCAACTACTGACCATACCCCATGAAACCACTGACCTTTGCAGACCTGAAGCCAAATGAAGCGCAAATGGCGCGCATCAATCAACTTGCGCCGGGCGGCGTGGATGCCGACAAGCTGGCCGTCATGCCCATGCTGGTGCTCGACGGCGCGGTCACCACCAAGTTCACCAAGCACACGCCGCATTGGTTTGCCCAGGCGGTGCGCGACATCAATGGCGACGAAGGCGTCTCGATGCAGCTTGTGCATGACACGCAGAAGCTGCCGACCGGCCGGCTCTTCGCCGGTGAACTTGGTGAAAACGCCAACGGGCCGGCACTCAAGGCCGTCGCCTTTACCGACAGCGCCGAGCTGGTTGAAAAATACCTGCGCGGCACGGTCAAGGCCGTCTCGGCCGGCGTCTGCGGCGATACCTGGACGTGCAGCATCTGCGGCAACGAGATTTGGTCAAACGAATGCTTCAAGGCGGCGCAGAAGGCCGATCACGGTTGGCATTGCCCGGGCGAACAGTATGACGGCAAGCTCTGCTACGTCGAAGTGGACGTGAAGGACGGCAACAAGGCCCTGCGCGAAGTGTCGCCCGTCTACTGCGGCGCCAGCAATGGCAAGCTGCTTGCCCCGGCCGAAATCGCGCAAATGAGCAGCTATGCCGACGGCAAGAAAAAGCCGGGCAAGGCCGAACTCGAAGCCATGCGCGGCAAGCTGCTTGACTACATGAGCCAGCTTGCCGTTGACCTTCCCGGCGCGCCACCCGAAGCCGATCTGTCCGATCCGTCCGATCCGTCGGATGAGCTGCGCGCGCAACTGTCTGCCACGCAGGCAGAACTGGCCACCGCCCTTGCCGCCGCCGACCATGCGCGCAATGACGCCAATGCCAAGTGCGCCGCCGCCAACGACGAGAACGCCCGGCTGAAAGCCGAGCTCGCTGCCGCCGCCGCCGCGCTCGCTTCCGCGAATGCCGCGTCTGCGGAATTGCTCGCCAAACTGGACGTGGCCGCCATTTCCGCCGCGCTGAAGCAGGACGCCAAGCCGGACGACAAGCTGGCCGCGCTGGCCGGCCTGGCCACGCTGGCCGTCGGCCTGCGCACCTGGTGCGCCACCCGCGTCGAGAAGATGCGCGTGCAGGCCCACGGCAATGACGCCAAGGCCCCCACTGATATTCTCTCGGCTGCCGAGGCGGGCACGATTGTCGCCCTGCTCGACGCCGCCGAGCAAGACGTTTGCTCCCGCCACGGCGTGCCGCCGCTGACCGGCCCCGCGGGCGGGCGCCAAAACCGGGCCGGCGCACCCGCGCTGCCCGCTTCCATGTTTCAACTTCGCTAAGTTAGCAATTCACAATCCTCACGGAGAGTAAGTATGTCAACTCAAGAGTATGGCTTCCGCATGGTGGAAGGTGTTGATCTCACGTTCAAGAACAACACCACCACGCCCCTGACCAGCGCCGACAAGGGCAAGCCCGTCAAGGTCATCGTCAAGGACACGGCCGAGATCGAGCTGTGCGCCAATGGCGACACGATTGACGGCATCGTCACCGGCGTTGACGAAATGGGCGTGACCGTCCGCGTGGCCGGCGTGGCCGAGGCAAATCCGCTGGCCGCCGACGGCATCATTTCCACCACCACCTCCTGCTACGTTTTGGCGGGCACCGGTGGCACGGTTAAGACCAACGGCACGGCCGCCAACGGCTGGCGCTGCCTGGCCTACAACGCCGCCAAGAACAAGGTGTACATCTGCCGCTAAGGCAGGCGCGCTCCTTGAACAAATTCTTTTTCACGACAACCGAGAAACAAACATGAACTTTACCGAAGAAATGCTGAGCCTTGGCCTGGTCAAGGCCGTTCCCAAGCTGGTCGCCGAGCGCGACATGCCGCGCCTGACCGCCGCGCAGTTCTATGCCCTGATGAAAGCAACGAAGCATCCGGTGCAAGACCTGCAGGACGCCTGCGGCAACATCGAGATCAACGGCGCGCGCGTGCCGATGATGGACTATGCCGTCATCGAGCAGATCGTCGCCGCCGACCCGGCCTCCCGGCTTTCCCCGTTCGAGCTCGTCTTGCGCGAAGCCGGCATCTACACCCGCACCTGCAACGGCATCCGCATGGCCGGCGGCACGATGAACCTGTTCATCGACAGCGATGTCGGCTCGGCCCTCCTGCCGACCTTCATCTCCAAGCAGCTTCAGTCGTTCAGCGAACGCGAGAGCACGACCGACGGCCTGATCGCCTACCGCGACTTCACCCCGACCGGCTCATTCCTCCAGGCCAAGATCGACTTCAGTACCCTCGATGCCGACATGAAGCTGGTCAGCAAGACCGCTGCCCTGCCGGAAATCGTCATCGAATTCGCCGAAGAGACGACCACGGCCAAGAACAAAGGCTGCGCGGTGAAGATTCCGTACAAGCTGCGCCGCGCCGCGCCCATTGCGGTGTTGCAGGTGGCCTTGCAGCGCATTGCCGCCGCGCGCTCGCGCGCCAAGCTGGTTGACCTCATCAGCGTCGCCTACAACGGCGTCGCCTCGGCCAACAGCAAGACCAAAGTCGGCTGGAATGCCGGCGATGCCAGCCCCAGCGGCGAGATCGAGTACAAGACTTGGCTCAAGTTCATTGCCAAGAGCGCCAGCGGCCAAAGCTACAAGGCCGTCATCGGCGACCTCGATTCCATCGTCGCCGTCTTGCTGGCGCCCAAGCCGTCGGCCGACCCGATGACGCTTTCCGCCATGTTCGACACGCAGCGCCGCGTCATCATGGGCGAGGCCCTCAAGATGCGCGACCAGCAATGGAGCCAGGTCGAGCTCATCGTTGACGAGACGGCCCCCGCCAAATCGTTGACCGCGCTCGATCCGCGCTTTGCCATCAGCGAAGTCATCGAACTGGGCAGCGACATCAGCGAGTCCGACAAGAACATCATCGGGCAATACTGGGTCGCCACCGTGTCGGAAGCCTCGGCGCATGCCGTCGTGGACGACACCAGCATCCGCGTTGCCGACCTGACCTAAGCACCTCATCCGTGCGCGGCGGGAATTGTGTCCCGCCGCGCCGGGCTGGCGGCAGATCATGCTACTCGGACTGTACACCTTCAGCGACAAGGCCATTGCGGCGGGCATCCCGCACATCTTCTGCCCGTACAATGGCCAGGCCCCCTGGTCGAAAATGCGCCGCACGCATCCGGTCACGATCATGTCCGACGTGGTGGCGCGGGCCATCACCAAGGGCTGGCTCGTGCCTGCCGCTCCGGTTTCACCGGTGCAAGGTACGCCGGTAGTCGGTACGCCGGTGGAAAGTACGCCGGTAGTCGGTACGCCGGTGGAAAGTACGCCGGTAGTAAGTACGCCGGTACGTCGGTATGAAGATCAGACCGCTGCGCTTGAAGACCGCCGCACCGACGCACTGGCTACCGACGTACCAACCACCTTCATCCGCCTTCACAAAGGCAAAATCAAGACGGTGCAGAAGGCCGTGCTGCTGAAGCAAACACCCAAGTCGTTTGTCGTCGTGCTTGATGGTCAGCAAAAATATCTCAACGTCAATGACGGTTGGCAAATTGAACAACCGGCACCCGTTTCACAATCCGCTCCTTTACCAACATGAAAAACTTGATTCTTGCAGCGTTGCTTGTCGCCCTGCTGTGCGCCAGCGCCTTTGCCGGCGCCACCAATGCCGTCGGCACCACCGTCTTGTCGTTCAGTGTCAGCAATCAAGCCACCTTGGTTGCCTACACCTGGAACGTGGACGAAACCGTGACCAACATCCGCATCGCGGTTACGGCCGGCGACGTTGGCTTCGAGACCAACCCGCGCGGCTTTGGCTACACTCTGGCCGGCACCGCAACCAACTGGGCCGCCATTACCCATGTCGCCGCCGGCAGTGCCATTACGCTGCGCACCTCGCAGCTTGCCGGCAACGGCATTCGCGCCAAGACGACCAACATCGTCAACAACGCGGTCACTCTTACCTTGAATCCGTAGCCCCTGCCTGCTACGCCACCGCGGGCTGCGGTGTTCCTTCCTCCACCGCAGCCCGCCATTCAAGAGACCAAACATGGCCCTTGCAATTCTACCGCTCAAGTCGCGCCACGGCCGCAACTACAAAACCGACGTGCGCGAAATCCTTGGCGTCGGCCCGCTGCAACTCGCGGACGAGTCCATCTTCCTCAGCGAGTCCGGCCCCTATGCCGCCGCTGCGGAAAACGCGGTTATCGCTCGTCTGGACAGCCTCGCGGACACCTTGACCGAAAACCCGCGCGACCTCTACTTCGCCGCGTTGTACGCGCTGGCCTTCAACGTCTTCGACGTGGTCAAGCAAACCGATGTCAAAACAGAGCGCGGCCCCGACTTTTCCATCGAGCGCAATCTCGATGCGCTGATGGCCTACAAGAATGTCCAAATCCGCGGTGCCTTCTGCCGCCACATGGACAACCTCGGCATCGAGAATACCGCCATGCCCGTCATCGAAGCCATGCCCGGCACCACCGGCGCAATCCACGACCGCCCGGATGGAAGCTAAAGCAAATGATGAGTGATGAATGATGAATGATGAATGCAGAACAACAAATGGATTGAGCGCCGCGCTTGCGCTGGCACTCATCATTCATCATTCAGCATTCATCATTAACGTTGTTCACCCTGGCCATGCCAATGATTAGAGAACGCAAAGACGCCATCACCATCTCGCGCGGCAAGCGCAACGTCCTGACCTTGCCCGCCACCGACGCCGATGGCTATATCCCGGCCGGCATCGCCTACGTGCGCTGGGCCGCATCGTGGAACCATCAGCCCAATGGCGTCTTCTACACCGCCCCGGCCGCCGTCACGACCGACAGCATCACGGGCGACAAGGTGTTCGAGCTGGACCTGCCCGCGCAATACGCCGCGCCGCTGGCGGCCAACGTGTTCATTGAAGTCTACTGGCAGGACCCGGACAACCTGAACGAAACCCGCTTTGCCGACAATCCATGCGTCATCGCCGAAACCGCCGTGCAGGACGTGGCAACCGGAATGCAGACGATCCGCTTTATTGTCACCGGCCAGGCCACCGTCGCGCAAATGGCCGGCAGCGCAACCGTCGTGCGCGGCAGCCTTACCGGCTGGTCGCTTGTCAATCAGGCCGGCGCGCCCGTCGGCGCGGACTTGGAAATCACGCTCAAGCGCGGCGCTACTGCCTTTGACGAAATTATTATCCTGCCGGAAGAAGAAGTCACCGCCGCCGACACCTTTGCCGCGGCCGACACCGAGAACGGCGATGTGATTACCGCTTGGGTGACGCAAATCGGCACGGCGCCCGACGAAGGCGGCGACCTTGTTCTGGACGTGTATTTCATCCCCGGCCGCGCCTCCGGCGCATAGGAAAATCCGCGCAGCGCGTATTTTTATTACTGAAATTGAACCAATGTCTACGGCATGAACATGGCACCTCGCGCCCGCACAGCAAACCCGATCACGATACCGATGGCGATACGGATGAAGAGCGAACCAAAGAGACATCCATCAAATCAAAATGGTTGGTTGCCAACCATTTTCCTCATGGCGGCCACCGTTTTCCTCATCGCCTCGGCCGCCACCGCCGATTGGAGCTACAACCTGCGCATGCTCGACGGCGCCCTGCCCATCTACATCGAGACCAACGGCGCGATCACCGGCGCCAACGGCCCGGCCTACAATCTCCAGTCCGTCCGCGTCATTGCCGGCAGCACGACCAACTGGGCCATGCCCGCCGTCATTGTCGGCGCCAATGCCACCATAGTCTCGAACGTTCACGACCCGGCCTATACCACGCTGCACCTCGGCCCGCTGACAAACACCTATGCCACGGCCGCGCCCGCCTGGCCCGCCGCCGCCGCGCTCGGCATTGCCACCAATGGCGCGGGCACACTCGCCGATGACGCCACCACCGCCGCTTGGCGCGCTGTCGTCTATGCCGTGACGAATATCGGCGGCGCATGGCACGCGACCAATGCTCTGACCGCCAGCACGGTCGTTGTGGGCGACGGCACGGGCGAGTTTTACGACGTGATCGCCACATGGACCAACGCGCCCGGCTGCGCGTACTGGCTGATGCTGACCAATGCCGCCGCCGATGCCGCCGCGCTCTGGACCAACGTGCCGGCAGCCGCGCACACCTTTGCCGGCACGGCCGACTATGATTCCGCACCCGACCTTTCCCGGCATTTTTACACTACCACGAATGCCGTCGCGCCCGTCTTCTACCTCGCCGGCGGCATGGACGCCGGTGGCAATTGGATCACCAACCTGGCCGCGCCAACCGTACCATCCGCCGCCGCCACGAAATACTACTGCGACACGGCTACCAACAATCTTGAAACGGCATGGTATACCGCGCTGACCAACAAACTCGCTACGGACGGCTTCTAATGACAAACATGATTCACCGCCGAGGCGCAGAGCACGCCGAGAAAACGCAGC
>Ga0172371_10012407_pt1 | contig 11226 bp, 9 predicted proteins | sample Lak12m_FD_114543 | JGI IMG/M metagenome (GOLD analysis project Ga0172371, IMG submission 114543) | Freshwater microbial communities from Kabuno Bay, South-Kivu, Congo - kab_022012_12m | ecosystem: Environmental > Aquatic > Freshwater > Lake | place: Democratic Republic of the Congo: South-Kivu...
CGAAGTTGCGGTCGGCAGCGCGGGAGGGCGATGTGGTGGCCGTGACGGGAAAGCTGGGTGACTCGGGCGGCGGGCTGAAGGTGCTGCTGGGGGGCGATAGAGCAGAAAGGCCGGTCGGCGAAGCAGCTGCGCGGGATGAGGCGCGTCTTGTGAGGGCGCACCATCGTCCGCGACCGCATCTCGAGGAAGGGGAGTGGCTCGGCGCGCAGGCCGGTGTCCGGGCGATGATGGACATTTCCGACGGCCTCGATTCCGACATCAGGCGGATCATGGAACAGTCGGGCGTAGGGGCGAGGATCGAGCTCGAGAGGCTGCCGGTATCGGCGGAGCTTCGGCGCGTCGCCGAAAGGCGAGGTTTCGATCCGATCGAGACGGCCGCGGCTGGGGGCGAGGATTATTGCCTGCTCGTCACGGTCGAGAAGGGGAAATTTGGGGCCGTGGCGGCCGCGTTCAAACGCCGCTTCCGCCGGCCGCTTTACGCGGTCGGCATGATCGCGCCGAAATCCGCCGGCTTGCGTTATTTCCGCGGCGACCGCGAGGTCGTCTTATCCTCCCGCGGCTTCGACCACTTTAATTAAATCGGTACCAGGTCATCCATTCCCCTATTTCCGAAAATTAATCGGTAGCAGGTCAACCATTCCCCGATTCTTTTACAGGGGAAAAGTCGCAAAACGAATAAAATCTTGGTTTTTCTGGACGTTCGGCCTTTTGCGAGACGAATCGCTAATTCATCATTTTATTCATGCAGCTTATGGAAAAATCATAATCGGGGAATTGATGACCTGCTACCAATAAAAAAATCGAATTCGGGGAATGCATAACCTGGTACCGATTTAAGCCGATTTATAATAGGCGAGATGATCCGCCAAAAGCTCGGCCGCGATTTTGCGGACGGCACCCATCGCCTCTCCGTTGCGGCCGTTAAGGATCTTCCGGGCTGCGACCGGCGCGGCGAAAGAAAGATGGACGCAGGGCCGAGCGCCGGCATTTCGGGGAAAGGCCATCTGCTTGACGATCTGAAGGGTGAAGGCAAGCTTTTGCCGCTTGGCGGCGGACCTGCGGATTTTGACCAGGGGATGGCGTAAAAACCGCGGGGATAAAATATTGCCGGCGATCGCCACCTGAAGCCGGGTTTCGGGGACCTGGCGCAGCATGATCTCGATGCTGCGCGACCAATTCTGAAAAGTATCCGCGGCGCCGGGGCTCGCTTCGGGGTCGGGTTCCACGTCATCATGCGGAAAGAAAAGAAGCGCCCCGCCGGTTTGGAGATGCTCTATGGACGCCCGAAGGGCCGCCGCCCGGCCGGCGGCCTCGAGAGGAGCGTAAATGAAGTGCACTCGGGCCTCCGCCAGGTCTCGGGTGAAGGGGACATCCGACAGAATCACCTTGAGATCGCGCCGCGGGACGCCGGCCATGATGGCGACGGAGTCATACGCGCCGGGGTGATTGGAGACCAACAGCAACGGGCCGTCCGCGGGGATTTTTTCTGACCCGCGCGCCGTGACCCTCAGAGACATTTCCGCCAGGAGTCGACGGCAGCCGCCGCTCAATCCCGATGCGGGGATTTCTGCGTCGGCCTTTGCGGCGACGGCGCCGAAGCGGCCGGCGGGTATGCGAAACAGCGGCCCCAAAGCCCGGCGGAAAACGCCTCGCGTCGAAAATCCGAGGGCCTTGATGATTTCGTCCGTAATCCTTTCCCGGTAAAGGATGGCGGCGGCTTCCTGTTCGGCGATCGTGGGCATGTTTCCCGTCTGCCGGCAACCATATCATTCCCTGCAATTTATCGTCAACCGAAACGAGCGGCGGGGTGGAGCGGCGGGATCTGGATTGCGAAAAAGATCCGAAAATAAGAACGGTCGAAGCGGAAAATCGAGCTTCGATCCAAAGCTCTTAATTGTTTGCCTTCGCCAGGACAGCTCTAAAGGCGTTCCATGCTCAATCCAAGGTTGCCCTCTCTCCAGAGCTTCTTTTCCATGACAAGGGAGTATATATTCGCGCTGCTTTGATCGGAGAGTTTGCCATTCGCGGCCGTTCGGGATAATTTATCAGTATCGCGCGAGGGCGAGGTTTCGAGGCGGAAAAACATGGCTGAACGAATTCGTGCCGGCGAGAACAAGAATAAGAAAGAAGGCAATAGGGCGACGAGCGCCGTCATTCCCGATGAAACGCTCTTGGCGCTAGCCAAAAGCAAGCGCGGGGTCATCGATGCCCGGATCATTTTGCCGTCGCGCGTCGTCACCGCCGCCTGGGTGAAGATGAAGTGCCGGTTCGGCTGCGACGGGTACGGCCAGTGCCTGGTCTGCCCGCCGTACACTCCATCGGACGTCGAGACGCGGCGCATGCTGGACGGATACCGGCGGGCGATCCTGATTCATTTCCGGCCGCGGTCGGGCATTGCTCGAACGATCGCCGGCCTGGAGCGGGAGATCTTCCTCGCGGGGGCTTGGAAAGCTTTCGGAATGGAAGCGGGCCCGTGCCCCTTCTGCCAAACTTGCCCCGTGGAGGACGGATTGTGCCGGCACCCCGAGCTGGCCCGGCCGGCGATGGAAGCCTGCGGAATCGACGTTTATTCTACGGTGAGAAACTCAGGCTTTCCGATCGAAGTCGTCCGCACCCGCCGCCAGATTCCAAATTATTACGGCTTGATTTTGGTCGATTAAATCGGTAGCAGGTCAACCATTCCCCGATTTCTGGAATTTAATCGGTACCAGGTTATCCATTCCCCGATTCTTTTACAGGGGAAGATGTGCCGAGAGGACGATTTTTCAGCTTAATTCGTCGTTTTGCGGTTAGCATCAAAAAAAGCGATTTCCTCATTTTAGTCATGCCGCCAATGGAAAAATCAAAATTGGGGAATTGTTGACCTGCTACCAATTAAAAAATCGAAATCGGGGAATGGATGACCTGCTACCGAATTAGGCGTAGGAGTGGAGGCCGGAGAGAAGATAGTTCACGCCGAAGAAAGTGAACAGGGCGGCGAGGAAGCCGATGATGGCGATCATGGCCGAGCGCTTGCCCTTCCAGCCCATTACGATCCGGGTGTGGAGATAGAGGGCGAAAACGAACCAGGTGATCAGGCTCCAGACTTCCTTCGGATCCCAGCTCCAATACGTCCCCCAGGCCTTCTGGGCCCAGACCATGCCGAAAACGAGCCCCCCGAGAGTGAACAGGGGAAACCCGATTGCGACGCAGCGATAGGCGACCGAATCAAGCTTATCCCGTTTGTCCTCGTCCTTTGCCCGCAGGTACATGAGGCTGGCGATAAATGAGACGGCGAAAAACGCCTCGCCCAGCAGTGTCACCGACACGTGCAGCCACAGCCAGTAGCTTTGGAGCGCCGGAACCAACGGGGCCGCGTCCTTGGGCATCAGGGGAGAGGAGGCCAAGGCCATCACCGCGATGATAATCAGCAACAGGTAGCCGGCGACTCTGGGCGCCTTGAATTTCGCCTCGACGAATATGAAAACCACGACCATCGCCCAGGCCAGAAACGAGAGCGACTCGTACATGTTGGTGAACGGCGCATGGCCGCTCTGGAACGTCCGCAAAACGAGGGCGACCGTATGAACGGCCAGCCCTGCGACTGCCAGGGTGAATCCGATTTTCGCCCGGCCGGCTTTTTGGCCGAATAAGAAGACGAGGAAAAACAAGGTGGCTATGACATACAGAACGAACGCGGCGGTGAAAAACATCGATTCCGTCATCGCGGTCTCCTTGTCCTAATTCGGTAGCAGGTCATCCATTCCCCGATTTCGATTTTTTAATTGGTAGCAGGTCAACAATTCCCCGATTTCGATATTACCATAAAATGTATGAATAAAAAGAGGGAATCGCCTTTTAATGGACCAACCGCGAAAGGGCCAATAAAACCAAAAAATCGTCCTCTTAGTGCTTTTTCCCCTGTAAAAGAATTGGGGAATGGATAACCTGGTACCGATTAAATTACGGAAATTGGGGAATGGATGACCTGCTACCGATTTTAGACATGACGCGGGCGAAGTCGGCGGCGAAACGGTCCCGGCTTTTCACCGCGATGCCGCCGGCCCTCACCAAAACCTTGCCGTCCGCCGACTCCTCCACCACCATCCTGATCTCCCAGGTCGGCCGATAGAATGCCAGGACGAGTCCCGCCATGACCAGCAGACAGCCCAGCCAGATGAACGATACGCCCGGATCCTTGGCCGCTTGGATCACCGAATATTGGGGCATGTCAAAATCGCGCAATTCGATCCGCAACGCCGGCGCCGTCTCTCTTGCTCCGCCCGCCCCTGCTGCCCCGCTCGCGCCATGGCTTTGGCCGAACTCGGGGTAAGCCGCGAAAATCCATCCGCTGAACATCTTGTTTCCGCCCTGCCACGCATCGATCAACGCGGCGGGATTATTGGGTTGGTCGGACCGTGCCTCCGGCACACCATTTTCACCGATAACGAAATCCGGCAGGAACCGGCGGGCGAGTATCTCCGTCCCTTCGGCGTCTCCCAGAGCGGCTTTTGCTCCGACTCGGACTTTGATTATTTGCCCGGCCGCGTCTTTCTCTGCGCCCGCCGCAACTCCCGCGCCCGCCTCATCGCCCTTCTGCGCCGCCTCCCTGCTCTTCCCGATCCACAACTCGAGCGTCGCCGCGTCCCAATCATAACCATATGCGCTCTGGTAAAAAGAGAATCCGCCATAAACGAGCGGATGGTTGACTTCAACGATCTGCGTCCGCGCCTCCCCGCCGTTTTCGATCACGGTCACGGTGCTTTTCCAATCCTTGATGTTCCCGTCCGCGTACGTTTCCGTCTCAAACCGGTCCAGGCGCACCCCAAAACCCGCTTTCGGCACCTCCACGACCTCGCCCTCGCCGAGTGCCAGATTGGTCCGGAATCCGCCGACCGCGGTAACGATCCCTCCGACTATGATGATGAGCAATCCCAGATGGACGATGTCCGAGCCGAAAATCCCATCCATTCTTTTTCGTCCGAGAATATCCGCCCGGCCGCCGGGATTCCCTTCTTTCCCATCCCCGCGGGCTATCTTCACCTTATACCGGCTTTCTCTCAGCGCCTTTTCAGCGGCTTTGGCGGCTTCCTCCAGCCCCAGCATATCCGGCCGCCCCTGCCGCCCCCGCTCCTTTTCTTTTCCCCCCTTCCACCTAACCTCATCCCTTAACGCCCCAGCCCCAACCGCCAGCGCCTCCGGATCGCTCTCGATCCGCGGACGCCTCACCCGCCGCACCTTCGCCCCTAACCGGGTCAGCGTACAGGCCGCGATGTTCAGCCCGAAAAGCCCCAGCACCGCCAGAAACCACACCGACCGGAAAACATTCGTCAATTGAAGCTTGACCAGCGGCGCCCCCATCCGGCCGTACCTGGACGCATATTCGGCCATGTCCCGGCCCTGGGGGATGAGGGTGCCCACTACGGACGCAGCAACCAACAGAATAATAAGGACGATCGCCAGCTTGACTGAGGAGAGAAACCGGATGACCGCTTTCCCCATTACGTGATTCCGCCGCCGCTTTTCGCCCGGCCCTATTTCTTTGCTTTCTTCTTCGCCGCGGCGATCTTCTTGTCCTGGATCTCGAGGACGTCGGCCAGGGAGATGGAATTGAAATAATCGCGCATCATCGCCGAGGCGTTTTTCCAGATCTCATACGTTCCGCAGACGGCGACCTTGTCGCAGCTCGCCTCGTCCTCGACGCACTCGACCAGGCTGCAGGTTCCTTCCAGCGAATGGAGGATGTCGCAGATCTTGATTTCGGACGGCTTGCGGGCCAGGGTGTAGCCGCCGCCGGCCCCGCGGATGCTCCGAACGAGCTTGTTGATTTTCAAAGGAATGATGATCTGCTCGAGGTAGCGGATCGAAATCCCTTCGGCGTCGGCCACGCTCTTGAGAATGACGGCGTTGGGGCCGTCTTTGTAATGGCGGGCGAGATTGACCATCAAACGCGTGCCGTACCGGCCCTTGGTCGACAGTTTGATCATGCCGAACTCCTAGGCGGCCGCGCGACGGCGGGCGAGCTTCGCGGCTCTCCGGTCGCCCTCGCTCCGGCCAAAGATGCGCCTAGCATAAATCAGAATGCCTCCGATTTCAACACATTTTTATAGACTTTATGTATTACGTAAGCCAGCGGGAAAATCGCCCAAATTAATCATCCCGAGCCCCGCCCCGCAAATCGCTTCCCGCATATCGGTACCTGGTTTACCGTTCCCCAATTTCATATGATCTCCCCGGAGTCCGGCCGGCATACGGCTTCTGATAAAATGTGCACGAGTTATCAGCGAACAACCAATGTTACAAACTTGCTATCGTCCCGCATAAACCGCACAAACTGCATATGCCGCCTAAATCGCATAAATCGTAGAATCCGCATCGCCCGCCTTGACTGTACACTCCGGACCTCGGAAATAGGGGAACGGGTAACCAGGTACCGAATATTTTCCTTCACAGATTGTTGACCGAATCTTTTCATCTTATTGACAACTTGCCTCCTCGCCGGCGCTATCGTCTAACCGGCCACAAAATTTGTTCGAGGAGGATCACGATGAGAAAAACGGGCTGGTGTCTGGCGGTGGCCGCGGCGCTCATATCGGCGGCCTCGGCGACCTCGTTCGCCTGGGAGAAGGGGACCCATGCGTACATCGCCGACCTTCTCCGGAAAAAGGCCGGCGTTCCGAACATCGAGGAGATTTACGGGGCGATGGCCCCCGACATGTTCAACTATCTGTTCGAGAATCCGGTTTTGGCGTTCCAGGCTTGGCTCTACGAACAGACCCACTACAACTTCATGAAGGTCTGGGACGCCGCCCGAACGGGCGGGGAAAAATCGGCCGCGGCTGGATTCCTCTCCCATAACAACGTCTGGGGCGCGGACGTGACGGCCCACACCGCTTCCCTGACTCTCGACCCGGGCGAGGGGTACGTCATCACCAAGGCCAAAATGCTGCACGCGATCCTCATGACCGACCCAGGCTATGCCGCCCTGTTCGGGTCCGAGGAGGCCCAGGCCGTCGCTCTCGAGATCTGCCACAACTTCATCGAGGCGGCGGGCGACGTCATCCTCAAGCGCAACGCCCCAAAAATCGGCCGCAAGCTCATGGCGATCGCCTCCCGGCCGAAAACGAACATCCGGAGGCTGACAATCAAAGCGTACGCCGACGATCTTTCCCAATTCTCGGCCTCGACCTCCTACCCGCTGACGCCGAAAGAAGCGGCCGGATTGATCCGCCGGGTGGAAAACGAATTCCGGCGCGGCATCATCGGCTATGGCTATCTGCTTCAGGGCGACGAGGCCGTGTTCATCGAGAACATCGTCGTCGAATTCTGTTCCCTGGCCGAAGCTTTCCTGGCCGCCTACGGTTTCCCGGTGCCTCCGGAAGAAACGCTGATCGCGCTCATCTCCGCCGGGATCTCCATCGGCATCGACCTCTGCGCCGCGGATTACATGACCGAGGTCAACGCGACGGTGGATTTTGTGGCCGCCCAGCTCGCGAGCCACGGCATTAAATGATCCGCCGTCGATCCGAATTATTTCTTGAGCTTATACCCCGACCACGGGACGGTGACGAGATGAACGGGGCGGGAGGGATCTTTCTCGATCTTCTTGCGGAGGTTGTGGATGAACGTGTCGATCGTGCGCGTCGTCGGAAACTTCTCATAGCCCCAGACGTCGTTGAGAAGCGCGTCGCGGGACACGACCTCGCCTTCATGGGCCATCAGATAATGGAGAAGGTCATATTCCTTGGCCGTCAAATAGAGCTCCTTCTTCCCTTTGACGGCCGTCTTTTTCCGGAAGTCGATGACCACATCGCCGAACGAGCCCGTTTCGAGCTCGGCCGCCTGCCGGCTCGTCCGGCGGAGGATGGCGTGGATTCGCGCCAGCAGCTCGCGCTGGCCGAAGGGCTTCAAAACATAATCATCCGCACCGATCTCCAAGCCGGTGATCTCGTCGATCTCGTCCCTCTTCCGGCCGGTGACCATGATGATAGGCGCGGCGATCCCTTTTTCCCGGAGCTTGCGGCAGATTTCGAGCCCCGACATCGACGGCAGGACCAGGTCTAAAACGATGAGATCCGCCGCCCCTTCGAGCGCCCGCTCCAGCCCGAGCTTCCCGTCCGCCATCGTCTCGACGCGGAAATCCTCGCCCTCTAAAAACGCGGCCGTGGCATTCCGCAGGGCCTCGTCGTCCTCGACCAGCAGAATTTTTTTCTTCATGCTTTTCTCTCTTTGGGGAAGGCCAGGGTAAAAACGCTGCCTTCGCCTTCCTTGCTCTCCACGCGCACGTCTCCCTTGTGGGCGTCCATGATATGCCGGATGATTTTCAGGCCGAGACCCGCTCCTTCCGGACGCATCGCTCCGGCCTGCGCCGAACGGAAGAATTTCTGAAAGATTTTTTCGATATCCCCGGCCGCGATACCGATCCCGTCGTCCTTGACCGCGATCTCCCACGACCGTCCGCCATCCGACAGCTCCACCCGAATCCTCTTTTTCTCCCCGGAATATTTGATCGCGTTGTCGATGAGGTTGCTCAAAGCCTGCTTGACCGCATCGGCGTCGACGTCGACGCGGACCGTCTCGGCCGGCAGCGAAAGCTCAAAGTCAAAGCCGCGCTCCTCGAGCACCGGCCGGAAAAGCTCCGCGGACTCCTTGATGACGTCCTGGAGAACGGCCGGCCGGAGATGATAGACCGCCGCCCCCTGCTCGATCTTGCCGTAGTCGAGGATGTTGTGCAGGAACCGGGAGAGCCGGGCGCTTTCCGCGGCCATGACCGCGAGGAATTTGTCGGTCTTATCCCGCTCCCGGATCTTCCCGGATTCGAGGAGCTCGGCCATCGCCTGGATCGAGCTTAGCGGCGTACGGAGCTCATGGGAGACCGTCGAGATGAATTCCGTCTTCAGCTTGTCGAGCTCCTCCATCTTTTCCCGGGACGCCCGCTCGTAAATCACTTCCTCCTGAAGCCGGATGCGGTCGAGATTCACCTGGAGCTCGCCGGACATCGTCCGCAGCAGCTCCTTGTCCTCGAGCGAATAGCGGCCCCCCGATTTCTTCCGGCCGAAAATCAACGACGAAGGCGGTTCTTCCGGATCGAGTGACAAAGGAAGGCTCCATTCCGATCCCGTTTCCGCGCTTTCCGGGTCGCTGGCCGACTTCACCTGGCCGCGGCCTTCACTCGAGTCGACCGCGAGGCTTTCCATGGGAAGAACGCTTACGATTTCCCGCCGAAAAAAATCGAAAAGATCGATCCGGCTGACGTATTTCCGGGCTTCTTCGTTGAAAGCCGAAATGGTTTGCCGGTAATCGTAGCGTTGACGGAAAAAGGCTTTGTCCACGGCCGTCTGGATCCAGCGCTGGGCCGGCTGGAAGGCGAGCGCGGCCAGGATGACGCCGGCCGCGGTGACGATGAAGTTGGGGCCGGTCACCATCCCGGCGAAGAGCTTCCGGACGATCTCGATGACGGCGAAATAAACACCGACGGTGAATACGGTCAGGAACGTATAAACCAGGCTGCGGTTGATGACGAGATGGATATGCATCAGCCGGTATTTCACGATCGCGACGAAGAACGTCACGGGGACGGCAAAGAAGAATATCGAGGCGAACTCCTCCGTGATCGGGGGCTTTACTCCAAGCGCGATCGGAATCTGGTACAGGACGAGAAAGGGCACGGTGCCGGCGGCCAGGCCGTAAAAAATCCATTGAATCTGGGCCCGCTCCTCGGCATTTTCGGTTTTTTTGAACGAGCGATAAAGGGTCCAGATGGCCAGGGCGGCATAAACGATGATATAGATGCGGAAGAGAAAATAATACGCGTTATAGGCCCGAAAAACCTCGATGGACGGCTCGAGAAAGGCGGCAAGGAAGGCGGCGGTCTGGGCGGCGGCGATGAGGATCGCCGGAACGAAAATCAAGGCGCGAAGGCGTTTCCTTTCGCGGTTTGAAAAAGCCAGGGCGAAGGCGAGAAGCAGCGCTGGCGTGGCCGCGTATCCCAGAATAAAGAGGATACTCGGCCCGAAGGTCGTCCAGGCGGGGCCGACGCAATAGAATTCGCCGCTGATGATGACCGCCGAGCCGAAGGCCAGATTCAGCCAGTAATAGATCCGGGCTTTGCGGTCGTCCGGCCGGAGAATGAAGGCGACCATCCCGATGGCGATGCTGGCCAACCCGATGATGAGGTAAACCGCAAGGTAGATCGTCCGGGCATAGTAGGGGACAAGCGGGAGAGTCTGCTTCCGGACGCTCCCTCCGCCGGGCTCGCGAAGATAAAAATCCGCCGATTCACCGGGCCGCTTTCCGGCCAGGGCGAATTCCTCGTCCCGGGCGGCCTTGATCTCGGTCCCGTCTATCTGAACGAGGAGCGTCCGGTCGATTCCGGCGGGAATTCCGCTCCTGTGCTGGAGAAGAACATAGCCGTAGACGGAAATGAACAGAACGCTCGCGCCGGCAAGAATCGAAAGGACACGACCGCGGCCGGACATTCTTTTCCGCCCCCGAGAAGAAATTTCCCTCTTGGGTGGAATGATATTCCCGGCCTCGAATCGAAGTCAAGAAATCCGTTCCCTGGCCAGCTTGCGGAGCTTGGCGACCGTTTCCTTGATTTTGAAGGCGGATTCGCCGTTGATCGCGAACGTTCGCCTGTGGGCCGCGGCTCCAATTGTGCCTCCCAGGGCGCCGCCGATGACGCCGAAGACCACGGCTCCCCCAAAAGCCAGTTGTCCGCGCGAGAACCAGATCAGAGGGATCCATCCTTCTCCCGGGACGTGTCCTTCATAGCTCGAAGCGCCCGCCAAGGCGCCAGTTATCGCTCCAACGGCCAATCCGAGTCCGATCCCTTTCAAGACGGTCCCTTTTTTTATCACCTTGATGCTCCGGACATCCGCGAGGCTTGCCGTGATACCGACCGCGGAGCTATCCATGAGGATCAGGTTGTTGTCCTGGACCGCAAGCAGCTCCCCTTGGACATTCGACCAGTCTTTCATCGTGACGATGACCTGTGCTCCCTCGCGGTCTCTTGCGCCGAGATCCGGCGCGAGAAGCGCCAAGCCCAAGACGGCGATAAAGGCCATCCCCAAAAATCCTTTGCTCCGACGGTTCTCTTTGTTCATGACATCCTCCCTCAGCTGCGTTCTCTAGCCAGTTTGCGGAGCTTGGCGATCTTGACATTGATTTCTTCAGAGGAGTTTGCGTTGAACTCGAAAGTCTCCCTTTGGTTTACCGAGGTAAGAGCGCCGCCGAGAAGACCGCCGA
>Ga0172371_10012408_pt1 | contig 11224 bp, 5 predicted proteins | sample Lak12m_FD_114543 | JGI IMG/M metagenome (GOLD analysis project Ga0172371, IMG submission 114543) | Freshwater microbial communities from Kabuno Bay, South-Kivu, Congo - kab_022012_12m | ecosystem: Environmental > Aquatic > Freshwater > Lake | place: Democratic Republic of the Congo: South-Kivu...
CGCAGTGAAGATTGTGCAATAGATAACCACATCAAAGAACGCCGAATACCGCTCATAGGTGGCTGCAATATTCCAATGCGCAAACGGGTCTAACACCCCGGCAAACGGATCAGCGCTCAACGCGTCACCCCTTGTTCGGCCAGGTCGAAATTCTTGCGAATCTGGCGGATTAGCATTTCGCGCACGGCCGGTTCGACGGAAACATGGATTTCCTTGGTCCGCCCGTAACGGCCCCGTGACACCGTGCGGGCACGGATGTAGCCGTACATGTCCAGTTCATATAGCAAGTCGCTGAACGCCCGCTGCGAAATGGGAGCGAGCCGCACTTCATTGCAGAACCTGGTGTAGACCAGATGTGCGTCGCCGGTCTGTAGGGCGCCCGATTTGGATTTGCCAGTCAGTGCGGCGTAGAGCGCTGCCTGCAGTTGTTTCGGGCTGGTGCGGATCATGTCCAGGTACTTGTCCCGCTCGATGTCCTCATTGGCGCGGTCAACGATGTCCAAGGTAATCTTCTGGCCAAGCCTTTCGGCCAGGTACGCGGAACGGGTGAGCAAGTTGACCGCCTTCCGGGCATCCCCATGCTGCCGGGAAGACAACGCCGCAATCTTGGCGACTACCCCGTCCTCCACCCGCCTGGGCCGGAGGGCCTTTTGCAGTCGCATCTCCAGAATCTTGCGCAGACTTTCCGCGTCATAGGGCTCGAAGATCATCTCGCGCACCTTCAAGCAACTCTTAACGCGGGGATCCAGGTTGTCCGTCCAGTTCAGTCGGTTGGACACGAAGATCAAGATCAGGCGAGCAGAAATTCTTTGGGGCAGGCGTTTGATAAGGAACTGGTAGAAAGTGTTGAAATCCGTCCGCACATTGTCGGCTTCATCCACGAAGATGACGACATAACCCTTGACCGGTTGGAGGCTCAGCTCAATCCGGGACATGAGTTCTTCGAGGCTGATGCCCTTCTTGTAGTACTTGCTGGCACCAAGCATGCAGGCCAAGGTGTTGAGTGCCCGAAAACAAGGTGCTGGGACGCAGAGGTCCAGATGAACCTGGCGGAACGGGATGCCGCGTTGCTCGCAGAATCGCTGGATCTGCGCCAGGAACCAGAGCAGCGAGATCGTTTTGCCGGTGCCGGTTTTGCCGAGCACCGATAAATGGATCGGGTGACCGTTGCGAAACACCGGAGAGAAGTGATGGCTGATAGCGCGGATCTCCTCGTTGCGAACGTTCATGTTGAAGATTTCGGTCAAGACCTCGAACTGCCGTTCGCGGGTCAATTGCTCATCGTCGAGGTACTCCTGGTTGATGATGATGGAGTTCTCAGCGGCGAGCTCAATTTCCGTCCGAATTCGTTCCTGAATATCTGTTTCCACTTGAAAACCAGTCTCCAGTGGAAGTGGATCGCGGACGATGTATTTAAGGTTTTCTCACCACCATGGGATGGCATCGCCCTTGTCTCACAACCGTCGGGACTATACGTCATTCTGAATCGTGCGCCGAGAATAGAGCCGGAAGACTCAGAAAATGCCTATAAAACAAGGGTATTCCGCATGTTCGCCACGCCGCAGGTCAACGTCAATCACATGCAACTGGCTCGAATGGGGTGAAATCGTTCAATTCTGGCAACCGATGGCAACCGGTTTCAGGCCAACTGCGAGTATTCAGGGCCAATGGGAAACGGGAGCCATTTTGGAATAGCCTCACCTGCTTTCAATCACGCCCGTTGCGGAGTAGTTGCCTTGTCAGGGGCCCGAACCATACAATCGCATCTATGCATGCTCATTCAACCATGATTTGGTTTCGCCGAAGGCCGGATATCGGCCAGGCATGTGATGTGAGGGGAAGAAAGTTGACGATGGGTGGCAATAATTGTGGAACCGGAGAACAACGGTACAACTAATGTCTGCAATGCCAGCGACGATTAGCCCAGAGCGTACGTCCGCTGTTGGCAAGCTTAGCAAATCGGAGACCCGCCGAGGATTGCGGATCTCCATTTGGGAGGGCGCTTCGGCCCAGGTACATGCGGAGTTGACTAGCAGTGCTTTGCTTACGGGATTTGCCCTGGCGTGGGGTGCCAATGACTTTCATCTCGGGTTGCTGGGGGCCATTCCTTTTCTCGGACAGGTGGGTCAGTTAATTGGGGCGTATCTGACAGACCGATATGCGAGTTGCCGCAGGGAGGTCGTGGCGTTGCTGGGGCTTCTGGCGCGCGGCAGTTGGTTCCTCATTGCGCTCGCGCCGTTTCTGGTGAGCGGTCATGCGGGATGGATAATGCCCACAATTCTGGTCGTCTTCACCTTTTACCAATTGGCCTATTGTGCCAGCGGCCCCGGGTGGGTGGCCTGGATGGCGGTCCTGGTACCGCCCCGACTGCGGGGCCGGTATGTTGGGCGGCGCGGCCGGGTTCTGGAAGCAGTAGGAGTGAGCACTACTTTGCTGGCCGGCTGGGCAATCGACGTGTTCCGGGCCGGTGGGCATGAGCGGTTGGGCTTCGGGACGCTCCAAATACTGGCGGGCGCGACAGGCATTGCTTGTTTCCTATTGCTGCGTCGGCAGCCCGACCCGGGACATTACGCCGAGCCGGTGCAAATCAATCTTGGCTACTTATGCCGGCCGTTTGTTGACGCTCGCTTTGCGTGGCTGACGGCATTTAACGTTTGCTGGTGTTTTGGCCTGAATGCCGGTTTGCCTTTTCTCAGTGCCCACCTGCTCAAGGACCTGGATTGGAACTTCAAGCGCCTGGCCGTGTTGGGAGTCCTCAGCGCTGTTGCGGCGATTATCATGAATCCGCTTTGGGGACGCTGGGCGGACGCCCACGGTCTTAAGCGAGTGTTGCGTTGGTGCGCGGTGGGCATGTTGCAATTGCCCCTGTGTTACGGGCTTTGCCCGAGGCAGGCCGATTGGCTCATTTACGTCAGTAATTTTCTCCAGGGTGTTTTCTCCAGTGGTTTCACGCTGGCCTTGTTCAGTTTGGTCCTCAGCACGTTGCCCGCAAAAGCCCAAGCCATGGGAGCCGCTTTATTCAGGGCCACCACGGCACCGGCAACATTTCTCTCGGGCTCCTTGAGCGGCCTGCTGGCACAGCGCCTGGCAGGAACCCACGGAACTCTCTTGGGGCTGGCCTTAAGCAATTATCAATTGGTTTTCTTGCTTTCGGTCGTGTTGCTTGTCCCGGCGTTTGTCTTGCTCCATCGCGTAGAGGACAAACCCAGGCAAGGGCTGAACGCTTAGTTTGGAGTGCGTTCGCCCGCTGAAGCGGGCAAGTCGGGCGCTGTCGAAGGGCCGGGAATTAGCCGGCCATTGAACATCATATAGACCTGGGCGCCCGCCGGTTCAATGATGCGCCGCAGCAACCGCCTCATCGCGGCGGCGCCGATATCCTCGAAGGGCCAGTCAATAGTGGTAAGACGAGGCAGGTCTTTGTCGGGCACCGCGAGGTTGTCGAAACCACAGACGGCCACGTCCTGCGGCACACGAAGCCCCTGATTCTGCAGGTAGCGCACCAGGCGGTATCCCAAATCATCGTGAACACAAATCCAGCCTTTGACTCCCTTGCGAACCTGTTCCAAGACCTTTGCGTGGGCCGCTTCCCTGTCGGCTGGGGTTTCCAGCTCTGACGCCTGACGCTCGACCACAAACTCGGGATGGTATGCGATGCCCAGGCGCCCCAAGGCCAACCAGTAGCCGGCTAGGCGAGCACGGTAAGGCCAGTGGTGCTGGTGGGCCTCGGTAAGGAATCCAATTCGGTTCTGTCCTAATGAATGGAGATGCCGCACGAGCGCCTCTGCGGCATCCGAATCGTTCTGGCCGACGCAGTCCACTGCCACCTCAGGCTCGCGGTCGTTGACGCGCACGCAAGGCAGTTGCTTAGACAGTCTCTCGATGGTCGTCACATTCATCTTGCCATGCAGCAGCAGGCCCATCAGACGCCCTTTCCTTAACAGGGCTGGCTGGTGTTCAGGTAAGTGCAACACCGCCGTCTCCCGCTCTGTAAAGTAATCCACATGGATGGCAATCTCGTCCATCCGGGAGGCTTCGCTGATGCCACGCAAGGCGCGAGTCGCCACCACCGGCACAACCGGACTGGCGTTTGCCGCCTCCTCGATGATGACCCCTACCAGGGTCGTCTGGCTTTTGCGCGAGGACCGCTCGCGAACCGTTGGCCGCAGATGCCGATATCCCAGCTTGGATGCCAGGGCCAGCACCCGCGCCCGGGTTTCATCCTCAAAAACTGACTTCCCGCTCAGAATCCGACTTACCGTCGATTTCGAGAGATTCAACTCCACTGCAATCTTGTCTTGCGTGACCATGATCAAGCATATACATGACATACCTGTAAATGCAAGATGTATTTATTCTATGCAACATTGTGGCATGAACCAAGTTCTATGGTCTCCTCATGTTCGCACATAACAGGTTTTTTAGCCTAAATAAGGCCAAAATAGACCAATTATCCGGCCATCAAAAACACTCGAAAAAAATGCAACAAACCTGTTGACAATATTTTTATGATCTGAAATACTTCACGCAACAATATGCAACTATGGCTTTCATGCGAGTTCTGTGGGGCTAGCCAAGACGGCGTTGTTGGGACTTTTATCAGAGGTCTCTCCCTGCGGCATAGTTGGCCTGCCTTGGGAAGTTGTGCACTGTCAGGAACCCGGTTCGCTCCCGAAAAACGGCGGAGTGGAGGGGATCACGAACCAAGAAGTCAAACTGCTGCTCAATTAGAATCCTGCCATAGCTTCCGGCTCTGCGCAGCGAGGCTGGCGGGCCTCGCGCTGGTGGCTGGGGGTCTGAGCCTGATCTCTGTTTCCTGGGCCGGTGAAGGTGTTGCTGCGCGAGCCAGCGGTTCAATACTGGCGCCCACCCCGCCCATGGGCTGGAACAGTTGGAACACGTTTGGGCCGAATATCAACGCAGAGGTGATCAGGGGCGTGGCGGACAAAATGGTTGAGCTTGGGCTCAAGGACCTTGGCTATGAATACGTCGTTATTGATGATCACTGGGAGGGCGGCCGTGATGCTCAGGGACATTTGCGGGCGAACCCGGAGAAATTTCCGGACGGAATCAAGGGGTTAGCGGATTACATACACGGGAGGGGACTGAAGCTCGGGATTTACTCCGATGCGGGGGAGCGGACTTGCGGTGGCGAGGTGGGGAGCTATGGGCACGAGGAGGAGGATGCTGCGACATTCGCCAGTTGGGGTGTGGACTACTTGAAATATGATTACTGCGCCGCCCCGGATGATTTGCAGGAAGCCATCCGTCGTTACAGCAAGATGGGCGGGGCGCTCAAGGCAACGGGGCGTCCAATTGTGTTCAGCATCTGCGAGTGGGGAGCGCGTGCGCCATGGTTGTGGGGACGGCAGGCTGGAGGGCAGTTATGGCGTGTCTCTTTTGACGTTGGGGACCTGTGGGATACACCAGGGAACGTTCGGAGCTGCATCGGCATTCTCACGGCGATTGATGCGGCCGCCGATCTCGAACGACATGCTGGTCCGGGCGGTTGGAACGACCCGGATATGCTGGTCGTGGGGCTTCACAACAAGGGGAACATCAAGGGCGGCGGCTGCAGCAGCGCGGAGTACCAGACACAGATGAGCATGTGGTGCGTGCTATCCGCACCGCTGATGATTGGCTGTGACATCAGAAACATGGATGGCGAGGCGAGACGAATCCTGAGCAACCGCGAAGCCATTGCGGTGGACCAGGACTCGCTTGGGCAGCAGGGACACCGGGTGTCCCGCTCAGGTGTGTCGGATGTCTGGCGCAAGCCGCTGGCGGACGGAGGGCTGGCCGTGGCGCTGCTAAATCGGGGAGACCAGCCCGTTCGAGTCACTGCGTCATGGGAGGACTTGGGAATCAAGGCTGGGACTTTAATGGCCGCGCGGGACTTGTGGGAGCATCGAGATTTGGGGGTTCACACAGGGGAGGTCGGGGCGATTGTGGGACCGCACGCCACTGTACTGTTTAGGCTCAGCGCGCCGGCGGACAGTTTGCCCGCCGAGGCGCAGTCGAATACCAACGGGGTCGGCCGGGATCTCCAAGCGTATATTGATGGGCAGATACGGACTGGGACAAACCGGGTGGTGATTCCGGCTGGGCGCTACCGAGTCGCGCCCAGGGATGCCACGCACCTACGATTCCAGAGCCTGACGAACGTGGACATTATCGGCACTGGCGTTGAGCTGGTTTGCACTGAGACGCGGCAGGCCATCGGGTTGAGTGAATGCGACAACGTTCGATTACAGGGATTGACGATTGACTATGACCCCTTGCCGATGACCGAGGGCCGCATTGCGTCTCTCGCTGAGGACAAGAGTTGGGTGGAGTTCAAGATTATTGAGGGTTACCCTGAGACGAACCTGGTGGAACGAATTGAGATTTACGATCCGGCCACTGGCAGTTTGCGGCGGGGTGACGCCAGTTGGGCGCGAGAGTTTCAGTTCCAGGGCAATCACACCTATCGAATCGGGAAAGGTAAGGGCTACCGCTACGATCCAAACCGGGACACGGAGCAGGTCGGGGACATTCTGGTGACCGCGAGCGAGTATCCGTTGCACGCCAGCGGGCATGCGGTGGTCCTGGCGCATTGCAGCGGTGTGAGCGTGGAGGACGTAACGCTGTATTCCTCGCCAATATTTGGCTTCCTGGAGACGCGGTGTAGCGGCAGCAAGTATCTGCGGTGCCGGGTGGATCGCCGTCCACTAAGCGAGGACCCGGTGCGGCGCGGATGGCAGCGGATGCGCTCCCTGACCGCTGACGCATTTCATAGCACTCAGGCTACCAAGGGGCCAGCGATTGTTGATTGTGTGGCCAAATACATGGGGGATGACGCGGTGAACATTCATGGCCGGTATGAACTGATCACGGCGAGCACCGGGTTGGTTGTGCGCGTTGCGACGCCGGGGGGCATGGACATTACAGTTGGCGACCCGGTGGAGTTTCTGCCAGCGAGGGGGGAACGTCCGCCAGACGCCGCAGTTAGAGGAATAGAGCCCGATAGCCCCATGACGCCAGAGGAACGAGCGTTTGTGGAACAGCTTCGGATGGACGCGCGCACGAAACAGAACCTGCTTGGCGAGGGCACAAAGTGCTACCGGGTCAAGTTGGATCGGCCGGTGCCGCTGGCGCGGGGGTCGCTGATTGGCGCCGCCAACCGCCTGGGCAACGGCTTCCTGGTAAAGGGGTGCGACTTTGGATACAACCGGTCGCGTGGTATTCTGATCAAGGCAAGCCATGGGCAGGTGACAGGCAACACCGTGGCGCATAGCTGGATGGCTGGGGTGCTGGTGTCGCCCGAGTTTTGGTGGTTGGAGTCGGGCAGTTCTTCGGACCTCGCCATCTCGGGAAATGAAATCATTGGGTGCCGGCAGCCGGCGATCCAGGTGGTGGCGGAGGCCTGCGAAGGGGCGCCGCTGGCGAGCGGCGCGCACAGCGGGATCACGATTTCAAAGAACGTCATCTCGGAGTCTGTCTGGCCGAATATCCGCGTCACCTCGACCGCGCGGCTGCGAATTTGCGACAACCAACTGACGCAGGAGAGGCCAGGCGCTGAGGTTGGGCATGGAGCTGGGTGGCAAGCTTGCGACGGGGGAAAAGCCGGGCCTATTTGCGTGAGGGAGTGTGAGCAGCCGGAGGTTCAGGCAGTACCTTGAGGAAGGGTCTCTATGAAGTTTATGACCTCACGCAACATAGGAACCGATAAAGCGGGCGCGTGCTTCGCCCAGGGCGCAGCACGGGCGGAGGAGGTGGCGGGAGACCGGAAACCGTCAAAGTTGAGGAATCGTAACGATATTAGATCATGAAATTGTATAAATTGCATAATGCTGCGGAGGAACGTAATGGCAGGCTGGCTGGAGGCGGTTTGGGGGATGGAGTGTTGCTGCCTCACCGGCCCGCGGGCTTCACTCTTATCGAGTTACTGGTCGTGATCGCCATCATCGCTATTTTGGCGGCCATGCTGCTTCCCGCCTTGTCCAAAGCAAAAGACAAGGCTGTCCGGACGCAGTGCATGAGCAACGTCAAGCAAATGGACATCGCGATGCAAATATACGCGAACGATAACGCGGATAAGCTGCCAGACTGCCAAGGCCAGGGAACTTGGGCTTGGGATATGCCGACGGGGGTAGCAAACCAGTTGGTGGGAAGCGGCACCGTAAGAAATGTCATGTACGACCCTGGCTTTCCAGCTCAGAACAACGAAACCTTCTGGGGGACCCCTGAACCTTACGCCGGACCTTGGCGAGTTCTTGGGTATGCTTTTGCCTTTAACAACAACGCGTGCCTCAATCCTACAAACTACAACCCTAAGATTATCCCGACTGCCGTAACGATTGGGAACTTCACCTTTCCTTCACAGCCGGCCACGGAGCGGTTTCTGACCGGGTGCGCTACTATCTCCAGCGGCTATAACGAGGACAACCGCGCCGCAAACCAATATATTAATATCCCAGGCGCTAACAATGTCATCGGATACGCCCCCAAATCCTTCCCTCACCAAACACCCCACTTTGCCGGAGGGCGCATGCCCTCCGGCGGGAACGTCGGTATGCTCGACGGCCACGTCCAATGGAGAAAATTTCAGTCTATGCACACGCGCACGCTGCCGAGCGGGGGCCTGACTTTCTGGTGGTGAAGCGGGCGTCTCTGGCAACTAAAAACGAGATTGGGAACATTTATGGTCCATGCAGGCGGTGACGCAAAAGTTACTTTGATTGCCGTGAAGTGACAATGACAGAGGGAGGGCGCGCTCCCCTAGAGTAGCAGCCCGAATACAAAGCAAATGCAAGAACCAGATAAACAAAAAAACCGAGTCAAAAAAACATGAAGAAAGTGAAGAAAGTATGAAAAGTCCAATCCCGAAAAAGAGAAGTTTATTATTCATCGTCCCGGTGTCGTGCCTGGCAATGGCGAGTTCGGCCTGGGCGCAGGCCGCATCGGATTTTGTCTGGCAAGGCGCCGCGGGCGCAACCAATGACTGGACCACCCCGGCCAACTGGGTCACCAATGGCGGGCCGTCCAGCGTTATGCCGGATAGCAGTGGCGCCACTTGGGTCAACAATGGAGGCGCTGCGGCAATTGCCTCTCCGGTGACCTCACCCATTGGGGCTCTCAACGTCGCCAATGGCCTCAACACGAGCGGGGCGGTCGTTCAGAGCACGGGCAACCTGGCATTGGGCGGAGCGCTGACGATCGGTTCCGGCGGCGGGGCGGTTGGCACGTATGATTTGAGCGGCGGGTCCCTGAGCCATATCAGCGGGGGCGATACCATGGTAGGATTAACCGGCAGCGGGAACGCGGCGACGCTGACGGTGCGGGGCACTGGAGCGTTCACGAACAGCTCGGGCTGGTTCTTCCTCGCCAACGGGGATCCGGGCTCCACCGACACACTCAACCTGGCCGACAACGCCATTTTCTACAACAGCGGGGAGACGCACCTGGCGATGGGCGGCAACGGGGCGCGCGTGAACATGAGCGGCGGGCGGATGCTGCTCGATAGCTGGTTTATCCTGGGCCAAAACGGGGGCGGCTGCGATATGGATGTCAGCGGCGGCCAGGTGACGCATGCCGGGGGCGGCGATTTTGTGATGGGTTGGGGCGGGAGTGGGAACGTGGCGACGCTAACGCTGCGGGGGAATGCGACGTTCACGAACGCGGCGGGGTGGTTCCGGCTGGCCGACGGCGGTTCGGGGTCCACGGCCACGCTCAACCTGGCCGACAACGCCATTTTCTACAACAGCGGGGAATCGCATTGGGGCCGGGGCCAGGATTTTGGAGGGGTAGTCAACGTGACCGGTGGGAAAATGCTGCTCAACAACTGGTTTATTCTGGGGGATGGGGGCGGTTGTGTGCTGAACGTCAGCGGCGGGTCGGTGGTGCGGCCGGCAAGCGCGGGTGGGACTTTTTTTGTGGGTTGGAACAACAATAATGCCAGCGTGCCGTACAATACTAACGGACTGCTAAACATCAGCGGGAGCGGTTCCGTTTCAAATTTGGCGGGCTTCGTGTATATCGGTGCCGGTGATACTTTTGGTTATGACGTAATGAATATATCGGGAGGCTATTTTTACAACGCCAGCGAGACGCACGTAGGTTTTGCCAATCCGTATAACGTCGCCCAGCTTAATGTGAGCGGGGGTGCCGCCATTTTGCAGAGCTGGCTCATTATAGGCAATGGCAACAATACCTACAGCACCTCGAGCCTGGATATCAGCGGTGGTTCCGTGACGCATAACGCGGCGGGCAACGTGATGCTGGGCTGGAACTCGGTGGCAAACGCAACGAGTCTGATTACGGTGAGGGGCACTGGTGCGTTCACCAACAACAACGGGGCCTTCAACGTGGGTTCGGGGGCCGCGGCCGACAGTATCAACACCCTAACAGTCCAGGACAGCGGTGTGCTGGTGAACTCGGCCACGGCGGGTCAGTTCACCGTGGGCAATGGAGGGACCGGGAGCAACAATACGTTTACCGTTAGCGGAGGAACGGCGCTGATCGCCTCGGGCACGCTGCGGGTGACCTGCGGCAAGGTGAACCTCAACGGAGGGACACTGGGGGTACAGAGCGGGATGTTGCGCGGAACCGGTTCGGCCGGTGTTCTGGTGACTCTCGATGGGGGGACCTATCGCGCGCTGGCCAATACGGCGGAGTGGTTCAGCGGCTTTAATGCCGGAGAGGTCGTGATTGGGCCCGGTGGAGCGGTGATCGACACACTTACCAATAGCGTTTCCACCATCTACGGTCTGGGCGGCACGGGGGGCTTGACCAAGCTCGGGACGGGCTCACTGACCCTGGCTGGGGCCAACAGCTACAGCGGAGCGACGCTGGTGAGCGCTGGGGAGTTGATCAACTCCACGGCGGGTTCGGCGAGCAACAGCGTGGTTAGCGTAACCGGTGGTGCCACCAATGGACTGTATTTGGCAGGGACTGGCGGGCAGTGGACATGTGCGGGGCTGACGCTGAGCAGCGGGGCCTACCTGGATTTCAATTTAGGGGTGGTACAACCGAGCACGACGGTGGCGCCGGTGCAGGTCAACGGGAATGTTGCGCTGGGCAGCACGCCGGGGTTCCTGATCCGCAACGGGAGCTGGCCGGCGCCGGGCACCTACCCGCTCGTCAGCTATACCGGTAATCTCAGCGGCACCGTCCCCTCAACCCCGCTGATGCTTCCGACCGGAATGACCGCCACCCTGGTGAACAACACCGGCCAAAAGCGAATCGA
>Ga0172371_10012411_pt1 | contig 11222 bp, 6 predicted proteins | sample Lak12m_FD_114543 | JGI IMG/M metagenome (GOLD analysis project Ga0172371, IMG submission 114543) | Freshwater microbial communities from Kabuno Bay, South-Kivu, Congo - kab_022012_12m | ecosystem: Environmental > Aquatic > Freshwater > Lake | place: Democratic Republic of the Congo: South-Kivu...
AAATAAAAAATAAAATAATAATAAGACACTTCGTTTCTCGCTGTAACACATGCTCGCTCAAATGTCCACCGGACATTTGCCGTGCTCGAAATGACAGCTACACGGGGTGACACAAAGAATAAAAGCATGAAATAATTTTTACTCAAATTTTAAACAAATAGTATTAACAAGCCGGTCGCTAAAAAAAATCCTTCACAGAAGGGATGGCAGACCGGCACAACAAAGAGAAATAATGAACTCAAAATTTGAAAACAAGTTAAGCATGTACCTAACGGTAAAGAAACTGCTGAACATCAACAATGCGTTATGGGCAGCAATTGCAGGGTTTGCCAGCGTGGTAACCACTTTCTTCTCGAAAATAACGCTTATCAAGAACACGGAAAACAAGCAGACACGTTCGAGCAAGGGTATTACCCAGGACAAGAAAAATAAAAAAACGGAACTGATAGACATGATGCTGATGGTGCAAGGCGGGATACAATCATTTGCGAATGATACAAATGACGAAGACCTGTATGAATCAGTGAACTTTACTGAAAGCGACCTGCGCAAATTAGGTGACAGTGTATTAGTTGACCGGGCAGAGTTGGTGCTGGAAACGGCAAACAATCATGCGGCTGATATATTGCCGAAAGGAATAACCGCTGTGATATTGGGTGATTTCCAGACCCTGATCACAGAATATGATGAGCTGGTTCCGGGACCACGCAGCATAATTGCGAATAAAAAAACAGCAACGCAGCTATTAACACTTTTATTTGCGCAAGAAGATGAACTGCTGAAAAAGAATTTAGACAAACTGATGCTACAGTTTAAAAACACACAGCCTGAATTTTACATTGATTATCTTAACAGCAGGGAAGTTATAGACCTTGGGCAACAGCATACGCGCTTAGGAGGAATTGTAACTGACAGTGAAGGCAACCCTGTGGAAGGCGCATTGGTAAGAATTGATGATGTGGATTTAGAAGTTGAAACAGGTGCAGATGGCTCTTATCTTTTCAAGCCTTTTGTAAAGGGGGATTCGATTGTAACCGTGAAAAAAGCAGGGTTTGCAGATTTTGAACAAGAGATACATGTGGTAGCCGGTCAGCATTTTGTACTGGATGTTACATTAGCGCATATAGTATATGCAGGACAGGTGAACAGCGGACAGATAGTGAACGTCTTAAATGGTTCTACCCCGGGGTGGATGCCGGGAGCAAAGGTAAAAATCAAGAACACCACCACAAGCAATGATAATACTTATGGACTGATGTTTTATACAGCCATAAATCCGGGTGATGGCTGGAGCGGACAAGGTTCACAACTTTTCTCAGGGCAGGAAGAGGTACACATTGTGACAGCAGCAGAGTTTAAGACTTGTATGAATATTCAAAACCAGGGACCGAATGTTGGGAGTTATGAGGTGACTATTTTGTAAGACCTCACCCCTCACCGCATCAACAAAGGCTGGCTCGATGTCCACAGGACATCGCCCACCTCCGAGGAGAGGGGAAGGCAGAAAAAAGCTCCGCGCAAAATGCACGGAGCTTTTTCATTTTTGTAAGATGGTGTTATCAGTTTTTAGCCGTAGCCTTCTCTTCTGTTAAAGAAGCAGTAGAAACTTTATTGAGTATGAGATAGCTCCAGGTTTTTCCCAGGTCAATGTTATTTTGTTTGGCGATCAATTCAATATTGGCAAGTTCTTTTTCCAAAGCCAGTATTTCGGCATTAATATCGCCAAGGCTTTGTTCACTTTGTGTTACAGCGCATACTTTATCTTTATTATTAGCTGACTGAGCATTTGCATCAGTTGTTGCACCTATTGCTAACGAAAAGATTGCTGCAATAAAAATAGCGGGAGTAAGTTTTATATTTTTTCTCATGTTTTTTATGTTTTTATTTTTGAATTCGAGAGACTTCGTGTTCATTTTTTATTTTTTTAGGTTTAGAAAACATGCACCTTAACGCCTGCCTAATCTATAAGGTTATAGATAATTTTATAATTTCGATTAACAGCCTGTTGTTGATAACCACAAAGAGGAAAGAACAAAACAAAATCAAAAAAAACATTATCAATCTCACCAATCAGCGTTTCATTACTATATCTTTGCATCCCCTGAAAAAAATAAATTGATATGATAAAGATTACACTTCCTGATGGCTCTGCCCGGGAATATGAAAAAGGAATTTCATCGCTGGATGTGGCGAAAAGCATCAGCGAAGGATTAGCAAGAAACGTGCTTGCCGCAAAAGTGAATGGAGAAATAAGAGATGCCATGCGTCCTATCCAGGAAGATTCTACATTGACGCTGCTTACCGGGAAAGATGAGGAATCAATGCCGGTATTGTGGCACTCTTCCGCACACTTAATGGCGGAAGCGCTGGAAGCATTGTATCCCGGAACCAAGTTTGGAATTGGTCCTCCGGTGGAGAAAGGCTTTTATTATGATATTGATTTGGGCGGGAAATCTTTGTCAACCGAAGATTTTAAAAAGATAGAAGACAAGATGTATGAGCTTGCCGCAAAGAAAAACAAATATGAGCGAAAGGATATATCCAAAGCAGATGCGATAAAATATTTTGAGGAGAAAGGTGATGAATACAAACTTGATTTATTAAAAGACCTGGAAGACGGCAACATTACTTTATACTCATCCGGCAATTTTACCGACCTCTGCCGCGGTCCGCATATACCCGACACAGGATTTATCAAAGCGATAAAACTCATGAAAGTTGCCGGAGCATACTGGCGCGGTGATGAAACCAAAAAACAACTTACCCGCGTTTATGGTGTTACTTTCCTTAAACAACAGGATTTAAAAGATTACCTGACCTTGCTGGAAGAAGCGCAGAAACGCGACCACCGCAAATTAGGCAAGGAACTGGAACTTTTCACTTTCTCAGAAAAAGTAGGAATGGGGCTTCCGCTATGGTTGCCTAAAGGCGCAGCATTGCGCGAACGATTGGAAAACTTCCTGAAGAAAGCGCAAATCAAGGCAGGCTATCAGCCGGTGATAACCCCACATATAGGACATAAGGATTTGTATGTTACCTCAGGGCATTATGAAAAATATGGTAAGGATTCTTTCCAGCCCATAAAAACTCCGCAGGAAGGGGAAGAGTTTTTTCTCAAGCCCATGAACTGCCCCCATCATTGCGAGATATATAAATCAAAGCCGCGCTCTTATAAAGATTTGCCTGTAAGATTTGCAGAATTCGGAACGGTTTATCGCTACGAGCAAAGTGGCGAGTTGCACGGGCTGACAAGGGTTCGCGGGTTTACGCAGGATGATGCCCATCTCTTTTGCCGTCCCGACCAGGTGAAAGAAGAATTTATAAAAGTGATTGACCTTGTGCTTTATGTTTTCAAGGCATTGGATTTCCAGGATTTCACCGCACAAATTTCTTTGCGCGACCCGGAAAACAAAAGTAAATACATAGGCAGTGACGAGAACTGGGAGAAAGCGGAAAATGCCATTATTGAAGCATCAGCAGAGCGCGGACTGACCACTACAGTGGAATTAGGCGAAGCTGCTTTCTATGGTCCCAAGCTTGACTTCATGGTAAAAGACGCCATCGGGCGTAAATGGCAATTAGGAACCATTCAGGTTGATTATAATTTGCCTGAACGCTTTGAACTGGAATATACCGGCAGCGATAACCAGAAACACCGCCCGGTAATGATTCACCGCGCTCCTTTCGGAAGTATGGAACGCTTTGTTGCGGTGCTCATTGAACACTGTGCCGGGAACTTCCCTTTATGGCTCACACCTGAACAAGTCATCATCCTTCCCATCAGCGAAAAATATAATGACTATGCAAAAAATATTTCTCAGTTACTAAATAATTACGATATTCGCAGCCTCTTTGACGAAAGGAACGAAAAAATAGGCAGGAAAATCAGGGAGGCGGAATTGCGGAAAGTACCGTATATGCTGGTGGTTGGAGAGGAAGAGATGAACGGAAATACGGTTTCGGCAAGGAAACATGGAGAAGGTGATATAGGCAAGTTTAGCGTGGAAGAGTTTGCGGAATTGATAAAGAATGAAACAAAAATTGATTAACGATTGATGATTAACGAATAATGATTTAAGATTTAACTTCAAGAAATCTTATATCGTTAATCCTTGTTCTTAAATAAAACTAATAATTACTAACTTAAAAATAAAACCAGTATCGCTATAATACCTACACCCAGACCCCCGTTTATGCGAGGACAAAGACCTCCCCATAAAGAGGATTTACACAACATAAACGAAAGAATTAAAGCGCCTGAAGTGCGTGTAGTTGGAGAAGGCATTGAACCAGCCGTTTACCCGATTGCGAAAGCGCTGAGGATGGCTGAAGAAGCAGGGTTCGACCTTGTTGAAATATCACCTAACGCTGTTCCTCCGGTTTGTAAGATTATAGATTATAAAAAGTTTTTATACGAGCAGAAAAAGAAACAAAAAGAAATAAAGTCGAAACAACAGAACACTACCGTAAAGGAAATACGTTTCGGACCCAACACAGATGAACACGATTTTAACTTTAAACTGAAACATGCCATAAAATTCCTTGAAGAAGGAGCCAAAGTAAGGGCTTTCGTATTTTTCAGAGGACGCGCAATAGTATATAAGGAACAAGGCGAAATACTGCTGCTGAAGTTTGCAAGCGAACTTGAAAATTATGCAAAAGTGGAAATGCTGCCGAAATTAGAAGGAAAAAAGATGTTTATATTGGTATCACCGAAGAAAAAGTAGGCAGTAGGCAGTAGGCAGCAGGCAATAAAAACAGGAAAATATTACATTTTACATATTACATTTTAAATAAACAGACAATGCCAAAAATGAAAACGAAATCCGGTGCCAAGAAAAGATTTTCTTTGACCGGTACAGGAAAAATAAAACGTAAACATGCTTTCAAAAGCCATATCCTGACTAAAAAAACAAAAAAGGCGAAACGTAATCTTACCCATGTAGGGTTGGTTAGTCCGCAGGACAGCAGCAACGTGAAGTTTATGCTGGGAATAGGAAAATAGCAGGCAGTAGGCAGTTCGCAGTGGGCAGTTTGTCACTTCGAGCGCCATGCCTGCCGGCAGGCAGGTAGTCGAGAAGCAAACAAAACAAATTTTAATTCAATCAACAATCAATTATAAACCCGGTGAATAGCATTTAAGAATCCCGATAAATCGGGATCGCTACCGCCAAAATACTAAAACAACATGCCACGTTCGGTAAACGCAGTAGCTTCAAGAGCAAGAAGAAAAAAAATGCTCAAGCAAACCAAAGGATATTGGGGAGCAAGAGGTAACGTATTAACCGTTGCCAAAAACACATTGGAAAAAGGTCTCGGCTATGCCTACCGCGACCGCAAAACCAAAAAACGCAACTTCCGCGGGCTTTGGATTCAACGTATCAACGCAGGCGCAAGACTGAATGGACTTTCTTATTCTGAACTGATGGGAAAAATCCATGCAAAAGGCTTAACCATCAACCGCAAGGTGCTTGCCGACTTAGCCGCCAACAATCCAGACGCTTTTAAGGCGGTAGTGGATTCGGTGAAGTAGCCGGTATTCAGTATTCGGTATTCAGTATTCGGTAATAGAACGCGGATGACGCGGGTTTAGCTGGTTTGCGCGGATTTTAAAATCCGCGCAAACCAGCTAAACCCGCGTCATCCGCGTTCTATTACCGAATACTGAATACCGAATACTGAATACCGGCTACTTCACCGAATCCACTACCGCCTTAAAAGCGTCTGGATTGTTGGCGGCTAAGTCGGCAAGCACCTTGCGGTTGATGGTTAAGCCTTTTGCATGGATTTTTCCCATCAGTTCAGAATAAGAAAGTCCATTCAGTCTTGCGCCTGCGTTGATACGTTGAATCCAAAGCCCGCGGAAGTTGCGTTTTTTGGTTTTGCGGTCGCGGTAGGCATAGCCGAGACCTTTTTCCAATGTGTTTTTGGCAACGGTTAATACGTTACCTCTTGCTCCCCAATATCCTTTGGTTTGCTTGAGCATTTTTTTTCTTCTTGCTCTTGAAGCTACTGCGTTTACCGAACGTGGCATGTTGTTTTAGTATTTTGGCGGTAGCGATCCCGATTTATCGGGATTCTTAAATGCTATTCACCGGGTTTATAATTGATTGTTGATTGAATTAAAATTTGTTTTGTTTGCTTCTCGACTACCTGCCTGCCGGCAGGCATGGCGCTCGAAGTGACAAACTGCCCACTGCGAACTGCCTACTGCCTGCTATTTTCCTATTCCCAGCATAAACTTCACGTTGCTGCTGTCCTGCGGACTAACCAACCCTACATGGGTAAGATTACGTTTCGCCTTTTTTGTTTTTTTAGTCAGGATATGGCTTTTGAAAGCATGTTTACGTTTTATTTTTCCTGTACCGGTCAAAGAAAATCTTTTCTTGGCACCGGATTTCGTTTTCATTTTTGGCATTGTCTGTTTATTTAAAATGTAATATGTAAAATGTAATATTTTCCTGTTTTTATTGCCTGCTGCCTACTGCCTACTGCCTACTTTTTCTTCGGTGATACCAATATAAACATCTTTTTTCCTTCTAATTTCGGCAGCATTTCCACTTTTGCATAATTTTCAAGTTCGCTTGCAAACTTCAGCAGCAGTATTTCGCCTTGTTCCTTATATACTATTGCGCGTCCTCTGAAAAATACGAAAGCCCTTACTTTGGCTCCTTCTTCAAGGAATTTTATGGCATGTTTCAGTTTAAAGTTAAAATCGTGTTCATCTGTGTTGGGTCCGAAACGTATTTCCTTTACGGTAGTGTTCTGTTGTTTCGACTTTATTTCTTTTTGTTTCTTTTTCTGCTCGTATAAAAACTTTTTATAATCTATAATCTTACAAACCGGAGGAACAGCGTTAGGTGATATTTCAACAAGGTCGAACCCTGCTTCTTCAGCCATCCTCAGCGCTTTCGCAATCGGGTAAACGGCTGGTTCAATGCCTTCTCCAACTACACGCACTTCAGGCGCTTTAATTCTTTCGTTTATGTTGTGTAAATCCTCTTTATGGGGAGGTCTTTGTCCTCGCATAAACGGGGGTCTGGGTGTAGGTATTATAGCGATACTGGTTTTATTTTTAAGTTAGTAATTATTAGTTTTATTTAAGAACAAGGATTAACGATATAAGATTTCTTGAAGTTAAATCTTAAATCATTATTCGTTAATCATCAATCGTTAATCAATTTTTGTTTCATTCTTTATCAATTCCGCAAACTCTTCCACGCTAAACTTGCCTATATCACCTTCTCCATGTTTCCTTGCCGAAACCGTATTTCCGTTCATCTCTTCCTCTCCAACCACCAGCATATACGGTACTTTCCGCAATTCCGCCTCCCTGATTTTCCTGCCTATTTTTTCGTTCCTTTCGTCAAAGAGGCTGCGAATATCGTAATTATTTAGTAACTGAGAAATATTTTTTGCATAGTCATTATATTTTTCGCTGATGGGAAGGATGATGACTTGTTCAGGTGTGAGCCATAAAGGGAAGTTCCCGGCACAGTGTTCAATGAGCACCGCAACAAAGCGTTCCATACTTCCGAAAGGAGCGCGGTGAATCATTACCGGGCGGTGTTTCTGGTTATCGCTGCCGGTATATTCCAGTTCAAAGCGTTCAGGCAAATTATAATCAACCTGAATGGTTCCTAATTGCCATTTACGCCCGATGGCGTCTTTTACCATGAAGTCAAGCTTGGGACCATAGAAAGCAGCTTCGCCTAATTCCACTGTAGTGGTCAGTCCGCGCTCTGCTGATGCTTCAATAATGGCATTTTCCGCTTTCTCCCAGTTCTCGTCACTGCCTATGTATTTACTTTTGTTTTCCGGGTCGCGCAAAGAAATTTGTGCGGTGAAATCCTGGAAATCCAATGCCTTGAAAACATAAAGCACAAGGTCAATCACTTTTATAAATTCTTCTTTCACCTGGTCGGGACGGCAAAAGAGATGGGCATCATCCTGCGTAAACCCGCGAACCCTTGTCAGCCCGTGCAACTCGCCACTTTGCTCGTAGCGATAAACCGTTCCGAATTCTGCAAATCTTACAGGCAAATCTTTATAAGAGCGCGGCTTTGATTTATATATCTCGCAATGATGGGGGCAGTTCATGGGCTTGAGAAAAAACTCTTCCCCTTCCTGCGGAGTTTTTATGGGCTGGAAAGAATCCTTACCATATTTTTCATAATGCCCTGAGGTAACATACAAATCCTTATGTCCTATATGTGGGGTTATCACCGGCTGATAGCCTGCCTTGATTTGCGCTTTCTTCAGGAAGTTTTCCAATCGTTCGCGCAATGCTGCGCCTTTAGGCAACCATAGCGGAAGCCCCATTCCTACTTTTTCTGAGAAAGTGAAAAGTTCCAGTTCCTTGCCTAATTTGCGGTGGTCGCGTTTCTGCGCTTCTTCCAGCAAGGTCAGGTAATCTTTTAAATCCTGTTGTTTAAGGAAAGTAACACCATAAACGCGGGTAAGTTGTTTTTTGGTTTCATCACCGCGCCAGTATGCTCCGGCAACTTTCATGAGTTTTATCGCTTTGATAAATCCTGTGTCGGGTATATGCGGACCGCGGCAGAGGTCGGTAAAATTGCCGGATGAGTATAAAGTAATGTTGCCGTCTTCCAGGTCTTTTAATAAATCAAGTTTGTATTCATCACCTTTCTCCTCAAAATATTTTATCGCATCTGCTTTGGATATATCCTTTCGCTCATATTTGTTTTTCTTTGCGGCAAGCTCATACATCTTGTCTTCTATCTTTTTAAAATCTTCGGTTGACAAAGATTTCCCGCCCAAATCAATATCATAATAAAAGCCTTTCTCCACCGGAGGACCAATTCCAAACTTGGTTCCGGGATACAATGCTTCCAGCGCTTCCGCCATTAAGTGTGCGGAAGAGTGCCACAATACCGGCATTGATTCCTCATCTTTCCCGGTAAGCAGCGTCAATGTAGAATCTTCCTGGATAGGACGCATGGCATCTCTTATTTCTCCATTCACTTTTGCGGCAAGCACGTTTCTTGCTAATCCTTCGCTGATGCTTTTCGCCACATCCAGCGATGAAATTCCTTTTTCATATTCCCGGGCAGAGCCATCAGGAAGTGTAATCTTTATCATATCAATTTATTTTTTTCAGGGGATGCAAAGATATAGTAATGAAACGCTGATTGGTGAGATTGATAATGTTTTTTTTGATTTTGTTTTGTTCTTTCCTCTTTGTGGTTATCAACAACAGGCTGTTAATCGAAATTATAAAATTATCTATAACCTTATAGATTAGGCAGGCGTTAAGGTGCATGTTTTCTAAACCTAAAAAAATAAAAAATGAACACGAAGTCTCTCGAATTCAAAAATAAAAACATAAAAAACATGAGAAAAAATATAAAACTTACTCCCGCTATTTTTATTGCAGCAATCTTTTCGTTAGCAATAGGTGCAACAACTGATGCAAATGCTCAGTCAGCTAATAATAAAGATAAAGTATGCGCTGTAACACAAAGTGAACAAAGCCTTGGCGATATTAATGCCGAAATACTGGCTTTGGAAAAAGAACTTGCCAATATTGAATTGATCGCCAAACAAAATAACATTGACCTGGGAAAAACCTGGAGCTATCTCATACTCAATAAAGTTTCTACTGCTTCTTTAACAGAAGAGAAGGCTACGGCTAAAAACTGATAACACCATCTTACAAAAATGAAAAAGCTCCGTGCATTTTGCGCGGAGCTTTTTTCTGCCTTCCCCTCTCCTCGGAGGTGGGCGATGTCCTGTGGACATCGAGCCAGCCTTTGTTGATGCGGTGAGGGGTGAGGTCTTACAAAATAGTCACCTCATAACTCCCAACATTCGGTCCCTGGTTTTGAATATTCATACAAGTCTTAAACTCTGCTGCTGTCACAATGTGTACCTCTTCCTGCCCTGAGAAAAGTTGTGAACCTTGTCCGCTCCAGCCATCACCCGGATTTATGGCTGTATAAAACATCAGTCCATAAGTATTATCATTGCTTGTGGTGGTGTTCTTGATTTTTACCTTTGCTCCCGGCATCCACCCCGGGGTAGAACCATTTAAGACGTTCACTATCTGTCCGCTGTTCACCTGTCCTGCATATACTATATGCGCTAATGTAACATCCAGTACAAAATGCTGACCGGCTACCACATGTATCTCTTGTTCAAAATCTGCAAACCCTGCTTTTTTCACGGTTACAATCGAATCCCCCTTTACAAAAGGCTTGAAAAGATAAGAGCCATCTGCACCTGTTTCAACTTCTAAATCCACATCATCAATTCTTACCAATGCGCCTTCCACAGGGTTGCCTTCACTGTCAGTTACAATTCCTCCTAAGCGCGTATGCTGTTGCCCAAGGTCTATAACTTCCCTGCTGTTAAGATAATCAATGTAAAATTCAGGCTGTGTGTTTTTAAACTGTAGCATCAGTTTGTCTAAATTCTTTTTCAGCAGTTCATCTTCTTGCGCAAATAAAAGTGTTAATAGCTGCGTTGCTGTTTTTTTATTCGCAATTATGCTGCGTGGTCCCGGAACCAGCTCATCATATTCTGTGATCAGGGTCTGGAAATCACCCAATATCACAGCGGTTATTCCTTTCGGCAATATATCAGCCGCATGATTGTTTGCCGTTTCCAGCACCAACTCTGCCCGGTCAACTAATACACTGTCACCTAATTTGCGCAGGTCGCTTTCAGTAAAGTTCACTGATTCATACAGGTCTTCGTCATTTGTATCATTCGCAAATGATTGTATCCCGCCTTGCACCATCAGCATCATGTCTATCAGTTCCGTTTTTTTATTTTTCTTGTCCTGGGTAATACCCTTGCTCGAACGTGTCTGCTTGTTTTCCGTGTTCTTGATAAGCGTTATTTTCGAGAAGAAAGTGGTTACCACGCTGGCAAACCCTGCAATTGCTGCCCATAACGCATTGTTGATGTTCAGCAGTTTCTTTACCGTTAGGTACATGCTTAACTTGTTTTCAAATTTTGAGTTCATTATTTCTCTTTGTTGTGCCGGTCTGCCATCCCTTCTGTGAAGGATTTTTTTTAGCGACCGGCTTGTTAATACTATTTGTTTAAAATTTGAGTAAAAATTATTTCATGCTTTTATTCTTTGTGTCACCCCGTGTAGCTGTCATTTCGAGCACGGCAAATGTCCGGTGGACATTTGAGCGAGCATGTGTTACAGCGAGAAACGAAGTGTCTTATTATTATTTTATTTTTTATTT